>Ga0316577_10001567_pt1 | contig 10877 bp, 2 predicted proteins | sample S5NA_FD_203073 | JGI IMG/M metagenome (GOLD analysis project Ga0316577, IMG submission 203073) | Rhizosphere microbial communities from salt marsh grasses in Alabama, United States - S5-7_050615r2r1 | ecosystem: Host-associated > Plants > Roots > Rhizosphere | place: USA: Alabama | collected... | reverse complement strand
CGGTGACCGATCTGGCCATCTCGCCCGATTTCGGCACCGATGGGACGTTGTTTGCCACCACCCGCCGGCAGGGCCTCTTTCGCTCCACCGACGCAGGAGGCACCTGGCAGCGGCTCACAGACCGCTACCAACTCCCGGAGGACTATGCCACCCCCCCGGGCGGCGTCTTGCTCTCGCCCACCTATGGCCTCGATCAGACGGTGTTTGTCATGCACAGCGGACTCTACCGCTCCACCGACGGCGGAGAGACCTGGGCGCGCTCCTTCGCGGACATGTCCGCCCTGGCCCTCTCGCCCAGCTTTGCCACCGACCGGACCGCCTTCGGTTGGTCGGGCAGCAGCGGGGTGTTGCGCACCACCGACGGCGGCGACACGTGGCAACCGGCCAACGCCGGGTTGGCCCTGAGCGGCTATGGCTCGGGCCGGATTCTGGTGTCCCCTGACTTTACCGAGACACAGACGCTCTATCTTGTCTGGAGCCCGGCGACGCCCGAGGTGACCGAGCGGGTCTTTCGCTCCACCGACGGCGCCGCCACCTGGCAGCAGCTTACCGGGGCCTCGCTGCAGGCCGCCACGCCCGTGCAGTTGAGCGCCGACGGCTCGGCCTTTCTGGCGTTGGACGAGAGCGCCCGGTTGGTCCGCTGGGAGATCGAGGCCCTGCCCTGGCAGGCGGCGAGCCTGCCTCCCATCGGCGAGATCGAGATCGACGCGGTGCTCCTCTCCCCCGAGTTTTCACAGGATCGGACACTGTACGCCACCAGCCAAGGCGCCGGCATCCTGCGCTCCGGGGACGCGGGGCTGACCTGGACGGATACCGGATTCCCCCTGCGCCCGACGTCGTTCCCGCCACTCGAGCCGATCGCCGTGCCAGCGGATGGCCTGTTCGTCGGGACGTCGACGGGCCTCTTTCGCTACGGCGATGAGGGCTGGGTGCTGGTGCGCAGTGGGTTGCCGGCAGGAGCCAGCATCCTGCGCGTCGAGCTGGGAGCGGACGGGTCGCTGCGCGCGCTCGTCGAGGAGCCGGGCGAGGGCCAACAACGGGTGTTTCTGTCCACCGATCGAGGGCAGAGCTGGACGGAGCCGGTCCCACCCCTGCCGCAGCGCATCGCCGCCGAGGACCTGCGCCTTTCCCCCGCCTTTGCCACCGATCGCACGGCCATTCTAACGCCAGGATGGGAACAGCCGTGGCGCACGGTGGCTGGCGGCGCGTGGGAGCGGATGGGTCCGCCGGGTGACCGGGCGGTCTCAGCCCTGCAACTGTCGCCCGCCTTTGACCGGGACGGCCTGATCTTCCTGCGGCTCGAAGACTCGACCCTGCAGCGCTCGACCGACGGCGGCAATACCTGGACCCCCATCGACGGTCCGTGGGGCGGCGAGGCACCGATGGGCGTGGCCCCCAGCACCGGCTACACGCTGGACGCCCTCACCTTCTCACCGGCGTTTGCCCAGGACGGCGTGATCCTGACCCGGGCCGGCGCCGGGCTCTATCGCTCCACCGATCAGGGCCAAACGTGGACCGAGGTATTGGAGCTGAGCCCGGTGGCGGTGCAGGTCGCATTTGCGCCCGGCTATGCCCAGAGCGGCGAGCTCTATCTGCTCCAGGGTGACAGGCTCTACCGTTCGAGCGACCGGGGGAACGGCTGGCAGGGCCTGCCAGCCGTTCCCTGGGATGAGGGCGACGAGGTGCACCTTCTGCTGTCTCCGACCTTGGCCCGGGATGAAACGCTGCTGGCGTGGACCCTCCAAGGCAGGGTGTACTTGTCGGCGGACGGCGGAAAGGCGTGGAGCGACGTCAGCGGCGGGCTGCCCAGCGGGGCCATCCGGCAGGTCGTGTTCTCGCCCGACCATGCAGCCGACGGGTTGATCTATCTGGTGCCGCACGGGCCGGACCTCTACAAGCGCGAGCACGGCAGCCGCTGGCTCCCAGTCTCCGACCGGGTGCCCACTCCCAGTTCCACCGCCGCGCCGACCACCCAGCCTACGCCGACCGTGGCGCCGCCGGTGTCGTGCGATCTGGAGCCGGTGCGGTTTGTGGAGGTGTGGCGACAGTTCAGTGCCCGTCTGGGATGCCCGGCACAGCCCGCCCAGCAGGTCACGCTCGCCGAGCAAGCCCTCGAGCACGGGCGGATGCTCTGGGATTCCAGCACCCTGCAGATCTATGTGCTCATGAACTCGGGGACCTGGCAGGCGTTCGACGACACCTTCCAGGAGGGCATCGATCCGCCATACGATCCGAACCTACCCCCTCCGCCCCAACAGCCGCAGCGGGGGTTTGGCAAAGTCTGGCGCGATCACCTGGGCGGGCCGGAGGCCGCCATCGGCTGGGCGTTGGAGAACGAGCGCCCGGTGGCGGGCTGGCGGCAGCGCTTCGAGGGCGGCTTGCTGGTCTGGACCGACGCCGTGCCAGCCGGAGGCGCGAGCCCGGGTACGGCCTATCTCCTGTACGACGACGGCACGTGGCAGGCCGAACCAGCCGTGCCGCAGCAATAGACAAGGACCTCATCCTTTCGAGGATGAGGTCCTTGAGCGCTCGTTTCGCGCTGCGCTACGCCGGCAAGCCACGATTCTGTCACTGAGACATGTAGGGAGACGCCCCTCAGTTCCCTCAGCAGCGGTTTCTAGAGTTCAAAAATATCCGCATACACCACGCGCTCGCGCACGAAATCGGCCGGGGTGGTCATCAGCGGCGGATCGCTGGGCAGCATGTCGCGCTTGTGGGTCTCCACTTCTGTTATGACGATGCGGTAGCCGTCATCCGGTGATTCGGGCAGATCGAGTCTACCGCTCCAGGTGACGTAAAAGCCGCTCAAGCTCGGGCTGAGGATGATCTCTTTGCCGACCCGCTCCCAGCCCAGGTCGCCAGGAATGCCGGGTGTGCGCCGTTCGAGCGCCGCCCGCACCGTAGTGTTCGGGCCGTCGTTGCCGCCGGCAAGACCCCCCAGGTCGCCGAGGTGCAGAATGTAGCCGGATTCGTCCGCCACAATGTTGCGCCCCGAATACCCTTTGACAGTCAGCTCGGCGCCGGTTGCCGAGAGCTGCATCTCAGCCGTGCGGTCCGGGGCAAGCTGGACAAAGTCAGTCATCACCACCCGCGACAGGTGCGCATTGGGCACCGAACGAGGCTGGTAGCGCGCGAGCGCGAGGCGCACGAACGGGAAGTAGGTCTCCCCTGGGTCGATCTCAATGTCACAGTACCAAAGCTTGCGGTGGCAATCATAATGCACCTCGTGAGCCGCCACGTTGACTCGCACGGTCCCGGGCAATTCGTCCAGGCTAAGTCCCGCCGCGTAGCCCACATGCCCTGGAAAGTCCACCACGGTAGGGGGCTGCTCCGGAAGCGCCGATTTCCACACCGGATCGCTTCCCCAGCTGGTAGTATAGGGCCGCAGCATCTTGGCGATCTCTTCCGCTCCGGGCAAGATTGAGCCCGCAGCAATCACGCCGGAGATGTTCCCAGCGACAGAAGTGCTCGCGCCGTGTGAAATGTTGGCATCCACACTCCTCTCGAGTGTGGTGCCTGTCCCAACGCGTATCTCGCCGAGGGACCGCATACTCACCCGAGGTGCCCGGCTGGCCAGTTCCCTGGCCGAAAGCTCAAGCGTATGGTCAAGCCACCGCCAGTTACGGGGCAGCTTGATTCCTGGCTTGAGGACTATGCCCAACTGCTCCCCATCTCCAGAAGAGAACCACGGGCGGCGGAGCCATACCCTGACCGCTTTGCCGTAACGCACGTGTTTCCGGTGATCGCCCTCATCCTGTCGCTCCCAGCGGAACGTGGGCAGCACGTACGATAGGTCAGGAGCCATAGGGCGCGCCGAATTCGGGATGTGGTGCACGAGTGCTTGGACAACCTCACCGTTCTGATCGGTTGTCGGCTCGACTCGCTGGATACGTTCCGGATTGCTGGCGATGGGAGAAGGTAGGTACTCCCGGAAGCGCGTCGTAGCTACGCTGTGGTACGTGATGCGCCGGTACTTGGTATCGCCGAACTCGTGTCGCGCAACACGCCCGGATTTCGTCATCTGCGCCGCGTCCTCATCGGGATCGATGTCGAAGCCAAGGGCATGCGCCTGGTGGTGGACTTCTGTCCCAAAGGCGCGCATGCGCGGCTCGTCATCCGTGAGCAGGTCGACGTCTTCGGTCCAATCGCCAAACAGATCCAGCCGCCCGGTGCTCTTGGCGTGATTCTTGATCGGGCCGCGGAATACGGCAAAGGTGCTGCCGAGCGAGCGCGCAGAGGTCACCTCGGTCATGTCGGGGACTTGCAGCGGCTGTTGGACGGCGTGGGTGAAGGTCACCCAACGGAACGGGGTCAGCATCCAGTGGCGTCCTTTCAGCGCAGCCGCTTTGAGCGCCTCGGTCTTGGCCGAATCGGGGATCCAGTCCCAGATCGCCAGATCCTCCAGCGCGCCGTCTGGAAAGACCGACGAGAGGCGCGCTCGGATGATCTCTGCTTTGGGAAGCGTGACCTCGAGCACACCGCCACTGAATGCCGCGCCCAAGGGGCCCTCTGACAGGCGCAGGCGCAACGGCGCCAGCACAGGCCAATCGCCCGGGAACTTGACTACCTTGTGGAATGCCTCGGTACCCGTTTGACGGTAGCCGATCAGCGACAGACCAATAGCCAGGGGATCCGGCAGGTAGGGAAGCAGGATCTCTGCATCCGGGTAGAAGGCGTACGCGCCGCCGGGTAGCCCATCCCCTCGGTGGGTGGGCAGCGTTGTGCCTGGCGGGTGCAGCGAGATGGTTGCCTGCGCTACCGTCTTCTGGCCCGTCGTGAGATCGACGATGTCCTCATCCAGGAAGGTGCCTTCTTCCCGCAGAGCGATGCGCAGGGCATCGGTCATCTGCGCCGGCGTGCCGCCAAAGGCGACATCGAAACGGCCGGCCTGTTCGGCCATGAACTGCGAGGTCTTGGGCGGAGCCAGATGGCGCTGCGAGTCCTCGGCGTATGTGTGCAGTGCCCCCTCCTCGTGCAGGGCGTCGACCACATCCGGCGAGACAGCATAGTCGGCTGCGGAGATGCCCAGATTTGAGCGCACTACCAGGTGCTCCAGCGATTCGCCTTCGGTGTCCAGATGCCGGCGCAGGACGGTTGGCGAGGCCACCGGCTCGAAACGTAAGTAGGTCTCCTTTTCCGTGACCAAGTCCTTTTCGTCTGGCTCCAGATCTTCCCTGCTAAAGGGGCGGCTGTTGCCCGCCAGGTCCACGGTGCGGGCGCGCAGACGGTAGGTATGGCCGGTGCGCAGCCTGGGCAGAGAGCGTGGCGCGGCTGCTATCCTGCTGACCAAAGGAAACGGGTTATCGTCTTCGGGATCGTAACGAGCGATCGTGCTGCCACCGTCACCATCTCCCGGTTCGACGATACGCTTGCCCGGCCGAGGCGCTGACAGGCTCCATCCTTCCCAACCAAAGATTGTCTCGTGTAGATACAGGTCATCGGAAGCCGCTGGGTGGTCTGCGCGCTCGCCCGAGGCCGAGGTGGCCTTCAAATACCCCTCGTCCGTGACCCTGAACTCGACCGGCGGCGAAGCTCCCTGGGGGTCCTTCACCGTATATTCGGACTCCCGTTGGTGCAGCGAGAACCAGCGGGAGCCGTCAGGGGCGTCCTCATCAAACACGTCCACCCGGTAGCCGCGGACCAGATCTTCTGCGTCGAACACGACCGGTGTCCCTGCCTCAATCAGCCCGTTCTTGTCGCGGTTATTCAAGAGGTCATCAAGCAGTTGCTCGCCCCTGCCGCTGCGCGCCAGAGCCAATCCTGCGGAGCGCAGCGCCGGTGCGCCGGCCTTGCCCGGCGTAGCCGGTCCGCGTCGCCGCGGATCGAGCATACGGCCCAGGGTGTTGGCAAAGTCGGTAACCTGCATGGCAGCACCATCCACGTCCACCTGGAACAGATCGTAGAACTCGGGATTCAGGCGCAACAGCCCGCGCGCCATGCGGAAATCGTCCTTCGGCTTGGCGCCGAACCAACGCTCATCCAGCTCGTAGCGCGTGCCCGGGCAGGTCGGTGGATCCTCGGGCAGCTCACCGTCAGGGACCACACGCACAACGCCTTGCGCGGGTACCTGCCCAACGGGATCGGGCAAATCAACGATCAGGTCGACGATCAGGCCTAGTTTGCGCAGCAGCGCCGGATGGTCGCCCAATTGCGCTACCATCTGGTGAAAATCAAACTCGGGCGTCTCCGGCCTCGGTTCGACATAGTCCGCAGGGAAATCTGGTCGCTGGCTCCCCGGACGGTAGTAGAAGCGATAGGCCTGGGTAAAGTTGTTCTGGGCGGCTTGTTGGTCGTAGGGCAGGCTTGGGTCAGCCACAAATTCTGACACCACTCGACCATCATCCTTCTCGCCCTGGTAGCCCCTCTCGAGTTCCTCGTAGAACGAGTTCGAATCTGTGATCCAGGTGGTAAGGTGCTCGAGCGGCCTGAAAGGAGCCAGCGGTCCGCCCGGATCGTCGATGGCGGGCAGATCCGTGCCCACTGCTCCCAGCACACCATAGGTCTGCTGCAGAAACTCCAGTACACCTCGTACGGGGAACACGTGCAGGTTGCGCCTGGCGTGATCCTTGAAGGTGTACGGGCGCACGGGTGTGTCGGGAGGGAAGAAGCGTGCCCACAACTCCGGGTCCGCGGTGCCCGCCGGCAAGCCCTCTACCGTGACACCATCGATCTCGACCATGAATTTGATCGTTTCCAGCCGTTCAGGCCACTTGGCAAAGGCGGCGAACTCGCCCAGCTTTCGCACCGTATCGCTTCCGTCGGCATTCGAAAGGCGCGGAGCGACGAATACCGATATCCGCAATCGCTGATCCTCGCTGAACCCGTTGGGTAGTGCAGTCCAGAGTACCTTTTCTTTGGTCATAGTCAACCTCTCATGCAAAGGCCGTGCAGTAGGCTTCCCAATCGGCAGAGGTGGCGTCAGGGGCGACGTCCATCAGCTCGGCGAACGTGGGATCTGCACCAGCACCTGCGAATTTCTTGGTGCAGGTAAGCTCAATGGTGACGCTGAACAAGCATACGTCGATCTCAATGCTGAGCGTGGCGGTGCCGACGCACTTGCCGCTGCCGGACTCGTAGCGCATCTCCAGGTATAGCTCGATGCTCACCGAGACGATGCCCAGCGCTTCGACCTCGCCGCGCAGTCGAAAGTAGCCTGCCAATGTGGCATCGGAACCCTCGATCTTGAAGTACAGCCCTGCCATGGCAGAGACGCCCCCCGAAGCCACGCCGAAGTTGACCGAAATGGCAGCCCCGAACTCGATCGCCCCTTCGAGGATCATCAGCCCATCGGCGTTGACCGTGATCCCGAAAAAGAACCCGCCACCGAACATGCTCACCGTGAGGCGCGCCGGATTCTCCCGCTCGCAGAAATTGAACCAGGCACTCAGCGGAGGGCCGAGGAATGGCACCGAGAAGCCCGCGCCCAGGCTGAGGTTCTCCAAGCTGAAAACGCCGACCGCCAGATTGGGCAGCCCCATGGTGAAACCCGCCGTGACCCCCTCGGCGGTAACTTCCACGTCGGGTGGGTCCGAGAATCCGTCAAAGGGAATGACGTCCCGCAGGGTTTCCACGAATGACAGCGGTCCGGCAAACCTAAAGTCGGTAAATCTCACGTCTACTTCGGGTTTCTCGCCTGCTCGCATGCGCAACTGCACGCGCTCAAAATCCAGGATCACAAAGACCAGATCCAGGTCAAAGTCGTCGAGCGAGCAGATGGTGGTAAAGTCTTTGCCGGCAGCCTGCACGGCGAGCACCAAGTTACGCGTCCCAGAGGGTTTAAACGGGCCCCAAGGTTTGATCTCAGGTCGCCATTCGAATCGGGCATCGAGCGCCTCCGGCAGCAGATCGCCGTTCGCAAAGGACTGGAGCAGTCCGGCTGCTGCAATCACAGCATCGATCCCGTCTTGCAGCGTGCCGATGGCCTGCCTCACCAGTGTTTTGGGGCCGGGTGGCAGGTTGCTTCCCGCAAGCGTTCCCTCGAGTGAGTTGAGCTCGCTGTCGAGCGAGCTGAGCTGCGTGATGACCGTGGCGACACTGCCGCCCGCCAGCAGCGCTGGGATCGATCCAGTCGCCGGATCCAACAATTGGTCAAGCAGAGTCGTGATCGTCGCCGTTTCGGGCACCGGGTTGGTAGTCAGCAGCGTGCGCAACCGTTCGATGTCGGCTATGAGTTGCTCAACCTGGTTGAGGGACTGCCCGAAGAACTTGGGCAGTTTGTCCAACTCGTCGAAACCGACGAGGTCAAGGATTTTGTCCAGACTGAGCACGCCGAACAGCTTGGCACCCAACAGCCCACCGAACCACTCTGTGGGGTCGAAGGAGCCAACAGCGGCGGTGTCCAGGTTGCCAGAGATGGGACCGGTTATCCGCGACAGTCCGCTCAGGCTGAGGTCCGGGGTGATCAATCCGCCGGAGCGGTCGCCGTGACTGCTAAAGCTTACATCGAAATCGGGCGCGGCTGGATCTTTGGCCAGGAACACCTCGCCCGCGTTGTTCCCGTTGAAGCTTTCCTTCAGATAGACACCGGCGAAAATGACGCCCGCGGACTGGGTGGTACCGGCGATACTCTGCAGCGCGGGGATATCGAGCTCGGCAGAGCGAACCACGGGAAAGAAGCGCGGCTCACGCCACTCCAGGCCATTATAGGTCCCCTCGATCGGCACTTCGGCGCCGAACGTCAGTGTCTGCGCGGCAAAAGTCGTATCATCGGGGGCAGCGCTCTCAGCCAAAGCCATGCGCTGCCCATCCACCGGCACCGTCGCTCGCAAGATCGAGGTGCTCGACCAGGTATCCTCAGAGTACGCCTTCAGGATATTGTCGGCGCGATTCCTGTCAAAGACTGAACCCGCGTAGTCCCTATCCGTTTGCTCCTTGCCTACGAAAATGAGCGGCATCGCCAGGTCGACCTGGTTGCCTGCGGTGTCGGTCGCCACGAGGTGGAACCTGAAGGGCTGCTTGCCTACATTCGGCCAGAAGCAGGTCTGGCCCAGACTTGCGACCGCATCATCCTCAGGACGGTCGAGCAGCGGTGAGACCTGCGTCGTGATGCGCACCGTTTCAAAGGGCATCATCAGGTCGAACTGATCGCCCTTGCGGTCATCCTCGGGTCCCTGGTAGGTGAGCCCACTGTTGCGGTAGGTCTTGAGTGGTTCGCGCACCACCAGGAACATGCGCTGGCGCAGGTAGGCCGGGTCGCCGGTCCGTTCGTCGTGGAACTGGCGCTCGGTGACTTTGATCAGCGAGGCGCGGTGCCCCCAGGGGAACAGAAAGCCGGCATAGACCACGCGCACATAGTGGTCGCGGCCCAGGCTTGCCCGGTGGCGCCACTCCTCCACCGAGAGCCCCTTCGGCAGCGGGGTGTCCCAGGTGCCGCGCGAATCGAGCCACGCCCCCAGAGATGTCAACGCCAGCAGGTCCACATCCAGCGGGCGCGGCTCGTAGAAGGGACTGAGTCTGCCACCCTCGCGCAGCCGGAAGTTGGATGACAGGTGCACTACGCTTTGCCGGTCGAATGAATCCAGCGACATGCGGAAGGGAACATTCATGTGCGGCGGCAGGTCCACCGGGTCACCTGGTGCCGGTGTGCTAAACCCAAAGTCATCCAGTGTCCACACGGCACGCAGCGTTCGGCGCCAATCGTCCCCGTCGATCAGCGTACCATCTGGTCGTCGCACGCCGAGACGCGTGTGCCATAGTTCGGTGTGTCCGGTTTCGGCGGAGGTCGCCGGATTTACAGCGTGAAACCACGCGCCAAAGCGGTTGGGGGATAAGATGATTTGGTAGGGGAGTTCGAGGGCAGTTTGCGTGCCGGTGGGAGGTCCTGGCTCCGGTCGTAGCAAGACGCGTCCGAAGGGCAGCGCCAACAGATCGTCCACCAGTAGCGCGTGGATGTCGACGGTATTCGCTTCAGCGGGGCCAACGACTCCGAACTGGTGCCCTAGCGTGCGCACTTTGCGCCTGGCTCGAGCAACGGCGATGATGTTCCCCTCCCCCCGAGAGGATACGGCGCGCTCGTTTGCCTGGAATCTGCCCCTAGCCGGAATCGTCGCGCTGGCGCCGTGCGCGCTTGAAGACGCCCCGGAGGGTGCAGTAATCTCGTCCAGGATGGCCGGTTCGACCAGCTTGGCCTTTTCCAGTGCCGCCACGAACAAGTCGGGCCATCGCACTTGCAGCATCTTTGGCGGAAGGGCGTTGGCCGGCACACTGAGTTCGAGCTCGCCCATCACATTGAGCAACTCGTCCAGTGTCCATTGGATCGGAAGGCGCTCGTCGGGCACACGGAAGACCAGGCGCGACCAGCCGGATAGGATCGCCTGGATGGGCGGATCATCGGGCTTCTCATCATCTGCGGCGGTCTTGCCCGCATCCGGGTCCTCGGGCTTGGGGCCTTCCTTGTCAGTCCCACCCGGCGTGGAGACAGGCAATGCGGGCACCGTCGTAAAGTAGGCTATCTCCGGCAGGTGCTGCGGCGGGAACCAAACCACCAGGTAGGCCTGACCGGCGCCTTGCTTGACGATCTCCGCCGGGGCATCGCCCTCGCTCTTCTCGACCCGCAGGTTGACCAGCTCGAAATCTAGCACCAACAGGTCTTCAGGGCGGATGACCCACGCCCGCCGGTCTGGCCCGGGACGTCCTGACCTGAACCTTGGCCTAGCTGCGATCAGCCGGTCGAAGGAGATTTCATGGCGGAAGCGATCCGAAAAGTCATTCATGATTCAGCCTCTCCCAGGTGGAATTCCATCCACTCGCAGTACAATCCAGCCCGCAGGCCGCCTGTCCCGTTTCCATCGCCAGGCTCATACGCCAGCCGGAATATGCCCAGGTTGTGCAGGTCAATACGGGCAAGTTCGGTTTCCGAATCGGGCGCTAGAAATCGG
>Ga0316577_10001566_pt1 | contig 10878 bp, 7 predicted proteins | sample S5NA_FD_203073 | JGI IMG/M metagenome (GOLD analysis project Ga0316577, IMG submission 203073) | Rhizosphere microbial communities from salt marsh grasses in Alabama, United States - S5-7_050615r2r1 | ecosystem: Host-associated > Plants > Roots > Rhizosphere | place: USA: Alabama | collected... | reverse complement strand
CACATCGGGTTATAGGGCCACCGCACTGCTTTCGCTACCAACTGGGGGCACGTGTCCCATCAGAAACCAGACACGCCGCCCGTGGATCATAGCTTGCCGGCAATGGCGTTCGCCATGTCCAGAGTACCACTGTCGCCGCCCATGTCGTAGGTGCGGACCTGGCCTTCGGCAATGACCTCTGCCACCGCCCCCTCTAGCTGTGCGGCCTTGTCAGTCTCGCCCAGCCAATCGAGCATCATCTTGACCGCCAGGATGGTAGCGATGGGGTTGGTGACGTACTTGCCGGCATACTTGGGCGCCGAGCCGTGCGTCGGCTCAAAGACGGCATACTCTTTGCCGATGTTGCCGCTGCAGCCGAATCCCAACCCGCCCACCATCTGGGCGCACAGGTCCGAGATGATGTCGCCGAACAGATTGGTGGTCACGATCACGTCATAGTTGAACGGGTTTTTCAGCAGCCACATGCCCATGGCGTCGATATTCGCGTTGTCGAACTGGATGCCGGGGTACTCGGCAGCTACCTTGCGGGCAGATTCCATGAACACACCATCGGTCTGCCGCAGGACATTGGCCTTGTGGACGGCGGTGACCTTCTTGCGACCGTGCTTGACCGCATACTCAAAGGCCGCGCGCACGATCCGCTCCGATCCGCCCGGCGTAACTGCGCGGAAGGAAATGGCGGCGTCGCGAGGAAGTTTCTCCGTGCCCGGCACGGCATAGAACTCCTCGGGCACCTGGGCGAACTCGACGCCGATATACATCCCCTCGGTGTTCTCCCGGAATACCACCAGGTCAATACCGTCCCTGTAGTTCAGCGGGTTGCCGGCATAGGCCTTGCAGGGTCGCAGGCACACGTACAGATCGAGAAGCTGGCGCATGCGCACGATCGGGCTGCGATAGACGTAGCCCTTGCCCTGAAGCTCGGGCAGAAGCTCTTTGTCTGCCACATCCTTGCCTTTTGAGGTGATGGCCCCAAAGAAGGCGCAGTCGGTCTCGCTCATCATCTCCAGCGTGCGCTTGGGGAGGGGATCCCCCTCTGTGCACCAGAATTCCCAGCCGATATCGCCGTGGATATATTCGGCATCCAGATCGAGTCGATCCAACACGATCTTGGCGGCGTCGGTTACATCCACCCCGGTGCCATCGCCCGGCAGCCAGGCGATTTTGTACTTGCTCATGTTTTCGTCCTCCCTGACCTCTTGATTACTTGATTCGTGCTATGTATGGTACTCAGCGCCGGAAACCGGTTCCATGCGAAGCCATGACGACTCCACCGCTCAGGCGCGCAGGAACGGAGCCGGCTCGCTCAAGCCAATCCGAGTTTCTGTTTGACGTGGGGCACCAGCCCGCCCGCATCCAGGATCTCCATCACCGATGGCGCCAGTGGCGGGAAGCTGTACTCTCCGCCGGGCGTGGTCACCTTGCCCGTCTCAAAGTCGATGGTGATCTCGTCACCCGATTCGACCGAGTCTACGGCATCACAGGTAACAATGGGCAGGCCCTCGTTGATGCAGTTGCGAAAGTAGATGCGCGCAAAGGACCGGGCCACAATGGCCCCCACGCCCACTTCTTTCAGGCAGATCACCGCCTGCTCCCGCGAACTGCCGCAGCCCCAGTTCTTCCCGGCGACGATGATGTCTCCGGGCTGAACCTTGTTGACAAAGTCGGGATCCAGGTCCTCCAGGGCGTGCTCGGCCATTTCCTTGCGATCAGAGATGCTATAGGTGTACTTGCCGGGAAAGATGACGTCGGTGTTGACGTCATCCCCATATTTCCATACACGTCCGGTGATTCTCGTCTTCAACACGTTCCTCCTGTGAACAAAGCCCTGTCAGGGGCCGAATGCGCGAACGCCGGCGCGCTCCGCCAGTTGAGAACCAGCGCCTGGCAGGATTGCCCCTTTACCACCAGGTAACCCACAGCCGGGCAAACTGCCACCGCGGCGCCACACCGATCTGCCGGATGGTCTTCACGTCACTTCCATCAGGCCGCATCGCTCTGACGGCCCAGGCAGTGCCATTCTGATCGCTGAGAAAGTAGATATACTGCCCGTCCGGCGAGAATACCGGCAGCGTATCGTTGCCCCTGTTGTCGGTGAGCTGCTTGCGCCCCGACCCATCCAGGTTCACAATCCAGATTTCCGGGTCGCCACCGCCATCCGCCGAGTAGACGATCTTGTTGCCGCCAGGCGCCCAGGAGGCCTTTCCCCCAGCGTCGCTGGTGACCTGCCTGAAGCCCTGTCCGTTGGGCTGGACGACAAAGATGCCACAACTCGAGCCCCGGCAGGTGTCAAAGAGGATCAGCCCGCCTTTGGGCGACCAGGCCGGGCGGATGCCCTGCGGCAGCTGGGTGCGGCCGCTGCCATCGGCATTGACGATATATATGTTGACGTCGGAACTCCACCAGGTGCCAACCCACTCGTGGAACACCACTCGCTGACCATCCGGTGAAAAACCGCCGAACTCGGCATAATTACTGCCCACGATGTGCGTATTGGACTTGTTGTTCAGGTTGTAGATCCAGATGCCGTTGAAGGGGCGATAGTAGGCAATTCGCTTTCCATCGGCCGAGAACGACGGCTCGATGGCAGGCCGGAGCAGTTCGCCAGCCTGCTGACCATCGCCGCGCATCATCCAGACGCTGTACTTGAACTCATCCGCCTCGTCCCCACCGTCAAAGTTGCTGTAGACCACGCGATAGGAAGCCAGGGAAGCCTTGGGTGCAGACGTCGGCTTGGGGGTCGGCGTATCGACCGGCTGCTGTGGCACCGGCGTGTCCTTCGGCTGGGGTGTGTCGGTCGCTTCGGCCGCCTCGGTCGTGGAGCGTAACGTCGCCGTTGGCTCGCCGCCCGACGGTCCCACCGATTCCGAGGGTAGTTCGGTTGGAGTGGACGTCGGCAAGGACGTCGGCGAGGCCGAGGTATCGCCCTCACCACTTTCCGCTCCAGGGGTAAAGGTGGCGGTGACTACGATCACGACCGGCTCGGGCGTGTAGGTAGCCGTGACGATCACGACCTCGGGCGTAGAGTTGGACCCACCACAGGCAGTGAGCAATAGCACCAGGAGCAGGGCAGCCAAGGAAACGGCGATCACCTTTTTCCAGGACAAAGGCATGGGGGGAAACAGCTGAAATCTCATCGTTCTTACTCCTTCCTGCATCGACAGAATGGCCTACGCCACGGCCGCCCTAGATCTCGAAGAGAGCCGGTCAGAGGCTGTCAAACACTACCCTTCTCGTGGATCGGCGATCGCTCCGGCAAGGGCCGATGCAGCCACCGTGGCAGGGCTGGCCAGATAGATCTCGGCATCGCGGCTGCCCATGCGTCCTCGAAAGTTGCGATTGGCCGTCGAGATGGTGCGCTCGCCGGGGGCCATGCAGCCCTCGTGGGCGCCCAGACAGGGTCCGCAGCCGGGGTTGAGCAGGGTCGCCCCGGCCGCCACGAGATCGGTGACGATGCCCGCCTCGATCGCTTCCAACAGGATCTCCCGGGATGCGGGCAGCACCAGCAACCGCACCCAGGGCGCGATCTGCTTACCGCGCAGGACATCGGCGGCAGCCTGCAGGTCTTCGAGGCGGCCGTTGGTGCAGGTTCCGATCAGCGCCTGGTCGATCGGCAGCCCGGCAATCTCGGTCACGGGCACCACATTGTCCACACGATGGGGTTTTGCCACCTGGGGGGCCAGGGCGCCCACATCGTAGTGCAGCACCCGCTCATAGGTCGCGTCCGCGTCCGGGTGCACCTCGTTGTACGGCTGGCCTGTGCGACCGGCCAGCCAGGCACGCGTCGTCGCATCGGGGGCGACGTACGCATTCTTGGCGCCCATCTCGGCCGCCATGTTGCACAGAACCTGGCGACTGCCCACACTCATCGCCTCGATGGCCGGCCCGGCAAACTCGACCGACTTGTAGTCCGCCCCATCGGCGCCGATGTCGCCGATGATGCGCAGCACCAGGTCCTTGGCCGATACTTGATCCGGCATGTCGCCCTCGACGATGATGCGCATGCTCTCGGGCACGCGCAGCCAGATCTCACCGGTTGCCATGACAGCGGCAGCCTCGGTGCGGCCAATTCCGGCGGCAAATGCACCCAGTGCGCCGTGGCTGGGCGTATGCGAGTCGCTGCCGACGATGAGCATGCCCGGCAGGGCATGACCATGCTCGGGCAACACCTGGTGGCAGATGCCCTCACCAACATCATAGAAGGCCGAGATACCCTGCGCGCGGACGAAATCGCGAGTCTCCTTGTGGCTCTGGGCATAGGTTTCGTTGGCTGCGGGAACGACGTGATCGAGGATGATGACGTTCATCGCGGGATTTGCTATCCGGTCCACGCCGATCTTGAGAAAGGTCTTGGCAATGGCCGAGGTATTATCGTGCGTGAGAAGCTTGTCAGGCTGCACCGTAACAATCTGCCCCGGGACCGTCTCGTCCAGTCCAGCTTTGAGGGCGAGGATCTTTTCAGCAAAGGTCTTGCCCATCTCATTATCCCCCTTGATAGGTGAAGATCAGGCGCGGAACCGAAATCAGGGCTCGCGAGGTTCCGCCTTGTGCTCTGCGCGCCTATTGTATGCCATTTCACGATCTATGTCAAAACCATCCAGAGCGACGTTGCTGCGAGCGCCCAACCTCGCATGCCACTTGCCAACCCCCGTCGCTGATGCTATAATGGCTCGCTGCAGACCATCCTGAACTCAACTTGACCGGCACGCAGTCCAAAGGCCAATGCCTGTGGACGTGACAAGTCTGTTCGAATAGGGAGCAAGAACGTGGAAGCACTGGAGCACCAGCTTGTCGAATTCCTAACGAATCTGTTCCAGACCATTGGCTGGTTTGGTGTCGTGGTAATCATGGCCATCGAGAGCGCCAATATCCCCATCCCCAGCGAAGTGACGATGCCTCTCTCCGGATGGATGCTAGTTCAGGCGAGAGGGCTGTCGGCCTGGCAGGCCCTGTTGATGGGCGGCTTTTGGGGAGCGCTGGGCTGCACCATCGGATCGGTCATCTCTTACGCGCTGGGCGCCTGGGGAGGGCGGCCATTGGTCGAACGCTACGGCAAGTACATACTCGTCAGCAACGAGGATCTGGAAAAGGCCGATCACTGGTTTTCCCGTTGGGGAGATTGGGCCGCCTTTATCTCCCGCTTGTTGCCCATCGTGCGTACCTTCATCTCGTTCCCTGCCGGCGTGGTCCGCATGAACTTTCCCCGGTTCACGATTTATAGCTTTGTGGGCTCTTTCATCTGGTGCGGACTGCTGGCGTTGGGCGGGTTCTACTTTGGCGAGCACTGGGAAGAGCTGCGTGCCATCATGCGTCCCTTCGACATTCCCATCGCGATCGTGATTGTCGCCGCCTTTGCCTACTATGTGTACCATCACGTTCGCAAGCGCAAGGCTGAAGACGCCGCTGAGTAGCACGTTCTGCCCGGGAGAAAGCGGATTGCGCGCAGCTGCCGGTTGCCCCGGCTGAGTACAACTTGGGATTGCCGGTCAGACTGGCGGGCGGGGACCTGGCACTCCTCTCAAGGCATCTTGCCAGCCAACCACCCGATGTCCCAGTTCCAGGCGGAAAGGTCGTTGATGAAACACCCTAGACGGATGGCATTCTCCTGGCTCTTGGTCATCCTCTTGCCCGCGCTGGCCATCTATACGGCGCTTCTCTCTCCCATTGAAGAGCATAGCTACGATGCCGCCACCTTTCACGTATACCGCGGCGTGGTGTTTTCCTCCGCGCGCGCCGAAGGGATTCTGTATCCGCGCTGGGTGCAGCCGATCAATGCCGGGCTGGGCGGGCCCCTCTTTTCCTTCTATTCCCCCCTCAGTTACTACGCCATGGATCTATTGCACGCTGCCGGCATACCCCATCCCATCGCCTGGCGTATACTCGTGGCGCTGGCCCTGGTGGTTGCCTCAGCAGGCGTGTTTGCCCTGGTACTTGACCTGTTCGACAACGCGACGGGCGCCCTGGCAGCCGCCGCACTCTACGTCTACTCCTACCCGCTGCTGCGCGAGTTCTTTGAGCGGGGCTCGCCTCAGGGATTTGCCCTGGCGCTCTATCCCTGGGCTCTGTTTGCGTTGGTATACGTTGTCAAACGCCCCAACGGATTGAGGTTGGGACTCGCGGCCCTGGCCTGGGCGGTCCTGATCTTGACCCACAATCTCTCGGCGTTCTTTTTGATCCCTGTGAGCGGGCTGGTCGCTCCGTTGCTGGCCTATCAGCACGGCTGGAAGGCGCTGGGGAGGGTGCTGCTGGTCCTTGGCAGTGGTTTCCTGCTGGCGGGTGTCTTTCTCCTACCCTTCCTGGTCGAGCGCGGCTATGTCCAGCTCGACAATGCCATCGCGGTCGATTATGCGCAGATTGCCGAGAACGCCACTTCGCTTCGCACCCTGCTCGGCGTTGCCCCTCCATACGATGTAGGCCTGGACAACAATCTGATTGGGGATGGCTTGGGACCGCTCCAGGCCCTGCTTGCTCTGGCTGGCCTGGCGGCGGGAGTGGCCCTGTGGCTTGCCCGGCGCGATCGCAAAGCGATGATGGCCATCGGCGCTGGCCTGCTCAGCTTGCTCATACTATGGCTGCAGACTGCCAGCGCCGACCCTCTGTGGAGGGCAATGCCGCTTTTGTCCTACGTGCAAGCCAGGAGCCGCTTGCTGGGATTGGCCGTTCTCTGCAACAGCATCGCCGTTGGCTATCTGTTGAGCATCCTGACGCGTCGCTGGCGCACAGGCGCGGTCCTAGCGCTGGTCGCGGCGAGCTTGATCTTGGCGATGCCCGTGCTGTATCCCCAACTGCAGTATCGCTACGTGACCTTTGAGCAGAACCCGACGGTCGACGATGCCATGGCCTTTAGCATGGAGGCGAACGTCCCGGGGCTGACCGCTTTCAACGAGTTCCTGCCTATCTGGCGCTATCTGCCGTTTACCGAAGAGGAAGCGCAGCAGGTGGCTGGCAGTCTCTTCTCCCGTCTCCCGGAGGCAAGTCGCACCGCCGACGAGTCGCGTGGCACCGATTGGGCAAGGGCGACGGTCGACCTTGCAGCCGCAGGCGACGTTGATTTGCACCTCCTTTACTTTCCTGGCTGGACTGGCACCGTTGATGGTGAGGCCCATGCCCTGACGCCGGTGGAGGGCAATGGCTACATCCGTTTGCAGGGCGTGCCCGCAGGGCTCCATACCCTCGAGCTGCGCTACGAAGGCACCGTGGCGCAACGCGCCGGAGCCTGGCTCAGCGCGGCAACGGCCCTCGGCCTGATTCTCGGCGCCGCGCTCTGGCGGGGAAAGCGTGACGCGGCTACGGCAGCCTCCTATCCTGCCGCCAACGGGTGGCTTGTCTTGGGCCTGGTAGCTTTCATAGCGCTCAAGGCAGCGTTCATCGACGGGCACACCACGCTCTTTCGCCGGACGAGCACCTGCTCGGACGTTCAGGGCGCTGATGCCGGCCTGGACGCGCGTTTTGAACACGGGGTGCGACTTTGCGCCATTGAGCTTCAGGACCGCGTGCTCGGGCCTGGCGACGCCGTGCGGATCACGCTCTATTGGCAAGCCGAGCGCCCGGTGACACAACAAGCCGACAGCTTTGTGCACCTGTGGGGCGCCAGCTTTAATCCCGAGACGGGCAATCCTCTCTGGGGCCAACAGGACAAGCAACTGCCTGGGGATCACCCGGTCGCCAAGTGGAACCCCGGCAAGATCTACCGCGACAGCTACGAGTTCCGCATCGATCCAGACGCCCCGCCGGGCGAATACCAGATCGAGATCGGATGGGTGCAGCCGGCGACAGGGCAGCGGTATGCCCTGGAGCTGGTCCAGGGCACTGACGATATCTCTGTTTCCCATCTCGATTCTCTGTTGATCTCTGGCATCGAGGTGCAATAGCGCTTGGTGCAGGGAGCGCACATCGAAAAGAAAAGGCCACCAAGGCCACTGAAAACGAATGGAGTTGAACATGTCCCAGACCGTACTTCCTGATAGCTATGAAGGCATCCACGAACGAGCGCGCGCATTGCTCCAATCCGGCGACATTGAGGGCTCGATCGCCCTCTACCGGCGCCTGACCGACAGGTTGAACAACCTCAGCGATCGGATTCTGGACCGGCGCCCTCAACTGCGCGACCTGCACCGCGAAGCAAGGCTGATGTTAGCCAACCTGCTCGCCAGCGAAGGTCGCTACGCCGAAGCGATGGAGGTGGAGCGGGTACTTCTCAAGACCCATCCCGCGGAGGCGGACACCTGGCGCCGTGAGCTGGCGGTTCTCCGCATCGCCAAAGGCGAGGTGGAAGCCGGTTTGACGGAGCTGCGCACACTGGCCGAAGCAGCTCCGGACGATCCCGAGCGCTGGCTCGTCCTCGGACTCGAGAACCGCCTAGCCGGGCGCCTCGTTGATAGCCAGGCTGCCCTGGATCAGGCGCTCGAGGTATGTCGAGAAGATGATGCTGACAGCTTGGCCAGTGTCCACTTCCAGCGGTTTCTTCTGTACAGGGAGCTGAAGCAGGTGGACAATGCTCTGGCGGAGTGGGAGGAGGCTGTGGCCCACGCTCCCGAGGCAGGCACCACCGTGCGCGAAGTATATACCATGCTCACCGATGCGGGACGGTACGAAGAGGCGCTGCGCTACGTGGCTCGCGACCAGAATCCCTTGCAGGCCGGCTTCCAGAGAGGGTTGGTGGCAAGCCTGACCGGTAAGATGCGAGAGGCCAGACAGGACTGGCGAGCTGTCGCGAATCTGGATCCGAGCGAGTTCGAGTATGGACACGACGCCTGGGTGGAAGCGGTGTTGCGGCTGGGCGACCCCGATCCGGCGCTAGAGTGGCTACAGGAATCGCTGCCCAGATACGGCACCGCCCGGCTGCTCGTGTTGTCGGGTATCGGCTGGGCCATGCGCAAGGACCCCGAAGTGGCAGCCGCCCTCTTTCAGCAGGCCATCAGCTTGCTTCGGAGGCGGCGGCCTCCGAAGCAAAAGCTCGACCGCGCCGATTGGCAACTGCTGGATTCCCTGGTGACCGACGAGGACACCAAAAACCCGCTGAAAACCTACTTTGCCGTGGTCGAATCCCTCTGGGGATAGCCAATTCCGTTCTCAAAGGCACCAAACGCGCCCCTTTGCACCGTTTGGATTGCGCTGGAATCTATGCTATAATGCCCCGGCGCTGCCCGAGGCAAGCTTTTGAGGTGTGATTGATGCGTTTTGCAGAGGCGGAACAACAGTACCGCGACCTGGAGGGCCAACTCCTGCGTGGAGAATGTACAGAGCAGGACTTTGTCGCTCAGGTCAACCAGCTGAAGGTGACGGACGCAGAGGGACGGGAGTGGATGCTCAGCGCCCGGTCCGGGCGCTGGCTCGTGCATGATGGCCAGCAATGGGTATTCGCTGAGCCGCCCGAACTTGAAGCCGAGGCCGGATTCACGGCAGTGGAGGAGCTCGAGCCCATTGGCGTGGCACCTGGCGCCGAGCTTGCACCTCTGGATGAGCCGGAGGAAGAGGTAGAAACGGTCGCGGGGTCGATCGTTGAACCCGAGATCCCTGCCGCACGGCGCGCTGACGCCCGTCCCCTTACTGCCCGGCCTTTTGTGATGGGACTGCTGGCGTTCGCCATCCTCGCCTGCTTGATCGGCGGCGGTGTATCGGTGTGGGTCTTTGTCTTGCGCGACTTGGGCGAGCCTACACCGATTCCGGGCCAGGAGACCGATGTCAGCCTGGTAATCACCTACACGCCGCGCCCAGCCACCCCTACCTATACATCAACCCCGACACCTACGCCCAGCCGAACCGCGACACCTACCATTACACCCATCCCGACAGATACGCTCACGCCAATGCCCACAGCCACGAGTCCCTCGCCTTCGCCCACGCCCACAATTCGAGCAACGGTGGTCAGCGCGGTGACGCGAGTCACAGATACGCCCTCGCCAACGCCCACCATGGCGACGCCGACGCCGGTGCCTCCGGTGACCTACGTCGTCCAGCCCGGAGATACACTCTCCGAGATCGCGGCTCGCTTTGACGTGACCGTGACGGCCCTGATGGAGGCCAACGATATCACCGATCCGGCCCTGATCCGTCCCGGTCGGGTGCTCATCATCCCCGTACCCGGGGCAACGGTTGTGGCATCTGCCGCGAGCACGCCCACTTGGACCCCGATCGCGGTGTCTACTTCGGCGACGACTACCGCCACCGCCACGCGTACGCCGACTCCGAGCGGGCCAACGCCGACGCCGACACCAACCAGGACCCGGGCACCCACACCGACGCCGACGCCGCCGCCCTCCCTGTCGGGCAAGATCGCCTTTGCCGTCTGGAACATCTATGAAAACGAGTATGACCTGTACATCAGCAATATCGATGGCAGCGGCCGCAACCTGCTCGGCAACGGATTCCGCCAGCCCCAACTGCGGCAGGACGGCGTCATGTTGGTGGCCAATGGCGAGGGCGCGCCGAACTATGAACACCTGGTCAGAATGAATCCTAGCGGTGGCGATCTGATCGAGATCAGCCGCTTTGTCGAGGATAGCTATCCCACGTGGTCGCCGAACGGGGACATTGTAGCCTTTTCGTCCACGGCTTATGGAGACGGCCAGAGCCGCCTGGGGATCGTCAGCGACATCTATGGCAAGGTGCAGGACTGGATCCGCGTTGGTACCACCGAGGTTCGCGGCGAGAATCCGTTCTGGATGCCCGATGGGCAGATCGTGTATCACGGATGCGACTTTTTGGTCGACCACGCCATCTGTGGTTTGTTCGTAGTGCCTTCTGCCGGCGGCAGTTACCGGCAACTAACCACCCATTCGAGCGACACCTCCCCTGCCGGCTACGGGTCGAGGGTGGCCTTTATGTCCTCGCGGGACGGGAACTGGGAGATCTATACGGTCAATCTGGACGGCAGCG
>Ga0316577_10001565_pt1 | contig 10879 bp, 7 predicted proteins | sample S5NA_FD_203073 | JGI IMG/M metagenome (GOLD analysis project Ga0316577, IMG submission 203073) | Rhizosphere microbial communities from salt marsh grasses in Alabama, United States - S5-7_050615r2r1 | ecosystem: Host-associated > Plants > Roots > Rhizosphere | place: USA: Alabama | collected... | reverse complement strand
GGCCTGTCGCGGATCGAGTACCCGGTCGGTGAGGTCCTCTACGAGACCTCGGGCCACGTCAGCTACGCGAGGCTCTCGCCCCGAGCGGACCGGATCGCCTTCATGGACCACACCTTCCCCGCGGACGACGCGGGCACGGTCGCGGTCATCGACCTCGCCGGCAACAAGACGAGCCTCACCGGCCGCTGGGCGAGCGAGCACGGCCTCGCCTGGTCGCCCTCGGGAGACGAAGTGTGGTTCACGGCCACGGAGGCCGGCGCCAACCGCTCGCTCTACGCCGTCTCCCTCGACGGACGGCTCCGTGTCGTGGCGCGCGTTCCGGGGGGGTTGAAGCTTCACGACATCGCGGCGAGCGGCCGCGTCCTGCTCACCCGCGAGAGCCCGCGCGTCGGGATCCTGGGAATGATGCACGGCGACGCGACGGAGCGCGACATGTCGTTCCTCGACTACTCCTTCGCCGCCGACATCGCGCCTGACGCGAGCGTCCTGCTCTTCGACGAGGAGGGCGAGGCGGGCGGTGCCAACTACACCGTCTACATCCGCAAGTCCGACCGCTCGCCGGTCGTTCGCCTCGGCGAGGGCAACGCCCTCGCCCTCTCTCCTGACGGCCGCTGGGCGCTGTCGATGATGCCGGTCGCGAACTCTCCGCTGATCCTGCTTCCGACTGGAACCGGCGAGCACCGGGAGCTGAACACCTCGGGCATCAGCCCCTCGCAGGCCGCGACGTGGTTTCCGGACAGCAAGCGGCTGCTCTTCGCGGGCAGCGAGCCGGACCGCGCCCTGCGGCTCTATGTCCAGGACGTGGACGGAGGCACGCCCCGCCCGATCGGGCCAGAGGGCATCAGGGACGCGCTCCCCGGATTCGCCATCTCGCCGGACGGCACGCTCGTGGCCGCCGTTGGCACCGACCACAAGGGCCTGCTGGTGCCCGTCGACGGCGGCGACGCGCGACGGATCCCCGGGGTGGAGGATGGAGAGTTCCCGCTCCGCTTCTCGCCGGACGGACGCTGGATCTACCTGTGGAAGCGGGGAGACGTACCGGCGCGCATCACGCGACTGGAGCTGGGAACGGGGCAGAGAGAGCTCTGGAAGGACGTGCTGCCGGCCGATCCCGCAGGGGTCGAGCGCATCTCGAACGTGCTCGTGACACCCGATGGGAAGGGCTACGCCTACTGCTACGCGCGCCTGCTCTCGGACCTGTTCGTGGTCGAGGGACTCCACTAGCGGTCCTCCGTACGCGGGTTGCCGATCATCCCCCTAGCAGGAGCTCCAGCGCTCGTGGACACCAGGGGGAGGCAGAGGCGAGAATCACTGTAATGGAAACCCCCGGGACGGCCAGCTCCTTCCCACACGTTCGCATGGCCGCGTTCGTCGTTGCCGGCCTCACCGCGCTCTCCCCGGCCCCGGCACACGCCCAGGACCCTGCCGGCTGGCCACAGTGGCGCGGACCCCTTGGCAACGGGGTCAGCCCCGACGGCGACCCGCCGATCCATTGGAGCGAGCAGAGAAACGTCCGCTTCAAGGTCCCACTCGACGGGGACGGCCTCTCCTCGCCGGTCGTGTGGGGCCAGCGGATCTTCGTGCTCTCGGCCGTGGCCGTGGACGGCCCCCGCACCGCGAAGAGCGAGCCGACCGCCGCCCGAGCCGCGACGTCCCAGGAGCCTTCCCCGGGGGCCCAGCTCGGGCGGCAGCGTTTCCTGGTCTCGGCGTACGATCGACGGGACGGATCCCTCGTCTGGCAGCGGGTGGCCAACGAGCGCGTCCCGCACGAAGGTCACCACCCCTCGTCCGCCTGGGCCAACGCATCACCGATCACGGACGGCGAGCGCGTCTACGCCCATTTCGGGTCCAGCGGCACCTACGCCTACACACTGGAGGGCGAGCTCGTCTGGAAGGTCGACCTCGGCGACATGACGGCGCGCCTCGGCTATGGCGAGGGGAGCTCTCCGGCGCTGTACGGGGACACGCTGGTGATCAACTGGGACCACGAAGGGGACTCCTTCGTGGTGGCCCTCGACAAGAACACCGGCGAGGAGCGGTGGCGCAGGGAGCGGCCGGGAGAGCCGACCTCCTGGTCGACGCCGGCAATCCACGAGCACGAGGGTCGCGTGCAGGTCATCATCGCCGCCCATGGGCGCACTCGCGCCTACGACATCCGCAACGGCGACGAGCTCTGGAGCCTCTCCGGCCTCGGCCTGAACGTGATCCCGACGCCGATCTACGACTCCGGGACCCTCTATCTGGCCAGCGGCAAGAGGGACGGCAACATGATCCAGGCCGTGGACCTGAGCGGGGCCAGCGGCGACCTCGACGGCAGTGACGCCCTTCTCTGGACCCGGGACCGGGACACGCCCTACGTGTCCACCCCCCTCCTCTACCGCGGTCAGCTCTACTTCTTCAAGCACGTCCGCAGCATCCTGACCTCCGTGGATGCCGCGACCGGCCAGACGCTCTTCACCGAGCGCCTGGACCTCGGCAACGTCTACGCCTCGCCGGTGGCCGCCGCCGGGCGGATCTACCTCTTCGGCCGGGACGGGAAGGCATTGGTGCTCCGCCCGGGTCCGGCCCTGGAGATCCTCGCGGAGAACACGCTCGACGACGGCTTCGACGCCAGCCCGGCGATCGTCGGGGGCGACCTGTACCTCAGGGGGCGGCGCTTCCTGTATGCCCTCTCCCGCTCCGTCGGGGACTGACCGGGCTCGAGACCTGAGCTGATCGTCAATCCGCGGTCGGCAGGTCCCCCGGTCTCGAGGTCCCGGGCGGAGGCGCGTCGCTCGGGGGTCGGCCCGCGGCCGGTCCCGGGTCTTCCCGGGGCTGCGGCCGGTCCTCGTTGAAGACGTGCAGCGTGCGGGTCGGGAAGGCGAAGCCGGTCCCGGCCTCCTCCACCACCTTCATGAAGCCGAGGAGGACCTCCTGCCGGCAGAGCTGGAAGTCGCCCCAGGTCGGCACCTGGAACCAGGCCATGATCTCGATGTCGAGGGAGCTGGCCCCGAACTCCTTGAACTTCACGACCATGGCGTCGGGCCAGATCTTCGGGTGCTCGCGCAGGACGCGCTCGAATCCCTCGAGCACCTGCTGCATCTGCTCGTGGGTGGTCGAGTACTCGACGCCGATGATGGTGGCCAGACGCATCCGGTCCCGGGCGGCGAATGTCTCGAGGCGCTGGTTCGACAGGATGCCGTTCGGGATGGAGATGACAGTGCGATCCAGGGTGCGGAAGCGGGTCGAGCGGATCCCGATCTCCTCCACCGTGCCCACGAAGTCTTCGACCTTGACGAAGTCCCCCACCCGGAACGGCTGGTCCACGGCCAGGCTGATCGACCCGAACAGGTTTTCGACCGTCTTCTGCGCGCCGAACGCGAAGGCGAGGCCACCGATGCCGAGACCGGCGAGGAGAGTCGTCACCGGGTATCCGAAGGCGGAGAGGACGGCCAGCGCCCCGACGCCGGCGACGACACCTTTCGAGATGTTTGAGCCGATCTGCAGGAGGTTTCGGGCCGAGGGGCTCACCGCGGCCCAGGGCGACCCGAGCAGGATATCGACGAGGACGTCGACCGAGCGCCAGAGGGCCCAGAAGACGACGACGATGACGCCGGCGTGCACGGCTTCGCGGAAGAGATCCTCCGCCCTCGCGGTCAGGCTCAGCGACGACAAGCCGACCGAGAACGCCGCCAATCCCCAGGCGAAGGTGAGGGGCGGGCCGATCCGCCTGAGCAGCCGGTCGTCCCACGTGTTCTCGGTCCGCGCGAGGAGCCGCCCGAGGACCGCACTCGTCACGCCGCCCAGCAGCCGGCCAAGTGCCCAGGCCCCGAGGAGCAGCAGCGGCAGGGCGAGCCATTGCCAGCGCAGCACGATGCCGAACGGGCCGGGCAGGAGCAGGGCCTCGGGCAGACGGTCGCGAATCCAACGGTCGCCCAGCTGGTCGTACCAGCCGTCGATGCGCCTGACGGTGTTGGGAGAGAAGGCCCAGTAGGGGCCGGCGTCGTCGGAGCGCCGGACCATGTACACGGGCTGCGTGCGGCTGCCGACAGGGATCTCGCCCACCTTCTCCACCCCGGCGGACAGGCCGTCCTTCCGATCCCCGCCGGATTCCGGGGAGATCCGCTCGAGGTCGAACCAGACGTACTTGTCGAGGACGGCCTTGAGATGCTCGGCCAGGACCGGCCCCTCCGACCTCCTCTCCTCCGGCAGGGCCAGATAGCGCGCGGCCTTCGCCCACTCACCGGCGCGGCCTTCGAGGAGGTACGCCTCGAGCGAGGCCCGGGGAGAGTCGGGGGCGACCTCGGACTCCTGGGGCTCGGCGTCCTCGGCGGGCGCCGCCGGGGACGGTTCCGCCGACGCCGGCTCGTCGGTGGCCGGGGCGGGAGCCTGGGCCCGGGCCGCCGCGCCGAAGCCGACGCCCAGGAGGAGAAGAAGCGGCACGAGGGTCCGACGCATTCTCTTGCCCATAACCTTTCGAATAGACCACGTCCTGGCCAAGGATTGCAAGACGAACCCGCCGATCCCCGGGGAGGTCGGCGTCCACGTGCACGCCGTCGCCGTTCGGGTCGGCCCCACTCCCGAGTGCCGTCTCAGGGGACGAGGACGAGCTTGCCGATGTGAGTCCCCGCCTCCAGGAGGCGGTGCGCCTCGGCGGCCTCGGCGAGGGGGAAGGTGGCCTGGATCACCGGAGCCACCTCCCCTGACTCGAGGAGCGGCCAGACCTCCCTCTCCAGGGCGCGAGCGATCCTTCCCTTCTCCTCCACCGAGCGGGGACGGAGCGTCGAGCCCGTCACCGTCAACCAACGCTGGAGGATCGGTCGGAAGTCGATCTCGGCGGTCGTGCCGCCGAGGAAGGCGATGAGGACGAGCCGTCCTTCCCGGGCGAGGCACTCCAGGTTGCGGGGGACATAGCTCCCGGCGACCATGTCGAGGATCACGTCGACGCCCCGGCCCCCGGTCTCCTCCTTCACGACGGCCACGAAGTCCTCTTCGTTGTAGTTGACGGCGCGCTGCGCGCCCAGCCGTCGGCAGGCCTCGCACTTCTCTACGGTGCCGGCGGTGGCCAGCACGCGCGCCCCGAAGGCCCGGCCGAGCTGGATCGCGGCGGTGCCGATGCCGCTCGATCCCCCATGGACGAGGAGCGTCTCGTCCGAGGCCAGCCGGCCCCGCTCGAAGACGTTGGTCCAGACCGTGAAGAAGGTCTCGGGCAGCGCCGCCGCATTCACGGCAGAGAGGCCGCGCGGGACGGGCAGGCACTGGGGGGCCGGGGCCAGGCAGTACTCGGCGTAGCCCCCTCCGGACACGAGGGCACACGCCTCCTCGCCCTGCTTCCAGCCCTGGACGGCCTCACCGACAGCCAGGACCGTCCCCGCGACCTCCAGCCCGGGGATGTCCGTCGTTCCCGGCGGGGGCGGATAGCGGCCCTCGCGCTGGAGCAAATCCGGGCGGTTGACCCCGGCCGCGGTCACGCGCAGAAGGACCTCCCCGGGCCCGGGGCGCGACACCGGCCGGCGAGTGGGCCGAAGGACCTCCGGTCCGCCGGGGTGAACGATCTCGACGGCGACGCCGTCGGCGGGGAGAGGGCTCATGGTGGCCTGCCGCGAATCTAGCACGGTCGTGCGACTCCGACCACGGGAGGCTGCGATAGGATGAGGCGGGAAACGGAGGGCAAGCCATGGTCAGGAGACTGACGGCGACGATGATGGGCCTGGGCATGCTGGGGACGCCGTTGTCCAGTGCCGCAGAGGTGGGCGTCCTCGCCCCCGGGGCAACGGTCCAGAAGGTTGCCGGCGGCTTCGAGTTCACCGAGGGGCCCACCTGTGATGCTGACGGGAACCTCTTCTTCACGGACCAGCCCAACGACCGGATCATGAAGTGGAGCGCGGATGGCGAGCTCACCACCTTCCTTCAGCCGGCTGGCCGCTCGAACGGGATGTACTTCGCTGCGGACGGCACCCTCGTCGCGTGCGCCGACGAGAAGAACGAGCTATGGGCCATCTCGGCTGACGGGACGCACACCGTGCTGTGGAAAGGGCACGCGGGCCGAGCCCTGAACGGACCCAACGACGTGTGGGTCCACCCGAACGGAGGGATGTACTTCACCGACCCCTTCTACAAGCGACCCTGGTGGACGCACGAGGAGCCGCCGCAGGAGGGCCAGCACGTCTACTACCTGGCCCCTGGAGCCGACGCCCTCGTGCAGGTGACCGACGACCTCACCCAGCCCAACGGGATCATCGGCACACCGGACGGAAAGACGCTCTACGTGGCCGACATCCGGGCGCGGCAGACCTGGCGCTACGACATCCAGACCGACGGCCGGCTGGCCGGGAAGACCCTCCTCTGCGAGCAGGGCTCGGACGGAATGACACTCGACAACGAGGGGAACGTCTATCTCACCCGCGGCGGGGTCCTGGTCTTCGACCCCTCCGGGAACCAGATCGCGGACATCGAGGTTCCCGAGCGGCCCGCGAACGTGAGCTTCTGCGGTCCCGACCGCCAGACGCTGTTCATCACTGCCCGGACCGGGCTGTACTCCGTCCGGACCCGCACGAAGGCCGGCACCCCGTCGAAGTGAGCTGCCCCCGACGATGATGAGGTGCTCGGGCACGACGTCCACGTCCATCATCGTCGAGTTCGTGAGCGCGCTCGTTGCATTCGAAGCCCGGAGGCTGGAGGGCCCGGCCGCCGACGCTAAATAAAGATGCGCTTCACGACGGCCACCCTCATCCCGGCTCCGGCGAGTCGTCCCACCAGGGATGGCCCGGCCTCCCCCGTTCCGATGACGATGGCGTCGTACTTCGTGGTCAAGGTCGTGACCTCAGGCCAGGTCGAACGCCAGCAGCTCCGCGTCTCCCCCCTCGAAGGTCAGGCCCGGCTCGCCGCTCACCTGCACCCCGTCTCCCTCCACGAGAGGGGAGCCATTGACCGACGTCGCACCCTGGACGACGTGGATCCAGACGTGGCGCCCGGGATCGATCTCGAGAGCCCGAATCTCGCCCTCGGGGAGCACCGTCACGCGCAAGCGGACATCCTGAGCCAGCCGGATCGCGTCCGTCCCGGGATCGCCGGAGGCCAGGGTGACCCATCCCTCCCGTGCCTTCTCCCGGCCGACCGGACGTTGGTCGTAGGCCGGCGGCAGGCCCTCCTCGGCCGGGACCACCCAGATCTGGAGGAAGTGCACGGGGTCGGTCTTCGAATGGTTGTGCTCGCTGTGGGTGACTCCGGTGCCGGCCCGCATGAACTGGATCTCTCCCGGCCGGATGACGGACCCCGTCCCCATGGAGTCCTTGTGCTCGAGCCCGCCCTCCAGGACGTAGGAGAGGATCTCCATGTCCCGGTGGCCGTGGGTGCCGAAGCCACGCCCCGGCGCCACCCGGTCGTCGTTGATGACACGGAGCGAGCGGAAGCCCATGTGCTGCCGGTCAAAGTACTCGCCGAACGAGAACGTGTGCCGGCTGTCTAGCCAGCCCCAGTTCGTGCGTCCCCTCTCCCCCGCCGGCCGCAACGTGAGCATCCCGCCTCCCCTGCCCGCACCGGAACGCGGGCACGACGGGCCCGCATCGAGCGCGGTGCATCCTTGTGGTGACCTTGATACCAGTTTAGCGGATCGCCCGGGGTGGGCCAGCTACCCTGCGGGACGCCTCCCGGTCACACGATCCGGAAGGCGTCCTTGAGGGTGCAGCGACGGCTGCGGCTGAAGCTGGCCGGGTGGGTCATCCCCTCTCCGGTGGGGCTGGCGATGGTGAAGGAGCAGAAGCCCTCGCCGCCATAGCCCAGGCCCGCGAGCGCCGGCGCGTTCTTGACGAAGACGCTGACGTCCATCACCCGCGCCATGCGGCTCAGATGGTCGAGGTTCTTCGAGTACATCACCGCGGTGTGCCGGAAGCCGTGCTCAACCTTCCTGGCGAGGTCGATGCCCTCGTCGGCGCTCGAGACGCGCACGAGCGGCATGATCGGCATCATCTGCTCGGAGAGCACCAGCGGGTGGTCGCGATCGACCTCGACCAGCACCTGACGGATCTCGTCTCCCGCGGTGACGCCGATCTCCTCGAGCAGGACGCTGGCGTTCTTGCCAACGAAGTCCCTGTTCATCGCACCGGGCTTGCCGGGCGGGGGGACCTTGACGAAGATGGCGTTCATCAGTCTCTCGAGCTGGCCCGAGTCGATCTCCAGCGCGCCGTGGGCCACCATCGCCCGCTTTAGATCGTCGGCGACGGAGTCCACGACGAAGGCCTCCTTCTCGTCGATGCAGACGATGTTGTTGTCGAACGAGCCCCCACGGACGATCCCCTGTCCCGCGGCCTCGATGTCCGCGGTCTCGTCGACGACGACCGGCGGGTTGCCGGGCCCGGCACAGATCGCCCGCTTCCCGCTCTGCATCGCCGCCTGAACGACCCCCGCCCCCCCCGTCACCGTGAGCAGGCGGACCCCGCGGTGCTTCATGAGCTGCTGGGCGGTCTCGATCGTCGGCTCCGCGACCGCACAGACCAGGTTGGCGGGTCCGCCCGCCTCGACGATGGCGTCGTTCAGGAGCTGGACCGTGTGGTTCGAGCACGCCTTGGCACCGGGATGGGCGTTGAAGACGACGGCGTTGCCCGCGGCCACCATGGCCAGGCCGTTGCCGATCACGGTGGATGTGGGGTTCGTGCTGGGGATGATGGCGCCGATGACGCCGAACGGCGCGTACTCGACCAGGGTGAGCCCGTGGTCGCCGGTCCAGGAGGTGGGGACGAGGACCTCCGTCCCGGGGACCTTGTCGGCGTTCAGCAGGTTCTTCTGGATCTTGTCCTCGAGCCGACCGAGGCCGGTCTCCTCCCAGGCCTCGCGGGCGAGGAGCTGCGCGTTCTCCCTCGCCGCTCGGCGCATGTGGCTGATCATCTGCTCGCGAAGGTCGAGAGGCAGCGCCATCAGCTGCTCGAAGGCCTGACGCGCCGCGGCCACCGCCGCGTCGACGTCGGGAAAGAGGTTGTCGCCGTGGCGGAGGGGGTGGGCGGGGGCCGACGGCTGCCGGGCGTCCATCTTCGGCAGCGGGGCGTGCGGACGGCGCTCCCCCTGCTTGAGCTCCGCCATCACCTGGCGGATGACCGACTCGATCTGGGCGTCGTCCAGCATCAGCCCACCTCGCCCTTCCGGGCCTACTTCTCCGCTTCCTGCAGGATCTTCACGCTCGCGCTCGCCCCGATGCGGCTCGCCCCCGCCGCGATCATCTTCTGGGCATCGGCGTGGCTGCGGATGCCGCCCGCGGCCTTCACCCCCATCGACGGTCCGACCACGCGCCGCATGAGGGCGACGTCCTCGGCGGTCGCGCCTCCGGGGCCGAAGCCGGTCGAGGTCTTGACGAAGTCCGCGCCCGCGACCTTCGCCAGCTGGCAGGCGGCAACCTTCTCCTCGTCGGTGAGCAGGGCGGCCTCGATGATCACCTTGAGGATCGCGTTCCCGGCGTGGCAGGCCCGCGCGAGCGAGGCGATGTCCCGCTCGACGAGCTCGTAGTCGCGCGACTTCAACGCCCCCACGTTGATGACCATATCCAGCTCGATGGCCCCCTCGCGGATGGCCTGTTGGGCCTCGAACACCTTGACCTCGGTGGACGTCGCCCCGAGGGGAAAGCCGACCACGGTGCAGACGGGGATCCCGCTGTCCTTGAGCAGCTCCGCGCAGAGCTTCACCTGGGCGGGGTTGACGCACACCGAGGCGAACCCGTGCTTGCGAGCCTCGAAGCAGAGCTGCGCGATCTGGTCCTGTGTGGCGTCGGGCTTGAGCAGCGTGTGGTCGATCGTGTGAGCCAGGGTCCCGTCCGTGGGCGCCACGCCGAGGGTCGTCCCCAGACGATCCGCTCCCGCGCTGAGCACCGGCTGCACGCGGGACGCGAAGTTGTCGGCGGAGAGCGGAGTCGCTCCGGAGGGGCCCTTGGGCCCCGGGCCTTCTTCCAGGAGGACCAGCACCTCGCGGGTGACCTCCTCGATGAGGCGCTCGAGCTCCTGGTCGTCGATGTGTCTCATGAGTGGCTCTCAGTCACGGCGCCCCATGGGCGTGGTTCGCTCATCTCTCCCGCGTGAAACGGCGTTCGATCGCCTTGATCTTGTCCACTCGGCGCGCGTGGCGCCCGGCGCCGAAGGGGCTGGCGAGCCAGGTCTTCACGATCTGTCGGGCCAGGCTCTCCCCCAGGAAACCGGCCCCGAGCGTGAGGACGTTGGCGTCGTTGTGCTCGCGGCTGTTGAGGGCGGTGGACTCGTCGTAGCACATGGCCGCCCGCACACCCGGCACCTTGTTGGCGGCCATGCAGGAGCCGATGCCGGCTCCATCGATGAGGATGCCGCGTTCGACACGCCCCTGCGCGACGAGCTCCGCCACCGCCAGCGCGAAGTCCGGGTAGTCCACCGACTCGGTGCTGTTCGTCCCGCAATCGATCACTTCGTGCCCGAGCTGCGCGAGGAAGCTCTTGAGGGCCTCCTTGAGCGGATAGCCGCCATGGTCGGCGCCAATCGCCACCGACCGGGTGGCGGAGCGAGGTGGCGAGGAGGGTCGGGGCTCCGCCGTGGCGCGCGACGGGGCTCCGCCCTGCTGCGGCACGAGCCTCACCCGGCGCTTCGTAGCCATCTGCCGAGCCAGAGGGGTGATGATCAGGCCCGCTGCGACCTCGAGCTCCGAGTCGACGGGAAGGTCGCGAACGTCGCGCTCCGTGAGGAGCGGCGATCCTGGCCTGGTGTCGCTCGGATCGCCGCCGGGCCCCGATCGCGGCCTGGCTTCGCCCGGCTCGGCACGGCCGAGCGTCCGATACACCACCTTTCGAACCCGGGCCCGGAGCTGATCTCGTGTCACCACGCTGTGTTCCGAACCCGCTTGCGCGTGCGCACCCACACCCCTGCCCAGGCAGGACACACCCGACTCGAGGCTC
>Ga0316577_10001564_pt1 | contig 10883 bp, 11 predicted proteins | sample S5NA_FD_203073 | JGI IMG/M metagenome (GOLD analysis project Ga0316577, IMG submission 203073) | Rhizosphere microbial communities from salt marsh grasses in Alabama, United States - S5-7_050615r2r1 | ecosystem: Host-associated > Plants > Roots > Rhizosphere | place: USA: Alabama | collected... | reverse complement strand
ATTCCTGTGGATTTCGAATTTTCGGAAGAGGGAAAACCGGAATGGTTCATCCCGTCTTTCCCCTTCTCCTTCAATACCGCCATCTTAGAGCGATTTATTGCCGAAGGCAAGCTCAAGCGATTAACTCAAAATGATCGAGATCATCGATTTGTGCAAGTCCTTTAACGGGCAAGTGGTGCTGGACCACATCACTTTGACGATCCCCGCGGGCCAAATTTCCGTGGTCATCGGCAAGAGTGGGGTAGGGAAAAGTGTGCTCTTGAAGCATATTGTCGGGCTCCTCAGTCCCGATTCCGGCCGGGTGCTGGTGGACGGCCAGGACGTGCACCGGCTGCGGGGCCGCCGCCTACGAGAGTTTAAACTCCGATTGTCCGTGCTTTTCCAGGGCGGGGCCCTGTTCGATTCCCTGAATGTCTATGAAAATATCGCCTTTCCGCTGCGGGAAAAGACCCGACTGTCCGAAACGGAGATCGCCGAACGGGTGCGGCTGCGGCTGGAACAGATGAACCTTTCCCTGGAAGTGGAAAATAAATATCCCGCCGAACTGAGCGGGGGTATGAAAAAACGGGTGGCCCTGGCCCGGGCCATGATTCAAGAGCCGGAGATCATCCTGTTCGACGAACCGGTCACCGGCCTAGACCCCCCCATGTGCAACACGGTGTTTCACCTGATTAGAAAGACCCATAGTGACAGCGGCTATACCGCCCTTATGGTGAGCCACGATATTCCCGAAGTCTTCCAGGTGGCCGATTTCGTGGCTATGTTGCACCAGGGGCGGATCATTGCTCACGGCACCCCGGCGGAAATTCAAGCTTGCCCCGACGCGGTGGTGCAGGCCTTTCTGCGGGGAGAACCTGACTTTTTGGAGGCGTAAGCAGAATGAGTAAGGGAAAAATGGAAATAGGTGTTGGTGTCTTTGTACTCATCGGCCTGGCCTGCCTCATCTACTTAGCCGTACACCTCGGCAAAATGGAGGTTTTTGGCAAGGGCTACCAAGTGTCCGCCAGTTTCGATAATATCTCGGGACTGAAAACGGGTGCTGCCGTGGAGGTGGCCGGGGTCGACGTGGGCCGGGTGGAGAGTATTACGGTGACTCCCGACAACCGGGCCAAACTCCAGTTGAGTATCAATCCTGATATAATTCTGAAGGAAGACGCCATTGCCTCCATCCGCACCAAGGGCATCATCGGCGATAAATACATCAAATTGTCACCGGGCTATGCCGAGAAAACCATTCCTGCCGGAGGCAAGATTCGTGACACAGAATCAGCCATGGAGTGGGAAGAGATTATAGCCCAGTATATCCACGGCAAGGTGTAGGGGCAGTTTTCGGTTAGAAAGAATGTGTAGGGCGGGCACTGCCCGCCGATTCCTGGCTTTGCATCTTGAACTTTTTGTAAAGCCCTCTGGAAAGGAGTGACTATGCGTGGTCTGATCTGTAAGGTCCTGACCTTATCCTTGATAATCAGCCTGGCCGCGATGGCTGTCCCGGCCCTGGCCGAATCCCCCACCGAGGCGGTGAAAGGTACGGTGGATCAAGTTATCCGGATTCTGCAATCCTCAGCCCCCAAGTCGCAGAAGCGTCAGTCGGTTAAACAGACGGTGGACCGTCGTTTTGACTATGAGGAAATGGCCAAGCGCACTCTCCCCAATTGGAACAAGCTCAGCTCCAGCCAACACCGGGAATTTGTGAGCCTTTTCGCCGAACTTTTGCAAGCATCCTATGCCGATAAACTGATGAAATATTCCGGGGAGAAGGTGGATTATGTGGGGGAGCGGGTGGACGGCGACCGGGCCGAAGTGCGCACCCTGCTGGTGCGCCGCAACGACCGCATTCCCATAAATTACCGCCTCCTCAATAAATCCAGGTGGGTGGTCTATGACGTGGTCATCGAAGGGGTGAGTCTGGTGAACAACTATCGCTCCCAGTTTACCCGGGTGATCAGCCAGTCTTCCTACGCCGACCTGGTCAGCCGCCTCCGCACCAAGGTGGATGAGTTGCAGCAGATGAAGGACATGTAGGATTTTCGGAGAGGGGGCTGGGGGTAACGGAAACCCCGGCCCTCCCTTAAAATTCTATTTCCGTGCCTTTCCGATAGGCCAGAGCCTGGCAAGAGGCGATGCGGCGGCCCTCTTCGTTGGTCACCTCGATGAGGCAGGTGGCCAGGCGCCGGCTGGTGTGAACCTCCCGGCCCGTGGCAGTGAGGCGCTCGCCGAATTTGGGGGCCTGGTGAAAGGTCAGGCTCAGGTTGAGGGCCACGGCCGCGGTGCCGTGGGAGTTGACCGCGGCCTGAAAGACTTCGTCCATCAGGGCGAACAGCGCCGTGCCGTGCACCATCCCTAAAATGTTGCCCATCTCCTCCCGGCACACCATGGCGGCCCGGGCATAACCGGGCGACACCTCCTCCAAGTCAATGCCCAAATGCTGGGCAATTTTCTGACGCGCAGCCTGCTCTTTCAGTTTCTCCAAGAATTCCGCTGACGGCTTTTCCATAGCAGATTCACCTCTGAGAGCTTGGGGTTTTGGGGGGAGGGCAGGGACCTCAGGTTCCTGGCCCCCTCCCTCAAAATGACTTCTTCATAAATCTTTATAAAGCTCGGGGAACTGGTTTTTCCAGCGCCGGTGGAGCCAGAGCCATTGGGCGGGCTCCTGCCGGATCCAGGCTTCGATCACCTGGCTTTGCAGGGTGAGCTGCCGGTGAAGGTCAGCTTCCGCGTCTGCGGTTTTTTCGTAAGGCAGCTCCGGAAAGAGCACCACGAGATGGCGACCGTCCGGTAGGCGACGGGACAGACTGGGCAACACCGGCACTCCCCGCCGGGCCAGGAGCGCGATCACCGGGGTGGTGCGGGCCGGCTTACCGAAAAAGTCCACCAGCACGCCCTCCTGGGTCGCGGTATTCTGGTCGATGACAATACCCACCACTCGGTTTCTGTGGAGGTGGGAGAGGATGTTTTTTAGACCCCGCTGTTTGTCCACCATCCAACTGCCGCTGCGTTCCCGCAGGTAACGGGCCCAGCGGCGCCCTAAAGGGTGGCTCAATTCACGGGCCACCACCGCCAGTCGGCGGCAATGCAGGGCGTAGCCCACGCCGGTGTATTCCCAGTTGCCGGCGTGAGCCACCAGGGCCACTGCACCCCGGCCTCTTTTGAGGGCCTCGGTGTGATTTTCCGCCCCCAGGACGACCACCTGCTTTTTGATATGGGACAGGGGAGCCAAGAGTAAGACCACCATCTCCCAGGCGAACCGCACAAAATGGACGAAAACCTCCCGGGCCAGGCGCTCCCTGTCAGGTTCAGACAGTTCCTCGCCGTAGGCAAAGGCCAGGTTGCGCCGCACCGTCTCCCGGTGCCGCCGGTCCAGCCGGTACCATAGCGCGGCCAGGGCTTCTGTAAAAAGGTTACATATCTTCAACATGACAGTAATTGAGATTGTTGCCAATAGCATTGGGGACATGAGGCCAGAGGTCGAGGCCCCCTGTCCCTCTTTCCTAACCTCTAGAGGTGCAATTCATGGCGCCCTCAGGGCTTGATGAAAAAAGCCCTTCCAGAGTCTCAGGACAGAAAACTCGTTTCCTATGCAACTTCGCTTACATTAAAGGGTAAAGCTTTGGTGGCCCAGGGGTCTCGCCGGTGCTGTCGCAGACTAAAGCCTGCGGCTACATCTTTCTGAACTAGATTTTCGATCTGCGCAAAAACCTTACCGGACACTATTGCCCCAACCTCCCCTTAGCTGAGGGATATGACGCTGATTACCAATATTGTTTCCAGTGCTGCCGGTAATAGTCCACGGTCTTCTCAATTCCTCCCCGGAGACTGGCCCGGGGGACCCAGCCCGTGGCTTCCTGGAGTTTGCTGATATCCGCAATGAAATCGCCGGTTTCCACAAAATAACGGTCCTGGGGCCAGGGCAGGTGCTGAATCTCGGTGCCCGGGATGGTCTCCCCCACCAGGTGCACCATGTCGATGAAGGGAGTGCCCGCGCCCGTTCCCAGGTTGTAGACCTGCCCGGCGGTCCCCGGGGTCAGCGCCGCGCTTAAAATCCCCTCGGCCACGTCTTCCACAAAGATATAATCCCGCTTCTGCTGACCCTCCCCGAAGACGGTGAGCGGTTTGCCTTCCAGGGCCAGGCGGATGAACCAGTTGACGATGCCGTATTTGCTGTGCTTCATCTGCTGGCGGGGCCCATAGGGGTTGGCGATGCGCAGACTGACCGTATCGAGGCCGTGGGCGTCGTGATAGAAGCGGTAGTATTTTTCCCCGGCGAGCTTGTGGATGCCGTAAATGCTCAGGCAGTTAAAGGGGTGGCTCTCATCCACCGGGTTGTAATCGATGCTGCCGTATACGAAGCGGGAGCTGGTAAAAACCACCTTGGCCCGGCGGTTGATCTGGCTCAGGGCCAAAAGCAGGTTGATATGCCCCCGGCAGTTGATGTCCAGGTCGAGGAGTGGGTCGTGGTTGCTGTCCACATAGCTCACCTGGGCGGCCAGGCTGAAAACATAATCAGCCCCGTCCACCCATTCCTTCACCCGCTCCAGATTGCGGATGTCGCCCTTGACAAAGACGATCCTGTCAAAAATATCCTGTAAATTATAGCGGTTACCACCGAAGGCCGGCAGCAGGGCGTCCACCACAGTGACTTCGGCTCCCTGCTCCACGAGGAGGCGGGCGATGGTGCTGCCGATCATGCCGGCGCCGCCGGTGATAAGGACCCGGGAATCGGTAAAATAGGACAAATCGTTCATGAGGCGCCTTTTGAAGGGGAGACCTGGGGAGAAGAGGTTGGGAGCGGCTCGGCTGGTACAACTTCGCCATATAACGCTTCCAGGGCGTCGGCCATGCGGTCCAGGGAATAGCGGGAGGCCACCTGCGGCCCTTGATAGATGAATTTTTCCTGCAAAGACGTGTCCAGCGCCAACCGGGACATGGCCTGGGCCAGGGCTCGGGAATCCCGGGGTGGCGTCAATAGGCCGGTTTTTTCAGGGATAATAACTTCGGGTATGCCCCCGGTGCGGGTGGCCACCACCGGCTTGCCCATGGCCAGGGCCTGGAGAAGGGACTGGGGCACGCCCTCGTGGGCATAGGAGGCCAGGACAAAGGCGTCCATGAGGGCCAGCCAGTCCGGTATCCACTCCTGATGACCTACCAGGCGCACCTTCTCGGCCAACCCCAACTCCTGCACCTTCTCCTCGATGACCGGGCGGTAGGGACCGTCCCCGACGATTACCAGGAGCGCAACCAGGCCTTGTTCCAGGAGAGATTTGAAGGCCTCCAGCAGATACAGGTGGCCTTTCCAGGAGCGCAACACCGAAACCGTGCCGAAGACAAAAACCCCGGGAGGCAACCCCAGGCCGGCGGCCAGTTCCGGTTTAGGGGACCGGGGAGTGAAGTCTGTCAGGGAAACCCCGGTGGGAATGGCATGGAGGCGCTCTCGGGGCACACCCAGACGCTGATGTAAAAGCTCCGAGATATCCTGGCTGGTGGTGATCACCGCCGCGGGGGCCCGGTAGAGACGGCGGGTGGGCCAGTTTCTTGCCACCGGGGTGGACAGGTGGCGGGTGCGCATCAAAGTGAGGCGGTTTTTTATGGTCAACCAGGCCAAAAATCCCACCCAGGAGTCCAGAGAACTGTGGGTGTTCAGGATGTCCACCCGTTCCTGCTGAACGAGTCGCCGCAAGGCGAGCCAGGCCCCCCAAGTACGCGTCCCGCCGAATTCCAGGGGAAAGGTTTCAAAACCTTCCCGGTCTGAGCGGCGGTGGAGCTCGCCCTGGGGGTCGGCGGCCAACAGGAGTCGATGGCCACGCTCCCGCAGGAGGCGAATCTCGGCAAAAGTCCGGTGTTCCTGGCCGCCCCAACCCAGAGAAGATTCGGTGTGCAAAATGGTGTAGGAACGCAGTGGTCCGGTCATCGGCCAGATTTCTTCCTTTCGAGAATTGTCAGGTAGATATGCTCTAAGTGGCGCAGCATGGCCTCCTGAGAATGCTTTTCGGCCACGGTCCGGCGGGCCGCATCCCCCAGACGCCGGCGGGTCTCGGGCCTTTGGTACAGCGCGATAATGGCTTGGGTCAAAGCCTGACTGTCGCCGGGGGCTACAAGCATGCCGTTCCTGCCGTCTTCGACGACATCAGTAATGCCGCTAACCCGGGTACCCACCACCGGCAGGCCGGCCCCCATGGCCATCAGAAGGGTGAGGGGCAGCCCCTCCCAAAGGGAAGGTTGGACAAACAGGTCCATGGCCAAAAAAAGACGGGGCAAATCCCGCCGGGTCCCCAGAAAATGCATCCTGGAGCCCAACCCCAGTTCCTGCACCAGGTTCCGGAGGGCGGCGCCTTCCTTGCCTTCCCCCACCAGCAGCACCGTAAGATCATGGATTTCTGGAATAATTTCCGGCAGGGCCTCCAACAGATAGCGATGGCCTTTTTGTTCTTCCAGCCGGCCCACCACCCCCAAAACGAAACCGGAAATCCCCAATTCGGCCCTGATGGTCGCGGGGGCTGGGGAAACCTCCAGGTCAGTCAGCCTGATGCCGTAGGGAAAAACCTCCAGCTTGCCGGCCGGCACCCGATCCCAGGTGTGTACATCCTGCCATACTTGGGGGCTGCTGACCAGCACCTTATCGGTTATGCCGCTCAGGAAAAAATTCCACAGGCAGCGGTGCACCTTCACCCGGGTGTAGGAGTTGTGCACCGAGGCCACCACCCCTTTAAGCCCCAGCCCCAGAGAGGCCAGGCGACCATAGAGATTGGGGTGGTACAGGTGGGTATGGAGGATATCCGGCTGGACCTCCCGGAGCAGGTCGCGGAGCCGCGCCACCAGGCGGACAAAAGGGGTGCGTTTGAGATCCAAGCCCAGACTGCGCACCGCATAACCGGCCCGGAGGAGTTCCTGACCCACCACCCCCGGAGGGCCGATGGTGGCCGCCTGCACCTCAAAGCGCCTGGCGTCGAGTCCGGTGATCATGGCCGCCATCAGGTCCTCGGCCCCACCCACCGGCAGGCTGTAGATGAGCTGCAGCACCCGCCAGGGTGGAGTATCACTGCCATCCCTCCCGAAGGTCATCTTAATCTCTTACACTCTTTTGTTCCCCTAATAAACTTTTTTTGTCTTTGGCCCGATAAGGCAAACACAATCCTCCTCAGGCTTTTGTGGGTAACTCCTGGTTTTTCGGGAAATTTACCCAGGAGGGACTTGACAGGGAATTTTCCGTCAGTTACAAACTAGACTGCACATCGGGGCTGTAGCTCAGTTGGAAGAGCGCTTGAATGGCATTCAAGAGGTCAGGGGTTCAACTCCCCTCAGCTCCACCACAATTTGATAAGAATCAGAAGGGGTTGGCGTTCAATCGGGCGTCAGCCCCGTTTTCTTTGGGGCAAATATTTACCATTTCTTTACCACTCGGCATATCGTTGAGCAGATTTACCGAGTCTCTCAGGTGCTCTTGGGATAGGTGGGCATATCTCATGGTCATGGTTAAAGACGAATGCCCCAGGAGCTCCTGCACAGCTTTAAGGCTGGCTCCTTTAACCACTAAACGAGAAGCGAAAGTGTGCCTTAAGTCGTGAAACCGAAATTCCTCAATCCCCGCTCGCCGGCATGCTGAGGTAAACGACCGCTTCACCTCATAAAACCGTCTACCCTGGGAATCGCAAAATACATATTCCGATTTTAGGTGATTCTTCCGCCGTACTTCCTTTAAAACCTCCGCCAACCGGACATTGATGGGCATCTGACGGGCCTTACCGCTTTTTGTTTCGGTCAGGTAAATGAAGCCATTTCTGAATTGCTCCCATTTCAAAGAAAGGAGCTCTCCCCTCCGCATACCGGTCAACAAGGCCGTTTCAATAATTGGTCGCAAGTGAGGAATGCAGGCTTTTAGAAGTGCTTCAATTTCCGGTTCTGAGAGAAACCTCAGCCTATGATTATTTTCTTTGAACATTAGCCGCTTGCCCTTTTTGAAGGGTGAAGTCTCCAACATCCCCCATTCAACCCCCTTCCCCAACATGTGAGACAGAAGGGCCATTTCCCGGTTCACGCTGGCATCTGCACGGGGCTTGTTGCCCCTCGCTGGGGTTGCCTTGCGCCGGTTACGATAGGTTTCCAGGTCAAGGTAAGTGATCTGTGAAAGCCGGAGCTCACCGAAATATCCGACTACCACATCCAGAAGATACCGTTTACTGGTCATAAAGGCTCTTTGGTTCCCATAGTTTTCCACATACTTTTGGGCCAAGTCATTGAACGTAAGCTGGGTTTCCTTTTTTACATCAAACACATCATGATAGCGCCCCTCCCGCTTGGCAGCCTGGACCTTTCCCAGATAGGCCTCAGCGTCCTTCTTGAGGGGAAAACACTTCATCACCCTTTTTCCCTGGGGGTCGTAATAGTCAATCTGCCAGACGACCCCTTTCTTATTGGTTCGTTTTCTAATTATAGCCATTCTTACCTCCTGTCTTCATTCTGTTTTCTAACGCCTCCAACGCTAAGGGAAGGAGAAACGGGATACCCCTTGACCCTGTCTCCCACCGGCTTATCGTGACCTGGTAGGTCCCCAGCAGCTTGGCAAGCTCGCCTTGGGTGACCCCCCATTTCCGGCGCCAACGTTTGAGATCTTGCCTTTTCATGCCTTATTTTTACTACCATTGGTTATATTTGTCAAGAAAAAAAGGCTTTTCTATACTTGAAGACCTGAATAATCTCTCATCTCAGATGCCCTCCTCCCCATTGTCGCACCTGTTGGCAATCTCTAAGGAACACCTCTTCCCAGATCAATCCATGGATCTACAACGGTAAGGAGGCCCCCCCCGGGGAGGGGGTAGGGTCCGATTGGCGCCGATCAAAAAAGGGGTTCCTTTCACCTCACGCTAATTATTATTAACCCATAAAGAATAGCTAAGAGGTGCTTGGGACATTCATGACACGTACCTCTCCCACAGCCTTCTCTCCCCGTTGGTATGCACATTTCACACGTGATATTGACAACTTTAGCTATTTGGGCGTAATTTGGAATCATGCATGACGGTTATCTAACACTCCGCTATCGGGGATAAACATGGCGAGATCGAAGAAGGCGAGGATGCGATGATGAATCGTTCAAAGTCTGGGAATTTTTGCCGTACCTTAGTTCTGCTGATTTCTATGTGATTCTAAGCTCTTATCAGCCAAATGATGCCATCCTGTCAGGTGAATACATGTTACCGCAACTTGAAAGGGTCAAATAGCAGTATGCGATCTGGCAGCTGACTGGCGACAACAGCACCTAAGCAGATGCCCTTTACAGCTCTATTGATGATTTATGCGGGTTAGGTCCATGCCCCCCTCAAAAGGCAGAGAATACTGCGCCTTCGATCGTCCGGGGAACTATCGTATCCGGGTTCAGGGGTTCCTGGATGAAACCTGGTCTGAAAGGTTGGCGGGCATGACCATCACCACGAGCGGCAAAGGAAGTCTAAAGCAAGTCACCATGCTGATTGGCCAGTTAAAGGATCAGGCCGAACTCTCAGGGGTGTTGAACACTCTCTATGAACTCCACCTGCCGCTTTTGTCCGTGGAACTTCTGACGGACGAAAACCCTCGCCTGAATTTCTCATAGGCAGGCTTATCAGCAGATTTCTATGAACATTTGGAATGGAGCCCATGTTCAGGCCGGACTCCAGGAAGGTATGGGGGAAAAGTCGCACGTTATCTGGAAGCGGGAGTTAAAGCTGCCTGGTCAGATCCAGGGTTAGGTGGACCTGAAAAGGTTAGTTAGGGATACCAATGGCAGCTCAGGTTTTGATAATCATTTTCAAATTTAACCATTCCTTATGTCTCTTAAGAGAGGGGGAATCATGCTTTATTGGGCGGCAGTTTTCTTTGTTATAGCTATTATAGCTGGGTTGTTAGGCTTTACCGGCATCGCGGCCGGTGCTGCGGAAATTGCCAAAGTTTTGTTTGTTATTTTCCTCATTCTCTTCGTCGTTTTTTTAATTTTTGGTCGGCGTCGAAGAGTTTAAATCGAACACCCAATGGTATTCCCCGGATAACGCACCCCCTGCGGGCGGAATTGATCAAGCAGGGAAGTATCATATCCGCGTTCAGGTCCCTTGGATAAAACCTGGTCTGAAAGGTTGACAGGCATGACCATCAGTACGAGCGGCCAGAGAAGTAAAGCGCGGGTTCCCGGAGGGCTTGACCATCCAGCCTTTGCAATAAAAAGGGGGCAACTAGGAGAAAGGAGAGCAGCATGGAGGGGAAGCACTTATTGTCCATGGTTTTTTTAAAAGCCTGCCTTGTAATCGTGACTTTGGGGGTCATGCTGCCAGTTCCTCCGGCACAGGCGGCCGAGTCCGGCACCGGGGTCTATGCCATGGGCTATGCAAGCTCCATGGCGGGGTTTCTCCCGCCACCCGGTGCCTACCTACGCTATGATTTTTATCTCTACGAGGGGACAGCTAGGTTCCTACCCCTGTCCGGGGTCATTGAGGCCAATCTGCGCGCCCGTTATGTTATCAACATGGTGAATGGGACGGTTGTCACCCCCTGGAAAATTCTCGGGGGCAACTACGCCTTCGGCATCCTATGGGCGGCCGTGGGCAATACCTTTATCAAAGGGCAGGTGGATATTGCCAACCGCTTCGGTGTCAGCCGGGAGGGGGACCGCACTGATATGGCCGACCTGGTGATCACGCCCGTCATCCTGGGCTGGCACACGGACCAGTGGCATATCATGTTCATCGGCAATGTCTATGCGCCCACCGGCACTTACAGTCCCGACCGAATTCTTAATACCAGCCTGAACCGCTGGGCCATTGAGCCCAACCTGGCGGTCACCTGGCTGCACCCCAAAATCGGCACGGAGGTTTCGGCGCAACTGGGTTACACCATCAACTTCCAGAATCCTGCTACCAAAT
>Ga0316577_10001563_pt1 | contig 10888 bp, 7 predicted proteins | sample S5NA_FD_203073 | JGI IMG/M metagenome (GOLD analysis project Ga0316577, IMG submission 203073) | Rhizosphere microbial communities from salt marsh grasses in Alabama, United States - S5-7_050615r2r1 | ecosystem: Host-associated > Plants > Roots > Rhizosphere | place: USA: Alabama | collected... | reverse complement strand
GGGACCTCCACGTCATAGCCGGCATCCTTGGCCGCCAGCTCGATGGCCGCGGCACCGCCAAGGACGATCAGGTCGGCGAGCGAGACCTTCTTGCCGCCGGATGCGCCGTTGTTGAAGGTCGCCCGGATTTCCTCCAGGGTCTGCAGCTCTCTCGCCAGGTCTGTCGGATCATTGACCGGCCAGTCTTTCTGCGGCGCCAGGCGAATGCGCGCCCCATTGGCACCGCCGCGCATGTCGCTTGCGCGGAAGGTGGATGCCGACGCCCACGCGATGCGCACCAGCTCACCGGTTGTCAGACCGGAAGCCAGGATGCGCTTCTTGAGCTCAACAATGTCGCTTTCGTCGATCAGCTCGTGGTCGACTGCGGGCACCGGGTCCTGCCACAGCAGCACCTCATCGGGCACCTCGGCACCCAGATAGCGTGCGCGCGGTCCCATGTCGCGGTGGGTCAGCTTGAACCAGGCCTTGGCGAAGGCCAACTCGAACGCCTGCGGGTTGTCGAGGAAGCGCTGGGAAATCTCGCGGTAGACCGGATCGAACTTCAGTGCCAGGTCCGTGGTGAACATCATCGGGGCGTGCCGCTTGCCCTCCACGTGGGCGTCCGGGACCGTGCCGGCACCGCCACCGTTCTTGGGTTGCCACTGGATGGTGCCGGCGGGGCTCTTGGACTGCTCCCACTCGAAGCCGAACAGGTTCGCCAAGTACATCATCGTGAACTGGGTCGGTGCCGCAGTCCAGGCGCCTTCCAGGCCGCTGCCGATCGTATCCTCGGCATTGCCTTTTCCGCACTTGTTGGCCCATCCAAGTCCCTGCTGCTCGATCGGGGCAGCAGCCGGCTCCGCCTCCACGCACTCGCCAGGCTTGCCGGCGCCATGGGTCTTGCCGAAGGTGTGACCGCCGGCGATCAGGGCAACGGTCTCCTCATCGCTCATGGCCATGCGGCCGAAGGCCACGCGGATCTGCTCGGCGGCCGCGAGCGGATCGGGGTTGCCGCCGGGACCCTCCGGATTCACGTAGATCAAGCCCATCTGTGTGGCGGCGAGGGGGTTCTCCAGCTTGCCGTCTGCGTCGTGGCGCTGCCGGCCGAGCATGTCGGCCTCTGAGCCCCAATAGATCAGATCCGGCTCCCAGTCATCCGCTCGACCACCGGCAAAGCCGAAGGTCTTGAAGCCCATGTCCTCCATGGCGACGGTGCCGGCGAGAACCATGAGGTCGGCCCAGGAGATGGTGCGGCCGTACTTCTGCTTGATCGGCCAGAGCAGGCGCCGGGCCTTGTCGAGATTGACGTTGTCGGGCCAGCTGTTGAGCGGATCGAATCGTTGCTGGCCGCCGCCGGCGCCGCCCCGGCCGTCGCCCACCCGGTAGGTACCGGCGCTGTGCCAGGCCATGCGGATGAACAGGGGGCCATAGTGGCCGAAGTCGGCCGGCCACCAGTCTTGGGAGGTGGTCATCAGCTCCTTGAGGTCCTTCTTGACGGCCTCGAGGTCGAGGCTCGCGAAGGCCTCCGCATAACTGAAATTGGCTCCGTACGGATTGGATGCCGGGTCGTGATCGCGCAGGGGTTGGAGATTGAGCTGGTCCGGCCACCAGAACTGATTGGGCCTCGCCTTACCGGCCGGCATCGCCTGCTCTGCGGCTGTCGGGGCGGTAAGTAAGGCGGCCAGGATGGCCGCCGGGATCGCTTTCGCGAGCATTGGAGTCATCTCGTCGTCTTCGGTGAACTCGACTGTGGTGGGCAACGCCGCTGGTCTTCGCGCTCTGGTCTGGAGCGAGCGCCATAGCGCAAATCCAGACTGGCTCTCCGTGGGGGGGCGTTACGCACTCGAACGGTAGGCCACCGAATCGCGACGCGCCGACAGGCAGTCTCGGTTGAAACGATTGGTCTCGACGATAACTCGCACAACGAACCCTTCTTTCGGCCCTTGCCGACCATTTTTTCCGCCATCGCGGGCGTCACGCCGGTGGCGAAGTAATAGAAGAAGGCCGCGCCATCGAGATTGGCGACCCCCGGTGAGACCTCGAACTGATAGCCGCCGAAGAACGGCAGGCGCCATTGGCTGTCGGGATAGAAGAAGGCGTCCGTCTCGCGCATCTTGAAGGCCAAGGTATGCGCCGTCGTCGCGCCAATGTTGGCGGCGTCCGTCAGGATCGCCTTCATTCGGTCGTCGGGGTTGAATGGCTTGCCCTTCTGGATGCCGATCGAGGCGAACAGCCCCAAGGTGGTCGGGTCCGACCCATCACTCGGCTCCTCCTGGATGACCGTGTCGAGCAGCTCCCAGAACGCGTAGTCGCCGGGGGCGACGAAGTTGGACGGGATGCCGGAGGCATTGACGAACTTCATCTTCGGGGGATTCGCCGCGTCGGCGAGGTGGTAGATCTTCAAATGTTTCTTGACCGACGCGACGCCGGGCTGGGTCGAGCCGTGGACCAGGAAGGAGCGGAACGGCATCCAGGTGCCGTAGGTGCTCGGCCGCACCACGAAGTAGCCCTCGGGTACCTCGCCTGCGTAGTCAGGCGGCAGGATTAGATACTTGCCGCCCTCGCCCTTGTCGGCGCCGGTGATGCCGACGTCGGCCACCCGGCGGTACCAGAAATCGTCGATCAACCCCAGCACCTTGGGCGGGATCTCGACGACCAGCGGTCCCTTACGGGCGTCGAGCCAGATGAAGCTGTAGATGGTGTTGTCGTTCGCGGTCAGCTCGACAGTCTTCGCGTCGACCAGTCCCTCCCAGATGACGTTGGTCTGGTTGTCCGGCCCGAATTGGCGCAACGAGTCGCGCATCCCGGCCTGGTTGACGATCGGGATGGCAAGCATGTAGGCCTGCAATGCGCGGGATCGATCCAGGTTGTCGTAGATCTTCTCGATGGTGTCTGGTTTCGGAGCGCCATCGACCAGGTGCAGCGTGCCGATGGAGGTCTCCAGCCTGTCGGGTGTGGCGACACCTGGTGCAACCGGTGTCGTCATCTTGTAGGTGCCAGGCGCAGTTGAGCTCGTCGTAACGGCGGCGACCCTCAATCTTTGACCTGCCTTGATCTTGTCCGACGCCAGCTTATTTTTGACCTTCAGCTCGTCGACGGCGACGCCGAAGCGTTCACCGATGGCGATCAAATCATCGCCTGTTACGACCTAGTCGATTCCAGCAAGAGCATCGTAATCGCCTTCCGCGTGACGCTGCGGCCCCTGATCCGCAGCCATCACGTCGGCGACGGCGAGCCAGCCGACGCGCATGCACGCCAACGCCCAGGGCGCCGGGCGGCGTCTGCGTGGGTTCAGTGTCGTTGCCTCTTCTCCTGCTGCTCTGACTGTTGGTCCAATTCGCCCCTGGTCGTTTGTCGGCCGCCCTCTTGCGAAGGCGTCACTGGGCGCCTCATGACAGAGACGCCCTCGGGGTTTATGCGGCGCGCGGACTTACTGCGGCCCACTCTGCATGTGATGGATCGGGCTGCCGTCGACCGCGGTCGCCTGCGACGCCTCCAGCTTCTTGATGTCTTCCGGCGTGAGCTGCGGGCGGTCCACCGTGATGGTCAGCTTGTTAAGAGCTGCGGTGAGTGGGAACGGCGGCTTGTAGTCGGCGTCGTTGACCCCGGTCAGGGTGTCCGAGCCGATGTCAAAGCTCTCGTCCCATTGCAGGATCATCGGCAGCGTGTGCGGCAGCTCGATTGTCTGAACCGCCTTGCCGTCGACTTTCAGGGTGCCTGTGCCGCCGCGGCCAACGCCGCTCATGTTGTTCAGCGCGAGCGTGCCGACGCCCAGACCGTTGTACTTGAAGTCGAACTCGAGTGTATGCCGGCCGGGGCTGAGTGCCTCGGGGCCTTCCCACTTCACGCGCTTGAGGTCGATCAGGTTCCACAGGAACACCGGTTTACCCCCGAGCAGATAGAAGCCGTAGCCGGCAAAACGCCCGCCTGAGGTCAGGATCATGCCCTCTGCCCCGCCGTCCGGAACGTCGATGTCGGCCGTGATGGTGTAGGAGCTGTTGAGCAGGAACGGCGAGTCACCCTGCGGCAGGCCGACCATCGGATGCGTGTAGACGAACTCGGTGCGTCCGGCGGTGATGTTCGGACGCGGCGCGACGATGCGCGCGGCGACCGACGCATCCAACGGGAAGACCTGATAATTCTTGGCCTCGGCGATGAACTTCGCCTTCAGCTCAGCCACCTTCTCCGGATGATCGGCGGCGATGTCGTTGGACTGGGTGAAGTCCTTGGTCAGGTCGTAGAGCTGGAAGACCTGGTTGTTCAGCGGGTCGGGATTGGCCGCGCCGAACGCCTCCCAGGGCGCGCGGTTCACTTTGGTGCTGAGCAGCCAGCCGTCGTCGTAGAGCGCCCACTGACCCATCATCTCGAAGTATTGGGTCTTGTGGCGCGACGGTGCGTCGGCGTTCTCCGCATCGAAGGTGTAAAGGAAACTCGTCCCTTCGATCGACGCTTGCGGGATGCCATCGACCTCCCTGGGGGCAGGGATGCCGGACGCCTCCAAGATGGTCGGTACGACGTCGATGACGTGGATGAACTGCTCGCGCAAAGCGCCCTTGTCCTTTATCCGCGCCGGCCAGGACACGACCATGTTCTGGTTGATGCCGCCGAGCCGCGAGGCGTTCTGCTTGAACCAGTCGAAAGGCGTGTCGAAGGCCCAGGACCAGCCCGCGGACATGTGGTTGTAGGTCTCCTCGGTGCCCCAGACATCGTACCACTTCATCTGTGTCTCTACGGGCATCTCGTTGATGCCGTTGAAGAATGCGACCTCGTTGGGGGTGCCGAGCGGCCCCCCCTCGGCGCTGGTGCCGTTGTCGCCGTTGATGTAGATGATCAGTGTGTCGTCGAGCCTGTCCAGGTCCTCGAAGGCATCAATGACTCGGCCGATCTCGTGGTCGTTGTAGGCGGCGTAGGCGGCAAACACCTCCACCTGGCGGATGAAGAGCTTCTTTTCTTCATCGGTGAGCTGGTCCCAGGGCTTGAGCACTTCATTGGGCCAGTCGGTGAGCTGCGCGTCCGCCGGGATCACGCCGAGCTTCTTCTGGTTCTCGAAGATGCGCTCGCGCAGCTTGTTGTAGCCGTCATCGAACAGGTTCATGGCCTGGATCTTCTCGACCCACTCCTTCGTGGGGTGGTGCGGCGCGTGGGTGGCCCCGGGCGCGTATTTGATGAAGATCGGTTTGGATGGGTCCGTCTGGTGCATCCGGTAGATGTAGTCGATCGCGTCGTCGGCCATGCCGGTGATCATATTCCAGTCCGGCTTGCCGTCGAACGGATAGATCTGGGTCGTGTTGCGGAACAGGTTGGGCTGCCATTGGTTGGCGTCGCCGCCAACGAAGCCGTAGAAGTACTCGAAGCCCATGCCGGTCGGCCATTGGTCGAACGGCCCCACCTGGCTGGCGGCGAAGGCCGGCGTGTTGTGGTCCTTGCCGAACCAGGAGGTCGCGTAGCCGTTGTCGAGGAGGATACGGCCAATGGTGGCCTTGTCCTCGGCGATGATGCTGTTGTAGCCGGGGTATCCGGTGGACTGCTCGGAGATGACGCCGAAGCCGGCCGAGTGATGGTTGCGACCGGTGATCAGTGCCGCACGGGTCGGCGAGCACAGCGCGGTGGAGAAGACGCGGTTGTAGCGCAGGCCCTCGTTGGCGATGCGGTCCATGGTCGGCGTCGGGATGACGCCGCCGAAGGTGCTCGGCACACCGAAGCCGGCATCGTCGGTGATAATAAGCAAGACGTTCGGCGCCTGTGTGGGCGGTGTGATGCGCGGCGCCCACCAGGGGGTCGAGCTCAGGGCGTCATTCTTGATCACGCCGCCGAATGGCGGCTCGGGCGCGGGGAGCTGTCTGCCGCTGATGCTGGCCCTGGCGTCGGGCGAGCCCATCTTCCCGGAGATGACCTCAAAGCCGGCAGCGGCGCTCGGCACTGCAGCAGCGGCCGCCGCCGTCACGTTGAGCGTCTGGCCGACGACGATGGTGTCAGAGCTGAGGCTATTTGTTGCCTTCAGCTCCGCGACCGAGAGGCGGAAACGCTCTGCAATGGCGGCCAGATCGTCACCCTTGACGACCTGGTAGGTCGCGGTGGCTGGGTCATAGACGCCCTCGGCGTGCCGGCGAGGGCCGCCATCCTCGGCAGTGGCGCTTGCCGCGAACAGCAGGCAGGCGAGCACAAGAGCCGCGCCGGCGATGCCGCGACTGAACGGCTGAGTCTTTTTCGGTCTGGGATGCGTCATCATCGAACCTCCTTTGGCGGTTCTGTCGGAATCAGGCATGGGCGTGGATGCGGGGCGAGGCGACCAGCGCCGAGTCACCGGATCATGGGATCTGCGGGATGTAGGCGTATGCCTTGGGCACGTCCATGCCCTTGATCGCGAATGCCTGGTCGCTCCAGAAGCTGCCCAGGTTCACGGTTTCGCCGGCCGGATACTCGCCGACCCGGCTCTCGTTGCCCGTGACCTCATAGGTGCCGGTGCCGGCGGGCATCTTCAGGTAAACCTTGCAGGGGCTGGAGTTGCAGCGCCCGGTGTCGCCGGGCGCCAGCGTAATCTGGTCGAAGCCGGAGATGCTGTCGTCACCGCCGATCGCGGAGGAGGCAAAGACGGCCATCAAACCGATGACGCCGGCCGAGATCATGGCCGGAATCACCCGGCCGTGACGGAGATTGCTGCAGTCAGGATACTGTCTGTTCATCGTTGTCGCTCCTCAGTCAGGGTGGTGAAAAGAGGCTCCTAATGCCACATGTGCTCCTGTTGATCGAAAAAGTCGATGACCCAGGGGGCAAGCTGGCCGAGGGCCGATGCTGCCAGGCGTCCGCGCTGCGCCCGAGCCGCTTGCCGGCCTCGGGGTTTCTGCCGCGCTGCCCTAGTTAAACTGCCCTCCGGCGCCACATCCTGCGGTCGGCGCCGGCGAAGGAGACGGGGGTGATCGGCCGCCCGATGATGTCGATGAAGAGCGACGCCGCGCCACCCGTCGCGGGCGGCTGCCCCTCGAGCACGTCCACCCGATAGCTGAGGTCGCGCCCCTCGAGGCGCGGCTCGCGCAGCGTCAGGACGACGTTCGCGTCCTGCCCGCGCTCCAGCACGGATAGGTCGGCATTAGGAGGGTCTTTTTTGAAGCTGTCATCGCCCTCGCTCCAGAAGGGTACGAAGGCCTCCGTCAGCATGTGGCCGGCGAGGCGCTCCGGCCGGTCGGAAAACAGCACGGTGATGGGGCTGACATCCATGAGCGTCAGCCTGCCGTTGGCGTAGCGCATGTGCCGCGCGTTCTGCACGAACAGGAACTGCGGCTGCTCCGCGGCGGGCAGGTTTGCGCTCGATAGCAGCACGGGCGTTGCCGCCAGGCCCATCAGCACATCGCGTCGCTTGGTCATGGCATCCTCCGGGGTGGTGGTTCGCGTTCGGGTGGCTTATCAGCGGAAGCCGACGCCGAGGCCGGGGCCGTAGAACGTCATGTCCGCATCGTTGTTGTCGAAGTCGTAGCCGAGGGCGCGGTAGGCCAACGTGACCTCGCCCCAGTTGAACCGGTAGCCGTCACCGTGATGGGGACAGTGACGCAGAGTCCGGCCGCCGCCAGTAGCGCCGCAAACAGGGCTTGGGGCTTGGGCTCATGCATTTTCGTTCTCTCCCGCTTGGAGGCACAGGGCGGCGTGTGGTGGCGGTTCCCGCGGCCGAACAGGCAATTCGAAACGCCAGAACATAGCGTCTCTGGATCAAAGCGGCGATGTGCGGCAATCACGCCCGCCCTTGTCGGAACCACGGAAAGGCAGCGGGCGAAGCCCGCCGGTTGATTAAACACTGTAGACCGCCCGGGCTGAGTCGGCTTGATAATTCGCGACAAACCGCAACGCGGTGTCGGTTTCGTGGCTGCTGGCCCGCCGCGAGGCGGGAGCATGCGGGCGCACAATGGCCATGCGACCACTGCCGGTCCGGGACGCTATGACCGCCCGAACAGCGAACGCCAGGCTGTCGCAGTCGTCGTTGACCAGCGGCGAAAGGCGTGATCGAAGGAGGCCGCCTGCGCGTAACCGAGAAGGGCCGAAATGGCGTCGACTGGGAGCCGGGTGTCGCGAAGCAGCTCCCGGGCGATGACGTACCGGCTGTCGGTCAGGAGTGCCGCGAAGGTCGTACCCTCGGCGCGCAATCGACGGTTCAGGCTTCTTGGGTGCAGACCCAGCAGCTTCGACACTGCCGCCCGATCGAGCGCGGTGTCGCCGAGACAGGCACCGGTGACCATCAGACTCATCAACAGGCGCTGTACCTTGTCCGATAGTCCGCCACCGAAGGAGGCATCGAGCGCCTCCAAATCGCGCAGGGCCGCGGCAAAGCGGGCTGGATCGGCGTTCGCCGAGGGACGCGCGAGATCGGCCGCTGGAAAGACGATTGAGGCTTGCTCTGCCGCAAACCGCAACGGGGAGCGAAAATGCTCTCGAAAGGGCGTCATGTCGTCAGGCGCGTCACGGAACAGCCGGACCTCGGTCGCGCGCCACCCGGTGCCGGCAAGTTCTCGGAGGATATTGTGGACGATCGTCAACGCCGCGTCGTAGATATGCTCGGTCCCGAGCACGTCCGGGCAGTACAGGGTGTATCCGAACACCGCATGGTCGCCGCTGGTCCAGAGGTAGGGAACGGCGCCCCGATCGTGGAGATGCATGTTCAGCGTCACGCAGCGCAGCGCGGCGCCGACATTGGGTGCCAGGCGCGCGGCTCGACCGACCGCGCCAAGTACATCCAACCCCCAATGCCGCGCCAGCTCGATGCCGGGATAGCGGCATCCGGTGACTGCCGCGGCGTGTGCCAACAGGCGGCCTACGGCGCTGAACGCGATGGTGTTGTCAGGATCACGGAAAAGGGCCGGATCGCATCCCTGCCCGCGAATGACCGCATCGGGGTCCAAACCGTGATCCGACAACAGGCACGGCAAGCCGAGCAGCGGCGCCATCCTTACCGCGCCATCGGTGGCCAGGCCAAGTGCTGCCAGACGGCAGGGTGGGACCTTATTGGGTGTTGACACGGAGTGGCTCGGCGTATCGCTCTTCAATTCTCGACGCTCCCCGCTTCTATCGTGGAACGGGGGTAATGGCGAGCATCTGTTGTTACCAGGAATATTTCGCGAAAAACTTCCAGGACTGGCCCACCTTGCTACCGGATATCTTCGCTACATTGCCGCACCGTTCAAGACGTGCTTGAAAAGTCCGTGAACGATGCATTGCGGACACGCGGTGGTTGCGGGACGACTGGCAGAAAACGTTGAGCGTTATCCGATGCCTACCACCGTGCGGGGGCGCTCGGGATCGGCACCGGAGGTGGGGGTTCACCCGGGACTATCAGGTCAGCAGGGCCGGCGGTAGGCGTCGGATAAGCCTTGGGGGAGGAAACCGCGGGCAGTTCGGCACAGGGCCGGCGGCGGGATGGCGCTATGGGGATTTGAATCGCACCTGGGGGCGGCGCAGTTGAATGGGGCGATGCGGATCGGGACGGCAGCGCGATTCTGCGCAGGAATGGCACCGATAGGGAGCGGAATCCCGTGGGCGCAAAGCAACGATTGCGGCAGAGCGCGCGGGCTTCTCGTGTCCGCACGCATAGCGCGCCTGTCACTGACGCCGAGCCGATGATCCAAGGGCGCTTAGGCGCAGCGGGTTGCCCGCGGGCGATCGGGTCTCGTCGTGAGGGCGGCAGTGTCCCCCCGGTAGGGCATCCCACCGGCGAGACCATGGGCGGATCGCTCCAAAACCCGCAACGACCAGGGAGGCAGGTCCGGGACAGGGGATCGCCGCGGGTACCGCTTCGATCCCCCTTGACTGCCCTAGCACTCCCGCTTAGCTTTTTTGTCTGACCTTCCGGAGGCGCTAGGGTTTGGCCAGGTTTTATATTGTTCAGTGACCTGCGCATGTTTCGGCGCCATTCGGTTCAGCTCTTGTTCCGGGACTATGTGAGCGGAGCCCTTTCGCCATGCGCGCCAGTCTTATCCTTGCACTTCATCTGACTCTGTTGGTCACGGGTGCTGCCGGGACGCTGTGCGCGGAGGTGCTCCCGCCCGAAGACATCGTCGCCGCTGCCGCGAGTGTCGCACAGGTCCCGCGTGGCGATCTCAGACCGGCTGAGCCGGAGTTGGTGCGCATTCCAGGCGGGTGCTTTCAGATGGGGAGTCCTCCCGGCGAGCCGGGGCGGCATGTTGACGAGCGCCGCCATCGCGTCTGCGTGGATGACTTTGCGCTGGCCCGTTTCGAGGTGACGGAGGCTCAATGGAAGGCTTTGATGGGGCGGCAAGGATCGCCGACCAGGTTGTCAGGGTGCGGCGACTGTCCGGTTGTCAACGTGAGCTGGGGGGAGGCGCTGACCTATATCGAACGGCTCAACGCACGCACCGGCAAGCGCTATCGGCTGCCGACCGAAGCGGAATGGGAGTTTGCCTGTCGCAGCGGCGGCCGCGAGGAGCGTTATTGCGGGGGGGACGACCTTGACCGCCTGGCCTGGTATGAGGGCAACAGCCGAGCCGAGCCGCAGCCGGTCGGTCGGAAGAGACCCAACGGGCTGGGTCTCTGCGACATGAGCGGGAATGTCTCGGAATGGACCTGCTCGATCTGGGATAAGGCGTACGGCGGCGCCCATACACGATGCAGCGACAGGACCGAACGGGGTCATCGCGTCCATCGCGGCGGTTCCTGGGAAGACGGTGCCCGCTGGCTGAGGTCCGCCGCGCGCGACTGGTTTGCTCCGGCCTACCGTTACGAGTTCCTCGGCTTTCGTCTCGCAGGCGATTGACTCGAATCAGTCAAGCGGGAGCCTGCGCGTCCCCGATGTCGAGCGGACAGTCGGACAACGACAGCCCGGCCAGGGGTCACCGCAGATTGACTCCATCGTCGAGCCTCAGCACGGCCGCCGTTGCGGCGTCAATTCGGCCGCTGATGCCCAGGCCCT
>Ga0316577_10001562_pt1 | contig 10889 bp, 8 predicted proteins | sample S5NA_FD_203073 | JGI IMG/M metagenome (GOLD analysis project Ga0316577, IMG submission 203073) | Rhizosphere microbial communities from salt marsh grasses in Alabama, United States - S5-7_050615r2r1 | ecosystem: Host-associated > Plants > Roots > Rhizosphere | place: USA: Alabama | collected... | reverse complement strand
GGGAACCTACGACCATACCAAACAGGTCGCCGCCGAATTCGCCAAACGGAAGGGGATCTTCATCGATCAGGGAACCCGCAGCATCACGCCGATCGAAGCGATGAAGACCATCGCCTTTGAGTTGGCCGAACAGCTCACCCCGCTGCTGGGTTCGACCCTCTCCGGCACCGGAAAATTAAAATCCTCTCCCTGGCGATCCCCGGATTGGTACCTCCAGGCGGTCAGCGGAGGGATGGGGCCGATGGGCGTCTTGAAGGGATTCGAGGAGCTACAGATCCTCGGGCTGACATCGAAGGTCCCCGGAATCGGGGCGATCCAGGTGGCAGGCTGCGCCCCGATGGTTTCGGCGTGGAAGCAGGGGATGGATGATCCCGATGTGGTGGCTTCGCCCGTCACCAATATCTCCACCCTTTCCACCGGCGACCCTGGTCGCACCTACCAATTGCTGCGCACCAAATTAAACCGGCCGGAAGCCCGTGCGGCGTTTGAATCCGTTACCGATGATGAGGCGTTCCGGGCGACTCACATCGTTGCCAAGATGGAAGGCATTTCACTGGAACCGGCGGCTTCGGTGGCCTTCGCCGGCCTGTTCAAGCTCGTCCGCCAGGGCACGATCCATTCCGACGATATCGTCGTCGTCAACGCATCCGGACACACCCTGCCCATCGACCGCGACATCCTCGGCGAAGGATGGGAGACCGAGGTCTCCTTGCCGGGAACGACGGAAGTGGAAATGCCACGGGAAGGCCTGCTCTCCGCACTCAGCCGGCTGGATTTCCGTTTGCGGAAAGTCGTCATCGTGGATGACGATCCCAACGCCGTGCTGCTGATCCGGCGGATCCTGCAGGCCCGGGGCGGGTTCGAGATCAGCGAGATCTCGGAAAGCAAGAAAGCTCTGGAATTCATCCGCGCTCAGAAACCCGATCTGGTGGTCATGGACTTGATGATGCCCGAACTCGACGGGTTTGATTTGCTGGATATGCTGAAAAAGGATCCCGCATTGGCCGACATCCCCGTCGTCGTGGTGACGGCCAAGATGCTTGTGCCCGAAGAACGGCGCCGATTGAGCGGGCGGATCCAGCAGCTGCTGCAGAAGGGGACTTTCCTCGACGACGAACTGCTGGCGGAAATCAACAAGGCGCTGGAATGACCATTCCGACATCCGCATCGCCGGGCGCTTCGTCAGCGGGGAGCAATCCCCGGACGAAACCCGGCCTGTCCAGCCGGAGCACGGGGATTGCCGCGGCGCTGGTTTCGGCTTTCTTCCTGGGCGTCTCCCCGACGCTGGGGAAGACCAGCTTCTCCGGAGGCTTTCTGCCGATCGAGGTGGTCGGCCTGCGGTCGCTCGGCGCGGCCTTTTTGCTTTTCCTGATCATTTTCATTTACAAACGATCCCTGCTCCAGATCTACCCGATGGGGTTGATCGGCTGTCTGCTGGCGGGCTGGGTCAACGCTCTGGGAGCCTTGTTCTATTACAGCGCCATCACGCGGATCGACACCGGCCTCGGCGCGATCATTTATTCCCTGTATCCCGGTTTCGTCGCCCTGTTCCTGCTCCTGGATGGGTATGCGCCGTCCCGTTTGAGCCTTGTTCGGTTGGCCGTCGCCATTCCCGCGATAGTGCTGATCACCTCCACCGGCGACCATCATGTGGATCTGATCGGGGTCCTGTTGATGCTGGCCTCCTCCGCACTGTACGCCCTGCACTTGCCGATCAACCAGCGCGTGCTCTACGAAGTGCCCGCCATGACAGTGACGTTTTACACCCTCGTTGCCTCTGCGGCCGTCTTGTTGCCTATGCTGCTGTTTAATTCGTCGCTTGGGCAGCCGCATTCGCAGATCTCCTGGCTGGCGTTGGGGGGGATGACCCTGGCGTTCTTTTCCTCGCGGCTGACATTGTTCCTCGGCGTTAAACATCTTGGCGGGTTGCAGACCTCGCTGCTGGGATTGGGCGAGATGCTGGTGACGATCGGCTTCGGCATCTTCCTGCTCGGCGAACAGCTCAGCCTTACGCAATGGATGGGCGGCCTGCTCATGGCGTTCAGCATCCTGCTGGGCATCCGCGAGCCCGCCATTCCGACCCGGTTGGCGCCCGGCGCCGGCTGGCTGGCTTGGCTGCACCCCAAATCCCCGGAAGAACTCATCCGCGAAGCGATGGCCTCGGGCAACTTTCCGCCCCTGCCGCCCGCCGATCCTTCCTCCGGCGATCACGGTCCGACGCCGCAAACCTCCTCCACCCAGCCCCCGCAAGAATAATCGCCCCCGGAGGGACGGGTCCCGTTCCCCCTTCACGGAAGCCGCATTCGCCGAAAAAGCCGCTCCGCCCCGTTTAGTGTGCGCGACCATTGCCTGCGAAAGCGGTTTTTTCCCGCGGCGAAATGCACGACAACCGTGTTCTTCCCTGCAGTGGAAAATAATTTGCTTGTGCTATACTTGCGCCGTTGCGTCGGTCGCAAAGGGAAAATCATCGGCCGGCGGACGGTACTGTGACGGCTTTCATCCTTGTCATTCGAGGTTTTTTTTCATGATCCGTCATTTTCTCAGCCTGGAGGAGTTCTCTTCCGCTGATATCCGGCGGTTGCTGGAGCTGGCGGTTCGCTTGAAGAAGGAACGCAAGCAAAACGGCAACTCCCCGATCCTCCGGGGCAAGGCATTGGGTATGGTGTTTCAGAAACCCAGCCTGCGCACGAGGGTGTCCTTTGAGATGGGCATGCATCATCTTGGCGGACATGCCGTCTACATCTCACCCCGCGAGGTCGGACTTGGGCAACGCGAATCCGTCGCCGACGTGGCCCGCGTGCTCTCCGGGTATGTAGACGCCATAATGGCCCGCGTGTTCGACCACAGCCACATCATCGAGCTGGCGCAGCATGCCAGCGTGCCGGTTATCAATGGTTTGTCGGATGGATGCCATCCCTGTCAGGCACTGGCCGACATCCTTACCCTGATCGAGCATTTCGGCGACGTGCGCGGCAGGAGACTGGCCTACATCGGAGACGGCAACAACACAGCTGTTTCCCTGCTGCGGATATGCGCAAAACTGGGGATGGATTTCGCCATCGCCTCTCCGGCGGGTTATGCTTTACCGGATGCCGTCGTGGCCAAGGCCCGCAAAGACGCCGATACCGGCGGCAGCCGCATCCAACTGGTCCGGGAACCGGAGCAGGCGGCGGCCGGCGCGAACGCCGTGTACACCGATACCTGGGTAAGCATGGGCCAGGAAGAAGAGGCCCGGAATCGCGAAAAGGCCTTTGCCGGCTACCAAGTCAATGCGTCCCTGATGCAGCACGCCGCGTCCGACGCCGTCATTTTGCATTGCCTGCCGGCCCATCGCGGCAAGGAAATCACCGACGAGATGATGGACGGGCCGCAATCCCTGGTTTTTCCGCAGGCGGAAAACCGCCTGCACGCGCAGAAGGCGATCCTGGTTCATCTGCTGGCTCCGGAAGCATAACCCATCCCCATCCGGTTTCCGACCGGGCGATGCGGGGCTCCCGCACAGCCGCCGTTTGGCGCGGCCGGACGGGATGCCGCCGCGCGCGGATAATGGAGGTAATCATCCGCATGCACAATGATTGGAAGACGCGGTTTCCACACAAAGTAGTGGACGGCGACCGCGCGGTGGAGGCGATTCAAAGCGGCCACCGCGTGCTGGTAAGCGGCAATTGCTCTGTTCCCCAAGTGCTGCTGAAGGCTCTCGTACAACGGGCGCCCAAACTCCGGAATGTGGAAATCGACCAGGTGCTGACGGTTTGCCCGGACGACTACGTCGCCCCCGACATGCAGGACCACCTGCGCGTCAACACGATGTTCATCAGCCATAACATCCGCAACGCCGTCAACGACGGCCGCGCGGATTTCACGCCCGTCTTCCTCTCGGAAGTGCCCAACCTCTACCGCAGGGGCCGTCTTTCGCTGGACGTCGCATTGCTGCATGTCAGCCCTCCGGATTCCCACGGTTTTGTAAGCCTGGGCGTGGAAAGCGGGATGGTGAAGACCCCCGCCTCATACGCCCACCTGCTCATCGCCGAGGTCAACGAACGCATGCCGCGCGTGCTGGGAGACACCCTGCTGCACGTGTCGCAATTCGATTATCTCGTCCCGGTCTCCTACGAGTTGGCGGAGATCTCGATGGGCGAGCCCGACGAAATCAGCCAGCGGATCGCCGGGCATATCGCCCCGTTGATCGAAGACGGCGCCACCCTGCAGGCCGGTATCGGGGAAATTCCCTGCGCGGTGCTTCGCCTGCTGTTGGACAAGAAGGATCTGGGGATCCATTCGGAGTTGATCTCCGACGGCGTGGTGGATCTGGCGGAAGCGGGGGTGATCACCAACGCCCGCAAGGCCATCCACCGCGGAAAGATCGTCGTCGGGTTCCTGATCGGCACCCGCCGGTTGTTCGACTTCGTGGACGACAATCCCTTCGTGGAATTGCATCCGATCGAGCACGTCAACGACCCCTTCGTCATCTCTCAAAACGACAATGCGGTGGCGATCAATTCGGCGATCGAAGTCGATTTGACGGGTCAGGTGTGCGCCGACAGCATCGGCACCCGGTTTTACTCCGGCGTGGGCGGACAGTGCGATTTCATCTACGGCGCCTCCCGCTCGAAGGGCGGCCAAGCCATCATCGCCCTGCCCTCGACAACCACCCGCCGCGACGGTTCAGTCATCAGCAAAATCGTCCCCACCCTTACCCCCGGCGCCGGCGTGACGACCACCCGCAACCACGTCCACACCGTCGTCACCGAATTCGGAGCCGCCCATTTGTATGGGCGGAACATCCGCCAGCGCGCCAAGGCGCTGATCGACATCGCCCACCCCTCGTTCCGGGAAGATCTCGAGCGCAAAGCCCACGCCCTCTACCACCTCTGAGGGATTGCCGGAGGCCCGATATGACGGATCGCTGCGCACTATATGGAAGAGTCCGGATCATCGCCACGATCGGTCCTTCCTCATATGAGGAAGACACCATTCGCAAAATGGTCCAGGCCGGGATGGACGTCGCCCGGTTGAATTTTTCCCACGGCACCCATACGGATTACGCCCGCAGCATACAGCGGATCCGTAGCATTTCCGAAAGCCTGCAGCGCCCTATCGCCATCCTCCAGGACCTGCAGGGCGTGAAGATCCGCACTGGGACGATCCAACAGGGGAAGGCCGTCTTGCGTGAAGGGGAGCCCTATACGTTGACGGTACGGGAAGTGCCCGGCGACGAACGCGAAGTGTCGGTCACCTGGCCCGGCCTGCCGAAGGTCGTGCGCGCCGATACGCTTCTGCTGCTCGACGACGGAAAGATCCATCTGCGCGTGGAACGGGTCCGCGGGGAAGATATCTTCACGCGCGTCGAACAAGCCGGGGTGTTATCTTCGCATAAAGGGATCAACCTTCCCGGCGTCTCCCTCGACGTACCCGCACTGACCGATAAAGACAAACTGGATTTGGCGTTCGGGCTGCAGCAGGGCGTGGACGCGGTGGCGATTTCCTTCGTCCGCAAAGCGGAGGACGTCGCCGAAGTCCGCGCGTTCGTCCGGCAGACGGATCCCGAAAAAAACGGCCTTCCCCTGATCGCCAAATTGGAACGGCGGGAGGCGCTGGAAAACCTGGAAGCCATCCTCGACGCGTCGGACGGTGTGATGGTGGCCCGCGGCGATCTGGGAGTGGAAACCTCGCTGCCGGATGTGCCCGTCATCCAGAAGAACATGATCGAATCCGCCAATCAGAAAGGTAAATTGGTCATCACCGCGACCCAGATGCTCGAATCGATGATCCTCAATCCGCAGCCGACCCGTGCGGAAGCATCCGACGTGGCCAATGCCGTTTTCGACGGATCGGATGCGGTGATGCTGTCCGGCGAAACGGCGGTGGGCGCCTATCCGGTGGAGACGGTGAAGATGATGGCTGCCATCCTTCAGGAAGCGGAAGAACATCTTGATGAATGGGGACGCTGGAAGGGATACCGCTCGGGGGTGCCGAAGGACCATCCCACGGCACTGGCTCACGCGGCGGCGGAACTGGCGAAAGATCGAAAGGTTTCGGCGATCGCCGTCTTCACCCAGCTCGGCCGGTCCGCCCGCCTGATGTCGAAAGCCCGGCCGCATGCGCCGATTCTGGCCTTTACGCCCAACCCGGCCACGTACCGCCGGCTGACCATGTTGTGGGGTGTGATTCCCTCGCTGGTCGCACCGGCGGATTCCGCCGAAGCGATGATCGGTCTCGTCGAATCCGCTCTGCTGGAATCCGGTCCGATCCACCCGGGCGAACAGGTGATTCTCGTAGCATCCCTGCCGATGGCGCTTTCGGTTCCGCCGAATTTTCTCTTATTGCACACGATCGGATCGCCGCAGGGGTAAGGGCCCCGCGTGTATCCGCCTAGGAAGTACCCTGCAGCAGGTCCGGCAGCAGTTGAACGGCTTCTCCCAACCGCCAGCCCGGCCAGAACATCATTCTGCCATCCACCTGTCGGATTCGACCGTTGCGGACCGCCGGGACATCCGGTAGCAGACGTTCCAACCCCGCCGCATCTTTTTCGGAGAAGGAGAAATCCTCTCCGGGCAGCAGAATCCATTCCGGCGCTCCGGCCTTGATCTCCTCTGGACCGACCTGGGGATACCGGCCGTCCTGTTGTTTGGAGAAGATATTCTCTCCGCCGCACAATGAAATCAGATCATCGGTATAGGTGTCACCGGCCGCCGTGGTCCACGCCTGCGGGCGGTCGGCCGGTCCCTCGCGTCCGCGGGGGCAGAACACCCGGGTGTTCGTTTCCGGCCGCGCCCCCTCCAGCCAATCCACGGACCGCTCCAGCCAGACGACGCTCTGCAGCGCCGTATCGGACGCATACATCAGCACCAAATCCCGCAAATCCGACAACGATTGTCTGACCGTCCGCGGGGAGGTAACCCATAACCGCAATCCCGCTCGGTCAAGCTCGTCGATCGCGTTTTGCGGATTGATCTCCGCACCGGCTAGCACGAGGTCCGGTTTGCAGCGGATGACATCCGCCGTCCGCGGTTCGCCCGGACTGCCCATCCGCGGAATATCCGCCCGTGAAGCAAGCACCGGGCAGGCTGCGGATACGCCGACCAGATAGCTATCCAGACCAAGAACCACCATGCTGTCGGTCATCGACGGCACAAGCGAAATCACCCGCTGGGGAGCCGATCCCGGTTCCGGCGTGCGGATCATGATGTCTTCCACCAATCTCTGAAAGTGATGGTCGGTTGGCCTTCTCCCCACATTTCCCGCTCCCCGTCAGGTCCCATTGCAATCGCCACCCCTTCGGGCAGGCCGATGCGGAAGAGGTTCTTCCTTTTCCCGGCGAACGGAAAGGGTAATTGGTCGGTGAAATGCGTTTGCAGCACCACACCCGGAAGCCATCCCAACGCCGGGACAACCGAGCCCGTCTCCGCGGCAGGCCTGATGTAGGCTCCCATCGCCTCCGCCGCCTTCCCTTCGGCGACCATTACGACCCCCGCATCCAACGCCGCCAGGAGGTATTCGCCGGCATCCGTCGTCCCCAACGCCCGAAGGTATGCTTCCGGACCGGACAGATCCGGAAGCAGGACCAACGCCGCTTCCGACAACACATCTTCCAGGACCGCGGGCGATTCACAATCGGCCAGCCGGCCGCTCCGCCCGGAGGCATCGATCCATCCCCGCAGCTTCGATTCCGCCTGTCGCAGATCGGAAGCGGCCGGTACGACGGCCACCAGACCGCCCGCTTGGCCCACCAAGGCCAACGCCCGGTGGATCAGATCCTCCGGGACCGGGCCTCCGGTCAGGACCAGCCAGCCTTTTCCCGCCGGCCGTCGCAGCAAATCACTTAACACAGACGGCATTATGCACCTTTCCGGACGACGTCGCCGCCGACCCGCTTATTTTTTCGCCGGCCGGCCGCTTTTGGTCCTTCTTCCGGAGGGCCGCTTACCCCGTTTCTTTTTCTTTTCCTCCCCGGACATCTCTGGAGTCTGTGGCTCGTCCTCGACGGGATGGATTTCTTCACTCGTAAATTCGGCGGTTCCCAGTTCGTCGCCCAAATGCACCAATACGCCATCGCGCAACGGAAACACCTCCGCCACACGGCCTATGCCGCGCGGGGTTTGCACCCGTTTCCCGCGTTTCGGAAGCCGTTTGCGGGCCGCGGCATATAAGTCGTATTCGTAAATCAGGCAACATCGCAGCCGGCCGCAAATGCCGGTGATCTCCCCCGGATTGAGGGAAATACCCTGGGCTTTTGCCATTTTGATCGATATGGGATTGAACTCCCCCAGGAACTGGGCGCAACACCGCTGTTCCAATCCACAGGCACCCAGCCCGCTCAGCAGGCGGGCGATATCCCGCGGTCCCACCTGCCGGAATTCGATTTGCTGCCGGGTGAAGCGGCGCGCCAAATCACGGCGCAGCGCCTTTAGATCAAGCTTCTCGTCGGATTCCGTGGAGTAGATGACCGTCAGGTGGGAGCCGTTGTAGCCGAATTCGACCGCATGAAAATGCGCCCCCCGCACTTTATGTTTTTGGGCTGCCTCGCGAACGACGGCAAGGGTTTCTTCCTCACGTTCTTTCCAGGTCTGCTGTACGACCAGGTCTTGCGCCGAAGCGGGCCGGTCGATCGTCCGGCGTTCGCCGCCTTCCCCCTTCCGCGGGTTGCAGACAAAGCAAGCCACCTGGCCGATCTGTTTTCCGCGCGACGTGGTTACGACGACGTAATCTCCCGGATGGATCGATTCGGAATGGACTCCCGCGTCGAAATGATAGATTTTCCCCAGCTTTTGAAATCTGACGCCGATAATGGCGGACATTTTGGGTTCGCCTTTCCAGATGCGGATTTGCCGTTCCGATTATACCGTGGGATCAACCGGCAACGCCGGCGGCAAGCGAACCGGTCCGCCGAAGGCGTATGGATCCCACACGGACGGATTTTCCACGATTCCGACGGTTTCTTCCGCTGCTACCTGCGGTCCGGACACTTCCGATATAATGGCGAAGTTATTTTTATCCCATTCCCGCAATCAGGAGATATCATGTCCCGTTCCTCACGACGCGCCAAGAAATCCGGCCGCAACGCCCGCCCGTCCAGCCGCAGGAGACGCACTAGCCGAAACACCCGGCCGTTTTTTATCCTCGTCCTTATCATCGTCTCGGTCATCGTTGTCGGCGCATTGATCGCTCAGCTCGCCGGCGGATCTTTCTACGTCCAGGAAATCGAACCGCAAGATGTCCCTGCCATGGTCAGCAACGGCGCGATCATCGTCGACGTGCGGCTGCATGAAGATTACGTCGCAGGCCATATCGAAAACAGCCTGTGGATTCCGCTGGAGGAACTGGAATTGCGGATGTCGGAGCTGCCTACCGATCGGACGATCATTACGGTATGCCGGACCGGCGCCCGCAGCGCTCAAGCCTTCCACATCCTTCAAGAAGCCGGATTTCCGAATATCGCCAGCCTGAAGGGCGGCATGGAGGCCTGGGTCGCGGCCGGGTATTCGTTGCAGACCGGCGAACCCGTTTCCTGATCCCCGGCCCTTCTGCCGCGGGGTGCAAGATACACCGCCGTATATCAGGAGATGCTCGTTTTCCGGTCGATTACCTTACCGGCAATGGAAAGCCGGCGGGCCGTACGGACGGCGGAAAATGGGCAACCGCAATTGCTTGTGATCGGGAAAAGGTTCCCATATAATGGGCGCCATGGGCCAAGCGGGTGCACCAACCGCCTTTGTCCATTCCCTTCCATAAGGTGAGAAATGGGCGGATCCGCCAGTTCCTCCCCACAACCGAAACCGGAAAAACTGCACATTGAAGTGCACGCCGCGCTCCGCGCATTGATCCACCCCCACTCCAAGCATAATTACACGCGTCTGCAGGGATGCCTGCCGCACCTGCTGCCGTCGGAGATGGATATTTCCGACGACGGCGTGCGTTCGCTGTTCCAGCAGGCGCTGGAAAAAATGAAGGCCGATTATCCCGATTTGTACAACCTCCTGCATGAACGGTTCTGGGAAGGCCGGACGATGCAGGAACTGGCCAACGACCAGGGACGTTCCAGCAGCGGCCTTTATGCGATGCAATCGCAGGCTCTCCGGCAATTGTCCAAGATCCTATCGGAGATGGAAGCGGAAGCCGAAACCCACCGGGCGGAGGCGGTCAATTACCGGTGCCGCAACCTTCCCCCGTGCCCCTACCAGCGGTTGTTCGGTTTCGAGGACTCGCTCACCCGCCTGGAACAATGGCTGAACGATCCGCAAGGCCCGCAGATCATCAGCATCGAGGGATTGGGCGGATTGGGAAAGACCGCGCTGGCTCATGCCGCCGTGCGGGAGGCATTGGCCTCCGGACCATGGGCCGACCTGGCTTGGGTGTCGACCGTCGACAAACCGTTCTATCTCTGGGAAGCGCCGGACACGCCCCCGCCGTTGAATCCCGACCGGATCATCGAACAGATCGCGGAGCAATTGAATCTCCCTGAGGAGACCATCAACCTGCCCCCCAAGGAACGCCGCGGCGCCGTAAAGGCAACGCTCTCCGCCAAACCGTACTTGGTGGTGCTCGAGGACTTGGAGCCGGAACACCGTCCCAAGGACTTCCTGCCGAACCTGATCACGCCCACCGGCCCGACCCGCTTTATCCTGACCAGCCGCCAACGGCTGCCGATGCTGCCCGGATGCGGCAACCTCTTCCTCCATGAACTGACACGGGACGCCAGTTTCGCCATCATGCGTTACGAGGCGCTGGACAGGAAGCTGCGGATATCCGATGAGGATATGGATAAAGTGTATGCCCTGGTAGGGGGCAATCCCATGGCGTTGAAATTAATCATCGGCCAGGCCGTCAGCCTGCCCCTCCACCGCGTATTGGAAAACCTGCTCCCGGCGACGAAGGGCACCCCGGCGGGT
>Ga0316577_10001560_pt1 | contig 10897 bp, 6 predicted proteins | sample S5NA_FD_203073 | JGI IMG/M metagenome (GOLD analysis project Ga0316577, IMG submission 203073) | Rhizosphere microbial communities from salt marsh grasses in Alabama, United States - S5-7_050615r2r1 | ecosystem: Host-associated > Plants > Roots > Rhizosphere | place: USA: Alabama | collected... | reverse complement strand
AGGGCTGCCGGCATCATGGTGACGGGGTGGAACGAGCCGGGCGCGATACTCGTCATCAACCGGGCCGTCAAGAGCGGGATCCCCGTAGTGACGACCGACTGCGACATCCCGTCGAGCATGCGGATCGCACATGTGGGAACCGAATGGTACCGCATGGGAAAGGCGATGGCGGAGCGGCTCGGATCTCTGGCCGACGCCGGCCCGGTCCTGCTGATCGGCATGGCCGGACAACAGAACACCATGGCCGGTATCAGGGGGCTGAGAAACGGACTCGTCGATCATCCCCGCCTCGAGATCGTCGCCGTGGAGGATACCGGCGGCGTCTCGCCGGAGGCGGCACAGTCGATCGTCTCGCGGTATCTCGAGCATCACCCCGATCTGGCGGCCGTCGTAGCGTTCGACTGCGGCGGTGGATGCGGAGCGGCTGCCGCGCTGATCGAGGCCGGCAGGGAGAGCGAGATACGGCTCGTTTGCGTCGATACCGATCCCGGACAGGCGATGCTGATCAGGTCCGGGGTGATCGACGCGGCGTTCGTGCAGAAGCGCGAGGCGTTCACGTACCTCGCATTCCAGATGCTCTACGCCTACAATCACGGCTCGCTTGCGACGCGGCAGGTGCCGGGGCTGATCAATATCCCCGGCAACATCGACACGGGATTCGTCGTCGTCACGGCGGAGAACATCGACACCTACGAGCAGCAGCTCAGTCTCGACGATGCGTTCCGCGCGCACGAGCTCTCGGGGCAGCTCGGTCTGCTCTCGAGCATGATAGAGAACATACAGGAGACGGCCCTGGCCGCGGACCCCGGCGGGCGCATCATCTACGCCAATCCGGCGGCCGCCTCGCTGAGCGGCAGGACCGAGTCGGAACTGCGGGGCATGACGATCGAGGAGCTGTTCGGCCTCAGCGACGAGGACCGGCGGAGGATACGCGCATGTCTCGATGAGGGGATCCCGGCCGGATTCGAGACTGTCGCGATCGGCCCCGACGGGACGCCGACGCCAGTCAAGATGAGCATCTCCCCGATCAGCGCCGAGCGCCCCGTGCGGGGGTTCGCCGTCGTGGCGATGGACCTGACCGAGCAGCGCCGGTTCGCCGAGGCGCTGCGCGAGAGCGCCGAGCGGTACCGGCTGATCGTCGACAACACCTCGGACCTGATCGTGAAGACCGATGGGGAAGGATGCATCCTCTATGCAAGCCCCGCCTGGTGCTCGCTGTTCGGGCGCACGGCGGAGGATGTGACAGGACAGCGGTTCGTCCCGCTGGTCCACGAGGAGGACCGCCTGATCGCCGAGACGGCTATCGAGCGTCTGCGGGAGCCGCCGTATTCCTGCTCGGTCGAGCAGCGGGAGATGACGCGCCTCGGATGGCGATGGATCGCCTGGTCGTACAAGGCTATCCGGGATCAGGAGGGCGCGATCGACGCGGTGGTCGGCGTCGGCAGGGATGTCACCGACCGCAAGAGGCTCGAGGACCAGTTCTTCCAGACGCAGAAGATGGACGCGATAGGCCAGCTCGCAGGAGGGATCGCGCACGATTTCAACAACGCCCTCGTCTCGATCCTCGGCACGGCCAACCTGCTCAAGCTCGAGTCGAAGGAGGGCGATGCCGTCCGCGATGCGGCGCAGACGATAGAGAAGGCCGCCGAGCGGGCAGCCGAGCTGACCCGGCGGCTGCTCGGGTTCGCGCGCCGGGGACGCAGCAGGATCGTCACCGTCGACATGAACGCGGTGATCACCGGCGTCGTGCAGCTGCTCAGCAGGACCGTCGACCGCAAGATCGGATTCGAGTACGAGACGCACGTGGAGCGCGCGCTGGTCACCGGCGATCCCGCCCAGCTCGAGCGGATCATCCTGAACCTCGCCGTGAACGCTCGCGACGCGATGCCCGACGGCGGGACGCTGCGGATCGAGACCGCCGCCGCGGATCAGCACGAGCTCGATGCCCTTCCGCAGGATGCCGACACCTCCGGCGGCTGCCTGCGGATCACCGTCACCGATACGGGGCTCGGCATCCCGCGCGAGCACATCGACAGGGTCTTCGAGCCGTTTTTCACCACGAAGCCGGTTGCCGAGGGGGCGGGGATGGGGCTCGCCGTCGTCTACAGCATCGTGCGCAGCCACGAGGGACACATCGCCGTCGAGAGCGAGCCGGGCGAGGGGACGAAATTCACCATCTACCTGCCCGCCGAGGACCCGGTCATCTCCTGGGTGGAGGCGGGCCGGGAGCGGGCGATGAAGACCGGCTCGGGCACGATCATGCTCGTCGACGACGAGGAGCTCGTACGGAAGACGGCGACTGATATCCTCGATCGGCTCGGGTACGAGGTCCTCGCCTTCGAGGACGCTGAATCGGCGCTGAAGCATTTCTGGGAGAGCGGCGCAGAGATCGACCTCGTCATACTCGACATGATCATGCCGGGGATGGACGGAGTGGAGTGCTTCCGCCGGCTCAGGCGGGTCGACCCGCTCGTGAAGGTCCTGCTCTCGACGGGATACGTGACCGAGGCGTTCGCGAGGGATATACTCGACGAGGGTGCCGCCGGATTCCTGCCCAAGCCATACAGCGCAGCGGCGCTGTCGCTCGCCGTCTCGGACGCGCTGAGCAGGTGAGCGTCCGCCCGGGACACCGGACGAAAAACGGCCGCCTCACTCGGGGCGGCCGTTTTCGATATGAGCCGGCAGAACTATGCCGGAGTGTCATCTGAGCAGTATCATCTTCCTCGTCAGCGTCTGTTTTCCCGTGCTCAGCCGGTAGAAGTAGACTCCGCTGCACACCGGCGTCCCCGTGTCGTTCGTTCCGTCCCACTGGACCGTATGCGCGCCTGCCGGCCGCATGCCGTCCTCGATCCGGGCGATCCGCCTCCCCGCTCCGTCGTAGATCTCGAGGACGACCGGGGAAGCCGCGGGGAGCGTGTACTCGATCAGCGTCGAGGGATTGAACGGATTGGGACGGTTCTGCGCGAGCGTCAATGCCGCCGCGGGGATCCCGACAGGCTCCGTCTCGAAGAGCGTGCGGGTCGTCCCTCCGCTGCACACGTCGACTCGATACCGGTAGACGGTCCCCGGCCGGCAGTCCCCGTCGAGATAGCGCCACGAGAGACCTTCTCCGGCGAGGCCCGCGGGATCCATGGGGGTGAGCGGAGCGCCGTCGACGGTGCGAAGCACGGAGAATGCCGCGCCGTCGTCTATCGCGCTCAGCCGCCACAAGACCTCGATTGCGCCGTCCCTGAGGGAGACCGAGGATTCCTGCAGCTCTGTCGCGACGACGTCCCCGGGGATGAGCAGCGTGTAGTCGCTGATATTGCAGTGTATGTCGACTGCGGCGATCTTGTAGTACAGCTCGGCGCCGGGATACCATTCGTCGTCGTAGGTCCAGGGGACTGTCGCCCAAGCCCAGGGATGGGCCGGATCGGGGACGAAATCAGGGGTCGTGCCCCGGTAGATCCGGTAGTGCCAGAGATCCGGTTCGGTATTCGGATCCCATATGAGCTTCAGCACGTCGGGGCGATATTCTCTCCCCCAGAAGTTCCGCGGCGGGGCCGGGGGCAGGTTGTCTATCGATTGCGCGCTGTCCGGCTGCGAATCCCAGTAGCTCTTGAACTCGCACTGGATCGCGCGGACCATGAACTTCGACCAGCCCGCGATCCCGCGGCACGGCGTCAGGTCTTGCAGCGTCTCGACGGTCACCGTGTAGGTGTCCTGGTACTCGCCCGGGATGATCGCCACCTGGTACCAGTTCTTCACACAGCCGAGCATGTCTGCCGCGCCGCCCCCCGCGGCGGCGTCGGGAAGGTCGATGCCGCTGTCGTCGGGGACCGTCGAATAGTCGGTCTCGGCATCCGTCCAGCGGTAGATACGGTACTCGCAGATCGGCTTGGGACTCCCCGGCGCGTCGTAGACGACTCCCTTGAATGTCAGGCTGAGGTATCCGCCCTGGTCGGCGGGGACATCGACGAGCGAGAGGATCTCGGGGTCGTATCCCGGCGTGCAACCGAGGATGCCGTCGTCCACGGGGGTGCCGGATGAGGTTGTATCGGACGAGAAGATACCGGCCGGCAGACACAATAAAAGCGCTGCGACCGATATCGCTGCTATACGAGACATTCTTCCCCCCCCAGGCTGCCGCAGCGGCATCGTCGCCTGCGCGGAATCAGGCACCGTCGCGGCAGACCGGCTTGAGCAGATATCGTCAGCGCGGTCGGATATGAATCACGCCGGTAATCATACCATAAGTGTCTATATTATTCAAGATATGAATTGCCCACACGCTCGGTCCGCCTGGGGACATCCACTTATTGGTTGCGGCGGCGGTCGATTGCCGGTATAACTCTCTGCCGGCACCCGGCCTCGGCCGGGTGAAAGGAGGAGACGTGGCATCACTGTACGACCGTATCCGGGAGAGCGCCCGGTTCATCAGGAGCCGCACATCGGCCCGCCCGTCTATCGGCATCGTGCTGGGGAGCGGACTCGGCGGACTTGCCGGCAAGATAAAGAAACGCACCGAGATACCGTATGACCGCATCCCCCATTTCCCTGTCTCCACCGTTCGAGGCCTCCATGCGGGGAACCTTGTAATCGGCGAGCTCTCCGGCAGGACCGTCATCGCGATGGAAGGGCGGGTCCACTACTACGAGGGATACTCGATGGAGCAGGTGTCCTTTCCCGTCCGGGTCATGAAGGCGGTCGGGGCGAAGTCGCTGATACTCACCTCGGCGGTCGGCTCGATGGATCCCGACCTCCCCAAGGGCTCGATCGTGGCGGTCACCGATCATATCAACCTGATGGGGGACAATCCTCTGATCGGCCCGAACGACGACAGGCTCGGGCCGCGGTTCCCCGACATGAGTGAACCGTACGACCGGCGTTACATCGAGTTGCTCGAGAAGACCGCCCTCGACCTGAAGATACCGCTGAGGCGGGGCGTCCTCGCCGCGGTCGCCGGCCCGAACCTCGAGACCGCCGCCGAGTACCGGTTCTTCAGGCATATCGGGGCGGACGTGGTGGGGATGTCGATGGTGCCCGAGGATATTGCAGCCGTGCACGCGGGGATGAGAGTGCTTGGGGTCTCCATAGTGACCGACGAGGCGCTTCCGGACTGTCTCGAACCGGCCGACATCAGGGAGATAGTCGCCATCGCCCGCAAGGGCTCGGCGGTCCTGACCCGGCTCGTCCTGGCGTTCCTGAAGCGGCTGTGATGCCGTCGTGCGGCGGGGAAATGCGGTTGCGCCGCGCCAATCCTTGACACGGCGGCGAGTTTACATTATAAGATAATGTCCATTTTACGGCCCCACCGGGCTTAATCATTCGGACATGGAGAAATCCGCCGATCCGGGCGTATGGACGGCAGGTCTTCGGAATAGACGATCGGGAGCGTTGAATCGATGCCGGACGACAATGGAGCACGCGCTCGCTATCGCGCCCTGCCGCCCCAGCAGCAGGCGATAGACGAGGAGCACGAGATCCTCGACTGGTGGGACGCGCACGACGTCTTCAGGCGCAGCATCGACGAGCGTCCCGAGTCGGACAGCTTCGTCTTCTACGAGGGGCCTCCGACGGCCAACGGCCGCCCGGGGGTCCACCACGCGATGTCCCGGACGATCAAGGACCTCGTCTGCCGCTACCGCACGATGAGGGGGAAACGCGTCCTGCGCAAGGCGGGGTGGGACACGCACGGCCTCCCCGTGGAGATCGAGGTGGAGCACAGCCTCGGCCTCGACGGCAAGGACCAGATCGAGGAGTACGGCGTCGAGGCGTTCAACAAGGCCTGCTACAAGAGCGTCTTCAAGTACCTCGACGAGTGGCACGAGTTCACCCGTCGCCTCGGGTTCTGGCTCGATCTCGAACACCCGTACGTGACCTGCACGAACGACTACATCGAATCGGTCTGGTGGATCCTGCGGCAGTTCTGGGACCAGGACATGCTCTACGAGGGGCACAAGATCGTCCCGTACTGCGCGCGATGCGGGACGTCTCTCTCCAGCCACGAGGTCTCGCAGGGATACCGGGACGTCTCGGATCCCTCGATCTATATAAGGCTCAAGCTCAGGGATGAGGACGCATACTTCCTCGTCTGGACGACGACCCCCTGGACCCTGATCTCGAACGTCGCCCTGGCCGTCGGGCCCGAGCACGACTATGTCCGCGTGCGGCACCGCGACCAGACACTGATCCTCGCCGAGGCGCTCCTGCACGTGCTCGACGGCGAGTACGAGGTGATCGAGACCTTCAAGGGAAGCGATCTCGAGGGGCGCGAGTACGAGCCGTGCTATCCCTGGTTCAGGGACGTGGAGAACGGGTTCCGCGTGATACTGGCCGATTTCGTCACCCTCACCGACGGCACGGGGATCGTCCATATCGCCCCCGCCTTCGGCGAGGACGACTACATGGCCGGGATGGAGCAGGGTCTGCCGTTCGTACAGGCGGTCGACGCGAAGGGCCGGTTCACCCCCGAGGTCGAGAAATGGGCCGGCCGGTTCATCAAGGAGGCCGACCCCGACATCATCGAGGACCTGCGCGAGCGCGAGATACTCTACGACGCCGTCGAGATCACGCACTCGTATCCGTTCTGCTGGCGGTGCGACTCGCCGCTGATCTACTACGCGCGGCGCTCGTGGTACATCCGCACCACCGCCTTCAAGGACCTGCTGATCGAGGCGAACAACGCGGTCCACTGGTACCCGCCCGAGGTGGGGGAGAACAGGTTCGCCCGCTGGCTCGAAGGGAACGTCGACTGGGCGCTGAGCCGCGAGCGGTACTGGGGCACGCCGCTCAACATCTGGACCTGCGACTCGTGCGGCGAGAAGTACTGCATCGGCAGTCTCGAGGAGCTGCGTTCTATCAGCGAGCGGTTCCCCGGGGAGTACGACCTTCACAAGCCGTTCATCGACGACCTCGACGTCGGCTGCCCCGAGTGCGGCGGCAAGATGACGCGGGTCCCCGAGGTGATCGACTGCTGGTTCGATTCAGGCTCGATGCCGTTCGCCCAGTATCATTACCCGGTCGAGAACATGGAGCTGTTCCGCTCGCAGTATCCCGCCGACTTCATCAGCGAGGGAGTCGACCAGTCCCGCGGCTGGTTCTATTCTCTGCTCGTCATCGGGGCGTTCCTGACGAAGCAGAGCCCCTACCGGCGCGTCCTCCCGCACGGCATGGTCCTCGACCGCGAGGGGCAGAAGATGAGCAAGAGCCGCGGGAACGCCGTCTTCGCCAGCGACGTGCTGGCCTCCGACGGCGCCGATGCCCTGCGCTGGTACCTGATGATCAGCGGGGCGCCGTACCTGCCGAAGCGGTTCGACCTCGAAGCGATGCGCGACGGCGCGAACAAGTTCCTCGGCACGATCCGCAACCTCTACGGATTCTTCGCCATGTACGCCGGGATCGACGGATTCGAGCCCGCCGGCGCTCCCGCGGGGGGCGTCAGCCTGCTCGACCGCTGGATCCTCTCGCGATACAACACGACGGTCCGCGATGTCGCCTCGGCGCTCGACGAATACGAGCTCACCCGGGCGGCGCGGGCCCTTCAGACCTTCGTCATCGACGAGCTGAGCAACTGGTACCTGCGGCGCTCCCGCCGCCGGTTCTGGAAGAACGACATGTCCGATGACAAGCTCGCTGCCTACGGCACCTTCCATACTGTTCTCGAAGGGGTCTCGCGTATCATCGCGCCGTTCGTCCCCTTCCTCGGCGATTCCCTCTGGCTCCGCCTGCGCCCGGGCACCGGGCGCGTCGACGCCGGACAGAGCGTGCACCTCGAGCGGTTCCCCGAGCCCGACGAGTCGCTGATAGACGCTGGGCTCGAGGAGCGGATGGCCGGCGTCCTGAAGGCCGTCACCCTCGGCCGTGCGGCCCGAAACAAGGCGGGGATCAAGGTCCGCACCCCGCTCGCCGGGATGCTGATCCATTCCGGCAGGGCGCAGGAACTCTCCTGGACCGGCGACGAGACGCTGCGGGCGCTGGTCCTCGACGAGCTGAACGTCAAGTCGGTCACCGTCCTCGAGACGACCGAAGGGATCGTCTCCATCGAGATCAAGCCGGATTTCGCCAAGCTCGGCAAGCGCTTCGGCAAGCGGATGAAGGCTGTTGCCGCCACTCTCGAGGGGCTCTCCGGCCCCGATGCCGCCGCCATGACCGCCGCCGCCCGGATCGAGATCGAGGTCGAGGGGCGCGCGGAGGCGATCGCCCTCGACGAGGTGAAGATCCACCGCGCGACCGCGGAGGGGTACGAGGCGGAGGCCGACGGCGAGCTGACCGTGGTCCTCGACACGCGGCTCACACCCGAGCTGCGCCGCGAGGGGACCGCCAGGGACCTCGTCAACCGCATCCAGAACTTCCGCAAGGAGTCGGGGTTCGAGGTGAGCGACCGCATAGAGCTTTCCTGGCGCGCGCCGGAGACGGTAGCCAGGGTGATAAAGGAATTCAGCGACCATATCTGCACCGAGACCCTCGTGGAGACTCTCCATGAGGGAGAGAAGGATTGGGATCACCACACCTCGTTCGAGCTCGAAGGTGAAGATGTCGAGCTCTGGGTGCGGAAAACCTGACGGCAGACCAAGGAGAGCACGGAGATGGCTCAGAAGAAGGCCGCCGCGAAGAAGAAGACAAAGCTGAAGGCCAGGGCAAAGACGAAGACCAAGACCAAGACAAAGGCGAAGACCAAGAGCAGGACGAAGACCGTGACGCGGGTAAAGGCGAAAGCAACAGCGAGGGTCGCACCGAAGATGAAGACGAAAACCAAGACGAAGACGAAGGCAAAGGCGCAAACGAAGTCCGCTGCGAAGCCGAAGGCGAAGGCCGCGCCGAAGGCCAAGCCCGGCAAGTGCATGAACAAGAAGGACCTCGACCAGATGCGAGCCGTGATCATGGCGGAACGGGCGCGCATCATCCGCGAGCTCGGCAGGATAGAGGAGACGATAAACGACGCGACGCAGGGCCAGGAAGGCTCGAACCAGTCGTACTCGAACCACCTCGCCGACATAGGTACCGACTACATGGAGCAGGAGAAGAACTTCTACTACGCGAGCCAGGAAGGACACTACCTTCGCTCGCTCGACGAGGCGCTCGAGCGGATCGACCGCGGCGAGTACGGGATCTGCGAGATGTGCGGCGACCTGATAGGCGAGAAGCGCCTGAAGGCCGTGCCGAGCGCCAGGCTGTGCATCAAGTGCAAGAGCGAGTCGGAGAAGACACAGAGAGGGCGCTGAACGTGCTCTACTTCGCCGTAGCCGCTCTGGTCGTCATCATAGATCAGGTCTCCAAGCGGATCGTCTGGGAGACGATGCCCGGGCGGGTGCCGATCGACCTCATCGACGGGATCCTGCGCCTTCGCCTGAGCACGAACACTGGGGCCGTGATGGGGATCCTCTCCGGCTCCCGCCTCATCCTTATCGTCGTCACCATCCTCTCGATCGCTGCGCTGATCGTCTTCGCCTACCGGATGCGCTACGCGCCGCTTCCGCGGAGGATCTGCCTCGGCCTGATCCTCGGCGGAGCCTTCGGAAATCTCATCGACCGGATCTCGACCGGACACGTCATCGATTTCATAGACATGGGGATAGGCGCCTACCGGTGGCCGACATACAACGTGGCCGACATAGCGGTTACAGTCGGCGCCGTGATCCTCATAGCCGGCTTTATCGTCGGCCCGGAACCCGCTCGTGACTGACCGTACGATCTACAACTTCATCGTCGACGAGGAAGAGGCGGGAGAGCGCCTCGATTCCTGGCTCAGCGGCCGGATCCCCGAGCTCTCGCGCTCGCGCGTCCAGAAGGCGCTCGCCGCAGGGGAGGTCCTCGTCGACGGGCGCCCCGAGCGCAAGGCGTCCCGGCGGGTCCGCGGCGGTGTCCGTGTCGAGATGGCCTTCAGTCCCCCCGAGCCGATCGATGTCGCTCCCGAGCCGATACCCCTCGAGGTCGTCTACGAGGACGAGTATCTGATCGTCGTCGACAAGCCGGCCGGGATGGTCGTCCATCCCGCGCCGGGGAACGAGCACGGGACCCTCGTCAATGCGCTGCTCGCCCACTGCGGGGACCTCTCCGGGATCGGGGGATATCTTCGCCCGGGGATCGTCCACAGACTCGACGCACAGACGAGCGGGCTGATCATGGCGGCCAAGACCGACGAGGCGCACATCGCCCTGAGCCGCCAGCTGATGGAGCGTGCCGTGCACAGGGTCTACCTGGCGCTGGTCTGGGGGGAGATGAGCGGCGAAGAGGGGGTAATAGAGGCCCCGATCGGCCGCAACCCAAAGAATCGAAAGACGATGGCCGTCGTCGAGGAGGGTGGCCGCGAGGCGCTGACGAGGTACAGAGTCCTAGACACGTTTGCGCCGCTGCAGTATATTGAATGCACGCTGGGAACGGGACGTACGCACCAGATCCGCGTCCATCTCTCCCATGTCGGGCATCCCGTCTTCGGGGACCCGGTCTACGGAGGCCGCAAGCAGAGGCGCGGGGAGCTCACGAGGGTCGAGGCGGCGCGGGCCGAGCGGGCCCTGGCGATGATCGACCGCCAGGCTCTGCACGCTGTGCGGCTGACCTTTACGCACCCCGTCAACGGCGCACAGATGACGCTCGAGGCCCCGCTGCCCGCCGATTTCCGGGCTGCGCTCGAAGCGATCTCGGGGGACCGATGAAGTTCAAGGTCAGGGAATCCGGAAACGTGACGATCATCGACCTGTCGGGAAAGCTGATGGGCGGCTGCGACGCCGACATCTTCAGGGACCTGATCCACGAGCTGCTCGAGAAGGGGCGCCGTCAGGTGATCGTCAATCTCTCCGAGATCACCTGGGTGAACAGCACCGGCGTCGGCATCCTGATCACGGGGTACACGACGCTGCGCAAGAACAAGGGAGACCTCAGGCTGCTCAACGTTTCGAACAAGATCCAGAGCATACTC
>Ga0316577_10001558_pt1 | contig 10906 bp, 9 predicted proteins | sample S5NA_FD_203073 | JGI IMG/M metagenome (GOLD analysis project Ga0316577, IMG submission 203073) | Rhizosphere microbial communities from salt marsh grasses in Alabama, United States - S5-7_050615r2r1 | ecosystem: Host-associated > Plants > Roots > Rhizosphere | place: USA: Alabama | collected... | reverse complement strand
TGCTACGGGGATTGTGGACGGCATGGCAGGGCCCTCGAACAACTGAAAATGAGCGTAAATTATGCCACAGCCATACAGCCATACAGCCAGGGAGCGATTGGCGAACGCGTTCCTGGCCACCGGCCAGGATCAGCCAGGCAGCAAAGTTGGCCGGCTTGTGGACCGGAAAATCGTTGGAGCGGACCGCTGGCGGGGGCGGGTTATTCCGCGAATTCCAGCGTTTCACTGATGGCACCGATCCCTGTGCGGGCGCACTCGTCATCAATATCGCCGGTGACTTTCCGTTTCGGAGCGCCCGACACGCCCACCGCGCCATAAAAATGACCACCGACCTGGACCGGAACCCCGCCCCCGATCAGAAGCACGCCGGGCGCGTCGCGTAATTCCGGTAAATCGTCCATGCTGATGGTGGCGGTCTGGAATGTAGCGGCGGTCATGGCCTTGAGCCGGCTGATATCAATTGTGTGCGTACCCGACAAGGGATCGCGCACCATGGCCAGCAGGTTTCCGTTGCGGTCCACAACCGTGACGGTCACCTGGTACCCGAGCTTGCGGCACGCCAGGGAGGAGGCGAGCGCCAGTTGCTGGGCGGTTTCCATTCCCAGCGTGCGGGTCGTGACATAGGCCGGTTCCTCGGCCAGGGCAGGACTGGCTAGCAGGCCCAGAATGAGGAGGGGGGCAATAAAATATCTAGTCATGGTGAATGTTCTCCTTATGCAGTGATTGCTGATGCAGGGCCCAGCCAACGTGTTCCCGCACCAGTGGCGATGAGTGATCGGTGTGGGCCGTGAGGGCGGCAACAATGTTTATATCATACGGCGCGTTACCCAGCGCGATTGCGATGTTGCGTAACCAGCGTTCATGACCGATTCGGCGAATCGCGCTGCCTTCGGTGTTGCGCAGGAAGGTCGCTTGGTCCCAACCGAACAGGTCAATGAGCCGCGGTGCATCCAGCTGGTGGCGAGGCCAGTAGTCTTGTTCGACAGTCTTGTTGGCAAAACGGTTCCATGGGCAGACCAGCTGGCAGTCGTCGCAGCCATAAATCCGGTTGCCCATCAGGGGCCGAAATTCGAGTGGAATGGCGCCCTTGTGTTCGATGGTGAGATAGGAGATGCAGCGCCGTGCATCGACCTGACGTGGTGCCAGAATGGCACCGGTCGGACAGTCAGTCATGCAGGCCGTGCAATCACCGCAATGATCTTTCACCGCCGGATCCACCGGCAGGGGCAGGTCGGTGTACAGTTCGCCCAGAAAAAACCAGGAACCGGCCTCGCGGTTGAGCAGGTTGGAGTGTTTGCCAATCCAGCCCAGGCCTGCGTTGCGGGCCAGCGCTTTTTCCAGGACCGGTGCGCTGTCCACGAAGGCCCGGTAGCCGAACGGACCAATCTCGGCGGCGATGCGATCCGCCAGTTGCTGCAGGCGCCGGCGCATGAGTTTGTGATAGTCCCGCCCCAGGGCATAACGCGATACATAACCCAGGCGGGGGTCGGCCAGCACCGCGTCGGGCGAGGCGCTGGCCGGGGGCAGGTAATTCATTCGCACGCTGATACTGCGCAACGTGCCGGGGACCAGTTCGGCAGGCCGGCTACGCAGGGTGCCGCGTTCGGTCATCCAGTCCATGTCGCCCTGGTAACCGGCTGCCAGCCATCGCAGCAGCCAGACCTCGTCCTCGGCCAGGTCGATGGATGCGATGCCGGTTTGCTGAAAGCCCAGTTCCCGGCCCCAGGCGCGGATACGTTCGGCCAGCCGGGTCATGGACGGCGGGTCAGTGCATGCGACTGTCTCGGGTAAGGTTTTCATAACTTGCAGTATGATACCGCCATGAACGCCTTGCCCACCAATCTGTATCGTGCCGATCAATGCCGCGAGCTGGATCGCCGTGCTATCGAGAAATTCGGTATCTCGGCCAGTATCCTGATGGAGCGGGCCGGTGCTGCGGCGTTCAATGTACTGCGCGAGACCTGGCCCGAAGCCAGGCGCATTGCGGTCATGTGCGGGGTCGGCAACAACGCCGGTGACGGATACGTGATCGCCCGCCTGGCCCATGAGCAGGGACTGAAGGTCAGTGTTTTCCAGGTCGGTGATGCTGATAAATTACCGGGTGATGCCCTGGCCGCCCTGCAGCGTTTGCTCGGGATGGATGTTTCGCCGCTGGCCTACCAGGAGCAACCGTTGACCGATTTCGACGTTATTGTCGATGCCTTGCTGGGCACGGGTCTGAGTGGTGATGTGCGCAGTAATTTTATGCTGGCCATCAATGCGGTTAACCAGGCGAAAGTCCCGGTGTTGGCGGTTGATGTACCGTCCGGTTTGAATGCTGATACCGGCATGATTTGCGCCGCAGCAGTGCGGGCGGCTGCCACGGTTACCTTTATTGGTGTCAAACAGGGTCTGCTGACCGGGGATGCCCCTGACTATACCGGTCGAATCAGCTTCAATGACCTGAGTTTGCCGGCCGAAATCTATGCGGATCTGGAACCGGCGGCGGTCCGCCTGGATTATGCGCAGCGAGCCGGTTACCTGTTGCCGCGGGCCCGTACCGCACACAAGGGCGACTGCGGCCATGTGCTGATTGTCGGTGGCAATGTCGGGATGTCGGGCGCAGTTTGCCTGACGGGCGAAGCGGCGCTGCGAACCGGGGCGGGTCTGGTGAGTATTGCAACCCGCCGCCTGCATGCGCCACTGCTCAGCAGCCGCCGCCCCGAGCTGATGTGTCATGGCGTCGAGTCGGGCGAGGAATTGAAGGAATTATCGCAGCGCGCCAGTGTGATCGCGATTGGTCCGGGCCTCGGCAAGGACGCGTGGGCCCAGGCCATGGTGGCGATGGCGGTGGCGCGTAATCTGCCACTGGTAGTGGATGCCGATGCCCTGAATTTGCTGGCCCATGTGCCGTTGCAGCGCCACAACTGGGTACTGACACCGCATCCGGGGGAAGCGGCCCGCCTGCTGGAAATGCGCGTCGATGGCGTCCAGCAGGACCGGTTTGCCGCGGCCCGGCTACTGGCGGATCGGTTCACCGCGACAGTGGTGTTGAAAGGGGCAGGCACGCTGGTGGTACCGGTCAAGGGTGAGCCTGGCATTTGCTGCGCTGGCAATCCCGGCATGGCCAGTGGCGGCATGGGAGATGTACTGACCGGCATCATTGCGGCCCTTATCGCCCAGGGTCTGGAACTCCAGGAAGCGGCCCGTCTCGGGGTTTGTCTGCACGCCGAGGCGGCGGATCTTGCCGTGCGTGGTATCGGCGAGCGCGGCCTGCTGGCCAGCGATCTCATGGGCCCCATCCGGCGACTGGCCAACCCGGTGTGAGCACGGAGGGGGTCGTGGCCTGATGGAAAAATTCCTGCCAGATGAAGCAGCGACATTGGAATTCGGCGCAGCGCTGGCCCGGTGCTGTCCACCGGCCTGCATCATCAATTTGCACGGCGATCTTGGCGCCGGCAAGACCACCCTGGTACGGGGGTTTCTGCATGCCCTGGGCCACACCGGTACTGTCAAGAGCCCCACCTACACTCTGGTAGAACCCTATGTGCTGGCAGCGCCGACGGGCGAGAGACGGCTGTATCATTTCGACCTTTACCGCCTGGGCAACCCCGAAGAACTGGAATACCTGGGTGGACGCGATTACTTCGACAGTGAAGCTGTATGTCTGATTGAATGGCCCGAACGGGGCGCCGGCTGGTTGCCGCCGGCCGATGTGGATATCTTTTTGCAGCATCGTGACACGGGCCGAAATGTCCGGGCGCTGGGTCATGGCCAGCGGGGCCTGAAACTGATCGCATCCCTTGAGCGCTGAAGGCGCTGGATGTTAACTCCGCCTATTTCCTCGAAGTTTCTCTAGAAACATCAGCTATCTACTTAAGTTATATAGATTTTCACTTGAATTTTCTGTTCGATGGTGCACAATTATAAATATAAAGAGAAAAACAAGGGTGTCACCATGTCCACGTGGTCACAGAAGATGATCGGCCTGTTGTTGATGGCAATGCTCGTTGCGCCAGCCCTGGCGGGGGAGGAAGTACAGGGCGTGAGGATGTGGCCAGCGCCAGACAATACCCGCCTGGTATTCGATCTGAGCGGACCGGTTGACCATAGTCTGTTTACCCTCAATGCGCCGGATCGTATTGTCATTGATTTGAAAGATACTCGCCTCAAGGGCAAACTGCCGAATCTGGATTTCGCCAAGACGAAGAATATAAAGCGGATTCGCTTTGCCCAGCGCGACGACCATGCCCTGCGTTTCGTGCTGGATCTGAATTCGACTGTTCGTCCCAAGAGTTTTGTTCTCAAACCGCATGGTGAATACGGCCATCGCCTGGTCATCGACCTGTATGAGTCCGACAAGGCAACCCCGACGACGCCCGAACCGCGGCCAACCCCCAGGCTACAGCGCAGCCGGGATATCATCATTGCCATCGATGCCGGTCACGGTGGAGAAGACCCGGGCGCGATTGGTCGGCGCGGGACGCGCGAAAAGGATGTCGTGCTGGCGATTGCCCGACGGCTCGAAGCCCTGGTCCGCAAGGAACCGGGTATGCGGCCGCTCATGATCCGCGATGGCGATTACTATGTTGGCCTCAAGTCCCGCGTCAAGATGGCGCGCCGCAAACGGGCTGACCTGTTCATCTCCATCCATGCCGATGCCTTCAAGAACCACCGTGCCCACGGTTCGTCCGTGTTTGTTCTATCCAATCGGGGTGCCACCAGTGAAGTGGCGCGCTTTTTGGCGGAAAGTGAAAACCGGTCTGACATGATTGGCGGGGTCAGCCTGGATGACAAGGATGACTTGTTGAAATTGGTGCTGGTGGACATGGTGAAGAATTCCACCATCGAGGACAGCCACGATGTGGCTGCGCGAATCCTCAAGGATCTGGGCAAGGTCAATCACCTGCACAAGAGCCGGGTCGAACAGGCCGGGTTCCGGGTGCTCAAATCTACCGATGTCCCGTCGATTCTGGTCGAGACCGCCTTTATTTCCAACCCGGCCGAAGAGCGCAAGTTGCGCGGTTCGCGCCACCAACAGGCCCTGGCGCAGGCCATGATGAAAGGCATCCGCGCCTATTTCCGGGACAACCCACCGCCGGGCAGCCGCATCGCTACCGCCCCCCGCCGCCACGTGATCAGTCGGGGCGATACCTTGTCGGAAATTGCCCAGGAGTATCAGATCCCCGTCAAAGACCTGCGGCGTGAAAACAACCTGCATGGTGACAAGTTGAAGGTCGGTCAAGTGTTGACCATCCCCTGGAGCTGACAGCACAACCCCAATTTCGCTAAGCTAGCGGCATGCCGCAGGCCCACCCTTTTTCTGATCGACACCCCATCCGGCAACTCGCCCCGCAACTGGCTAACCAGATTGCCGCCGGGGAAGTGATCGAGCGGCCGGCATCCATCGTCAAGGAATTGCTGGAGAACAGCGTTGATGCCGGGGCCAGCCGGATCAATATCTTGCTTGAGCAGGGCGGACTCCAAGGTATCAGCATCCAGGATAACGGAGTCGGGATCCCGTCCGACGAACTGGCGCTGGCCCTGGCCGCGCATGCCACCAGCAAGATCAGTCACAGCGATGATCTGGCGGCCATCGCCAGTCTGGGCTTTCGGGGTGAAGCGCTGGCGAGTATCAGTGCCGTATCACGTCTGCAACTAACATCGCACTTCACCGGGAGTGAGCGGGCCTGGATGGTGCTGGGTCAGCACGGCGAGACCACGCCGATACCGGTCCCCGCTGCGCACCCGCCCGGTACCAGTGTGTCGGTGCAGGAGCTATTTTTTAATACCCCGGCGCGCAGACGGTTTCTGCGCAGTGCCCGCACCGAGTACCGGCATTCTGAGGAGGTGGTGCGGCGCCAGGCGCTGGCCCGCTTTGAAATCGCGTTTTCACTGCAGCACAACCGGCGTAGTGTATTCAATCTGCCGGCCGCCACAGATGCCGCAGGAAGTAACCGGCGTCTGGCACGCTTGTGTGGCGAGGCCTTTGTGACGGCGGCGTTACAGGTGGATTTCCAGCATAGTGGGCTGCGCCTGCACGGCTGGCTGGGTCAGCCCCGCGCGGCGCGTCCCCAGGCGGACCTGCAATACTTTTTCGTCAATGGCCGGATTATCCGGGATCGGGTCATCAACCACGCCGTGCGACAGGCCTTTGCCCGGCGGATTTACCCGGGCCGTTATCCGGCTTATGTGTTGTATCTGGAACTGGATCCTGCGCTGGTGGATGTGAATGTACATCCCACCAAGCATGAAGTGCGGTTCCAGCAGGGTCGACTGGTGCATGACTTTCTGGTGCGCTGCGTCGAGGAGGCCCTGGCCGAGCAGGGTGATGCAACAGCGCTGCCCTACGCCCGGCAGACGCTGGACTGGCATGCGCCTGCCACCGGTCCGGCGCCCGCTGGCATTGATGCACCAACCCACCCCGGCGCGAGGCGAGTGGCCGAGTCGACCCGACCGTACGTCCCGCCCGCAGAAGGACCGGCTCCCACTCCCTTTCCCGTACTTGGCATCACCCGAAATCAGTACCTGCTGCTGGACCATCCTGCGGGGCTAATGGTAGTAGACCTGGTCCGCTGGCAGCGGGATTACCTGGTCCGCCAGTTTACCGAGCAGGCCGGTGAGTTGATCTGCCGGCCATTGTTGATCCCGTTGTTACTGGACGTGGATCAAACCTGGGCCGATTGCGCCGAAACCCATGCCCGGCTGTTCGAATCGGCCGGCTTTGATCTGGATCGTACCGGCCCGGGCAGCGTGATGTTGCGCCAGAGCCCGTTGTTACTCGAGCACGTCTCGCTGGAGAGAGTAGTGCCTGCGTTACTGGAGCAGCTTGCTCAGCGGGCGACGTGCGAGGCCGGGGAATACATTACCCTCCTTGCGGAGCTGGCGGTACCGGCGGCAGGCTGGCAGCTGGAACAGGCCCGCCCTGCACTGGCGGAGCTGGCGGTGCTGACAGATCCCCTGCAGCACCCGGCAGTGCGCCTGCTGGAGTCGCGTGCCCTGCAGCGCCTGTTTTCCGATTCATGACGGATCCCCGGCCACTTGCCATTTGCCTGATGGGCCCCACGGCATCCGGCAAGACGGATCTTGCCGTGGCGCTGCACGAAGCCCTGCCAGTGGATATCATCAGCGTGGATTCTGTGATGGTCTATCGCGGCCTGGATATCGGTTCGGCCAAGCCGACGCCGGATATCCTGGCCTGTGCCCCGCATCGGCTCATCGACATCCGCGATCCGGCACAGGCCTATTCGGCAGCGCGGTTTCGCCAGGATGCGCTGCGCGAGATGGCCGAGATCACTGCTGCGGGCCGTGTTCCCTTGCTGGTGGGTGGAACCATGCTTTATTTTCGTGCCCTGCTGGGCGGTTTGTCTGTGTTGCCGGCCGCCAGTCCGCAACTGAGGGAACAATTGGCGCAGGAAGCCGTGGAAATCGGCTGGACAGGGATGCACCAGCGGCTGACCGAGGTGGATCCGGTTGCGGCGCGACGGATCCACCCCAACGATCCGCAGCGAATTCAGCGTGCCCTGGAGGTCCATGCCCTGACCGGAGTTCCGTTGAGTGAATTACAGGGTGCAGGCGAGGCCCCCGCCCTGCCGTACCGGCTTGTCAAACTGGCCATCGCGCCGGCGGAACGCGCCGAGCTTCATCGTCGTATCGCGCAGCGTTTTGCACAGATGCTGGAACAGGGACTGGTGGACGAAGTGGAAATGCTTTATCGGCGCGGTGATCTGTCACCCGCTCTGCCCGCTCTGCGGGCGGTGGGTTACCGTCAGGTGTGGGGATACCTGAGCGGGACCCTCGACTATAATGAAATGGTGGAACGCGGTACTGTTGCCACCCGTCAGTTGGCCAAGCGCCAGTTCACCTGGCTGCGGAGCGAACCCGGGGTGAGTTGGCTGGACAGTCTGGACCCGCAGCGAACGACACAGGCCTTGAAACAGCTGCAATCGTCCATAGTTTAAAAAAAGCAGGCTAAATTCAGATTAAATTGGCGAAAGGAATATTAGCGCAAACCACATTTTGTTTATTATTCGAGCAGTGAGCCAGTTTTGATCGGCTACTGATTCGGGTAGACTAATTTTTAGCCACGCGATAACAATAACGACACCTGGAGATAATAATTATGAGCAAAGGGCAATCATTACAGGATCCATTTCTCAATGCGCTGCGAAAAGAACGTATCCCCGTATCCATTTTCCTCGTCAATGGCATCAAGCTGCAGGGCCAGATTGAGTCATTTGATCAGTTTGTTGTGCTATTGCGCAATACCGTCAGCCAGATGGTCTACAAGCACGCCATATCGACAGTTGTTCCGGCCCGTAATGTCAAACTTCCCATGGCGGATGAAACCCCGGGTCTGGGCAATGCCTGACTACGCAATGCCCGTGTTTGTGAGGATGGTGCCGATTGTTTGACCGACCGGGTGGCGGCGAGCGCGCCATTCTTATTCATCTCGATCTTCCTGCGGAGGCTGACCGCGAGCAGTTTCAGGAATTTCAGGAGCTGGCGTTATCTGCGGGTGTCGAACCTGTGGCGACCATCAACGGCTCCCGCACGACACCACACCCCCGCTTTTTTGTTGGCACCGGCAAGGCGCAGGAAATCCGGGACGCGGTCAAGGCACACCGGGCCGAGCTGGTGTTGTTCAATCATGCCCTGAGTCCGGTGCAGGAGCGCAACCTCGAGGAATTACTCAAGTGCCGGGTATTGGATCGCACCGGCCTGATCCTGGATATCTTTGCCCAGCGTGCCCGGACCCATGAGGGCAAATTGCAGGTGGAGCTGGCCCAGCTGAAACATCTCTCGACTCGCCTGGTGCGAGGCTGGACCCATCTGGAACGGCAAAAAGGCGGGATTGGTTTACGCGGACCCGGTGAAACCCAGCTGGAAACCGACCGCCGTTTGATCAATGACCGGATTCGTCAGCTCAATCGGCAGCTCGCAAAGGTTCGGCGCCAGCGCGATCAGGGCCGGCGTGCCCGTAAACGGGCCGAAATTCCAACCGTTTCTCTGGTGGGCTATACCAATGCTGGCAAGTCCACCCTGTTCAATTGTCTGACAGACGCAGGCGTGCATGCGGCCGATCAACTGTTTGCCACCCTTGATCCGACCCTGCGACGGGTCATGCTGCCGGCGGGTTACCCGATGATTCTGGCCGATACGGTCGGTTTTATTCGCCACCTGCCGCACGATCTGGTAGCGGCTTTTCGCTCCACCTTGCAGGAGACGCGTGATGCGGACTTACTGCTACATGTGGTGGATGCCTCTGATGAGCACCGTCTGGCCAATATCGATCAGGTCCATCTGGTGTTGACTGAAATCGGAGCGGAGCAACGCCCCCAGTTGCTGGTTTACAACAAGATTGATTTGCTGCCGGATATGCCTCCGCGGCTGGAACGGGACGAGCAGGGTCGGCCGGTACGGGTCTGGGTGTCTGCCGTCACCGGTGCGGGCATGGATCAGTTACTGGGTGCGATTGATGAAATCCTGAACGCAGACATTCACAGCTATACCCTCAGATTGCCACCCCAAGCCGGTCGTCTGCACGCCCGTCTTTACCAGTTAGGCGGTGTGCAGGATGAAGCTACTACGGCGGAAGGACACTGGTTGATTCAGGTGGATCTGCGGGACAGTGACTGGCAGATTCTCGACAATACTGAACGCGTATCGCAATACCTGGTCGAAAATGAAACGGCATCATGCCTTGCGGTTGCCAGCGAAGCCCCATAGAATTCGGCAATCGTGCAAGACCGACAAGCATTCATACCGCTTCATAACACGTACACAATCCACGGAGTTAGTCATGGCCTGGAATGAACCCGGTGGCTCAGGGGACAAGGATCCCTGGGGTAACCGCAAGAATGAGCAGGGTCCACCGGATCTTGATGAACTGTTCAAACAGCTGCAGAAAAAGTTCGCAGGACTGTTTGGCGGAAAAAAAATGGGTGGAAGCGGCCGCAGTGGAAGCGGGGGCGGGATTGGCCTTGGCTTTATCGCCGCCATCGTGCTGGTCATCTGGGCGCTGTCCGGAATTTATATTGTGGATACAGGCACCAAGGGCGTCGTTCTGCAGTTCGGCGCCTTCAAGCAAATCATTGAACCGGGGCCACACTGGTATCCCCGTTTTATCCAGACCGTCGACATCGTGAATGTCGATCAGTCGCGCAGTGAACGCATCGGGACCACACCCAGCGAGGCTCTGATGTTAACCAAGGACGAGAACATCGTTGATATCCTGATGGAAGTCCAATTCAAGGTGCGGGACCCCAAAAATTATCTGTTTGCCGTGCAGGACCCGGTTGCCACCCTACGTCAGGCGGCCGAAAGTGCGCTGCGTGAAGTGGTCGGCACGAGCACTATGGACTTCGTCCTGACCACGGGCCGCAGCCAAGTGGCGAACGAGACAGAAAGCCTGACCCAGAAAATCCTGGATCGCTACAAGACCGGCTTGCTGGTTACCCAGGTCAACCTGCAGCACTCCGATCCGCCCGAGCAGGTCAAGGCTGCTTTCCTTGATGCCAGTAGTGCGCGGGAAGACAAGGTGCGCTTTATCAATGAGGCCCAAGCTTATTCCAATGACATTTTGCCCAAGGCCAGGGGCCAGGCAGTTCGGTTGATTCAGGAGGCCGAAGCGTACCGGGCCCAGGTTGTGCAACGGGCCGAGGGTGAAACGGTTCGCTTCAAGAAGGTACTGACGGAATATCGCAAGGCACCGGATGTTACACGCAATCGTATGTATCTAGACACTATTGAAGAAGTTTTGGGCAATACCAACAAGGTATTACTGGATACCAAACAGGGTAACAGCCTGATGTATTTGCCAATCGATAAGCTGATTCAAAAGAACGCGGGTAGCCAGACAATCCAGACTGCGCCCAACACATCCTCCTTCGGCAGCAAGCAATCGGAAACTGCGTCGAAACGAGAT
>Ga0316577_10001557_pt1 | contig 10910 bp, 13 predicted proteins | sample S5NA_FD_203073 | JGI IMG/M metagenome (GOLD analysis project Ga0316577, IMG submission 203073) | Rhizosphere microbial communities from salt marsh grasses in Alabama, United States - S5-7_050615r2r1 | ecosystem: Host-associated > Plants > Roots > Rhizosphere | place: USA: Alabama | collected... | reverse complement strand
AACCTCCCGGGTCGTGACGCGCAGCAGCCGGATCTGGCCGTGGGGAGCGAGGGTCATCCGGTGACGTCCAAGCCGGACCTGGCGCGGCTTCTCGTCGGTGTGGAGCTTCCGCGCGGACGCCGTCACCCGGGGTGAGGCAGCCACCTTTCGATCCCGACCCTCGCCTCGCGGGCCCAGCAGCCTGAGACCGCCGACGAGGAGCAGCACCGCCGCGGCAGCCGCCAGGCCGCCCGCCGCCCAGCGGCGCTGGCTGCGGCACTTCATGCGGCGAAGGGCCCCCGCCACGATCCGCCGTCGCGTGTCGGCCGGGGGGTGCGCCCTTCCCAGCGCCCGAAGTGGATCGCCGTCTTGCCTCATGGCTCCTCCCACGACAGGCGCGTCGGTCGACGGGGCGACCGATCCCACCGGCGCTTGAACTCGACCTTGGCCTGACGGAGGCGGCTGGCCACGGTGCCCTCGGGAAGCTCGAGCAGCTCGGCCGTCTCCCGTCGGGTGAGACCCTCGATCTCGATCAGGACGAGGATCTCCGTCAGCTGGGTCGGGAGCTGGTTGAGGCAGTGTCGGATGGCCAGCTCCTGCTCGGCGTCGGCGGAGTCCTGGTGCTCGAAGGCCGGCTCCATCGTCGAGCCGATCGGCAGGATCCGCCGCCACCAGCGCGAGCGCCGCACGTTGGCCACGATACGGCGGGTGATCTGGAACAGCCAGGACCGCACCGCCAGCTGACTCTCGCAGGTGTCGATGCGCCGCGCGGCCGTGGCGAGCACGTCCTGCGCCGCGTCCTCGGCGTCGCTGGCCCCGAGCCCCAGGAGCACCGCCCATCGATAGACCTGAGGCGCCCACTCCGAGAAGAAGATCTCCCAGGCGGCGTCACTGCCGGTCTTGCATCGATCGAGCAGGCTCAAAGTGTAGTCCGGAGGGTGGAGCGGTCCCTCGACCGCGGCTGGCGACAGCGGGCAACACGTCCCCTCCTTGAAGGATTTATGTCGCGAACCCGGCATTCTGATCACAGAAACTTCCCCGACGGGTTTCCGCGCCCACCCCAGGCCACGCGCAGGCCCAGCCTGACCGAGACGACGTTCAGCCGCGCGCCGGGGCCGAGCGGGATCCGGACCTCGTGGCTCGTCGGGAAGAACACGCCCTGCACCACCACGCCGGTCGAGAATCCACGCGAGAGCTGGATCTCCGCGCCGACTCCCACCCTCGCCCCCAGATCCCAGAACTCGTGGTCCTGCGCCTCGGTGCGCTCGAGCCCGACACGCCGCAGGAAGACCCGCTCGCCCACCATGGAGAGCTGTCCCTCGAGCCCGAACCACCCTCGAGTCCAGAGGCGCGGCGCCCAGCCGGCTGACAGGCTCACGGCCTGCACCCGGATGTCGCGCCCCTCGAGGCTCCAGTCGGCAGGCGCCTGGTACCCGGCCTCCACCACCACGGCCCGAAAGCGAAGACCCGCTCCGACCCAGAGCGGCGTCAGCATCTCGCCCGCGCGCAGCGCCGAGCCCACCTGGAGCGAGATCCCGAGCTGATCGACGAGTTCGCGCCGCAGCCAGCCTGGTTTTTGGATGGTGGGTCCCGTCGACGTCTTGGTCTTCTTGGTCTTCGAAAGGGGTCGCGGACGGCGCGCTCGACGAGCATCCTCGACCGGCTGCGACTCGGGCACCGGGCTCGACGCCAGGGCGGGCTCGGTGGTCGGCTGGCTGGCGGGCTCGGGTTGTTCTGCCGGTGTCGGAGCCGATGTCGGAGCCGGTGCCGGCGTCGGAGCCCCCGCCCGCCTTCTGAGCCGTCTGTTGCTCTTGCTCTTCAGCGGCCCCAGCCTCTGCTCGGCCATCAGCGCCAGCAGCAGGACCGAAAACGACGACAACCGCTGGCGGGCCGCGAGCCGCGAGAGCGCAAACCGCGCCTTTCCCAGCCAGGGGACCGTTCGGCTCAGCCGCGTCCGACCCTGAAGCACGAACACCACTCCGCTGCCCCGCTGCTCGAACCAGCCGTCGCACCTGGAGCTCTTCTTTGATCTGCGAGCCAGATGGAGCTCGGTGGCGCCCAGGGATCGCTGGAGGAGCGCGCCCGCCCGGCGGTCCCGGGAGGGATCCTCGACGCAGAGCCCGTGCTGCTCCACGTACCGCGCCAGGTGCCGGTTGAAGAGCTTCAGGTTGCCCGAGGCCGAGAACGCCGCGTAGTAGGAGCACACGACGTGGTACAGGTAGTCCAGGCCGGGGGGCGGCTGCCCCGCCTCGTCGGTGGGGTCGTACAGGTCAAGCACCCCGAGGAGGAATCCGTCGGGGAAGCGATCCCGGGCGTCGAAGTGCTCGCGGATCGCCGTCAGGGCATCGGTGAGCTCGCGGGCCGGGGCGAGGACCTCGTCCTTCTCCAGCACACTCCACATGCTGGTGCGGAACTCGTTGAGACCGGCGGAAACGATGACCAGGGTCATCCCCGACGGGTTCCCCTGCACGCTCCTGGCCTGGTTGACGACGTCGCGGCTCTTGGCGCCCGGCCTGCTCAGGTCGAGCCGCTCGACGGCGGGGTAGAGCGACGCCAGGTCGCGATGGGCGAACGCCGGGTAGCGCTGGTCGTCGTTGTCCAGCAGGCCTGCTGTGGAACTCCTCGCCCTGCTCCACTCCGAGGCTGTGGGCGATGGAGTCGCCCAGGACGACGAGACGGGTCAGCGGGACGGGCGGGGCGAGGTGGAGGTCAGCCGTGGATGTGACCTCGACGCGCGGGCCGACGGCCTCACCGGTCCCGTCGCAGCCGGTCAGGAGCAGGCTGCCCGCGACGAGGAGCAGGCCCGGCCGCCGGAGGCTCACGGGTCCACGAGCGGCCGGATCTGGACACCCGCCAGTCCTGGGACCGGCGGCCGCTCCCGAGCGCGCCGGCCCCTGAACCCGCGCACGAGCATGATCACCGCCAGCGAAAGCCCTGCCGCCGCGATGTAGTGCCCCGGCGTCAACCCGAGGTAGGTGCGGTCCGAGACGCGGAGGAAGTCGAGGCCGAAGCGTGCCGGGGCGTAGAGGGCCAGCATGGTGGCGGTCGCGAACCCGGGGAAGGGTCGCTGGTCGCGGATCAGCACCAGGACCACGGCTCCACGAGGAGAACCCTGGGCGGGACCTGGGGATCGACCCCCCAATGAAGCGGGGCGACTCCCACGGGTGGTCGTTGACCCCGGCCAGCGCGGTGTGGAACCATCCTCGCCCATGGATCTCCCCGAGGCGCTGGTCGAGGACATCGAGGGCGGACGCTGCGTGGCCTTCGTCGGCTCCGGCTTCTCGGTGCCGGCCTTCTTCTCCTGGAGGCGGCTGCTGGAGATCCTCGCCGGCCGTGTGCCCGACGCCGCCCGGCGCGCCGAGGTGCTGGCGCTCGTCGAGGGCGAGAGCCCCAGCGCCCGCAACTTCGAGGCCGCGGCCCAGCTGGTCCAGGACGCCCGGCAGGACGCCTTCGAGGACGACCTGCGCGAGCTCTTCACCCCCAGGTGGGACGCGCTCTCCGAGGGGATGCACCGCAGGCTGCGCTGGCTGCGCGGCATCCCCTTCTCGGCGATCCTGACCACCAACATCGACGGTCTGCTCCGCGGAGAGACGCCCCGGCCCGACGCCTACGTCCCGGTGCTGCGCCCGGCGGGCCACCGCTGGTGGGACGAGCGCTTCTGGGACGGCGACCGCCCCGAGGGGCCGCGCACCATCAAGCTCCACGGCGACATCGACCAGGGCGACTTCGTCTTCTCGCGACGTGACTACCGTCGCCGCCTGTACGAGACCCCGTCCTACATGACGTTTCTGCGCGCGGTGTTCTCCACGCGCACCGTGCTCTACATGGGGTTCTCGTTCACCGACGAGTACCTCAACGAGGTGCGCTCCGAGGTGCTCTCGATGCTGGGTCACCGCAGCACCGAGCGCCCCATCGCCTACGCGCTGGTCGCTGACGTCTCGCCGGAGATCGCCCGCTACTACGCGCACCACGAGGGGATCGAGATCATCCCCTTCGACACCCGCGGGGGCACCGACTTCTCGGGCTTTGACGACTTCCTGCAGCGGCTCTACGAGCGCACCAACCCCCGGCACCTGCTGGGCAAGCTCCTCGCCGGCAGGCGCCTCCTGTGGCTCGACCCCAACCCGCCCAACAACGTCTTCGGCGAGCGGCTGCTCGGCGAGGCCGCCGTCGAGGCGGGCGGCGAGTGCCCGATCCACCGCGTCGACACCTGGGAGGAGGCGCTGGCCCGGCTGGGCGAGCAGCGGTTCGACCTGGTGATCACCCACTGGGGCCACGAGGCCGCGCGGGACCAGAAGCTCTCCGGCTCGGTGGCCGAGAAGCTGCTCGACGAGATGCACGCCCGCCGCCTCCGGGTGCCGGTGGTCGTCTTCGCCGCCTACGCCTTCGCCGACGAGAACAAGGCCCGGGCGCTCAGGGCCGGCGCCGTCGCCTACACCTTCAGCTGGTCGCGCCTGTTCCAGACCATCGCCGACATCTTCAGGCCGGGGACCGAGACGGGGTGACGGGAAGGGCCGGGGATCTGGCCCGTATCACTTCGGACCATGGTCGGAATCGAGACCCGTATCGCTGGATGGCAAACCTGACGAGGGTCCCCCTCGTCGGCGGAATCCTCGTGCTCCTGATCGTGATCCTCCCGGGACTCTGGATCGTCCTGCCCGTGCTCGGCGTCCTCTCCCTGGTCGGCCTGCTCGACTGACGATCCGGCGTGGTAGTATCCTCGTTCATGAGACCACAAAGCGTGCTCCTAACAGCGGTTGTCCTGGCCGTCTGGGTCGGGCAGGCCCGGGCCGTGCCCCCGCCGGCCACCTACTGCGGCAGGGCCGAAGGCAACAGGGTCATCATCTGCAACGAGCTGCTCAACACGCGGACCTGCCCCCAGCCCGAGGGCATGCTGCGGCAGAACGTGGCCACCGGCCGCGTGATGCGGCTGGGCCAGCACTGCACCGACGAGCGGGTGATGCCCCCCAACGTGACCCGCGACTCGAGCAAGGGCCCGTGCTACCTGGACGAGTGCGTGCCTCCCGGCACCTACCGCTACGGGCTCGCCCGCCCGCTGGAGTGCGCGGGGTCCGCGAGCTACTACTACGTCGTGGTCAAGGTCACCAGCCCGCTGCCCCCCGACTGCAAGCGATCCGGCCCCGCCCCCGCCCCGGTCAAGCGGGCGCCGTGGAAGGACTCCCCGTACGTCTGCAGCCGCGGCTGCTTCGGCTGCGTGGTGGCACCGCGCGAGGATCCCACGCTGCCGCTTCTGCTCCTCGGCGGCGGGCTGGCGGGCCTCTGGCTCCTGCGCCGCCGACGCCGACGAAAGACCTGAACGGTGTAGAATGAACCCATGGGCTCAAAGGCGGTGCTCCTGACCATCGGGCTGCTGGGCTCGAGCTGCGTGTTCGACACCTCGGGCGTCGCGCCCGGCGTGGGCCCAGGGCTCGCGGACGTCGGAACGACGGACGCTCGCGCGCACGCTGATGCGGATGCTGATGCGGATGCGGATGCGGATGCGGATGCGGAGCCTCCGTCGGATCTGGCCGACAGCGGGGTGGCGACCGACGCGGACATGCCGGACACGATGCCGCCCGATATGCCGACCGACGCGGTCCCCTGGCCCGACGCGGTCCCCTGGCCCGACGCGCTCCCCTGGCCCGACACGCTCCCCTGGCCCGACACGGCCCCTCCCCCCACGTGCGACGCCAAGTACGGCCAGGCGAACCAGTACGTCCTCTGCATCGAGACCCCCACCAGCTGCGAGTTCTACCTCAAGACCTACGGGAGCACCTGCTCCGGCACCTGCAGCTCCTTCGGCGGGTCCTGCCTGGGAGGCTACGACAACTCCGGCGACTGCGGCCACGTCGGGCAGAGCAGCTGCAACATGTCGCTGGAAGGTCAGATCTGCATCTGCAGCAGGTGAGCGGCTGGTCAGTCGCCGATGAACGTCGGCACGCTCATCTTCGAGAGCTCCTTCTGGCCGAACCGGGTGATCGAGTAGCTGCCGTCGGGGTGGACCTCCCTGTTGATCCCCAGCACGTTGCCGCGCCCGGTCTTCCACTCCTTGATGGTATTGATGTGGCCCGGACGGATCAGCGCGCCCTTGTAGTAGGTCCGCCGCTTGCCCTGGACGAAGACCTCGCTGTCGCCCGTCTGCTTCTTGCCGTCCTGGAAGTAGCTGGTGTGCTTGACCTTGACCCCGTTCCTCAGGCCCCAGACCTTGCCCTTGGCGACCAGGGCGCCGGGGAAGCTGCCGCTGCCGCGGAAATGGATCGTGGCCTTGCGATCGCCGAGCTTCTTGGCGTACCGCCTGGAGTAGTTGATGCGGTTGGTGTCCCTGGACTGATAGGTGGTGACCTGGGCGAACGAGGTGTTGCCTGCGGTCCACCTGGTGGTCCGGATTCGCTGTCCGTACTTGTTGACCTGCTCGGAGACCTGCTTGGCCTGGACGGTGGAAGAGAACGCGGCGAGGGCGCAGATGGCCACGGCCGCCAGGAAGCGGGGGCGTGCAAACATTGTCTTTCCTCCTCTTGGGTTGCCGGTTGCCAGGCCCTCCGGGACTGGCAACGGCGGTTACAAAGCAGGAAACACGCCAACGGAGGACACCCGAATTCGCCCGGGATCACAGCATTAGACAGTTGTTCGTACTCCGGATCCTGCGCACACCGCCGCGCCGGTCCCGCAAAAACGGCCAGGTCACCCAAGCGACCATGTCATCCACGACTCACCGGTACGGGCCGTGGTGAGAGGTGACCTGGATCGCCCGCTTGAGCTGCTCCTCCGTGACCGTGGCGCTGTCCAACGTGACGTTGGTCAGGTTGGCGTTGACGAGGCTGGCGTCCGTGAGGTCCGCGCGCTCGAGCACGGCGTCGGTGAGGTCGGCACGGCTGAGGTTGGACCAGCGCAGGGTCGCCTGCTGCAGGATCGCGCGCGTCAGGTCCGCCTTGCCAAGGTTGGTCATCGTGAGATCGGCCTGGCTCAGGTTGGCGTCGACGAGGACGGCGCCGAAGAGGTCCGCCCCCCTCAGGTTCGCCCCGACGAGGCTGGCCTCGCGCAGCACGGCTCGCTTCAGATCGGCCCGGCCGAGCTGCGCGGCCCGCAGGTCGGTCTGGGCGAGGTTGGTCCGAAAACAGCGCGCCTCGGCGAGGCTGGCGCCGATCAGGTTGGCCTGGCCGAGGTCCGCGCGGTCCAGGTTGGCGCCGAGCAGGTTGGCGCCGTGGAGCATCGCCCGCCGCAGGTCCGCGTCGCGGAGATCGGCCCTGAAGAGCGTGGCCTCGAGGTCGAGCTGGCTCGACCGGCCGAACAGCGCGCTGACCATCCGGGCGCCGCGGAGGTCGACCTCGCTCAGGTCCGCGCCGCTGAGGTTGGCGTCGCACAGGTTGGCGTCGCGGAGGACGACCCCCTTGAGGTCCAGCCCGGCGAGATCGGCGGCCCCGAGCTCCGACTGGGCGAAGTCCCGCTCGCCGTCCAGGTAGTGCTCGTAGAGATCCTCGACGCTGCTGACTATCACGGACCATCACCCGGCATGGATATCCGAATGATACCACGGCCTCCGAGGACCCGATGTCAATCCGGACGCCTCGCCAGCTGGACGGGAAATCCGGGGGGGCCACTTCGTATGTTGTTCCCATGCGTCGCCCCTTTGTCCATCTGGTGGTCGGCCTGTGTGCGTTCTCGGCCCACGCGAGGAGCAACGGCAACACGCTCTCCCTCCGCGCCATCACCTTCGCGGGGAACCGGGCGATCACGGCGCCCGCGCTGCGGCGCGCCCTGCCCATCAGGGTCGGGCAACGGCTGCCCTGGGCCGTGCTGACCGACGGAGATCTGCGGAAGAGCTTCGTCGAGCGGGCCGTGGTCGAGCCGCTGGGACGGGTCTACCTGGAGCGCGGCTTCGTCGAGCACCGGATCGACGCCGGATCGGTGGAGCTGCGCCGCGCCGCGGGCGGCGTCCAGATCCACGTCAAGATCGACGAGGGGCCGCGGTTTCTGATGGGGCGCCTCACCGTCGCTGGCCTCGACGACAGGCCCGTGGCACGCGGCGTCCGCACCGGCCAGACCTTCAACGCGCTGGCCCTCTACCAGGGGCTCGGGCAGCTGGCCCGGTCCCTGCGTGATCGGGGCCACGCCGCCGCCGAGGTGACTCCCGAGCTGAGCCTCGACCGCAGGCGCCGGGTCGTCGACGTTCACCTCTCGGTGCAGACCGGCGCCGTGTACGAGGTGGAGACCATCGCGCTCCGCGGCAACCAGCGCGTCCGGTCGTCGATCATCCGGCGGGCGCTCTCGTTCGCCAAGGGGCAGCGCTACAACGAGAGCGCCATCGAGGCGTCCCGCCGCCGGCTGATGGCCACCGGCTACTTCGAGTCGGTGGACCTCGAGCTCTCCGCGGGACGGGAGGCGCGCGGGCTCGTGGTCACCATCGTCGCCACCGAGCGCCCCGACTGCCCGCGCGTCGACGCGACCTGAGCTCGGCGCTGGCCTGGTACCTCCTCGCGTTCCACGCCTGGTGTCAGGTGTGTCAGGAGCGGCACCGGCACGGCCGCCGGTCTGCCGCACTGTAGGGAGAACACTCGCATCTTCCATTGACAGATCTGACAGATCGGAACCGGCGACGAAACGCTGTTTGGGACAGGTGTGTCAGCGATCCACGCCAACGCCTGACCGGGAACCTCGATTCATCGATGGGCCAACGAACAGGCCGCGTGGCACGTGCGTTGCTTGTCCGTGGGATCGGATGCCACACGACATCGAGAGCAGACCGGTGGCGCGGATCGGGGACATGACCGCCCGGGACGGCAAGATCTGCACCGGAGACACCTCGGTCACCATCAACAACCGCCCGGCGGCGCGGGTGGGGGATCAGCAGCTCCACCCCGACCACGACGGCACGGTCCTGCCCCCCTGCTGCGCGTCGGTGCTGATCGGCAACCGTCCCGCGGCGCGGGTTGGAGACGCGCTGGGCGACGGCCGCGGCGATGTGATCACCTCGGGGGACCCGACGGTGCTGATCGGCGGTCCGCCCCTGGGCGCCGCGGTCGGCCTCGCATCCGGCGCGGCGGTGAACCTGATCGGCGGCCGAACGCCGGGGAGCGCCCCCTTCTCGGCGGCGGACGCGGACCGGCTGGTCCACGAGCGGTGGGGCCGCCTGCTGCCGTCCACCGTCCCTTCCGACCTGTTCCAGCGCACGGTGCGCTTCGTGTCCCAGCAGCAGATCGCCGAGGAGGCGATGGCGGTGATCGAGCGCTACTACCACGACCACGACATGACGATGTCCGCCGCGGACAGGGCACGGTACGAGGCGACAGCCCGCCGGGTCAAGGCCTTCGCCACGCCCTCCGGCAGCGTGTTCCTGCCCGAGGGGACCTCGGACGCCGGGTTGATGTTCCACGAGTCCCTGCACCGCTACACCCACCCGAGGTGGATCGAGCAGGTCCAGCGCAGGGGGATCGACGGGGGCGTGGGCGGCGTGATGCTCAACGAGGGGATGACCGACATGCTGACCCGACAGACTCTCGGTGTCCCCGGACAGCAGGTCTACAACCACGCGGTCAGAATCACCGGGCGTCTGGCCGATCTCGTCGGCCAGGACACGCTGGAGCGGGCGTACTTCGCCGGCGACACGGCGGGGCTCAAGCGAGCCGTGAACGCGGCGGAGGGGGGAAGCCGCGGGTGGGAGCAGTTCATCTCCACAGGAAGGGTGCCCGGATGACGGCGACCATCGGTGAACAGATCGACGCCATCGATCAGCGGGCGTTCGAGATGGCCGCGGACGTGCTTCAAAGGCCCGATGTCGTGGTAGTTGCCGAGCCCCTGCGGCGTCGCGCTCGTCGCGGTCCAGGAGGTGGGAACGACCTTGCTCAGGTCGAGATCGGGGTGGGCGACGCGGTCGGTGGCCGGGATGGCGTCCGACGGCGGCGCGGGAGGCGAGCTCCCAGCCCCGTTGCTCGCTGGCTTCACCAGGTAGGTCAGGTCGGCCGTGAAGCTGACCATGTATGTCTCGCTGGTGATCGTGACCTGCGGCGGCGCCGACTCTCCAACCTGCACGCAGTGCCCGGCGGTCAGCACCACGTCCGGGGCGATCAGCGTCCCCGTGCAGCCGAGGTTCGTGAACGGGATCGGCTCCCCGTAGGGCTGCGAGTAGGTCCCGGTGTAGATGATGGCAAGGGCGCTCGGATCGACGGTGGACGGGCAGCTGCTGCCGTCGATGATCGCCCGCGCGGCGTGGTCGGTGTCCCTCGACGGTGTGCAGGCCGCGGCAACAACGACGGTGATGATGATGACGATGACGATGACGGGTCGAACGTGATGCATCGCTGACTCCTCCTATTCCCGACACGCGGCGGACGGTAGTCGCTCGACAGGTCGGTGGGAAGGGCAAAGCGACGGCGAAGCTCAAGCAGGAGCCGCGCTACGCCGAGCTCGCCGACCGAGCAGATCTCACGTTGATCCTACTTGATCACCCAGGCGTCCATGATGGTCGGCCGGTACTTGAAGGTCGAGGAGCTGCCCATGGCGAACAGCCCGGACTGGGGATCATACAGCTGGTGAATCCAGCGATCGGGCTCGTAGGCGTTCTTGGTGTCGGTGACGTGGGTCAGCACCATCCCGCGGCGCGCACCCCGCCTGGCCGAGTACTCGCTGACCGAGGGCTTCAGCACCGGCTTGCCCTCGTTGGTGACAGGGTTCCACACCTGCGGCCATTTCTCCTTGGGCATGGTCGCGCCGTAGTCCGCCGGCGTGTTGGCCCACACGTCAAACACCACGGTCTTTCCGGAGTCGACCAGCTGCTTCTGGCTCGCGTAGTCCCGACACGCGATCCGGTGCGCGCGGCCGCCCGTCTTCTCGGCCATGTAGCACGCGAGCTCCCGTCCGCCGATGGGCGCGTGGGAGAGCTTCCCGACGTCGACCGCGGGGATATCGACCTTGACGCCGCCCTTGGTGAAGTCCGA
>Ga0316577_10001556_pt1 | contig 10912 bp, 12 predicted proteins | sample S5NA_FD_203073 | JGI IMG/M metagenome (GOLD analysis project Ga0316577, IMG submission 203073) | Rhizosphere microbial communities from salt marsh grasses in Alabama, United States - S5-7_050615r2r1 | ecosystem: Host-associated > Plants > Roots > Rhizosphere | place: USA: Alabama | collected... | reverse complement strand
TGGCCGCAGGACATACGGTACCCGAGTGTCCCATCCTGCTCCCATCTTATGCGGTTGAGACAATCAAGAATGCGTTCAGTGGGATGCGCAGAGACCCTGTATGTCTGATACGGAATACGGCGCAATATTTCATCATAAGATCCTGCATGGCCGCACGAAGGCCGGCAAGACCTGCACCTACAATTACCACGTCATGTTTCAGGTTCATTTTTTACAATCCAATGATCAGACGGCTGTGCTCCTATGGTTTTCGAAAATGAGTACAAGAAAAGATCCCCCCGAGTAGAAATCCTGAATTTTCAAATCGCTTTTCTTCGACTATGTCCTGATTCCTTGTCCTCACTGGATTATTAAAACCTGAGTCACGATATCCCGGAGCTTAATGGCAACGTGACCTTGGAAACAGTGCCGCCACTTTCTCTCCTTTTCAGAGATAAAGAACTCCCCCTATGCTCCTCTATAATACGCCTGGAAATGCTTAGACCGAGACCTGTGCCATGCTGCTTTGTCGTGAAAAAAGGGGAAAATATCTTTTCATGCTCATCTTCAGGGATCCCACAACCATCATCGGCTATCGTTATTTCCACCCGATCCTCGATCACTTTTGACTGGACCGACAGGTGTCCCCCATTTTCCATAGCCTCCATGGCGTTTTTAACCAGATTTAAAAAAACCTGTTCTAACCTGGATTTATCACCTTTAACATAAACAGGTTTCTTTTCCATGTTGAGCCTGGCATCTATTCTTTTTCGCTGACATTCATCCTTTACCAGGGAATACACGTCCGAGAGTAAGTCATTGAGATCTATCTCTTCCATATTTATGACTCTCGTCGTGTAAAATTCTCTGAGTTCTTTAATGAGACTCTCCAGTCTTGTTACTTCATGCGCTATTATCTTTAATTTTTTAATGCTCTTTTCGTCCTTGGCATGCCGAATCAACTGGCGGGCGAATCCGCCGATCATCATAAGCGGGTTCTTGATCTCATGTGTAATCTCCGCCACCACCTGGCCGAGAGCTGCAAGGCGCTCTGATCTTGTTATCTGCTCCTGGAGGGTCTTGGTTTCGGTCAGGTCTCTCACAATACCGGTAAAATAGAGGTTGCCGTTCACCTCAGATACCGAAAAAGAGATACTGGCGGGAAATGTCTCCCCACCTTTTCGGGTCGCAACAAATTCTGTTTCATGCCCGATCCGCCTGGGAATCCTTGTCTTCGCATAGCGTTCTACTGCTTGGCGGTGATCCCTGCTACAGCCGGGTGTCATAATCACATCAAGGTCATGGCCAATAACTTCACTCCGGCTGTAACCAAAGATCTTTTCAGCAGCTTTGTTGAAAAAAAGCACCTTGTGGTTTTCGTTTATGGTAACAAAGGCCTCATTGGTGTTTTCAACAGCACTCTTGAGTATGGATAGTTCTCTGTTTTCCTCAGACCGGTTACTCATTTTTCATATTTACCCTACTTTTCCAAACTCCTCTTTGGATGGCACGTGTTTCCAGTAAGGAGTAACAAGATCCTCAAAAATAGCTAAGGCAGACTCTGATCCCTGTCCTGCTGCCGTTACGATCTGTTTGTAACCGCCTTCAACATCACCGGCAGAATAGATTCCCGGAATATTCGTCCGGTGGCGTGAATCACGTTTGATGTAACCCTCAGGGGTAAGTTCCACTCCGATCTTCTTTGCTAACTCCACTGAGGGGGTATAACCGATGGCGATAAAAACACCATCTGTCTCAAATGTGGTCGTCTCTTTTGTCTTAATGTTATAAAGCACAAGATCTTTTACTTTTTCTTCTCCACGTATTTCCTTCACCTCCGTATTCCAAAGCACCGGGATATTGTTGTCAAATAGGTTTTTTGTCAGGTATTCCTGGGCCCTCAAGGAATTCCTTCTGTGGATGAGGGTCACTTCCACACCCATATGATAAAGGTGAAGCGCCTCAGTCACTGCACTGTCGCCGCCTCCCACCATAACCACTTTTTTCCCTTTAAACAGGGGACCATCACAGGTAGAGCAATAACTCACTCCACGGCCGGCCAAACGGTTTTCTCCAGCAGCCCCGAGGTGCCTGTGGCTGGCACCCGTGGCCAGAAGGACGGCCCTGGCTAAAAACCTTCTTCGGCTGGTGAGTACCTTTATAGGATCACCAGATTCAATTTCAACCACCTCTTCTCCCTGAAAAATCTGAACATATTCCAGCGCATGGTTCACCATGATATCCACCAGGGTTTTGCCCCCCACTGAAGTGAAACCGGGATAGTTCTCTACAACCGGTGTTGTCGCCACCTGGCCACCAAGGGGTCCCAGTTCCACCAATGCGGTCTTTAATCCACTCCTGACAGCATAAATGCCTGCTGTCAGCCCGGCGGGGCCTCCTCCTACAATTACCAGGTCGGTCTCAACGAGTTCCGCATCGCTTTCGGGAACAAAAATTGTCTGCTGCTCCATCTTCTCCAGAGACAGGACGAATAATTCTTCAGTCTGGGCCCCCTGGGCAATCAAGAGTTCATTGGCATAGGTTTGGGGAACACTATGTGCGCCGTATTGATCCGCTATTTCAGGGTTAGCCTGTATATCAATGATCTCAAGAGATATCATCTCGGGTTTTTCAAAGGCTACCTTTAGGGCATTGACCGCCTGCTGGGGGCAATATGGACAGGTGGGGCTCACAAAGACCTTGATGTTCCTCGGTGATTGAATTTTTTCCAGGACCTTGAGGGATTCTTCGCTCAGGTCGGTTTTCTTGTATCCCAACATGATAAGGGCTTCTACAAAGGTTCGGCCTTCCTCCCCCATGGGGGCCCCCATCCATCGAACATTGTAGCGTTCAGGATCAAATAAAAGGGTGGGGGCATGTTTCAACTCCCATTTCTGGGCGATTTCGTGGCTCAGATCATATTCGAGTAGGGTAATTTTGGCGGTCAATTCACTTACAGCACGAATCACCTGTCTGGCAGCCTGGCTGAACACTTCATTTTTGAGTGGGCTTGTGAAGAGAAGCAAGGGCACATCATAAGGCATTTTATCAAAAACCGCTGCCAGTTGAGCCTGCGCCTGCTCCAGCATGGCCTGCTCCGATCTATCCTGTAATGTGTCGTCTCCTGACATGATTACTCCTTGATTTCACTGTAAATGGGTATAATCTTGATTTGTATCTCCCCCCCTGCCATCATCACACGGCCCTCATTATCAATTATCCTGGCATGTTCTGCGCTTGGAGCAGTGGCGCAGAGAGGAAGTTTCTCATCAAATTAAAAAAATGCCCTCCTTTGAGGGCATTCTTCTTTTTGATCATATGTTCATCTTTTTGTTTATAAGGGTTCGGGGTCACAGAGATTTTTATCGCTTGCCGCAACGCGTCCGCATTCTTTACAAACATATTTTGGGTTCTGCACCAGTTTCTTATAATCATCTAAATTCGTCTTTAAGTATCCCACAGATTTTGCCACACAAAGGTGCTCCTCATGACCAGGGTGTGGGCTTTTTAACTCCAAATCGATTGGAAACCATTCTGCCATTTTTCCCCTCCTTCCTTTGTTTGGTTAAAAGTTGCGGTTACTCAATGGTCAAGTCAATTTTTGCCATTGCCCGTATCTCTTGGATGAGATCTGACCTTGCGGAGGGACCCCGCCATCTCCACTTTGCTCGCTGGGTTACGTCTAGATTAGAAAAATTCCTCTTGTGGGTCAACAAAAAAGTCACCAAAAAGTCACCACAACATATACGCCACCAGTCCGGATTGCGGTCCAAAGGTTTTTTGGAATATGTACTGACATTGGGAGCGAGCTAGGGTGATGTCTTTTCTGCAATGATACTCGCCATAGCTCTTCGATTTTCAAAAATTCCTTCCCGATAGCGAAGGCATCGAAAATCACGAAATAAATCAAGAAGCTCATTGTGCCGAAGGAGATGATCCAGTTTTTTGGGTTTACCAAATCTAGCCTGGTCAACGATAAAGGTTTCATATACCACCACCCCACCGGTGCGCAGACCATCTTTCATCTGTTGGATAAGAGCGCGGTGCAAGTACTTAAAGCAGATAATGATATCGTACGAATTCCTCTGGATGACATAGTTGCTCTCAAGGTCAGCAATACGGGTCTTGAGATCCACACCCGATTGATGCGCCAGTTCCATGGCCGTGTTTATTGCCTCGGCTGATATATCAACGCCTTCGACCTCAAAACCCTTCAGGGCCAGGAAAACCGCATTTGATCCGGTCCCCATGGCCACATCGAGAACCTGCCCTTTTGGTAAGAGCTGTATGTTCTCAACAAGAAATTGGGCGGGTTCAAATATTTTTTCTGGGAGATCGGTCATTTGGATCCAGTATGAAGTCCCACCCGGGGGGCGTGTGTTCTTGATGCAATTTTTGTCGAACCAGGTCGAGACACATCATAAGTGGCTTATCAGTTATACTGCCATGATCGAGGAAAAATGTCATCTCAAAAAATTAGACCTGTCAGTGTAATACCCTAATCGAGTCAAAACTCGATCAACCGTTACCGGTTGTTCGTGTTAGTTTTGAGCTGAGCGATGGAGAGCCACCAAACGATATCTCACTTTTAGTGAAGTTATTGACATTGATTCTTTCAAAACATTAAACTGTAGTGTATCGTTAATATTTGGGTAAAAGGAGTAAACTGATATGCCAGAAAGAACAGAAAAAAATCTTGCCTATGCCTTTGCTGCCGAATCCAAGGCATCTGTACGAAACGAAACCTTTGCCAAGAAAGCTGAGATGGAAGGCTATTCTCAGATAGCTCGCCTGTTCCGGGCTATTTCCGATGCGGAATCTGTGCATGCTCGGAGATACCTGTTACTGATGCGTGGGAAGATCGGGTCCACTGAGGAAAATCTGGAAACGGCATTTCAGAACGAGATCAAGGCCAATGTGGAGGAATACCCCAAACTAATCAAAGATGCCTCTGATGAAGGAAAAGAGCCCGTATTAAAAGCATTTTCCCAATCCCGAGATGTAGAAGACAGGCATGCCGAACTTTACAAGAAGGCCATGAATGATATGCTAAGCGATCGTGAAACCACGTATTACGTGTGCCAGGTTTGTGGTTATGTTAGTGAGGATGAGGCCCCTGAAAAATGTCCTGTCTGCAGTGCTGTAAAGGCAAAGTTTAAGCGAATAATTTGATTTCGTTCCCCTAACACGTCCAGTCATCAAAAATTTTTAATTTAGAGAACCGTTCTTAAATGCCGAACGATCTCCTGCTTTGGCAGTGCGCCCACCAGTTTATCAACCTGGTTTCCATTTTTAAAGAGCAGCATGGTGGGTATGCTCTGAATACCGTATCGCGATGCGGTCATCGGGTTTTCATCCACATTTAGTTTCGCAATTTTGATGCGGCCCGCATATTCCGATGCCAGTTGCTCGAGTACTGGCGCGACCATTTTGCAGGGACCACACCAGGGGGCCCAGCAGTCTATAAGAACCGCACCGGGGTGTGATAAAATTTCCTGACTGAAGGTCTGATCGGTGACAGTCACAGGGGCAGTATGGGCCTTTAGGGGTTCATGGCACTTGCCGCATAAAGGTCCATCCTGTAGCCTTTTCTTTGGAATTCGATTTTTGGCCCCGCATTTTTCGCACTTCACTATAACGTTTTCTTCATTCATTTTTTCCCCCTTATTTCATTGCAGTATTCAGTTATCAAAACCTTTCAATTATTTCACCTTTTTCAATAAATGATTTGATGCCGTGGTGCGTGTTTTGAAAGGCGGTCATAGAAGACTTGAATTTGTCAAAAACCAGATCGTCTTCACCCAATAATTTTTTGGATCTCTTCAGTATTTTTTCACCCTGCTTTAGGTAATCGGTTATTTCACTTAAAAACGCCTTACGTCTTTTATGCTTTTCCCGTTCTTCAGCAATCACCGGTAGAAGCCGCTGAATTGAATATTCAACCAGCGCATCCCGCGGGGCATTTAAATCCCTCGATACTTCATCAAGACAGCACAAGGTTCTCCGACTAATGACATAGGTTTTTTGAATGCGATTAAGCCTTTTAAATCTACCCGAGTCGATATTACGTGCGATTAGGTTGAGAGAGTGGGGATCATCAATTAAATGATCAAAAAGAGACTTTTGTTTAATCCCCAGATGAGCAGCCACAACACTGATTGCATCGATGGCTTTACCTGTTAATTTAAACGTTGCCCGGACAGATTGTTTGCCCCTGAGGTCAAGAGAGCAGGGGAGGGGCAACGTGTTATTATTACTCGAATTTATTTTGTCGTTTTCATTCATTTTATTCCCTTTTGCAACGGATTGGATTCCAAAAATAATAAAATATTACTATTATATTTTAATAAAAAAAGTAATGTTTAATTTTTCTGTATTATCATCTTGACATAATATAAATAGTGTTTAACATATATTCAAACAAAGTGAAAGAAAAAAATAAAGAAAAGAAAATATTGATACAGGAGGTAAACAAATGGACGTTGTAAAATGGAATCCATGGACAGAGATGGTGAGTTTTCCGAATAGTGTAACCCGACTTTTTGATGGCAATTTTTTCCCGGAAAAATGGTTTGGTGACGCTTCAGAACTCCAGAATTGGAGACCGGTTGTTGATGTATATGACAACGATAAAAAAATTGTCATAAAAGCTGAACTCCCTGGTGTTGATAAGAAAGATATCCATGTTGATGTAAAGGATGATATTTTGACTCTCAGTGGGGAGCGTTCTTATGAAAATGAAGTAAAAGAAGAAAACTTTCATAGGAAGGAAAGGTCTTTCGGCAAATTTCAGCGGTCTTTTGCACTGCCAAAAGGCTTAAACAACGACAAGATTGATGCCGACTACAAAGATGGTGTTCTGAAAATAGAAATTACCAAGCCTGAGGAAGAGAAGCCTAAAAAGATTACGGTTCAATAAAAATAAAATAAGATCCCATTTGTGAATCTTAAGAAACAGAAAGGGCAACCTGGTGAGTCGAGTGACATGCCAGTGTTGCCCTTTTTTTGTAATCCTGAAGGATATTTTACCTATTTGTGAGTGGCCCCCAAATAGAGATCGCTAAACCGAATTGAGCAGTTACCCCAACGGGGTTATGTAACGTCAGTCACATTAAAACCCTTCTCCTTCAGGTCTGCTGCTGCCGGTCCAGCGTCCGTTGTTCCAAGCCGGAGCACCAGGAACCAATCCCCCTTTTCTGATTTGGGAATGCTCATAATACTTAAAAGAGGAATTTGATGACTGTCCAAAACTTCAATCAGACCCTTTAAATACCCAAAGCGTTTACCGGATGCATCAATTGTGATCCGTTTACTGTCCCTGTCGCCAAGACCAAGGGCATTTGATACAACGTCCGTAATGTCTGATGCAGTGATAATTCCCACCAGGTTACCGTTTTCAATAACAGGGAAGGCGCCAATGCCTTTTTCTTTGCCAAGCCAAATGGCTTCTTCCACCGGTAGTTCGGGCGAAATAGTCACAGGATCTTTGATCATGATATCGCCAACGGTCATCTTTGAGATCAGATAATTCAACTCATAAACACTGAGGGATGTTGCCTCCGATGGAGAGGCATCACGGATCATGGCCCTTGTCACAAAACCGACAAACTTGGTATTTTTTGTGACTGGCAACCGCTTTATCCTGTTGGTTTTCATGATGTCCAATGCGGCCATAATCGGTGTTTTAATATCAACCGTTATAACCTCCGTTTTCATAAAATCTCTTACTTTCATCTTTTCCCTCCTTAGAACAAAATTCCTTGTCTATGGCATTATCTTAATTTGTATCTTCCCTCTATTTATTACAATCAGTCTAAATCTCCGTCTCTAGCATCATCACAGGGCTCGTCATCATCATCAGCTCTGGCCTGTTCTGCACTTGGGGCTGTGGTGCAGAAAGGAAGTTTGTCATCTAAATTTTTCTTTTTCCCTTTGACCTGGTCTTCTACTTCTTCCGTTTTTTTTTCTTCCATCACCTTAACCTCCTATATTTTATTGAGGGACAGATTCCTTTTTACCCTATCTCAAGCCCAAATGCAATAAAGCGCATGCAATTCAGCAATAAAGAATGAACAGGGAACTGTGGTGGGGTAGTTCATTATATGATCCTTTTCTATCTCTTCAAGGGGGGTGATAAAACCATTCCGATCAAGAATCCTCTTTTTAGATCTTTTCTTACGTTTTAACAAAAAATCAGGAAGAAAAACCTCGGATATCCATTTGCCCTGTGCCAAATTTACTGAAGATTGGATAATGGATCTCAGTTCTCTGATATTACCGGGATAGTCATGTACGTCGGAATGACTAAAGATGAAGCGCAACGTCCCGCTGAACTAAAGCGGGAGACTTTTTACGAAGCCGTCAGGATTAATTTGATTTTTTTATACTAATTCAATAGCAAATATTACTGGGTCTGTTTAGCAGGTTACACCATGTCCTCTGTAACTATTTGTTTTATTGTGGTATTTTTATTCCAAAGGAAAAAACAGGATTGCTAAAATCGGAGGGAATTTGTTGATGTCAAATAAGAAGTTCTATTTTATGCTGTTATTGTAATGTCAATGGGAAGGGACCTGCTACGGTGGGCAAGTGAATGGTGATCCTGATGTTTTGGAGAAGGCGTTCGTGAGGGAGGCCTTTCCACAATCAAAATTTAGAAGGCAGATAGTGTTTGCATGGATTCGAGCACTTCATCAATTTGAGGAAGGGTAATGTATCCATGTTCAAACAATATGGCACCAATGAGTCTGTGCTTTCCTTTCTCTATTTCTTCCAGGACCTGGAATTTGAACGCGTCCACAAGCTGGTCTGCCGTAATAAATCCTTTTTCTACCGCTATGAGGCCAAAACGCTTTTGGAATTGAGGCATAGGGGTTCACCTATTGTTCATTTTATTCATATACATATATCTGAGATACAGTCACATAGCAAAATTGATGCCAGGCTAAAGCGATAAGCCCTTGATGCGCCAAATCAGCCGTTGTGCTTGAAAAACGAAAGAGGGTTTGCAGGGCCGGGTCAAGAAATGAGCAAATTAGACAGGTCAAATTGGCTTTATATATGAAGATGTGGCATGCTCGGATAAACTTCAAGTGGATTTGTTTTGATAGGTCTGTTGAAGAAATATTTTATAATTTCAATATTCGGTGATCCGTTTAAAAGTTTTTATAGTAAAATTGAAAAAGTCTTTTGTCACTCACACCGAGATAATAGAGGAGCATCAAAAAATGATTTTGTAATGAGGCCCGAAGCACTCCTTTTGTCATATATCTTTGGGCTGATGAATATATTGGTTGGGGTATAACTAAAAGTTTGCCCATTTTTTTGCAGTTTCTCACAAAGTCCACGTCTTCCATTAAAAACTTTTTTTTGAAACCACCTGCTTTTTTAAAAATATCACGAGTACAAAAAATCCCTTGATCGCCATAAGGGAGGTTGAGGTATTTTGTACGAAAATTTGCCCACTTGTAAATGACATCTAAAAAAAAGCTTGAAGTATCGAATCTGAGTTCAAAGCAGCCCAGTGTCCTGCCTCGGATGTGCGTCAATTTTCTGATGTGGTATCCAAAATTAGGCGGGGGAGCGGTGTCAATGTGGAGAAACCAAAGAATGTTGCGTTGAGCCGCTTTTGCACCATGGTTTAACTGATTACCCCGCCCTTTGGGAGCAAAAACGAGGCGTGTATGGTGGGATATATTATTTTTTCCTAAATCAGAAGATCCAACACCCTTAACGAGGACTATCTCGTCGTCAGGCCAGAGCTGGGCCTCAAGGGAGTCAACAAGGGATGCTGTTTTCTGGGTCCCCTTCAGATAAGGTATGATAATTGAAATTTTGTCCTGGAAGAGAGGGTTACGATTAACATAAATCAGGTCATTTTGTTCATCGATGTCATGCCTTTTGCAGAGTGTCCGTATCTTATGTAAAGAATCATGGAGACAGTGCAGCGTTCTTTCAAATACAGAAGGGGTGGACCAGTCGGGAAAGTTGAAGACCTCGTTTATTACAAAAGATAATCCAATCAGGTAAAATCCCCCATCATGCGCAGGTCCCAGAACAGCTTGGTCTCTATTGAGGTCTCGAAAGGCATCTTCGATGTCGCTGGTTTTTATGTCCGCAATGTCACTCCCGATGAGAACGGCGTGCTCATACCCCTTTTTAAATACATGATCAAATGCATTTTTCATTTTCTCTCCCAAATGGCCATCTATCTGGGGGGTAAATGCCCACGGTCCGGGATAACCTTTCCTTATTTGGGTTTCGCTCTCGGGTGGATCGTAAAACAGAAAGAGATCGATTTGAGTATGGGTGTGCTTGAAATCAGAGACTATCCCGAGGGTCCGGCGGACGAGCTTCTTGTAGATATTGCAGGCTTGTTTGGTGCCAATGGTTTTTGAAAGACGGGTTTTTACTCGCCCTGCCTCGGGATATTTCATGAAAATGAGGATCGCTTTTTTTCCCATTCTGATATTTTTCCCGCTTCGGTTTAGCCTGAGGTCAATGTCGTTACCTTAAGCAACCCCATATAAAAAAGCGGTTTCGAATTTGGGGGTTCTTGAAGGCACTCTGTAAACCTGACTGGGAATGTGACCCAATATTTGGGATTTTAGGAAATGGTGGAGCCGAATGCCAGTGGTTTGGGTGCAACAAACCCCAAATATTGGGTCACTGCCAGATTTCGTTAATTGTTCTCTTTGACAGAGTCCCTTCAAGAACCCCCAAATTCTTCACCCTAACATAAACGTTGGTTTTAAGTTCTAATCTACACAATCTGGATACGTTGTCTACTTGACATAAAAAATTTCAATTTATATCCTATTTTTATTAGATAGTGTCTGAACGAAAACTAGGAATTTTTTCCAAGATCAAGAAAGGCGAAAATTATAACCACAGGAATACATAGAGTATTTCGAGGATTATAATTTGAGCCTGA
>Ga0316577_10001555_pt1 | contig 10914 bp, 9 predicted proteins | sample S5NA_FD_203073 | JGI IMG/M metagenome (GOLD analysis project Ga0316577, IMG submission 203073) | Rhizosphere microbial communities from salt marsh grasses in Alabama, United States - S5-7_050615r2r1 | ecosystem: Host-associated > Plants > Roots > Rhizosphere | place: USA: Alabama | collected... | reverse complement strand
ACTTATTAACAGAAATAATCTTCCCTTTATTACCTACCCATTTCTCCCACCCCATCGAAACGCCTGCTTCAACTGCAATTCTGTTTGAAACATCAGAAGGGAATACAGATTCACGGTATTGTGCATCTTGTTTCAAAAATAACTCCCAGCTTGGAAATGAAACAACTCGCACATTTATACCTGATTCAACTAGAGTGTAAGCAGCCTTTAGAATCAACTCAACTTCAGAGCCACTAGCCATCAAGATTAGGTCCGGGGGATTAGTACCGAAATCTTTAAGTATATAAGCCCCATGTTCTAAACCGTTCGCTTTGGCATACTTTGACCTGTCAATAATTGGTAAATTCTGGCGCGAGAGTATCAAAACAGTAGGGCCATTTCGCCTTCGAATTGCTACTCGCCATGCTTCACTAACTTCGTTTGCATCCGCAGGTCGGATGACAACCAGCTTAGGAATTGCTCGCAATGAAGCGATGTGCTCTACAGGTTGGTGAGTTGGTCCATCCTCACCTAGTCCGATGCTGTCGTGGGTGAAAATCCAAATACATGGATAATCTGATAGCGCTGACAAACGAATCGAACCTCTCATATAATCTGAAAATACTAAGAAAGTACCCCCATATGGAATAACCCCACCATGTGCTGCCATTCCATTCACCAAGGCACCCATGCCATGTTCCCTCACCCCAAAATGAAAATTCCTCCCTTCGCGACTTATGAATTGAAAACTTGGCGAACCTTCAATCCATGTTTTATTTGATGGTGTCAGATCTGCTGATCCTCCAATTAATTCTGGGATCTTCTCTGACAATGCATTTATCACTTTACCTGAAGCCGCTCTTGTCGCCATCCCCTTATCGCCAATTGGAAATTCTGGTAAGGCGCTTTCCCATTTATCTGGCAGTTTTCCTGCTAATCGACGTTCTAATTCTTCAGCTGAATTGGGGAAATGCTTGCGATACTTCTCTAGTAAATTTTGCCAATTCTCTTCTTCTTCCTGCCCGCGCCGCTTGCTTTGTCTGTAGTGATCAAGAACATCTTCAGGGACATAAAAGCGTGGCGATACCGGCCATCCCAAATTGATTTTTGCGCCGTCTAATTCATCCTCCCCTGGAGGTTCACCATGTGCTTTTGCAGTATTTTGCCTGGTTGGCAGGCCAAAACCTATTATCGTACGCGCAATGATCAAAGATGGTCTTGGATCTACCTTTGCTTTACGGATTGCTGAATCGATTTCTTCAGGATCATTTCCATTTTCAACCTTCAATACTTGCCAACCATAGGATTCAAAACGTGCGCCGCGATCTTCTGTAAATGTTAAATCTGTGCTGCCATCTATCGAAATTCGATTATCATCATATACATAAATCAGCTTACCCAATTTCAGGTGTCCTGCAAGCGAAGCAGCCTCAGAAGCTACGCCTTCCATAAGATCGCCATCAGTGACAATCGCATATATATAATGATCAATTAGTTTAAAATCAGGTTTATTAAAAATTGAAGCAAGGTGTTCCGCTGCAATAGCCATCCCGACACCATTTCCAAATCCCTGCCCCAGTGGGCCGGTTGTTACCTCGACACCAGGTGTTATTCCACGTTCCGGATGGCCAGGTGTTTTACTTCCCCACTGCCGGAAATTCTTTATCTCATCCAGAGATAATTCATAACCAGTCAGGTATAACAAGCTATATAAAAGCATCGATCCATGCCCACCAGATAGAATAAACCGGTCTCGGTCAGGCCAGCTGGGATTTGTTGGATTGTGTTTTAAATGTTTCATCCAGATTGTATATCCGATTGCTGCTGCTCCCATTGGCAATCCCGGGTGTCCAGAGTTCGCTTTTTGAACAGCATCAGCGGATAAAAAACGAAGGGTATTGATTGAATTTTTAATGAGATCATCCGCTTCTTTGATTGGTTTTTCCATTACTGTATCTCCCTAAACAAATATTGATTATTGTACCCCATCGGACTCTCTGAATATTTTCACTTCTAATAAAAATCCAGAGAGAATTTTTCTAGAATTTAATGTGAATTTACCCAAGTGACAAATGTCAAAAAGGTAGTATGTCTTTTGCCACTTACCATCTTGTGAAGAATATCACATACTATACAAGTTATTATGGGCAAATTTCCTATTTATCACCCTCGAAAATAACCATAAAAACTTCCAACAAGGGAGTATATCTTTCACTTATTTATTTCTTTTTTGCGCAAATGTGTAAATAAAAATTAACAAGGAGGCTCATATGGTTACAGCAAGCCCAACAGTTAGAGCTCAAACTTTTCTTGAAGAAGTGGTCGCCGCAACGCCAGGAAGTGATCCTCACCTCCAGGATTGTATTCAATGCGGGACTTGTGGCGGATCATGCCCTTCCGGTGCAGATATGGACCACACTCCACGCGCTTTATTTGCGATGATTGGAGCCGGTATGAAGGATCAGGTACTTCGCAGTAATACTCCCTGGTATTGCGTTTCTTGTTATTTTTGTATGGTTCGATGTCCGCAAGAAGTCCACATTACTGACATCATGTACACATTAAAAAGGATGGCGATCAAAAACGGATTGTACAAGGAATCAACAACTCCTTCCGCCGCAGGATTTTCTGAAACATTTATCGATTATGTCGAAAATTACGGCAGAAGTTTTGAATTTGGTTTAGCGACCCGCTATCACCTTCGCTACCATCCTGTTAAAGCGGTTGAAATGGCGACTGGCATGGGTTTTGATATGTACCGAAAAGGAAGGATGGATATTACGCCTACACGCATCAAGAATCTAAACCAATTGAAAGCTATCCTTGATAAGGCAAAAGAGATAGGAGGTACAGAATGAAATATGGTTACTACCCTGGTTGCTCATTAGAACGCAATGCATACGCATATCACCAATCTGCTATGGCTGTTGCTGAGCCCCTTGGAATAGATTTTATTGAGGTTGAGGACTGGAACTGCTGCGGTGCAACAGAATACATTACGATTGACCTCCTACCTGCTTATGCACTTGTAAGCAGGAATCTCGCAATTGCAGCCAAACAAGAACAGAATGGCAATGGAAATCAGTTAGTTGCTCCATGTAGTGCCTGTTTTCTTAACCTGAAAAAAGCCGATCATTATATGTCAGAATCCCCTGAATTGTCAGAGCAGGTTAATCAAGCACTGGCAGCAGGAGATTTGAATTATGAACCAGGCAGCGTAACGGTTCGCCACCTTCTTGACATCATTGTCACTGATATCGGTTTTAATAATATCGAGAGTAAAGTAACAAAACCTCTGACAAATCTACGAATTGCTCCTTATTATGGCTGCCTAATGGTTCGACCCGCAAATATTGAATCTTTTGATAATCAGGAGTATCCCAATAGCCTTGATAAACTGATGAAGTCATTGGGTGCCCAGGTTGTCGATTATCCCTTGAAAGCGCACTGTTGTGGCGGTCATATGACCCAAATCAGCGAAAATGTCGCCCTGGGTTTGATCCAAAGGTTATTAAAAAATGCTGTCGATTATGATGCTGATGCAATTGCAACAGTCTGCCCGATGTGCCAACTGAACCTGGATGCATATCAAGATGCAGTAAATAAGCGATACGGTACAAATTACAGGCTACCAATTTTGTATTTCACACAACTTATGGGAATTGCATTCGGAATGCCTCCAACCGAACTTGGATTTGGTAAAGAGATTGTGGACGCAAAACCTGTTTTGGACAAAATTGAAAGAGGAAGGTTAGAAAATGAGTGAAGAAAAAGTTGGAGTATACATCTGCCATTGCGGCACAAACATTGCTAAAACTGTTGATGTCGAAGAAGTTGCCACATGGGCTGGTGAACAACCGAACGTGGAGATCGCCCGTGAATATAAATTCATGTGTTCCAGCTTGGGACAGGATTTGATAGAAGAAGATATCAAAGAGAAGGGTCTAACCAGGGTGGTTGTTTCTTCTTGTTCACCCCATATGCATGAAAAAACATTCAGAACTGCCTGTGAACGAGGTGGATTAAATCCCTTCTTTTTTGAGATGGCGAATATTCGCGAGCACGACTCCTGGATAACAGATGATAAGGAAGCCGCGACTAAGAAAGCGAAAGCACTCACAAATGCTGCCATTGAACGTGTCGTTCACCATCAACCGCTTGAGCCAATCCCGGTTGAAATAAATCCAAATACACTTGTTGTTGGTGGAGGAATTTCCGGAATTACTGCTGCTTTGGAACTGGCGGATGCTGGTTACCATGTTTATCTCGTGGAAAGAGAACCGTCCATAGGCGGCCATATGGCTCAGTTGGATAAAACCTTCCCTACACTGGATTGTTCAGCTTGTATATTAACACCTAAAATGGTAGATGTTGGACAGCATCCCAACATAACGCTTCTTACATACAGTGAAGTGGAAAAAGTAGATGGTTACCTAGGTAACTATACCGTTGCTGTTCGCAAAAAAGCAAGGTATGTGGACGAGGAACACTGCACCGGTTGTGGTATCTGCATTGAAAAATGTCCGTTCAAAGTAATCGATAATATTTTTGAAGCTGGCTTAGGAGAGCGTAAAGTAATATACAGACCATTCCCGCAAGCAGTTCCAAAATATCCGGTAATCGACACGGAAAATTGTGTGTATTTTCAGAGAGGAAAATGTAAAGCATGTCAGTTATTCTGTCCAACCGAACCAAATTCCATCGACTTTGAACAGAAAGATGAAATAATCCAGATTCAGGTTGGAAACATAATTCTAGCTACCGGATACGATCTTTTTGATACCAGAAGGATTCCCCAATATGGATATGGTCGTTTGGCAAATGTCTTCACAAGCCTTGAATTTGAACGTATGGTAAATGCAGCAGGCCCAACAGATGGGAAAATTCTACTAAGGGATATGGAAACTGCACCTGAGACCGTGGCTATTGTCCATTGTGTTGGATCCCGGGATAAGAATTACAACGAATATTGTTCCAAAGTATGCTGTATGTATTCCTTGAAATTCGCCCACCTGGTTCATGAGCGGTTACCTGGTGCTGAGGTATACAACTTTTATATTGATATGCGCACGCCTGGCAAGGGTTATGAAGAGTTTTATCATAGACTTTTAGAAGAAGGTACACATTTCATTCGGGGCAGGGTGGCAGAAGTTACAGATGCTGCGAGAAATCCAGGTGAAGAAGGAAAGCTAATTGTACAAGCTGAAGACACTCTTATTGGAAAACAGCGCCGGATTCCCGTGGATATGGTCATCTTGAGCGCTGGTATCGAAGCGCGAAGCGATTCTAAAGAAATATCACAATTATTTAAAATGGGTTGTGACTTCGACGGCTTTTTTATTGAAAGACACCCCAAACTTGACCCGATAGCAACCATGACTGATGGTATCTACATTGCAGGCACCTGCCAGGGTCCAAAAGATATTCCCGAAAGCGTTTCTCAGGGAGCCGCTGCAGCTGCTCGGGTTTCCAGCTTGATCAGCCGTGGAACGGTTATGATGGAACCTATTCGAGCAAGTATCAACCAAGAAGAATGTTCAGGTTGCCGAATATGCAATAACATGTGCCCATATAACGCGATTGTCTTTCATGAGGATCGACATGTGTCTGAGGTGATTACTGCCCTATGCCAGGGTTGCGGTACTTGTGTAGCTGCATGTCCGAGTGGGATCATATCAGGTGCGCATTTTACAAATGACCAGGTTTTGTCCGAGATTGAAGGGATTTTATGGGATGTCCGCAAACAACCTGAATTAGTGCCTGGAGATTAGGAGGTGAATAATGAATGAACAATTTGAACCTGTAATTGTAGGATTTTTATGCAACTGGTGTTCATATCGAGCAGCGGATCTGGCAGGAACCGCCCGGATTCATTATGCACCCAATATGCGTGATATCCGGGTAATGTGCAGCGGTCGTGTTGATCCGCAATTCGTATTGAAAGCGCTTCGCGAAGGTGCAGACGGGGTTATGATCGCAGGCTGCCACCCTGGTGAATGCCACTATGTCTCAGGGAATATCAAAGCCCTCCGCCGCTACATTTTATTGAAGAAAATGCTCAAGCAGCTGGGAGTAGAAGAAGAACGGGTGCAGATTGTTTGGGCTTCTGCTTCTGAAGGCATAATTTTAGCTGAGGCTGTGAATAAAATGACTGAACAGATTAGAAAATTAGGTCCGCTGGATTGGAACAAGACTGTCTTGGGCGGTGGAAATGGGTATGGCAAATTGGCACCGATTGAAGCAGAAGTCGAAGCGGAGGAGGTGTAATATGTCAGATAATGGAAAACCAAAATTAGCGATGTATTGGGCGGCTTCGTGTGGTGGGTGTGAAATCTCAATATTAAATATTCACGAAAATATTCTTGTTGTTGACGAGGTATTCGACATCGCCTTTTTCCCGTGTATTGCTGATTTTAAAACGAAAGATGTTCAGAATTACCCGGATGGATATATTGATGTTTGCCTTTTTAACGGAGCTATCCGGAATTCTGAGAATGAAGAGATGGCAAAGCTGTTGCGCAAGAAATCAAAGGTTCTGGTTGCCTATGGCTCTTGCTCATATGAGGGATGTATTCCAGCCCTTTCCAATCTTACAACCAAAGACGCAACTCTAAATAAGGTCTTTCTGGATAATCCATCAATTGACAATCCTGACAGAATCCTTCCGCAGCCATCGTATGAGGTTCCAGAAGGGGAATTGGAAATACCGGTTTTTTATCATACAGTAAAATCTCTCGACCAGGTAGTTGATGTCGATTACTATCTCCCCGGCTGCCCGCCCGAACCCCCGCAAATTTGGGCAGTAATACAGGTGGTTGTAGCAGCTCTTACCGAAGGGGCGCCATTACCCCCATCGGGTTCGATTGTCGGAGCGCGTGATGTTGCTGTCTGTGAAGAATGCCCCTTGGTTAAAGAAGAAAAATCCATTACAAAGTTTTTCCGGCCGTATGAAATTACCCCTGAACCCGGTATTTGCCTTTTGGAACAGGGTTTGGTTTGTATGGGACCTGCAACTGCTGGGGGGTGTGGTGCATTATGCCCGCAAGTAGGAATGGGTTGCCGGGGATGTTACGGTCCATTACCAGGAGTATTTGATCAGGGGGCAAAAATGCTTTCCGCTATTGCGTCAGTAATAGGTGTTGGAAACCCTGAAATGGAAGAAGATGAACTAGAGCGTGAAATCGAAGCGGTTGTAGATACGATTCCTGATCCAGCTGGCACTTTTTACCGGTTCAGCATGGCGCATTCCCTTCTACGCCGAGCAAATTTGAATGGTGATGAGAAAGGAGATCACTGATGAAAAGAGTCACGATTGATCCAATTACCCGCCTGGAAGGACATGGAAAAATTGAGATTTTTCTCGATGATGCCGGCGATGTAGAAAACGTTTATTTCCAAATTCCGGAGCTGCGCGGTTTCGAGCAATTTTCCATCGGTAGACCCGCTGAGGAAATGCCTCGAATAACCAACCGGATTTGCGGTGTCTGCCCGGAAGCCCATCATATGGCGGCTACTAAAGCATTAGACGCTCTTTTCCATGTTGAACCTCCCTCAGTGACTAAGAAGATCCGCGAGATGTTTTATATGGCGTTCTACTGCACCGATCACACCGTCCATTTCTACGCGTTGGGTGCTCCGGACTTTGTTATTGGCCCACAAGGGCCTCCCGCGGAGAGAAATATCCTAGGTGTGATTCACAAAGTTGGTCTCGAGATTGGCAAAGAAGTGATCGCCTGTCGCAAACGCAATCATGAAGTAATTGCGATGCTTGGCGGCCGCGGTATTCATCCAGTTGCAGGTCTTCCGGGAGGATGGAGCAAAGCAATCAATGAAGAGGAGCGCGTTGAAATTGAGCAGGCGGCCAGAGAAAATGTAGATTTTGGTCTGTTCAGCTTGAAACTCTTCGAGGATGTCGTACTCAGCAACCAGGATTATGTTGATTTGATCCTTTCAGATGCATATACTCACCACACGTATTACATGGGCACCGTCGATGAAAATAACCATGCCAATTTCTACGATGGTATGATCCGGGTTACCGACCCTGAAGGAAAAGAATTTGTTAAATATGAATCAAAGGAATATGCACAGCATATTGCGGAAAGGGTTGAGCCCTGGACATATTTGAAATATCCCTATCTGAAAAATGTCGGTTGGAAGGGATTTGTTGATGGTGTGGAAAGCGGTGTTTACTGCGCGACACCTCTTTCTAGGTTGAACGCTTCCGATGGAATGGCTACTCCAAAAGCACAGGAGGCATTTGAAAAGTTCTATGAAACTCTAGGTAGCAAAAAAATTAACGGGCGCTATAAACCTGTCCATCACAGACTCGCGACCCATTGGGCGAGACTTGTTGAGTTGTTATATGCAGCAGAACGAATGTTGGAACTAGCAATTGATCCTGAAATTACCGATCCTAATGTTCGCGCACCTGTAACGGAAACACCCGATGAGGGTATTGGCAGTGTCGAAGCTCCTAGAGGAACCTTAACCCATCACTATAAGACCGATGAAAATGGAATTTTAACGGACGTAAACTTGATCGTTGGCACAACAAATAATTACGCGCCGATCACAATGTCGGTGAAAAAAGCTGCTCAGTCTCTGATCAATAAGGATACAGAGGTGACCGAGGGATTATTGAATATGGTGGAAATGGCATTTCGCAATTATGATCCCTGCATGTCCTGTGCTACCCATTCTCTCCCAGGACAGATGCCTTTGGAAGTTATTATTCGCGATGCTCTAGGAAATGAAATCAAAAGATTAAGCCAGTATATATAAAGTGAGTTTGAAATTCAAACTTGCGAAAAGACAGAACGCCGTATTTCGCAAGGTTGAGAGATATCAATGAAAACGATCATTGTTGGTTTGGGCAATCCAATTCTTTCTGATGATGGCATAGGTGTTCTTTGCGCTAATGAGATCAGACAACATTTGCCGCGCAGTTTTGAGGAGAACACCGTCATAACAGAAGCGAGTGTAGGCGGGATTCGTCTTATGGAGTTATTGGTCGGCTACAGTCGCGCGATCATCATAGATGCTATTAAAATCAGCAATGGTAACAAACTAGGCACTATCCACAAAATATCACTATCTGATTTACGTGATTTAAGCCCGACCCAGCATAGCTCTTCCGCTCACGATACATCACTGGTTACAGCAATTGATTTCGGTACCAAAATGGGTCTCCAATTGCCATCTGAATTCTCGATATATGCCATTGAAGTGGATAATATATCTGATTTTAGTGAGTATCCAAATCCTGAGGTCTTAGAAGCTATCCCAGAAGTCACCAGACTTGTTATCGAAGATCTTCAATACGATATAAATACAAGCAATTTTCACAACAACAGTTAGAGAACCAACCAGAAAGTTATCAATTTATTTTTGGAATTTGGAGGATTTGAATGATATCACCAGAGGTGCTGCGCAGATTTCCTTTTTTCTCCCGTTTGAGTATAGAACAGATACAGGTATTGTCGAAACTTGCCAAGGAAGAGAAAATCGAACTAGATCAATATTTCTTTCGTGAGGATGAAACGGCAGACAATTGTTATTTGTTGTTGGAGGGTGCTGTTGCAATTGTATTTGAGCTACCGGAAAGAGCCGTCGAGCACAAACTTTCGGACCAATTTTCTCGAGAATTAAAAACCAGAGATGTTGTGATTAGCACCATCGGACCAGGAGACGTTTTTGGCTGGTCTGGAATTGTTCCTCCCCATAAAGCTACTGCTGGGGCAAAATCCTTAACCACATGCCGTGTGGTTGCCTTTGACTGCAAAGCACTGGTGAATGAATTAGAAAAAGATTATAGTTTTGGCTTCATTATGATGCAAAAAGCAGCCCAGGTTATCAGTGAAAGACTACGTGATCTGAGAATTGAATCGCTGGCATATGTAGCTTAAACTTTGTGCTGAATTAGAAAACCTTCCCTTTTAAGTTTGTGGGAAGGTTTTTTACCTTAAGTCTGGTAAAAATAACTTAGACTCCTGAAACAATGAGCGCTTAATTTATGTCCGACATCATCTTCACAGTAAGTAACAGTGGCTCCTGCTTTTTGGAGTAAGCTTACTGATTCCCTGGCTTTCTCCACCGGCACAAATTTGTCTCTGGTGCCATGTGTGATAAAAATGCGTTTCCCAGCAAAAGGTTCATTAAATATATAAGATTCAAAATTTCCCGGTAAAAAACCTGACAAGCACGCAATAGATTTAATAGTTTCAGGTCGCATTAATCCTAAAATATAACCCAATGCTGCCCCCTGGCTGAAACCTAATACCGATATATTCGACATATCTCCCCCCAAACCGCTTATTTTATTGAATAAAAGAAATAACTCTTCTGCTGCTGGTTGGAAATTCTCAACGTTCGGCCATTCATAATTAATTGTCTCATGCCAGGTGTAACCGCCAAATTCGGTTTGGTAAAATCCTCTCGGTGCGATCAAAATCCCTTCTTCGGGTAATCTGTCTGAAAAAACCCACATTGAGTCCTGGTCTCCAGTCCGCCCATGGAGCATTAGAATGACCGGATTAGGACCTGTCGTTTTTGGCATCCGAATTCGTAATACTAGATCGTTAATGGTTATGATTTCAGTAGTTTTTAAGAGATCTTGCCGCATTTTTCTCTTCCTCTCTGATTAAGATTCTAAACCATATTGAATCCTTATAATTTCTTTGGAATCTCCTAAAAATATATTGAATGTCACCATTTCATATTCTCTACATACAAGTGCCATTATAAATACTATCTGTATTATTCCTTCAAAAGTTATCAAATTTATCAATAAGGTAAAATTGTCTGATGCCTGATCAATCGAATTGGAATATTGAATTCCTCAAAGAAATTGAGCAAGCCAGAATTTCTCGACAATCTGGAAATGAAGGGCGCGCAAGAGTATGTGCCCGTCGAGCGGCGGGGATCGCCGCAGGA
>Ga0316577_10001553_pt1 | contig 10916 bp, 10 predicted proteins | sample S5NA_FD_203073 | JGI IMG/M metagenome (GOLD analysis project Ga0316577, IMG submission 203073) | Rhizosphere microbial communities from salt marsh grasses in Alabama, United States - S5-7_050615r2r1 | ecosystem: Host-associated > Plants > Roots > Rhizosphere | place: USA: Alabama | collected... | reverse complement strand
AGCATGAGCGCTATACTGGCTCCCTTGGTCAATTCCTACAAGAGATTGGTCCCCGGCTACGAGGCGCCGGTGTACGTTAGTTGGGGGCAGATCAACCGTTCGGCCTTGATCCGCGTGCCTCAGGTCCAATCGAATCGCCCAGAGTCCACCCGTCTGGAATTGCGCTGCCCGGATCCCAGTTGCAATCCCTACCTGGCTTTCGCGGTCATGCTTCGCGCCGGGCTCGACGGCATCCGCCGCCAGCTGCAGCCGCCCCCCATCTCTAACGAAGACCTGTACGAGAGGCGGAGCAGGCGTGGCTTGGAGATGCTGCCGGGCTCGCTTGGTGAAGCGCTGGCGGCCCTGCAGAGCGACGATCTGATGCGGGAAACGCTCGGCGATCACATCCTGGAGCGCTTTGTCGAGGCCAAGACCTCAGAGTGGCAAGACTATGCCACGCATGTGTCCGGCTGGGAGACGGAGCGTTACCTGCCGATCTACTGAGTTTTTTCTGGCGCGGCAGACATGCTGGCAGATGAGGTACGGACCTGCGCATCGCTCTTTCACCATCCCATCGGACGTGCGGGGAATCGGGGACCCGGGCCGTCCGCCGAAAGAGCGAACCAAATGGAGCTATGGACGGTAGGTAGTTGGAGTGGAAACTAGCCGGTGGATCGACCTCCCGATATTTCCGTTGAACACGGTACTCTTTCCGGGGATGATCCTGCCCCTGCACATCTTTGAAGAGCGGTACAAGCTCATGATTCAGAATTGCCTGGATGAGGATCGTCCTTTTGGCGTATCGCTGATCCGCGAGGGCCGGGAGGTGGGCGAGGGCGCCACGCCCCACGCAGTCGGGACCACGGCGCTGATCGTGAGCGTGACCCGGCTGGATGATGGGCGGATGAACATCATCACCATTGGCCATGAGCGCTTTCAGTTGAGGGAGGTTGGACAGGGCCGGCCTTTTCTGACCGGCAAGGCCGAGCCATGGCCCCTGACGGGTGGTGCGACCCAGTGGGCGCACGCACAGGTGGGACCGATGCGGGCACTATTGCAGCAGTACCTGAGCCTTCTGACCCTGGCCCAAGGTCACACCATCAAGATCGACGACGTGCCCGATGACCCGCGTACCTTGGCCCTGTTGATTGCCATGACCTTGCAGGTGCCGATGCCCGAGAAGCAGCGCTTGTTGTCTCAGCCAGACGTTTCGCGCATGATGGCGGCGGAGCGGGCAATTTTGAACCGCGAACAGCTTCTTCTCGATCACATCATCCAGACCCAGGCGGAGCAGTGGGAGGGCGGGCACAGCGGGTACCTGTCGAAGAACTGACCCACACACCTGGCAGGCGGACCATAGGCAGAGCATCGGCCGGGATTGAGCGGCGTGCAGGACCAAGCGAGTGATAGATCGGGAGACCGGATAAAGGAGGGCAAGTTGTCCGGGCGCTATCTGACCGAAGAATTTCCGGGCATCGGCGGCACAATCAAGGAGCGCGTCGAGGACTTTGTGGTAGAGGAGATTCCCCTCTACCCGCCGAGTGGCACGGGACAGCATACCTTCTTTGAAATTCGCAAGCAAGGGATCCCAACCTTCCAAGCGGTGCGACTGATTGCCCGGGCGTTGGAGGTGCCGCCGGCCCGCATTGGCTACGCAGGCCACAAGGATGCCCAGGCCATCACCAGCCAGGTGCTTTCTGTGGAGGGCGTCTCGCCCAACGCCGTAGCGGCGCTTGACCTGCCTAACATCCAGGTGATGTGGGCTGAGCGACACGACAGACGGCTAAAGATCGGGCACTTGAGCGGCAACCGGTTCATCATCCGCGTGAGGGGGGTGGAGCCATCTGCCCTGGCTACCTGCCAGGCCGTTCTCCAACTGCTCGAGCAGCGCGGCGTGCCCAACTGGTACGGCCCGCAGCGGTTCGGTCAGAGGGGCGATTCTGCGAGGCTGGGTGGGTACGTGTTGCGCAAGGACGCTGCAGGGTTTGTGAATGCCTTTCTGGGTGGTCCGCACCCGAATGAGAGCGAAGGGGTACAGGCTGCCAGGGCGCGCTACGACGCCGGTGACTGGGAAGCGGCGCTTGGCATGTTTCCCGGAAACATGGCCGACGAGCGTGTTGCACTGCAGGTCCTGATCCGAACCCAGGGTGACTACTGGCGGGCTTATCAGTCTATCCCGAAGCGCCTGAAGACCTTTTTGCTCTCGGCGCTCCAGTCGGCGTTGTTCAACCGTGTGGTCGAGGCTCGCCTGGACACACTGGATCAGGTGTTCGCCGGCGACCTGGCGATGAAGCACCCGAGTCATTCGGTTTTTCGCGTAGAGGATGAGGCAGTCGAGCAGCCTCGAGCCAGGCGCTTTGAGATCAGCCCCACCGGTCCCATCTTTGGCTACAAGATGATGCAGGCATCGGGGCGGCAGGGTGAGTTGGAGGCGCAGATCCTGTCGGCGGAAACGCTCACCCTGGAGGATTTTCGCATCGGAGGTGGCATCAAGGCCAAGGGCGAGAGACGGTCTCTGCGCTTCCAAATGACCGACCCGGAGATCTGGTACGATGAGGGTATCATGCTTCGCTTCGAGTTGCCGAAGGGGTGCTATGCTACTGCCGTCTTGGCTGAGTTCATGAAGGATTCCTGAACGCCTACTTCGTGTCCTTCCGCAGCTTGTTGGCTCACCGATCTCGATGCAGACCGAGTTCTGCGCATGCCTGCTTGGGTGTACATGCGTACGCCTTCCAGTATCGCCCAAGGCCCCTTGCAATGACCTTCCGATTTTCGGCTGGCGAATGACATGATAACAAGACGACTCGATTCCAGTAACGTCGTGGTAGGCTGTCCGGCGGAACCATAGCCGGATTAAAGTCAAATCAAATGCAAACAGATCTTAACAACTTTTGAACATCTGTGTGGTATTGTCGAACCAGCCCCGACAGGCCGGGGTAATCCAAAACAAGGAGTTCAACGTGTTGAAACGAGTTGGTATCGCGATATTGGTCCTATCGGTGCTGGTCGCCGGGCTGGCTGGCGTTGTGTTGGCCCAAGATGACACACCAGAGCCGGGAGAGCTGTGTCCCTTCGATGGGGAGTGCCAGGGGTACGGCATGGGCGGCTACGGCATGGGTGGTTACGGCATGCGGGGCAATGGCTACGCTGGTTCCATGCCTACCCTTCTGGCTGAGGCGCTGGGCATGACCGCAGAGGAGCTGTACGCGGCGCAGACAGATGGGCAGACCGTGGCCGAGATTGCGGCCGCACAGGGTGTCGAGCTGGCCGACGTAGTGGCAGCCGTTGTGGCTCCGCGCGCCGAGCGCCTGGCAGAGGCCGTGGCTGGTGGCTCCCTCACCCAGGAGCAAGCCGACGCCATGTTGGAAGCCATGACCGAGCAGATGACTTTGCGCTTTGAGAACGCGGGGGTTGGATACAACGGCGGTTGCGGCATGGGGGGCGGCGGCAGGTTCGGCACTTCTGACGACACAGGCACCAGCGGTGGATGGGGTCGCGGAGGCGGCATGCGGGGAGGGCGCTGGTCCGCGCCCGCATCCCAGGCTCCTGGCGCCTAGGCGCTAGCCTCTAACACCAACTGACAGACAGGGGGTGGCTCCGGTTGCCAACGGCGGCCGGAGCCGCTATAATGTCCCGTGAGGTGCCGGGCGATCCTTCGAGGCCCGGCGTGATTTGTGATGAAAGTACTGATTGTTGACGACGAACCGCGCATCGTGACAGGCGTGCAGCGCTATTTCGAACAGGCTGGGTTCGACGTGTTGTCTGCCTATGACGGCCCTACCGGTCTGGAAATGGCCCTTGCCGAGGACCCAGACCTGGTGATCTTGGACTTGATGCTGCCCGGTATGGACGGCCTGGATGTGTGCCGCGAGATACGGCGCGGGTCGGAAGTGCCCATCATCATGCTTACTGCTCGGGTCGAAGAGGCCGACACGCTGATCGGCCTTGAGTTGGGCGCCGACGATTACATTACCAAGCCCTTCAGCCCGCGCGAATTGGTCGCCCGCGCTCGGGCCGTGTTGCGCCGCGTACGGGCGGCGTCCCCCTCGAGGAGTGTCTACCGTTTCGGGAACGTCGTCTTTGACGTAGCCGCTCAAGAGTGCCTGGTCGACGGCCAGGTCGTTCCCCTCACCTCCACTCAATTCAGCCTGTTGCAGATCCTGGTCCAGCATCCAGGGCAGGTGTTCACCCGCATGCAGCTCATGGAGGCGGCGCACCTGGGTGTCTACGAAGGAGTCGAACGTACCATCGACGTTCACGTCCACAACCTGCGTCGCAAGCTAGAGGCCGATCCGGCTCAGCCCCGACATATCCTCACGGTGTTTGGCACCGGCTACCGCTTCAGTCCGGGGTAGGTCCATGAAACTAAGTTTGCGCGCCCGGCTGATCCTCAGTTTCCTGGGTGTGATCGCGGCCACTGCCGCTTTGGTGGTGATCCTGGCCAACCGTGTCACCACCGACCGGTTCACCTACCTGGTCTCCACTACCGGTCAAATGCGCGCCCGAAACCTCGCGCCGCTCTTTGCCGACTATTACGCCCAGGCGGACAGCTGGGACGGCGTCGAAGCCCTCATGATTAGCTACACCGAATCTGCCGCGTCCATGATGGGTCAGGGCCGGCGCGGCTGGATGATGGGCATACGAGATGCAGTGGACTCGACGGGGACCCCCTGGCCTTCGACCGGCATGATGTCTGCGATGGGCATGATGGCGAGCGATGGCGAGCGGCTCCTGCTGGCGGACGCCGGCGGGCAGATTGTGGCTGACAGCCTAGGCCAGGACGTTGGCACTCTCCTGACTGCTGCCGACCTGGACAAGGGCGCGCCCATTGCCGTGGGCGAGCAGCAGGCGGGCACGTTAATCGTCGCCTCCGGGCTAGGGGCGCTCACCGCAGACCAGAGTGCTTTTTTGAGCCAGGTCAAGTGGTTGATGGTGGCCGCCGCCATCGTAGCCGTGCTGGCGGTTCTGCTCGTAGGGTCGATCCAGGCCCGGCGCATCGTCGCCCCGGTACGGGCACTGGCCGATGCTGCCCGGCGGGTGGCAGGCGGCGAGTTTGCCCAGATTCCGGTCACGTCCCATGATGAACTGGGGGAAATGGCCCTGGCTTTCAACACCATGGCCGCCGAGTTGAAACAACAGCACAGCCTGCGACGCCGGGTCATGGCCGATGTCGCTCACGAGCTGCGCACGCCGCTTAGCGTGCTGCAAATCGATCTGGAAAGCATCGAGGATGGTCTGACAGAGCCTACGCCCGAGGTTGTCACCCGGTTGCGGGAGGAGGTGGCACTGTTGAACCGGCTGGTGGAAGACCTACGCATGCTCTCGCTGGTCGAGGCGGGTGAACTGACACTGGAGGTACAACCGGTGGATGTCAGTCACCTGGTGCACACATCTGTGGAGCGCTTCCGTGGGGCGGCCCAGGAAAAGGGAGTGGGCTTGACGAGCAAGCTGCCCGAGGGTTTGCCTGAGGTTACAGGCGACGAGCAACGCCTGTCTCAGGTGTTGTCCAACCTGCTGTCGAACGCCTTGCGGCATACACCCCAAGGGGGACAGATCGCCGTCGTTGCCCAGGCGGCTGATGGTCAAGGTGTGCGCATTGCCGTACAAGATAACGGAGAGGGCATTCCGGCCGACGAGCTGCCCCATGTCTTTGAGCGTTTCTATCGGACCGACCACGCTCGTAGCCGCGACACTGGGGGCAGTGGATTGGGTTTGGCCATCGCCCGGAGCCTGGTTGAGGCTCACGGTGGGCAGATTGAGGTTGAGAGTGTCGAGGGCGAGGGCAGCACCTTTTCCTTCTCGCTGCCTATGTCCAGCGAGCTACAACCAGTCTAGCTCACTCTGTTCAACACCTTTCTTTCGCCGCCTGCAAGCGGCACCAGGCATACAAACCATCATTTACCTCGAACTGCAGGACATCATCGACTGAGCAAATCCCGGCAGGTCGCTATTCCACGCCCACTACCCGGACAAACAGGGGCTGCTTGAGAGCGGGCGGCCGCATTCCGCGAGGAGCTAGGGCAAAGTCCGGCCGGGTGGGATGTTGATGCAGGTGCTGAGTGGGTTCCAATGCCCAGCCCGGCTCTGTTTTGCCACACCGGGCGACAGCGTCATCTCTTCAGGGCCACGACCGGCGGCACAGGCATCGACGTGGTCGTGCGGATGATAGAGAAGGGAGCTTTATTCCCATCCAGGCACGGGCGCGAGCCTGATCTATACGTTCGTCCAGGCGTCAGACTGGACGAACGTACAGGGAAAAAACTGGACGAATGACTGATCCGCGCCGGAACCAACTGTGTTACAATGACCCAGTAGCCGTATTGTAACGCTGCTTACAAAACTCTAATGCGCTTTTAATGTGCTAGCCGGTGTTTCTTAACAAGAATCTAACAAGGATGAGGTATACTGCGAGCGGTTGGGCGGGACGCCCTGAACCTATCGAGCTGAGGAGGAGAAGATCATCGATGGTTGGATATCGCAGAGCAAGGGATTGGGAGGTTGAGTCGGAGCTGGCCCAATTGCAGCGGGAGATGAACCGGTTAACGCGACGGGCTGCCGGTCCGGGTGCCAGGCGGGGAAGACGTGTATTTCCGGCTATCATCGTATCAGCTACGGACGAGAAACTGGTGGTTCGCGCCGAGGTGCCCGGTATGAAGCTGGAGGACTTTGATATCAGTGTTTCGGGCGATACCCTGACAATCCAGGGAACACGGTCCACTGGCGAGGAGCTGGAGGGTGGTTGGTATCACCGCCGCGAACGGGAGAGTGGGGGATTTAGCCGCGCGATTCGATTGGCAGCCGAGGTCGAGGGGGACAGCGCCGAAGCTACCTACGTGGCAGGCGTATTAACGGTCTCGCTGCCGCTCAAGGCTGCAGCCAAGCCGCGAGAGATCCCGGTCAAGGTGGTTGAAGGTTAGTTATGGAGGGGCGAGGAAACGTGAGTGAGCGTGAGGAACTGGGAGTAACGGACAAGCGCGAGGTGGACACCATGGCCCACCAGGAACTGCGCAGCGGAAATTGGTTTGTGCCGGCATCAGATATTTACGAGACCCCGGAAAAGATCGTGCTGGTAATGGATATGCCCGGCGTCTGTTTTGACTGCGCCCACGTGAATGTGGTCGACGACGAGTTGGTGGTCACCGGTCACGTCACCCATGGCGAAGATCAGGACGACTATGTGCTGTATCGTGAATACGATGTGGGACACTATCACCGCCACTTTGGCTTGTCGCCGACGATCGATCGTGGTAAGATTGAAGCGAGCATGGCCGATGGAGTTTTGACGGTGAGTATGCCAAAGGTTGAAGAGGTAAAGCCCCGGCGCATTCCGATCAAGGTTGGCGAGTAGGTAGCCGGCGGATCGCAGGCGCAGGGTCTGATCACAACAATATCACAAGGGGGACAGGATGGATTGGTTGAGTTTTCTCAAGATCATGGCGATGGAGGAACACGCAGCGCGGGCCAAGTATCAGTTGGCTATGGATATGGCTGAGGATAAGGATCTGAAGGCGTTTTTTCAGAGACTGAGGGATGAAGAGGAGTTTCACGCCCAGTTTCTGGAGGGTGAATACGAGAAACTGGCCAAAAAGATGCAGTAGGCGGCCGGCAAGGCTCAGTCGTTGCTCGATCAGCGTGGTACTATCAGGTAGAGATCGGAGTGGGGAAGGGCTGCTGTGCGCTCTTTCCCTATCGCACCTGGCGAGGTGTTCAGTAGTGATCGGAGGGCAGATCTGACATCGTGTTCGGTGTGGTTTGGGTGACGAGGAGGTCTCCCGGCTGGCTGTGAAAGCAGCCATACAAAGGGAGTGGACAGTGAAACCATTGGATAGGAATGTTACTAGAATATTTGGGCGCTTGGCGCAACAGAATAAAGAGGTTGGAGACTCGCTAAAGGTTCGCTCGTTTCAGCCTGGCGAAACCGTGTGCCGCGCCGAGGAGATGGCGAGTTCCCTCTTCTTGGTTGCCAGCGGGCGCGTGCAGCTCTATCGCACCACTCGCGAGGGCCGGAGGTATGTCGTGGCTACCTTGGGGCAGGGATCGATGTTTGGGGAGGATTCGCTCCTCGGCGTCGAAGGTCCTGACACCTACGCTGTAGCCCTCGAGCCGTGCACCGTGTGGACGATGCCTCGCCAGCAGGCTCTGGAGATATCGTCCACCGATGCCATGTTCGGGTTTGGGCTGATGCAGGCTATGGGGCAACGGGTAATGGAGGCCGAGAATCGCCTGGAGCAGATGGCCTACAGCACAATTGCATCACGCCTGGCGGCTTTGCTGTTGGAGCTTGGTGCAAACGACCCGCATGACGTCGTTCGCACCACCCACCAGGAACTGGCGGATATGCTGGGCACCTGGCGCGAGACCGTGAGCAAGACCCTGCAGGACTTTCGCCGAAGGGGATGGGTTTCGTCGGGCCGCCGCCAGCTCAGGTTGTTGGATAAGGAAGCCCTCGAGTTGGAGGCTGGCGGTCTTTTGTAGCCTGGCTTTTTCTGCGGGGCGATTCTGTGATATACTGATTCCCGGAGGATGATGGTGGATTGGCGACAACCGGGATCGGAGAAGCTGGAAAAGGGATCAGGTCTGTGCCTGATCCCTGGTCGTTACGGTGGTAGCCCATGCATCACGTAGACGCCGCGTTGGTTGTGCTGCGGATTGCCATCCGCAACGAGATTGCAGGGCAGCGCTTCTACAATGACGCTGCCTTCTACTGCATTGACCCCTGGGCCAAGGATGTCTTTGCCGGTCTTGCCAAGGAGGAAGAAAAGCACACACAGCTCTTGCTGGTCGAATACGAGGCTCTGGAAGCAAAAGGCGAGTGGGTCGATCCGGAGCGGGCCCTGGAAGGTGAGACAGGGGCAGACATCACGAGGCTCACCTTTGCAGACGACGAGTCTGATGAGCAGTTGTTCCCACCCCAGTGGTCTATGGGTGATGCTGTCGACCGGCGTGCCGATGACCTGGCTGCACTGGCGTTTGGTGTCCGCATGGAACAAGAAGCGATTGACCTCTATGGCGGGCAGGCAGCCAACAACCCGGATCCTGCCGCGACAAAGGCATACCGATTCCTTGTAGAGGAAGAGCGCCGGCACTATGACCAACTGAAGGATCAGTGGGAACGGCTGTCCGGAAGGCCTTTCTCTAAAATCTGATTCGTCGCCCTGCCCCATCTATCTGGGATCGGTTTTCGGAAACGAAGAAAGGAGTGAAGGTTCCTGTGAAGACGCTAAATGAGATTCCTGAGGCCTGGCGGCTGGCAATGCAGCGCGAAAAGGAATCTGAGGAGTTGTACGCTCGCATGGCCCAGTCGGCTACCGACCAGGGCATACAGTCTCTGTTTGAGATGCTGGTCGAACAAGAGAAACAGCATCATGCCATACTGGAATCTGAGTATCGCCGCATCTTTGAGCCAGACTTGGAACTCCCAAAGGAACGCTTGCCCATTACCTGGTATGAATGGGGCGAGGATACCTTCGAACTGGCCGAAGCATTGGAACTGCCGGTGATGCTCTATATCACTGCCCCGTGGTGCGAACCGTGCCATCTGATGGAGCAGACGACGCTGGCCGATCCGGGTGTCATCAAGGCCATCAACGACGGTTTCCTGCCGATTCTTATCGATGCCGACAAGCGCCCCGACGTGGACAGCCGGTATTATCGTGGCGGCTGGCCCACAACGGCATTTCTCGGTGCTGATGGCGAGGTGGTTGAGAGCCACAACTTTCTCACAACCGAGGAGATGATGACCGTCCTGCAGCGTATCAAGGCGCGCTTTGCAGGGCAGGAATCGACGCCGGCACCAACCATCGCTGCGCGGCCTGGCATCTTGGTGGCCGAACCTGGCGAGCGTCCAGCAGCGATCGGCGAGCTTGGGCCCGACTTGCCGGACGAGATCGCGGCGGTGGTGGCGGGCGCGTTCGACCGGGAGCATGGGGGCTTTGACACTGCGCCCAAGTTTCCGCACGCTGACGTGCTCGAGTTTGCGTTGGCAATGGCCCATCGAACCGGTGACGAGGTCTTGCTGGAGGTGGTACACAAGTCGCTGGAGGCCATGGCCCGGGGAGGCCTGTACGACGGCGTGAGCGGTGGGTTCTTTCGCTACGCCACGACTGCCGATTGGAGCGTCCCTCATTACGAAAAGATGGCTGGCGACCAGGCACAGCTCATCCGCCTATACTTGCAGGCTTACCAGGCCTTTGGGCGCCAGAGCTATCTGGACACTGCCCAGGGCGTGCTGGACTATGTCGACGATGTACTGTGGGATCGCGACCGGGGCTACTTTTACAGCAGTCAAGAAGCCGATCCTGACTACTACGCCCTGGACGCAGAGGGCCGGGCGAAGCATGAGGCCCCCTATGTCGACAAGACGATCTATTCTGAGCGCAATGCGGCCATTGCGTCGGCGTATATGCTCGCCAGTGCCGTCCTGAACGAGCCGCGGTACGCCGACCTTGCCGTCCGTGCCATGGAATTCGTATGGCAGCAAAGCTATCAGGAAGGCCTGGGCATGCATCGCTACTATGACAACCAGCCCCGCGTGCCGGGCTTGTTGGCCGATCAAGTGAGCGCGGCTCAGGCTTGGCTCGACGCCTACGAGCACTTTGGCCGCGAGGTCTATCTGCAGCGCGCGGAGACCTTGGCGCGCTTTGCGGACAACGCACTGCGCGACGTAGACGGCCGCTATTTCGACACTGTGGCGGCACCTGAGGCGGTGGGCCGGCTGCGGAGGCGTGAGAAACCGTTCTGCGAGAACGTCAGTGCCGCCGAGGTCCATTTGCGTCTCTACCGCCTGACGGGACGTGAGAAGCACCGCCAGTTGGCTCAGAAGACATTGGAAGCTTTGTTGCCCTACTACTCCAATCTCGGCATCGAAGCCGCGCGTTTTGCGCTGGTGGTGGACCGCTTCTTGCGGCGGCCGCTGCTTGTTACGGTCGTGGGCGAGA
>Ga0316577_10001552_pt1 | contig 10917 bp, 10 predicted proteins | sample S5NA_FD_203073 | JGI IMG/M metagenome (GOLD analysis project Ga0316577, IMG submission 203073) | Rhizosphere microbial communities from salt marsh grasses in Alabama, United States - S5-7_050615r2r1 | ecosystem: Host-associated > Plants > Roots > Rhizosphere | place: USA: Alabama | collected... | reverse complement strand
CGGCGGGCTCGATCGGACGGATGCGCTCGACGATGCCCGCGTAGACGAGCTCCAGCGCGGGGGCTTCGCCGGAGATGTCCACGAACACCAGGCCCTGCCATTCGCCGACCCGCAGCTCGGGCAGGCGGACATCCTCCCTGCGGAAATCCGCGGCGTCCTGCATCTCCGGCGCCAGCTTCAGGCAGCCGTCGAGTGAGTAGGTCCAGCCGTGGTACCTGCAGCGCAGCGAGGCCGCGCCACGGCCGTTCTCCAGAGCCAGGGGTCCTGCCCGGTGCCGGCAGACGTTCGGGAAGGCCCGCAGCACGCCGTCTTCGCCCCTGACGACCAGCACGGGCATTCCGGCCACCTGCTCGACCAGGTGGTCGCCAGGGTCGCAAACGAGCGCTGAGTGCCCGACCAGTTGCCAGCTGCGCGCGAGCACGCTGCGCCGGTCGAGCTCGAGCATTTGCGCGCCGACGTAGAAGCGGGCCGGCAGCGCCGATGCGCTCTGCAGCTCAATCTTGCTCGTTGCCACGGCCTTTCGTCTCTGCACCGGCTCCGGCAACTGCAGTCGCCGGCGAGCCGCCGAATCGTTTCGTGGTGCCGGGAGAGGGAATCGAACCCTCACGGTGTCGCCACCGCCGGATTTTGAGTCCGGTGCGTCTACCAGTTCCGCCATCCCGGCGCAGGACGCGGAAGCTTACCCGATCGGGTGACCGGGTTCATTAAGTCATGCCTTTTCATTGATTTAGGGCGCATATCGCAATTGTGGGGGAATTTCTGCCAGGCATCGGGCAGCGAGCGGCAGGAATTTGCGGGAACCGTATAGAATGCCGCGGGTCTGATTGCGCTCGAGCACGCGCGAGCGGTCGACAGCATTTCGACGGGAGATTGCCTGAATGCGACGATGGCTGCTGCCGCTGGCCGCCCTGGCCCTGGGCTTTGCAGGACCTTCCCTCGCCGGGGACGAGCTTGCGGAGTCGCTTGCAGCCGCGGCGCCTGCAGCGAATTCCGAGGTCATCTCGCTTGCGCTGCGTGCGGCCCGCTGCGCGCGCGAACAGGGAAGGCTCGATTCGTACGATCGGCTGGCGGTCATCGATTACTCGCTGCCCTCGACCGAGCCCCGTCTCTGGGTCTTCGATCTGCAGCACGCCCGTCTGCTGTACGAGGAGCTGGTGGCGCACGGGCGAAATACCGGCGAACACTTCGCCAGGCGCTTCTCGAATGTCGAAGGCAGCAAGATGTCGAGCCTCGGGCTGTTCCGGGCGACGGAAACCTACTTCGGCAGCAACGGTTATTCCCTGCGCCTGCAAGGGCTCGATCTCGGCTTCAATGACAAGGCGATGGAGCGGGCGATCGTGATGCACGGCGCACCCTACGTGAGCGAAGCCGTGGCCGAGCGGCTCGGGCGGCTCGGGCGAAGCTGGGGCTGTCCGGCCGTGCGCAAGGAAATGGCGCAGACCATCATCGACACGTTGAAGGGTGGTGCGCTGATTTTCTCCTACTATCCGGACCGCAAGTGGCTGAGCGAATCCGCGCTGCTCAATTGCGGAGCCAGTCGTGTGGTTTCGACGAGGCAGCCTGCTACTGACCCCGGGGGATGAGCCGCACGGTCCGCTGCGCGACCTTTTCGCGGCCTCGCGCATCAAAGTGGGTATATGCCCGCTTTTTCACCCGACCTCGACCCTGAACTGATCGCCCGCGCGCGGGGCGGCGAGCGAGCCGCGCTCGAGGCGGTTTATCTCGCGCTGGAGCGTGACATCACGCGACTGGTGCGACGGCTGGTGCCCTGGCGGACCGTCGGCGAGGACCTGGCACAGGACGCATTCGTCAGCATCCTCGAAAGCATCGACCAGTACGACGGGCGAGGCGCGTTCGCGGGCTGGGCCCGCCGGATAGCGGTCAACCGCTGCCTGATGTACCTGCGCTCGCCGCTGCACCGGGCGCGGCGCTGGCTCGGCGACCAGCAGATCGAGGAGTCGCTGCTCGAAGTCGATTGTGGCGACCGCAGCGCTGGTCCGGCCGAGCAGCTCGAGCTCGAGCGTGCGCTGGCACGTCTCGGCGACACGCCCCGGCTGGTCGTATGGCTGCATGACGTCGAGGGGTTCACGCATGCCGAGATCGGCAGGCTGCTGGGGCGGACCCCAAGTTTCTCGAAGTCGCAGCTGGCACGGGCCCACCAACGCCTGCGCGAGCTGCTGGAGCCGGACGGAGTCGAAACGCAATGCATGCCAGTATCGAGCAGTTGCTGAGCCTGCGCGACGGGGAGCCCGTCGATGCCGCAGTCGCGCGGCACGTGAGCCATTGCCCGGAATGCTCGGCGGGGCTGAAGCGGGCCGCAGCGCTGGCTGCACGCCTGCAGAGCCTGCCGGTCGCTGCGCCGCGCGGCGGTTGGGAAGGAGTGCGCCGGCGCCTGGGCCAGCGGGAGCGGCGCCGCGAGCGCGGCCGGCGCCAGGCCCGGTTCGTGGCGGCCGGCGCGGTAGTGGCGATACTGACCATGGTCGGCAGCCGGTTCGTGGCGCCGGGGCCGGTGGCCTCGAGCGGGCCGGCGCAGTCCCTGGCCACGGCCGGGAGAGCCCCGGCACCGCAGGCGTCGCTCGAGGAGCTCAAGGGGCGCTCCAGGGAGCTCGAGCAGCTTCTGGCGGTGATGCCGGCGAGGCCGGCGGTCGGGCGTGCGGATACGGCGGTGCCGATCGACTCGCTGGAAGCGCGGGTGCAGTGGCTGGACCACCAGTTGTCGATGGCCGGGGCCGGTGGCGGTGGCGCCGACGATCCGGCGCCGCTGTGGCGGGACCGGGTCGAGACGATGGACGCGCTGGTCCGGCTGCGTTACGTCGAGGCGCAGAGGATCATGCTTTGAGCAGGAGGAACGGGCCGATGAGGGTTGCGAAGACACTGACCTGGCTTGCGCTGAGCGGGTGGATGCTCGTCGCCTGGGCTACGGCCGGAGCGGCGGCGACCGAGGACCGGGCGCAGCTGGAGAAGGACCTGGCCGAGGCCAGGTCGAGGCTGGACCAGGCTGCGCGCGACGTGGCCGAGATGAGCAGGCGACTCTACGGAGACCAACCGGAGGAAATCATCAAGTTTCTCCATGGCGAGCCGCGCGGGGCCATGCTCGGCGTGAACATAGCCACCGGCGGCCCCCCCGGGGAAGGCGTGCGGATCAACGGCGTGAGCCCGGGAGGCCCGGCCGAGGCGGCTGGCCTGCGTGCCGGGGATGTGCTCGTCGCGATCGATGGTGTACGCCTCGATCGCAACGGCGAGCAGGCGCCGGCCGCCCGCCTCACGGGCTTCATGCGCACGGTCCAGCCCGGACAGCGTGTGCAGGTCGAGTACCTGCGCGACGGCGACCGCCGCAAGGCGGAGCTGACCGCCGCACCCGCAGAGCCGCCGATCGCGCGCGTGCTGCGTGAGCGGCTCGGCCCGCTGCAGGAGCAGTTCAACCTGAAGGAGTTCGAGAGGCTGCTGGTCCCGGAGAGGGCCTTCGGCTCGCTCGAGCTCGTCACCGTCACGCCGAAGCTCGGACGCTATTTCGGTGCAGATCGGGGCCTGCTGGTCGTGCGTGCGCCAAGCGACCAGAGCTTCAGGCTCGAAGAGGGCGACGTGCTGCTCGCGATAGACGGCCGGGTCCCGGAGAGCCCGGGGCACGCTTTCCGCATCCTGAGGTCCTACCAGCCGGGCGAGAAGCTCGCGCTCGAGATCCTGCGGGACCGCAAGAAGCTCGAGCTCGAGGTCACCGTGCCCGAGCCTTCGGCGGTCGGCGGACCCCCGATGCCCGTGGCGCCACCGCCACCTGCACCGCCCCCGAAGCCGGATCCGGTCTGATCCGCAACGCCCGCCGCGACACGGCGGGCGGCCGCGAGGCCCGGCCTGCACCGGCCGGCGACAGCGCTCTGCTAGCATGCGCGCCCGATGCTGCGGAGTGACTTTCAATACGAGCTGCCCGAGGAACTGATCGCGCGTTTCCCGGCGGAGCGCCGCAGCGACAGTCGCCTGCTGCACCTCGCCGGCGGGACCGGCGCCATTGCCGACCGGCGGATGACCGAACTGCCCGGGCTGCTGCGGGCCGGCGACCTGCTCGTGTTCAACGACACACGAGTGATCCCGGCGCGCATGTTCGGCCGCAAGGACACCGGCGGGCGGATCGAGATACTGCTCGAGCGGGTCACCGGTCCGCGGCAGGCGCTGGTGCAGTTGCGCGCCAGCAAGCCGCCGCGCGCGGGCGCCACGCTGCGGCTCGATCCGGCAGGTGACTGCGCCACCGTGCTGGGCCGCGAGGGCGACTTCTGGCAACTCGAGTTCACGGCCGAACCGGGCGGTGTCTTCGCCAGGCTCGGCACGATGCCGCTTCCGCCGTACCTGGAGCGGCCAGCGGTTGCGCTGGATTTCGAGCGATACCAGACCGTCTTTGCGCGGCGCCCCGGGGCGGTTGCGGCTCCGACCGCGGGGCTGCACTTCGACGCCGAGCTGCTCGAGGCGCTCGGGTCGGCAGGAGTCTCGACGACCTTCGTCACGCTGCACGTCGGGGCGGGCACGTTCCAGCCCGTGCGCGCGCTGGACATCGCCGATCACCAGATGCACGTCGAGCGGCTTTCGGTCAGCGCTGCGGCCTGCGACGCGGTCGGCGCGGCCCGACGCCGTGGCGGCCGGGTCGTCGCGGTGGGCACGACCAGCGTGCGGGCGCTCGAGACCGCGGCCGCGGACGGGACTCTTGCGCCCTACGAGGGCGATACGCGGCTGTTCATCACGCCGGGATACCAGTTCAGGGTCGTGGATGCGCTGCTGACGAACTTCCACCTTCCAGAGTCGACGCTGTTGATGCTCGTCTGCGCATTCGCGGGCCAGCGGTCGGTAATGGCCGCCTACCGCCATGCTGTCGAGGCCCGTTACCGGTTCTTCAGCTATGGCGATGCGATGCTGGCAGAACCGGCGCCGGGTGCGCTGGCGGCGAGGGCTGGCGTATGAAGTTCGACCTGCTCGGCACCGACGGGGCGGCCCGCTGTGGGCGCCTGACGTTGCGGCGAGGCGTGGTGGAAACGCCGGTATTCATGCCGGTCGGCACCTACGGCACGGTAAAGGCGATGACGCCGGAGGAACTGCGCCAGCTCGGCGCGCAGATCGTGCTCGGCAACACCTTTCACCTGATGCTGCGGCCCGGCGCGGACGTGATCCACGCACATGGGGGACTGCACGGCTTCATGCACTGGCAGGGCCCGATCCTCACCGATTCGGGCGGGTTCCAGGTGTTCAGTCTCGCGGAGCTGCGCAAGCTCGGTGAGGACGGCGTCCGGTTCCGCTCGCCGGTCAACGGTGACCCGGTGTTCCTGAGCCCCGAGATCTCGATGCAGATGCAGACGACGCTCGATTCGGACGTGGTGATGGCCTTCGACGAGTGTCCCCCGTACCCGTGTTCCGCAGACCAGGCGCGAGAGTCAATGGAGCTCTCGATGCGCTGGGCGGGGCGCAGCCGCGCGGCGTTCCTGGAACTTGGCAACCCGAACGCGCTTTTCGGCATCGTCCAGGGCGGCACCTGGCCGGACCTGCGCAGCGAGTCTCTCGAGGCCCTGCTCGCGATCGGCTTCGATGGCTATGCCATCGGAGGTCTTGCAGTCGGCGAGCCGGCCGCGGAGCGGGAGCGGGTCCTGGCGGAGCTCACGCCGAAGATGCCCGCAGACCGGCCGCGGTACCTGATGGGGGTCGGCACCCCAGCCGACATCGTGGCCGCAGTCGCCCGGGGCGTGGACATGTTCGATTGCGTCCTGCCTACCCGCAATGCCCGCAACGGGCACCTGTTCACCTCGCAGGGCGTCGTGAAGATCCGCAATTCCGCGCACCGCGCCGACACCGGCCCGCTGGATCCCGCCTGCGACTGCTATACCTGCCGGAGCTACTCGCGCGCCTACCTGCGGCACCTGGACCGGTGCAACGAGATCCTCGGGGCCCGGCTGAACACGATCCACAATCTTCACTACTACCTGAGGCTGATGGAGCGCATCCGGGAGGCGGTGCGGCAGCGGCGTTATGCCAGCTTTGCCGCCGAATTCCTGGCAGGGCAGGAGGCCGGCGCCGCCCGCGACGGCAGCGCGGCCGCCACTCGGGTATAATCGCGCACCTTTTTCGACGCCCCTCGGGGCCCCTGACAGGAGTTTCACCTGATGGATTGGTTGATCGCGAGCGCCTGGGCCCAGGCCGCCGGCGGGTCGCAGCCGAACGCCTTTGTCCAGCTGTTGCCCCTGATCCTGATCTTCGTCGTCTTCTATTTCCTGTTGATCCGCCCGCAGGCGAAGCGGGCCAAGGAGCACAAGGCGATGGTCGCGGCGCTCGCCGTCGGCGACGAAGTCGTCACCAGTGGCGGCATTCTCGGCAAGATCACCGAGGTTGGAGAACAGTTCCTGACCGTGGAGGTCGCCGAAGGCGTCCGCGTCAAGGTGCAGCGTCCCACCGTCAGCAGCGTCCTTCCCAAGGGCACTCTCAAGAACGCCTGAACCCGGGGAAGACGTTAAATGCACACGTATCCGGCCTGGAAGATCTGGCTGGTCGCCATCGTCATGCTGGTGGCACTGCTGCTCGCGTTGCCTAACTTTTTCGGCGAGGGACCAGCGCTGCAGCTCTCGCGCAACGACCGCGCCGCCGTCACCGAGCAGGGGCTCGACGAAGTCAACGCGGCGCTGGCCGCGAAGGGCATCCAGCCCGAGGCGGCCTGGATCGAGGATGATCGGCTGGTGCTTAGGTTTGCAGAGGTCAGCGAGCAGATCGCCGCCCGCGAAGCGATCCAGCAGGCCGCCGAGGGCGAGTATCTCGCGGCGCTCTCGCGCGCGCCCCGCATGCCCGGCTGGATGCGCGCGATCGGCTTGAAGCCGATGAGCCTCGGGCTCGACCTGCGCGGCGGCGTCTACTTCGTCTACGAGGTGGACGTTGCGGGAGCCGTGTCGCAGCTGCTGTCCAGCATGGAGCGGGACTACCGGACGCTGCTGCGGGACGAGCGCATCCCGTTCACCGGCATCCAGAGCGACGGCACGGACAGCGTGACGATCGCGCTGCGCAGCGCCGAGGACGTCGACAAGGTCACGGCGCTGCTGCGCAAGCAGGATCCGAACCTCGGGATCGACGGCGACCGCACCGCCGACGGTGGCACGGTCACGGTCCAGTTGAGCCCCGATCAGGTCAAGCAGCGGCAGGATTTCGCGATCCAGCAGAACATCACGACGCTGCGTAACCGGGTGGACGAACTCGGCGTCACCGAGCCGATCGTCGCCCGCCAGGGCGTGGACCGGATCGTCGTGCAGCTGCCGGGTGTGCAGGACCCGAACGAGGCGCTGCGCGTGCTCGGCGCGACCGCGACGCTTGAGTTCCGGCTGGTGGACGACCAGGGCGACGCGCTGGAGGCCGAGCGGCTGCAGCGGGCTCCGCTCGGCTCGAAGCTCTACAAGACGCGCGAGGGCCGCCCGGTGCTGTTGAAGCGCGACGTGATCGCCTCGGGCGAGCAGCTGGTGGATGCGAGCTCGGGATTCTCCGAGGGGCAGCCGGCCGTCTACGTCAAGCTCGATGCCCGTGGCGCCGCAGAGATGCTCGAGACGACGCGGGAGAACGTCGGGCGGCCGATGGCGGTCGTGTTCATAGAGAAGAAGCGGCTGCTCGAGGATCAGCCCTGCCAGGGCGTGCGCTCGGGCAACGAATGCACCGCCGAAGAGGTGATCAGCGTCGCCACGATCCGCGGCGTGTTCAGCAGTAATTTCCAGATCACCGGCCTGCTCGCCGGCGAGGCGAGGGAACTCGCTCTGCTGCTGCGCGCCGGCTCGCTTGCGGCCCCGCTGTACATCGTCGAGCAGCGCACCGTCGGCCCGAGCCTCGGTCAGGACAACATCGATCGCGGCGTGCGCGCGCTGCTGATCGGCCTGCTCGCGACGTTCGTGTTCATGGTGATCTACTATCGCGGCTTCGGCCTGATTGCCGACGCGGTGCTGCTCGCGAACGTCGTGCTGCTCACCGCGTTGCTGTCGCTGCTGCAGGCCGCGCTTTCGCTGCCCGGCATTGCCGGCATCGTGCTCACGGTCGGCATGGCCGTCGACGCGAACATCCTGATCTTCGAGCGCATCCGGGAAGAACTCCGCAACGGCATGAGCCCCCACGCGGCGATCAATTCCGGCTTCGAGAAAGCCTTCTCCGCCATCGCGGACGCGAACGTCACGACCCTGATCGCCGGCGTGGTGCTGTTCACGTTCGGGACCGGGCCGGTACGCGGCTTCGCGGTCGTGCTGTCGCTCGGCATCATCACCTCGATGTTCACTGCGATCGTCGGGGGCCGGGCGCTGATCGAGGTTTTCTGGGGCCGCCGTCGCAAGCTCGAGTCGCTGCCGATCTGAGGGAGCATCATGGAATTCTTCTCGCACAAGACCAGATTCCCGTTCATGGCCACCCGCAAGCGGTGGTACGTGGTCTCGGCCGTGATCATCCTCGCCGCGCTGGCCTCGCTCGTGATCCGCGGGCTCAATTTCGGCATCGACTTCACCGGTGGCGTCGAGCTCGAGATCGGCTTCCCGCAGGACGCGGACCTGCAGAAGGTGCGTGCCTCGCTGGACAAGGCTGGCTACGGCGATGCGGTCGTGCAGAGCTTCGGCAACGCACAGGACGTGCTGGTCCGGCTCCTGCCGCGGGAAGGGGAGCAGGACGTCAACCAGCTGGCGCAGTCGGTGCTCGAGGCGATCAAGGCCGACGCCGCCGGCGTGGAGCTGCGGCGTACCGAGGTCGTCGGACCACAGGTGGGCAAGGAACTCGCGGAGAAGGGCGCGCTCGCAGTGCTGTTCACGTTCCTGCTGATCCTCGCCTACGTTGCCTTCCGCTTCCAGTGGAAGCTCGGAGTCGGGGCCATCATCGCGGCGATGCACGACCCGATCATCATCCTCGGCGTGTTCTCGCTGACCGGGATGACCTTCGACCTGCCGGCGCTGGCCGCGATCCTGGCCGTGATCGGCTACTCGCTGAACGACACGGTCGTGGTGTTCGACCGCATCCGCGAGCGCTTCCTGTCGATGCGCAAGGGCACGGCGGAGCAGGTGATGGACACGGCGATCAACGAGACCCTGTCCCGCACGATCATCACCAGCGGCACGACGATGCTGACGGTGCTGGCGCTGCTGTTCTTCGGTGGCGAGATTCTGCGCGGCTTCGCGACGGCACTGGCGATCGGCATCGTCGTGGGCACGTATTCCTCGATCTACATCGCCAGCGCGACCGCGCTGGACCTCAAGCTCACGGCGCGCGACCTGATGCCGGTGCAGAAGGAAAAGGACGCGGTCGACGAGCTGCCCTGAGCGCAAGGTGATTTCGTGAGCCGTCTCCGGCGCAGGAGCCCGTGATGGGGCTGGTCTGGGGGGGCTTCCTGGTCTTCTTCCTGGCGCTGCTGGCCTTCGACCTCAGCGTCCTGCATCGCGAGGCGGCGGAACTCTCGGTCCGCCAGGCGCTGTTCTGGACGATGGTCTGGGTCAGCGTGGCGCTGTCCTTCAACCTGGTCATCTACGGTCTCTACGAGCATGCCTGGTTCGGCTTCGTGCCGGGCCCGGGCGTCAGTGGCGGCGCGGATGCCGTCGTGCAGTTCATCACCGGCTACCTGCTCGAGTGGTCGCTGTCGGTCGACAACATCTTCGTGATCGCGCTGATCTTCGCCTATCTGCGGATCCCGGCGCTGTACCAGTACCGGGTACTGTTCTGGGGCATCGTCGGCGCGATCGTGCTGCGCGGGCTGATGATCGCCGCCGGCACGACGCTGCTGCACTACTTCGACTGGATGTTCTACGTCTTCGGCGCGATCCTGCTGGTCTCGGCGCTGCGGATGCTCCGTGAGCACGACGAGAAGATCGACTTCGAGCGCAGCATCCCGGCGCGGCTGGTGCGGCGGTTCGTGCCGGTGACCGAGGAACTCGAGCGGGCGCGATTCTTCGTCCGCCGCCAGGGCACGCTCTACGCGACGCCGCTGTTCGTCGCGCTGGTCATGGTGGAGCTCACCGACATCGTGTTCGCGGTGGACTCGATACCAGCGATCCTGGCCGTGACCCGCGATCCGTTCCTGGTTTTCACCTCGAACGCATTCGCGATCCTGGGGTTGCGTTCGCTGTACTTCGCGGTCGCGGGCCTGATGGCGATGTTCCGCTACCTGAAGTACAGCCTGGTGTTCATCCTGGCCTTCGTGGGGGTGAAGATGATGCTCGCGAGCCGCTTCCACGTGCCGAACCTGGTCTCGCTCGCGATCATCCTCGGCACGCTGCTGGGTGGCATCCTGGCATCGCTGTGGGTGACGCGGCGGGAGAACCGCCGGATCCTGCCGCCGGAGTGACGGGGCGGCTCGGCCCCGGGCGCGCGCTCAATCCTCGCGCAGCTCGGCCGGAACCAGCGGCCTCAGCGCTTCGACCATTTCATCAAACACCTTCGGGCTGCCCGCGATGATGTTGCCTTTCTGGCGGTACTCTGCTCCGGTCAGCGTGCCGACCCGCCCGCCCGCTTCGGTGATCAGCAGCGTTCCGGCTGCCGTATCCCAGGCATTGAGCCCGATCTCCCAGAATCCGTCGAGGCGTCCCGCCGCCAGATAGGCCAGGTCGAGCGAGGCCGCGCCGGGCCGACGTATGCCCGCACTCCTATCCATCACCAGTCGCAGCATCGACAGGTATTCGTCCATCCAACGTGCGTTGGCGCGGTACGGGAAGCCAGTGCCGATCAACGCACCCTCGAGGGCCGGCTGCTTGCTGACCCGGATCTTCCGCCCGTCGAGCTGCGCTCCGTCGCCACGCGAGGCCGTGAACAGTTCCTGGCGCATCGGGTCGTAGACGACGGCATGCTCCATCCGCCCCCGATACTGTACTGCGATCGAGACCGCGAAGACCGGGAAGCCGTGCAGGAAGTTGGTCGTCCCGTCGAGCGGGTCGATGATCCAAAGGAATTCATCGC
>Ga0316577_10001551_pt1 | contig 10923 bp, 8 predicted proteins | sample S5NA_FD_203073 | JGI IMG/M metagenome (GOLD analysis project Ga0316577, IMG submission 203073) | Rhizosphere microbial communities from salt marsh grasses in Alabama, United States - S5-7_050615r2r1 | ecosystem: Host-associated > Plants > Roots > Rhizosphere | place: USA: Alabama | collected... | reverse complement strand
GATCCTCCTCCAACGTGGGATCAAGACCTACGGCCTGCTCGAAAGCCTGCGACGCTTGCGTGTAAAACCCCAGCAGTCGCAGCACCTCGCCGCGCAGCGCGTAAGCCGATGCAGCGTCAGGGTCGGCAGCTATGGCGCGATCGGCATCGTCCAGCGCCAGGATGAGCCGCTCCTGCGCTAGGTAAACAGAACCCCTGGCGACGTAGGCCGGCGCAAACTCGGGGTCGACCTCGATGGCCCAGTCAAAGTATTGCATCGCGCACGTGACGTCACCCCTCTGCCGGCAGGCCAGACCTGCCTCATAGTAAACCTGCGCGCCAACCGGGGCGGGAGTAACCGTGGTCGGGATGCGCGTGGGTAACCGCAGCGGAGAGAGAGGGCTGGAAGGGACGGTGGGATCGACGCAGCAACCCGCCAGAACAATCATCGCCAACAGCAGTGACAACCGTCGCACCGACATTAACCCCCAGCGTGTAGGTCCTGCCAAGCGGGCAGCCCACCCAAGCCCCCGGCAGCCTGCGCCCCGCGCGCGATCGCCTCGGCGACGACCTCGGCGGCGTAAGCGCCGATCAGGTTGACGTCGGCGCGCTTGTTGCCGGTCGACAGCGCAAAGAGGGTGTCGCCGTCGAAGAGGGTATGCGCCGGGCGCACCGCCCGCGCGACCCCGTCCTGCGCCATCTGGGCCACCTTGTTGGTCTGCTCCTTGTTTAGCCGGGCGTTGGTCGCCACCACGCCGATGACCGTGTTCGAAGAGGCGAACTTGAGCGACGCCTTGCCAACCAAGCTGCGCATCACCGCCAACGTATCAGCAGGTTCGTCGGATGTCAGACTCCGCGCGCCCGCCAAGATCTCGCCCGTTCGGGATTCCACCACGTCACCGAGGGGGTTGGCGACGACGAGCGCGCCCACCACCAACCCACCCCCCAGCTCGACGGCGGTACTGCCCAAGCCCGTCTTCATCGCCCGACCCGGACCGAGTATCTTACCTGCGGTCGCGCCGGTGCCGGCGCCCACGTTTCCCTCCGCCACGGGGGTGTCTGTGGCGGCCTGGCAGGCAGCGTAACCGGAGCCAGCATCAGGCCGGGCCTTGGGGTCACCGATGTCCAAATCGAACAGGATCGCAGCCGGGACGATGGGCACCTTGGCCACGCGCGCGTTTAAGCCCACACCCCGTTCCTCCAGATAGCGCATCACGCCGTCGGCAGCAGCCAGGCCGTAGGCCGAGCCCCCGGCCAGGAGCACCGCGTGCACATCCTGCACCAGATGAAGAGGGCGCAGCAGGTCGGTCTCGCGGGTGCCCGGCGCGCCACCTCGTTGGTCGACTCCGCCCACGGCACCTTTCTCGCACAGCACGACGGTGCAGCCGGTCAGGCCCTCCAAATCGGTGGCGTGACCGACGCGAATGCCAGGGACGGCTGTAATGCCTTTCTGCACAGACCTTGCCATAGCGCCTCCGGTATCCCTCATCGCCAATAACAGCACAAGTATAACTCACCTATAATAGAAAGCAAGATGACTGCTCAGCCTCTTGAACAAAAAAGTGATATGCCTGAGTATTAACAAAGCAAGAAACGAACACCCACCGCTACTATGGCGGTGGGTGTTCGTGCAACAGAAGGAAAAATGTCTGGTAATGTCTTTCCAATACCCCCGTCGGCAAGCTAGCAGTCGACGCAGTATGCCTCAGAGTGTTGCCGTACCACGGGCACATGTGGCACGTGCCGTGATCGCAATCTCTCGCCAGCGGCGATCAGGAAACTGCCGATGCTCGCCAGAACGCGGTCCAAAAGCCTGGGAGCCCCCGCTCTTGCCTGTCGTATCAACCGGTAGTGTTCAATCTCTTTGAACAACTCCTGTCGATGTATCCTCTCCATCTTTATCATCAAATAAGGGTTAGAATATGGCTCCAACATGCCCGTCCTCCTTTGTACCTCGAACAAACCATCTAGCGTACGGATTCCTTCAGAGCACCGAACGTATCGTCGATGCGCGCGCGGTTCAGCCTATAGGTCTTGGCGCCCTCGTGACGCTCCACGGATAGATAGCCGATGGCAGCGAGTTGGCGCAGGTGTCGCGATGCCGCCGACTGGCTGAGATCGAGTCGCTCCATAATCTCCTGAGAATTCATATCTTCTCCGCCGGACAGCAACTCCAGGATACGCAGACGTGTCTCGTCTGCCAGGGCATTTAGGCGCATCAGCAACTCGGAGCGGCTCAACTCAGGCGAGCTAGTTGAGATACCCTCGGGAACGTGCACACCAAAGACGAGCTTGACCACGTTATCGCGAACCATCCGCCCGATGTAGGGGCCAAAGTGAGCTGAAGGAATGAACGTGATCCAGCCGGCCTCATCTTGCCATTTTTCGCACTCGGCGGGCAGCTCGCGCCCGATGACCCGATACACAGCCTCGGAACACGGCATCCCGGTCAAGTCCAATGCTTGAAAGGCGGCGATCGTTTCCTGCAGCAAGGGCAATCTGCGCTCCCATTCGACGGCCACAACATCGTCCCACATCGCCCGCAAATGCGTCACGACCAAGTCCTGCATAACGGGAGGATCGTTGAGCAGGGCATACGCTTCTTGATAAAGCTCCGAGTCGTGGGCCTCTCCTTGCCCTCCGCAGATCATGCGCTCGGTCAGTGACAAATACACATCTCGATCGGCCAAGAGTTGCTCAGGCGTGGGCACCTCCTCATCGAGCGTTTCCTTCGCCCGTTCGACCAACGCGTCCATTCTGCGATCACGCAGCGCAATCGGATCGCGCGCCGCCAAATCATCCAGCCAGGCCGTAAAGCTAGGCCAGGTATCTTTACCCAGATACGCCTCCGGATCCAGAACATCGACGACCAGCCGGTGTTGACGCAGCCGCTCTGGCGAGAGCGTCGTCGCGGTGCGGTAGATCCACTCGTCGAAACCCGAGAACTGCTCAACGAGATTGACCAATTGAAGACTGCTGAGCACATTGAACGCCGGCTCCAGCGAAAAAGTCACCGTGAGTTTTTTTTCAGGAACAATGAGATCTGGCATCGACCATTCCTTCCATCTTTTTCACCTTACCCACTAAACCGGGTAAATCGACTCTATTTTACCACACTCCGCATCGCTTGTCAAGCACTTTTTCCACTTTACCCGGTGAAGCGGGTAAAGTCAAAGAAGAAGCAGAACCTGGCCGCGTCAACTAGCCAACTTGTCCCGATCGTTGTAAAATACCCCATCTGTAAGCATCAAGGAGGTCTCTGTGAAAATCCTAGTTACCGGCGGCGCCGGCTACATCGGCAGCATCGTCACCGAGAAACTCATCGAGGCAGGCGACTCGGCCATCGTTTTTGACAACCTCTACTATGGCCACCGGGGCGCGGTCCACCCCGACGCCGTCTTCGTCGAGGGAGACCTGGCGGACCGGGCTGCAGTCAAGGCGCTGTTCGACACTCACGACGTCGAGGCGGTGATGCACTTTGCCTCCTACACGTTGGTGGGCGAGTCGATGCAAAAGCCCTTCCTGTACCTCGGGGGCAACATCACCAACGGGATCAACCTGCTGCAGGAGGCCGTCGAACACGGCGTGCGCCGTTTCATCCTCTCCTCCACAGCCAACCTCTTTGACGATCCACAACGCATGCCGATCGATGAGGAGGAACGCATCATCCCCGGCAGTCCTTACGGCGAATCGAAGAACATCCTGGAGCGCTTCCTTCACTGGCTGGATCACATCTATGGCTTTCGCTACGCAGCGCTGCGTTACTTTAACGCTGCCGGAGCCTCTCCTACCGGCGAGCGGGGCGAGGATCACGATCCCGAGACGCACCTTATCCCGCTCACGCTGCAGGTGGCACTAGGCCAAAGGGAAAAGATCACCATTTACGGCAACGACTACCCCACCCGCGATGGCACCTGCGTGCGCGACTACATCCACGTGGTCGACCTGGCCCAGGCGCACATCCTGGCCCTGCGGGCGCTGGACGAAGGCAGCCGCACCTACAATCTGGGCAACGGCCAGGGATTCACCGTCAAGGAGGTCATCGAGACCTGCCGCGCGGTGACTGGTCACCCCATCCCCGCCGAGATCGGCGCGCGCCGCTCCGGCGACCCGGCCACGCTGATCGCCAGCAGCGAGAAAATTCGCCGCGAGTTGGGCTGGGAACCCCAGTACCCAGACCTGCGCGCGATCGTCGAGCACGCCTGGGCGTGGCACCGCACGCACCCGAACGGCTATGAGGGCTGATGCGCGTCGCGATCAACGCCTGGTTTTGGAATAGCCCCACCACCGGCAGCGGACAGTATACGCGGAGGGTGGTAGAGCATCTGGAAGCGATTGCGGAGTTGGAGATCCTGCTCATCGCACCTGATGGGTATGGGTTTCAGGTTGCCAAGTTCCAGGCTTCAGGTTCCGAAAAACCTGAAACACTGAACCTGAAACCAAAACCCGGCAACCTTAGCAAAGTCGGGTTCGAGCAAATCGCCTTCCCCCGCGCGTGCCGCCGCCTGCACGTCGACGTGGCACACGTGCCGTATTGGGCGCCGCCGCTGCGGCCCGCCATCCCAACCGTCGTCACCGTCCACGACCTGATCCCACTGTTGTTGCGTGAATACCGAGGCGGGCCACTGGTGCAGCTCTACACCGCGCTGGTCGGCTACGCCGCGCGCAGCGCCACGTTAGCGCTGACCGACTCGGAATTCTCCCGGCAGGACATCGTCGCGCATCTGGGTCTCGCCCCAGACCGCGTGCGAGCCGTCTACCTGGCCGCGGGCGAGGGGTACACGCCGACGCCCGACCCAACCGATGCCGACGTCCGCGCGCGACACAGCCTGCCGGAGCGGTACGTGCTCTACCTGGGCGGGTTTGACGTGCGCAAGAACGTCGCCGCGCTGATCGAAGCCTACCGCCGGGCCACGCCGACCATCGGCGAGACGCACCCGCTGGTGATCGCCGGGCGGCTGCCAGAGAACGACACTCCTTTCTCCCCCGATCCCCGCCGCCTGGCCCGAGAGCGAGGACTCGAAGAACGCGTCGTGCGCTTCATCGACTTTCCAGATGACGCGGACAAGCCCGCGCTCTACCGGGGCGCGACGGCCTTTATCTTTCCCTCCCGCTACGAGGGATTCGGCCTGCCGCCCCTGGAGGCGCTGGCCTGCGGCACGCCGGTCGTGGGCAGCGACGCCTCCTCCATCCCCGAGATCGTCGGCAAAGGCGGGCTGCTGCTGCCGCCGGATGATGTCGAAGGCATGGCACAGGCGCTGGTCAGGCTGGCGACCGACGCGGACTTTCGCGCCGAGCTGAGCCGTCGCGCGCTGGCCCAGGCCGCGCGCTTCTCGTGGGAGCAGACGGCGCAGGAAACACTGGCAGCGTACCGGAGTGCGGCAGGCCAAGTATGAGCACAAACAGCAAATCGCAAAAGTCAAATTTCAACTATCAAATCGGCAAATACCGAGATTTAGGCATTTGCAGTTTGATATTTGTCATTTTCCTTGCTCTCTACACCGCCACCCTCATGCCCGACGTGCTCCCCGCCGACTCGGGCGAGTTCCAGCGAGTCGCCGCCGCGGCTGGACTGGCCCACCCGCCGGGCTATCCACTCCACACGATGCTGGGATGGCTATTCGCCCAACTGCCACTGGGCCCCAGCCCGGCATGGCGCGTGAACTTTTTCTCGGCGGTCACCGCCGCAGCCACCGTCGCGCTGGTGTTCCAGACCGGCCGCCGGATGACAAACACGATCCAGGGAGGGCTAGCAGCCGCGCTGATGCTCGGTTCCGCGACTACCTTTTGGGCCACGGGGACAAAGGCCAGCATACGGCCACTGACCGCGTTCTTCATCGCTCTGTGCGTGTACGCCCTGGTCGAGTACAGGTCACAAATCACAAATAGCAAATCACAAATAGCCCATCGCTACCTGATACTCTTCGCCCTCGCCCTCTCCCTGGGATTCACCCACCACTACGCCTCGATGGCCTTCCCCGCCATCATCTTTGCCGCCTACCTCATCCTAGCCGATCCCTCCATCCTGCGCCAACCACGCTGCTGGCTCAAACCCATCACCGCCTTCGTCATCGGGCTGCTAGTGCTGCTCTACCTACCCCTGCGCGGCTCGCCCGATCTAAACCTGACCACCCCGGCAGGCTTTTTCTACTATTTCCTAGGTCTCGGTTTTGGGGGTGATATGTTCGCCGTCAGCCTCTTCGACCGGCTGGCGATATTCCCCACCCTGCTGCACTTTCAGTTCAACACCGTGCTCCTGCTGGCGGCGATCCTGGGCGCGCTGCTTCTCCTATGGCACGACCGCGAGTTGGCGCTGCTCCTGCTGGGCAGCTTTATCCTGCACACGATCATCGTCCTCACCTACCGCGCCCCACAGACAGTCGAGTACATGATGCCCGCCTACGTGCCGCTGGCGCTGCTGGCGGCGGCGCCGTTCAAAGCAATCCCCAAACTCCAAACGGCAAATCGCAAATCGCAAATCGCAAATCTCGCACGCGTTTGCAAATTTGCAATCCCAACCATCGTTCTCATCGCCGGCATATTCAACCTGGCCAGCCACCTTCCCAGTTACGTCACGCTCTCCCAGAGCCACGACGCCCGTGACTATGCCGAGACGCTGCTGCGCGACGCGCCCGCCGATGCCGTCGTGTTTTCCAACTGGCACTGGTTCACACCGATGCGCTACCTGCAGGAGGTCGAGGGACTGCGCCCTGACGTGAACGTCGAATACGTCTACCCCGAGGGACGCTCGCTGGCGCAGAATTGGGTGGACGCGATCGAGGCGGCCATCCACGCACGGCCCGTAGTCGTCACCAATCACTACGCAGAGTACGGTCAACTGGACTATCGCTTCGAGCCGCTCGGGCAGGCGTTCCTGGTGCGCACCACACCCAACTTTGACCCGCCCGTCGACCTGATGCCAATTGATGTCACCTTGAGCAACCAGGTCACACTGCTGGGCTACCGGCTGGAGGCGGGTCGTGAACCCGAGGACGAGACAGAGCCCTCCCATCCACTCGTGTTAACCCTAGCCTGGTCGCCGATCACCACACCCCCAAGCGATCTCTCCCTCTTCGCCCAGCTCATCGGCGCCGATGGACGGCTGTGGAGCGTCACGCGCGATGCCAGCCATCCGGCAGGCCGCCTCGTCGCCGGCGAGGTCGTCGCAGAGCGCTTTGTCATCCACCCGCTGCTCCACGCCCCGCCGGGCGACTATACGCTCGCCGTCGGCGCGTACACACCCGATGGCCGCCTCATCGCAGAAGATGGGAGCGACGCTGTGCGGCTAACCTCTGTGCAGGTCCAGCCGGCCACGCTGCGGCCCGTCACCACCCACCCCACCAGCGCGCGCTTTGCCAGGGGCCCCATCCTCATCGGCGTAGACTATGACACCGGCATATCCGGCCAGGTGCGCATTTACCTACACTGGCAGGGACCGGGCGACGAGGCCGACTTGCACCTGCTAGATAGGAGTGGCATGGTCGTCGGCCAGGGGCGTGTCTCGGCACTGACGAGCGGCCAGTACACCACAGTGGCCTTTGACCTCCCAACCGCGCCCGCACGCGTGATGCTGCTCGACGGCGACCAACCTCGCCGCCGAAACCTTCTCTTCGGCCAGAGCGCCCCACTGCCGGCGCTTGCCTCCGGCGAGCGGTATGTCCCCTTCGGCGACAGCCTGGTGTTGGCCGGCCTCGACGGACCAACAGGCGAGTTGCGTCCCGGCCAAGACGTCACCCTGGGCATCCACTTTCTCGCCATGCGCCCCCTGGAACAGGACTATGTCGTCTCCACCGCCCTCGTGGGCCTCAACCCATCTGCCATCTGGGCCTGGCGCACGGACGACGACAGCGTGCCCGCTACGGGCGCGATTCCCACACTCAAATGGATTTACGGATCGGCCGTCTTTGATCCGCATCAGCTCGCCATCCCCAACAACGCCCCACAACTGCCTGTCGAAGGCTCGCTGGTCATCTACGATCACTTCACCCAGGCCCCGCTCCCCCCACTCGACGAACGCCTTCTCTTTCCGCCAGCCGTTCCTCTCAACACTCTCAACACCTGGAGCATCGTCTCTCCATAGTCCGCCATCTACGCTTTGCTATTTGTATTTGTCATTTCCTTCCTTTCCCCTCCTGCTATAATATGCTACAATTACAGTAGAAGGAAAGCAGGATGGCCGAGATCCAACCCAGCGAACTCAAGCAAATTCCCCTATTCGAGAATCTAGCGTGGCGGAACCTCACCGCCGTTGCAGATTTGTTCAAGAGTGAGGAATATCCAGCCGACCACGTAATCTGCGAGCAGGGCCAAGACCCCGATAACAAGGCCTACTTCGTCAGAAGCGGCAAGCTGAGCGTCAGGCACATCGATGAAGAAGGCATGATGCACGAGACCACCCGCCTCGGTCCCGGCAACTTTTTCGGACAGATCTCACTCCTGCTAGATACGCCTCAAGATGATACCATCGTCGTCATCGAGGATGCAACGCTGCTATCGCTGACCAGGGACGATCTCTTCAGACTAATAGACAGCCGCCCTTCGCTGCTCGAAGCGCTCCAGTCCAGGATGCCCAAGATCGAGCCCGATGAACTCGAGCAAATTCCCCTGTTCGCGAATCTCAGCCGGAAGGAGCGCAGACTCGTCGCCGAGCTGTTCAAACCGCACGAGTATCAGACCGAACGCACGCTATTCCTCCAGGGACAGCCGGGCCGTCGGTCTCACTATGTCAAAAGCGGCGAGGTGCGCGTCTCCCGTGTCGACCCACGGGGCATCCTGCAAGAGATCGCCCGTCTCGGCCCCGGTGGTTTTTTCGGCCAGACCTCCCTACTGGTAGGAGAGCCTCACGACGCCACCGTCGAAGTCGTCCGAACCGCGATCGTGCTCTCCATACACAAGGACGATTTCGACGAGCTGTTGGAACAGCATCCTGCGATACTCCGCGGGCTGGACATGCGACCAGAAGTATCCAAGAGGCGACACGCCCCGCGCCTCCCTGGCCAATTTCCGGACGAGACCGTCATAGAGTACATGCGCAAACACCCGTTGACATTGCAGCGACAGCTCGCCCTTCCAATCTTGTTCCTGCTGCTGGTCACGGCCGGCCTGATCCTCGGATTTTTGAGCGGTGTCATCTCGGCGCTGCCCTGGATCGTGACCCTCCTCATCAGCGCGATCTTGATCCTGCCCCCGTCCGGTCTCATCTGGTACAGGGTCACGGACCACAACAACGATTACTACGTCGTGACGAACAAACGCGTCATGCACCAGGAACGCTCACCTTTCGGACGCGAGAATAGTGGAGAGGCATCCCTGCTCGACATCCAAGACATCGAACAGGTAAAGGCAGGACAGACGGCGCGACTGCTCAATTTTGGCGATCTGATCATCGACACAGCCGCCAGACAACAGCCCGTGGTCTTTCGCCAGATCCCGAATCCCGAGAGGATAAAGAACCTGATCTTTGAACAAAGAGACCGCGCCATGGCCTGGGCTAGGGCCGAAGGACGCACCGCCATCCGCGACGCGATGCAGACCCGCTTCGGCTTGCAAAGGCCCCCGGAGCAGGTGGACAAACCGCCTGCCCCCACTAAAGATCACGGTGTCAGTCTCTTGAAGTGGCTACGCACAGGCGGCGGCCTCTTTCCCCCATTGCGCTACGAAAAAGGAGATACCATTACCTGGCGCAAGCACTGGATTGCCCTGATCAACCCCATCTTACCCCCAACCGCCTGGATCGCGATCGCCACCATCGTCGCCATCATATTGATCTATGCAAGAACCCGAATCGAGTTCGGCCTGGGTTCAATCCTGCTCGGCTATGGGGTGCTCTTGATATTTCCTGTGCTCTGGTGGATCTGGCAGTTCTCTGATTGGCAGAACGATACCTACCACGTGACGTCAACGCGCATCATCGATATCGAGAAGCGTCCTTTCGGTGGGAGAGAAGAGCGAAGAGAGGCCGATCTGCAACGAGTGCAGAACATCACCGTGACGATACCCGGTCTTTTGGCCCGATGGCTCAACTATGGCTCGGTCGTCATCGAGACGGCTGGCGCAGAGTCCTTCACCTTCGATCTGGTCAAGGATCCGAACGGCGTGCGGGCCGAAATCTCCCGCCGGGTAGAAGCGCGACGGCGGCAAATATCTCAGGAAGAAGCCATCCGCCACCGGGATGAACTGCTCGAGTGGTTCTCTGTATACGACCAGATACATCAGCAATCAAGCGTTCACAAGCCCGAGCCATCCCTACCTCAAGAAGAACAGGAGTCCTAAAGTATGTCCGTACGTAAAATCGTGATCTATGACGATCCAACGCTGCGCAAGAAATCGCGTCGCGTAAAAGATGTGGATGACGATGTGCAGCGCCTCATCGATGACATGGTCGAGACGATGCACACAGCTAACGGCATCGGCCTGGCCGCCATACAGGTTGGCGTGCCGCAGCGCGTCATCGTCGTGCAACTGCCCGAGCTGGATGAGGATTCCGGGGAAAGCGAGGAGGAACCCGATCCCAACGCGGGCCGGCTCTTTGCCGTCATCAACCCCCAACTGGCGCGCAGGTCCAGCGAGACCGAGGAAGGCATCGAAGGGTGCCTATCCATCCCCGGCCTGGTGGGTGACGTGGAGCGCTGCTGCATGGTTACCGTCAAAGGGCTTGACCGCCAGGGCAAAAAGGTGCGCATCAAGGCCCACGACTTGCTGGCACGCGTCTTTCAGCACGAGATCGATCACTGCGACGGCGTGCTATTCATCGACCACATCGATGATCCCGAGAAGCTTTACCCCGTGACCGCAGGGGAGGAGGAAGCTGCCGAGGCGGCACAGGAAGTGCCGCCAGCACAGAAGGTGCCGGCGGCATAAAATGAGCTTGATTTCGGCAACCTGTATCTGCCGCCGTACCCAGAGATAAATCTCCAGGCTCAAAAATAAAAGCACTTCGGGCTAT
>Ga0316577_10001550_pt1 | contig 10923 bp, 6 predicted proteins | sample S5NA_FD_203073 | JGI IMG/M metagenome (GOLD analysis project Ga0316577, IMG submission 203073) | Rhizosphere microbial communities from salt marsh grasses in Alabama, United States - S5-7_050615r2r1 | ecosystem: Host-associated > Plants > Roots > Rhizosphere | place: USA: Alabama | collected... | reverse complement strand
CCTTGAGGAGATATCCTTCGGCCCCGGCCTTGATCCCCTCAAAGACCATGTCGTCCGCGTCGTACGTGGTCAGGATGATCACGTGGACGTCCGGCTGCGCGGCGCAGATCCGGCGCGTGGCGGGAATGCCGCCCAGACGCGGCATCTTGAGGTCCATCAGCACGACGTCCGGTACCAGCTCCTCAGCCAGCTGGATCGCTTCCTCGCCGTCGCCGGCCTCGCCCGCCACCTCGATGCCCGGCGCGTACTTGAGGATCGTGGCCAATCCCTGCCGGACGATCTGTTGGTCATCCACCAGCAACACTCGGATCGCGCTCATCCTCTCCACCGTGCTCCTCACAACGCGCATCATCCATCAGGCTGTTTCCATTGTACTCCAAAGCCGGCCCGGGAGCAAATCGCACCCTTGCCAATTTGGCAAGCTGCGCATTTTGGGCTATACTTGTGGTGTGGTTTTCGCAGATCGCGTCGGGATCGTGGCACAAGCTGGCGGTCGCGGCGCGCCAGGGACGCGATCTATCGATCCGGTGTCGTCTCTGGTAGCGGACCCTTTGCGGGCTCGGAGGCGACCGCCAGCCGCAGATTCCGGCGGTGCGCTGAACCAGCAGCCATGCGCCCGAGATGCGGGAGCTGGTCCAGCCGGGCAACCGGAGGCCGGGCAGCCAAGCCGCCAAAAGGCGGGCATCTAAGACAAATGGCGGCCCGCGCCAACAAGGGCCCAGGACAGGCCACTTGTTGTATTGTCATAATATTAACCACTACAGAATGATGCTCGGCGGTCGGACTTTTTCCCTGTCTTGAAACCCCATGTTACCCTTGGAAATCAACAGAAAGTTGCACATCCCAGGATGCATCATGGCCGGATGAAACAGCTCAGAGGTGCAGCGCGTCCATGTTGATCTTGCGCTAGTTTACGTAATAACAAATAATCGTCCCCGATGCCCGCCAGTTTCGACCTGTGCCGCGCCGGTCTCGTCCGTGCCGGTCCGTTCACAGCCTCATCACGCGCATGTCGGCCGCATCCCCTGCACGCGGAGATAGCCAACCCATAGCGTGAGGCTGGAACAGCACGTACAGCCGATGAAAACGGACCGCTGGACGCCCACAGGGATTGGTCGCAGGCGCATGTCCAGGCTCAGGAGGGCGCGGCGTGTCCCCGAACGCCGTCCGGACCTCATCCCAGCACCAAATCGCCGCGTTTTGAGCGGCCGGAGAGGCCGGGGTGATAAAAAAGATCTAGGATCCGCAGCCAACGCATCCGATCTGGGTGGCGAGATCTCCAAGATCGACATAATAGGATCGCTCAATTTTGGGCCGCAGCAGGTTTCAGAGGCGTCCCGGTGGAGGGCAGAGGCAGCCTGGGAGGAGATCGGCGACATCATCAAGCCACCCGGATGTATCTGCCGAGTGTGATATAGCTTGGAAACTATGGAAAAAAGCGGAAATATTAGAAAATAGAAGGAAGGAGGAGCAGGTAGGCGCGTGGAGGCTCGCCTGAAGGCCGATTTTACTGGCGCCACACCCGCCAGGAACGGCCCAAACCTCATAGTTGGCCCGCGTACAGCCTGTTTCCGATCTGACTCATCATAACACGCGCGTATGGCTCGGTGCGCACAAGGATGGTATCGGCACGAAACAGGGTTTTACAGGATGAATCTGCTTGAAAAAAGACCATCGAGAGCCCTATCAAAGCTCCCCGGAAGTGGTGAGAAAAGGCAGAGAAACGAGAGTTGCCATAAGGTGGATAGGGTTCTGTCAACCAGATTCGGCTACCGCACCAGCGCGCACCGCACCTCGGTTCCACCGCCAGGGCGGCTGTTCACATTCACCGATGCGCCGATCATGGCTGCCCGCTCGCGCATGCCGGTTAGCCCGTAGCGTTCCAGCCTCACCGTCTCCGGATCAAACCCGGTGCCGTCGTCGCGGATCACCAAATCGACTCGGTCGGCGCCAAAATCGATGCGTACATCCACCTGGCTCGCGCCGGCGTGGCGCTCCGCGTTGGACAATGCCTCCTCGGCGATGCGGTAGAGGGCCTGGGCCTCCTCTGGCGTGATGGCTGACTCCTCGCCGGCGGTGCTCAGGGTGGCTTCTACACCGGCCCGTGCTTGCAGCCCCTGGATCGTCTCGCGCAGCGCCGCCGTGAGGCCGAGCGTTTCTACCGGATCGCTGCGCAGCGCCTGGATCGCTTTCCTCGATTCCTCGAGGCCGCGCCGGGCCAATTCAGCGATGTCGTCCACGGCAGCCCGCGCCGCGGCAGGTTCGTTGTCCATCAAGGTACGCAGCGCCTCCAGCTGCACGGTCAGCGCCGAGAGGGAATGGGCCAGGGTATCGTGCAGGTCGCGGGCCATCCGGTTCCGCTCCCGGCTGACGGCAAGCTGTTCCATCGCGACGGCATGGCGCCGCAGGCGCTGGTGGGCCTTCTCCAGGCGAGCGTGCTGCTGTCGCTCCCGCGCGGCGAGGATGCTGACGATGACCGGCACCAGGTACAGCAACACAATGCGCATCAGCATCTGCGACAGGGAGAGGCGCGAAAGGCCTCCCTCCGGCAGCATCGAGAGGCTGATGCCTACATGCAGGACCGCCGCCCAGGTGCTGGCCAACAGCGCGCCCTTACGTCCATACCCCCAGGCCAACAGCACCAGCGGAATCAGCAGGAAGAAGAACGGTTCGACCGGAGGGGCCGCCGCCAGGGGCTCAATCAGCTCGATGGGCAGGGTCAGATGCGCTAGCCTGGAGTCGGTCCAGTCGGCAAAGATATAGGCCGTCTCCAAGCTGGAAAAGAGGACAGACAAGCCCAAGCCGACGGCCAAAAAGCTCCGCCCCAGAAATCGTTCCAGCCAGGGGGGCAGAAACAACAGCGCGAGGATCAGCGTGGGGATGGCCCGCAGGACCACGCCCACGCGAGCCGCCCCCCCGAGCCTGGGGAGAGCCAGGAAGCTCATTGCCAGGAAGGCAAGCTGGACGATGAGCACCAGGCGCCAGATGCGCAGCGCTTCACGCCTGGCTAGCGATTGATCCATGGGCAAATCACTCTTTTACACACGTGCCGCCTGCTCTCGTCTGTGTGGCCGTCTGGTACAGTATACTGCCCGAAACCTAGTTTGGCAATCTGGCGCACGTTGCCTCGCGCAACGTGCCCGCCCCGCAAGCCAGGAGACGCCGAGCCCCCCTTGTACCGGATCCGCAGGCGCCCTACTGCGTCCAGGAGAGAGCCCTTTCGCCGCCGTAGGAGTATTCCACGGCCAGCCCTTCCAGTTCTGAGGTGAACAAGGGCCGCGGACCACTGCCCGCCGGGCTGCCGGGAGCCGCAGTCACCCAGATCTCCCATCTGCCGGTCCGGTCGGTGAGGAATGCCAGATGCTTGCCGTCTGGCGACCAAGCCGGTGCTGCGCTGCTGGCCGGCTGCCCATCGGGGCGTTGCGGGGTTTCGGTCAGGCGAGTCACGCTGCCGGCGCCCGCATCAGGCCCATCAGGGAAGCTGATGACATAGATTTCCCAATGATCGTGCTGGCTGCGGGTAAAGGCCACCTGCGTTCCGTCGGGCGACCACGCAGGACCGGTGTCCCGCGTCGCGTCGGTGATCTGGACAACAGTCTGCCCCGCCACGTCCTGAACGGTCAGGCCCCTCTCTCCCGCGTAGACGATCCACTCCCCATCAGGCGACCAGGAGGGTGCATAGGCGATATTGGGGCCAGGTGGTTCGGAAAACGCGCCATCGCCGACATCGACGATGCCCAGCTTCCAATACGGCTGCGCCGGGATGGTAAAGCACTGGCCCTGGAAGCAGATCTGTTGCTCCTCTTTGCCGCCATGCTGCCGCGAAAACAGGATCTGTTCCCCATCCGGCGACCAGGAGGGCCAGCGGGCCTTGTCCCAATCAAACACGCGGCGCTCGGTGCCGGCTATGTCCTGCGTATCGCCGCCCACACGCACGATCCACACACCGCGCGGCTCCCGCCAGCGGATAAAGGCGATCCACTGCCCGTCTGGCGACCAGACCGGGTCGATCCCGTCGGTGATGCGCCGCGGTTCATCGGCGTGCGGGCCATCGCTGCCTAGCTGTAGGACGTAGAAATCTCCACCAACGGTCGTCTGGAAGACCAGCTTGCCTGCGAGTTCAGGGGAAGCGGTCGGTTTCAGGGCAACAGGCCGCTTGGTGGGCGCCGGCGTCGGCGAGGCCACAGACGTGGGCGCAAGCGTCGGCGTCAGCGGAGTAGCAGACGGCGAGGGCTGCGGTGATAAGGTAGCCGTTGGCTCAACTGTTGGGACCGCCTCATGCGTCTCTGTCGGCTCTGGCTCATTTCTCTCGATACCTGCTGCCACCGTATCTGTCGCCGCCCGTGTGGGCAGCAGGATTGCGGTCATGGTCGGCTCGCCCGAGCCAGAACGTGCAGAGCCGCCGGGTCCAGGGGGACTGCAGCCCACCAGCAGGGCGATGCCAGCCAGCAACAGGATAACTAGGAGTACCTTTCTATCCCTCATCGGTTTCTCCAGCACGTCAGGGGCTTTTGCCCCGAACGCTACTCGTAGCGCAGCGCCTCGATGGGCCGCAGGTTCGCGGCGCGCATGGCGGGATAGACGCCAAAGACCAGGCCCACCGCACTGGCGACCCCAGCCGCCAGGCTCACCGTGCCTATCGTCACCTTGGTCGTCAGGTCCGGCGTCAGGCCGGAGATCAGGGCTGCGCCCGACATGCCCAGGGCGATGCCCAGCACGCCGCCCAGAAAGCTCAGTACGATCGCTTCCAGCAGGAACTGGACCAGAATGTCGCGCTTGGTAGCCCCCACCGCCTTGCGGATGCCCACCTCGCGGGTGCGCTCGGTCACCGACACCAGCATGATGTTCATGATCCCGATGCCGCCCACCAGCAGGCTGATACCGGCGATGGCCCCCAAAAAGATGGTCAGGATGCCCGTGATCTGGCTGGCGATGTCCAGGATCGCCTGCTGGCTTATGACCTGAAAATCGTCGACGTCGTCCGGCCCCAGGTTGTGGCGATCCCGCAGCGTCCACTCGATCTGGCTGATGGCCGCATCCACCTGCGTCTCGTCCACCACGCTGGCATAGATGGCCGCCAAAGGCCGCTCGCCCGACAGGGTGCGGCGCGTGAAAAAGCGCGCATGGGCCGTAGTCAGCGGCACGTAGACGGTGTCATCGTCGCCGGTGAAGCCGCCCTGCTCTTCCAAGACGCCAACCACTTCAAAGCGCACCTTGTCGATGGTGATCGTCTGGCCCACCGGGAATTCGCCCTCGTCAAACAGGTCGCTGTAGGCCCCCCAGCCCAGCACCGCCACCTTGGCTTCATCCCTCAGGTCGGCTTCGGTCAGGAACCCGCCAAACAGCACCTCCATGTTGCGCACGCCTGCATACTGGCTGGTCGTGCCGCTGACGGTCAGGGTTTCATCCTTGTCGCCGTGGGCGACCCGTAGCTGCCCCTGCACGGCGGGCGCCACCGCCACCAGCGCGGGCGCGTTGAAGGGATCGGCCAGCGCGTCGGCGTCGGCGGTGGTGACGTAGGCCGGCGAGGTCGAATCCTCCGGTTGATCGGCCGTCACAAAGAGCAGGTTCGCGCCCAATCCCTGGATTTCGCCCGTGATCGACGCCTCGACGCCCTCGCCCACCGACATGAGCGTCACGACCGACCCGACGCCGATGATGATGCCCAGCATCGTCAGGATCGCGCGCAGCTTGTTGGTTGTCAGGCCGATCGCCGCCGTGCGCAGGCTCTCAAAGATATTCATCGTTCCCTCTCCAGATCTTCCGTCGCCCGGCTCACCCGCGCGCTCCGCATCCGTTTTCCTGCGCGACGTCCTGTTCGATCAGGCCATCGCGAATATGAATCGTCCGGCTGCCGTATTCGGCGATCTCTGGGTCGTGCGTCACAAAGATGATGGTGATGCCCTCCTGGTTGAGCCGCTTAAAGATCTGTAGGATCTCCTCGCCAGACTTGGTATCCAGGTTGCCGGTAGGCTCGTCAGCCATGATGATGCTCGGGCCGGTCACCAGCGCCCGGGCGATGGCGACTCGCTGCTGCTGGCCTCCCGACAGCTCGTCGGGCCTGTGGCTCGTCCGGTCGCCCAGCCCCACCGCTTCCAGCGCTTCCTTTGCGCGCCGCCGCCGCTCGCGGACGCCCACCCCGGCGTAGATCAGCGGCAGCTCTACCTGGCGCAGCGCCGTGGTGCGCGGCAGCAGGTTGAAGGTCTGGAAGACAAAGCCGATTTCCTTGTTGCGAATGTGGGCCAGTTGGGTGTCGCTCAGCGTGCTCACATCCTCGCCGTGGAGGTGGTAGGTGCCCTCTGTGGGCGAGTCCAGGCAGCCCAGCACGTTCATCAGCGTGGACTTGCCACTGCCCGACGGCCCCATGATGGTCACGCACTCGCCGTTTTCAATCTTGAGCGATACGCCGCGCAGGGCATGAACCTCGATCTCGCCCATCTGGTAGACTTTGGTTATGTTATCAATCTCGATCATAGCCGGATCTCCTGCAAGATGCCTGTTCCGCCCTACCGCATGCCACCAAACGGCCCGCTAAACTCCTGGCTGGTTGTCTGTTCCGGCACTTCTGGCAGCACCACCTTGTCGCCTTCGTCCACCCCTTCCAGGATCTGCGTGTTCTGCTGGTCCCGCATGCCGATGCGCACCTCCAGGCGCTCCGTCGCGCCGAGGGCTTTCTGGCGGGTGACGTAGTAGAGGCCCGCCTCTCGGTCGACCTCGATGGCCCGGTTGGGCACCAAGAGCGCGTCGTTGGCGCTGTCCACCACAATGTCCACGTCGGCCGTCATCCCCAGGCGGATGGGAAGCTCGCCCGGATCGAAGCGGACCTCGACGGCGTAGGCTACAGCGCCGCCCACGTTGGTCGACGAGGGAGCGACAAAGCTCACCGTGCCCCCTAGCTCGGCGTCGTCGAGAGCGCCAAAGGTCAGGTGCGCCGCCTGGCCCTCAGCCAGGCCTGCCACGTCCACCTCGTCCACGTTGACCTCCAGGATCAGCGAGTCGGTGAAAGCCAGGACGATGGCCGGCGCGCCGGGACTCGCCCATTCTCCCTCCCGGACCTGCACAGCAATGACGGTACCGCCAAACGGCGCGGTGATCACCGTATCCTCAAGCTGGGACTCGGTCTGGGCCAGGACGATCTGCGCCTCATCCACTTGGGCCTGCAGGACGGCGATGTCTTCCGGGCTGGGCCGGTCCTGCAACTGGGCCAGCGTGGCTTCGGCCTGCGCCACCTGAGCAGCCGCTGAGGCCAGCTCGCCGGCGGTCGGACGCTCTTGCAGGGCCGCCAGTTGGGCCGCGGCTTGCGCGACCTGCGCGTTGGCAGAGGCCAGCTCGCTTCGGGTGGGGCGGTTCGCCTGGGCATCGTAATTGGCCTGCGCCTGCTGCAGCGTGATGGTCGCGTTCTGCAGGTTCAGGGCTTCCGGCAGCAGCCCCACGAAAGGGCGGTCCTTGACCCGGTCATAGGCAGCCTGGGCCTGCTGGACCGCGGCTTTGGCGCTGTCCAGTTGGGCCTGGGCTGCGGCCAGCTCCGCCTTGGTCGGCCCGGCCTTGACCCTGTCATAGTTGGCCTTGGCGCTGTCCAATGCCGCCTGGGCCGAGGCCAGATCCTCGGCGCTGGCTCCCTCCTGTACTTGCTGATAGCCGGCCTTGGCGCTTTCCAACGCGGCCTGGGCTGAAGCCAACTCCTTCTCGCCTGCCGGCTTTTTCGCCTGCTCCAGGCGGGCCTGGGCTGTGTCCACACTGGCCTGCGACCGGGCAATCTGCCACTCCAGCGACCCGGTGTCCAGCCGTGCCAGCACGTCCCCGGCCTCGACCGTCTGCCCGTCCTCGACCAGGACCTCGGCAATCTCGCCGCTCGATCCAAAGGGCAGCGCTACCTGCCGCTCGACACCCACGTTGCCCGTCGCGCTGACCGTCTCCTCGATGCTGCCCCGGGTGACCTCAGCCACCAGCGCTGTGCTGTCCTCTGCGGCGGCCGGTTGGTTGACCGCGCGCAGGGCCATGGCCGCGCCTGCCACCAGGGCCAAAACGAGGATCACAATCCCGCCGATTTTCAGTGCTTTGCTCATCGATCCATTCCCTCCATCGAGACCGCCCCTGCGGGCGCATTGTCGACATAACACGCCCTTCCCGGCGTCGGTGCATGCAGAATGTGAGGTCCGCGACCCCACCGGGGATATGGTACCAGAAAACGGGCTCTCGCGTAAGTGCGATCCGTCACGTCCGGAACCATGACAAAAGTCATGGGTTGACAGCTCCAAATGCCCCTGTTACAATGCTGGCAACGACGAGGAAGGGATCGGCGCATGCGCGTACGGCGTGTCGAATGGGGGCTGTGGATCGCTCTCGCCATCGCATTGGTGGTGGGCCTTCCCCTCGCGCCTGCTCGCGCCGCCCGTGCGCTGGATCGCGCCGCCCGTGCGCCAGATCGCGCCGCCCGTGCGCCAGATCGCGCCGCCCCGACGCCAGATCGCGCCGCCCCGACGCCAGATCGCTACGCCGGGTGGGCCGTCGAGGCCTACCCCGAGGACTCGGCGCGCCAGATGGAGGCCACCGTGCGCCGCCTGGTGGACAACGGCGCCAACGTCGTCTGGATCGGCCACAATAACCCCGGCGTCGTCGACCCCGACAAAGTAGAACCAGGCCTGTCCTACGCCGTCTACGAGGCCTTCCTCGACCCCGCCGACCCCCGCTATGGGGCCGCCGCTGCCGTGGTCGAGGCGCAGCACCGCATGCTGCTTGCTTGCCGCAAAGCGGGCGTCAAGGCCGTGCTGCCCGTCGGCTACCAGATCCAGATGGGCCGGGTGTGGAACGAGAACCACCCCGCCGACCTGCGCCTCGACGCCGCGGGCCAGCCCCTGGCCATCTATGGCGGCGGCGTCAGCGCCTCCTTCTACGCCCCCAGCTACCGCCGCGACATCGAGGCCTACTACCGCTGGATCGAGGCCGAGTTTGTGCAGCCCTACGCCGATCTGCTGCTCATGCTCAACCTGGCTGACGAGCCGATCGGCGGCGACTATTCCGCCCACGCCGAAGCCGAGTTTGAACGTATCCACGGCTTTGGCTTTGACGAGGTGGGCGACGACCCGGGCCGCCAGCGGCCGCTGGGCCAGTTCCAGTCGCGCTACGTGGTCGAATATGCCATCTACAGCGCCGCCCTGTGGGAGCAGATCCACCCCGGTTTGCCGGTGACCATGTCGTTCGACGGCGCCCAGGCGCGCCAGACCTTTACCATGCCGGACGTCGAGGCCCTCTTTCGCGACACGCCATCCAACTTTGTCGTCACCTTTGACGCCTACCCCCGTGACGGCATGCCCGACGTGCCGCTGGATGACGGGGACCTGACCGGCCTGTTCCTGCTGGCCCGCTCCGCCGGGCTCTACTCGGCCCGCTACGGCAAACTGTTGTGGCTGTGGGCCGCGGCCAATAGCTGGGGGCTGAGCCAGGCCAGCGCCGACCCCGGCTCTGTGTCCGATGCGGTGGCGAACGGCATCTATCTGGCGCTGCTGGTCCGCCAGGGGGGCGGCGACCTACAAGGCATTGCCTATTGGAACTATAACGTCCGCGAGCAGGGGCTGTACAACGACACGCACGACACCGCCTACGATCCGGAGACCATGTTCAACCAGGTCTCGGCGGTGCTGCCCGCCCTGCGCAGCCTGATGCGCTCGGCACCGTCGCAGCCCGAGGTGTTGATCCTCGCGCCGCCGGCCCGTTCCTACGAGCAGATCGGCGCCGGGCGAGCCTCCGTCCTGCTGGAGGTGCAGCCCTACCAGCGGCTGGCGATCTTGGCTAAAGAGGGCGTCAATTCGGCCGTCGTCAGCGCGCTGGACGGCTGGGACCTCGACGGCGTGCGGGCCATCGTCGCCCTGTCGCCATCCGCCGAGCACTTTGCCACCGGCGACCTTGAGCGCTTGCGCCACTTCCTGGAGCACGGCGGCAAGGTGGCCACTTCGCCAGAGGTCGCCGCGGCGCTGGAGGACGCGGTGGAGGGACCGTCCGAACTGGCCTACGATGGGCTGGTGGAGCAGCGGGGGAACCTCTACGCGGCGCAAAAGGGCATCGCCGTGTTATTTGAGGATGCCCGCCACGAAACGCTATCCAGTTTCTGGCGGGAGGTGCTGGGCCTGGAGGAGCCGCAGCCCGGCTATCGCATCATCACCGGCGAGCAGATCTTCCACTACCAGATCGGCGCGGAGCCGGTGGCGGTGAACTGGCTGCTACCGTTCGAGGCGGCGGGCTACCGCTACGACGACGATGCCCGGCCCGACCAATGGATCCACGGCTCGATCCTGTCTGTGGTGCTGGGGCGGCGCGAGTATGTCTTCTTGCAGCGGATCTGGCCCTTCTGGCTCCTGGTCTGAGCGGCTCATCCTTCGATCTTCCCTTTGGCCTTGAGGCCGGCTCGCGCCACGGCGCCCAGCACCCTCGATCCGGTATAGAAAAGCATCGGGTAGGTCCCTTGCGGGGTGTACCCCAGCTTTGTTGCCAGCCCGACCGAGAATTCGTTGGCGGCGTCCCAGTTGGGATCCAGACCTTTTTCTATGCTATGGAGGATCAGATGGGCAGCGACTACCGTCGCCAGTCCCTTGCGCTGGTGCTCCTTCCTGGTGTTGATCTGGATCTCGATCCCTTTGCTGCAGATAGCAAAAGTCGTCGCCACGCTGGCGATCTCGTCCCCGTGCAGCAGGCAGAACCCGAACCCCCGCTCGATGAAATCCTGTGGAGAGTCAAACAGCCGCATGTGATCCTCGGCGAACCGGCTCTTCTCTGCGTCCAGCCGCCGGGCCAGAGCCAGATCCATTTGCGCCAGCCGGTAGCCATGCGGAACCCGGGAAGCCAGACCGCGGAGGTGTTCGATATCCAGCGCCTCGCTGGTGAACGCGTAGCGGGGCATGGTGAGCAACTTGCCACCGTGGATGCTAT
>Ga0316577_10001549_pt1 | contig 10924 bp, 21 predicted proteins | sample S5NA_FD_203073 | JGI IMG/M metagenome (GOLD analysis project Ga0316577, IMG submission 203073) | Rhizosphere microbial communities from salt marsh grasses in Alabama, United States - S5-7_050615r2r1 | ecosystem: Host-associated > Plants > Roots > Rhizosphere | place: USA: Alabama | collected... | reverse complement strand
AATTAGAATCTAAATAGTGTTGCATCCTTATTTATTAATTTTATGCAGCCACTTAACTAACAGTTTGCTGGTAGTATACGCTGCCTTTTTATCCTTTTTTAGTACCCTGCTCGTCTTGTTTCGCCCCCTCCAGGTGCCGTCCACGAACAGGTAATGTTTGGCCGCCCAGTCGGTAAAGTTAAGCATTTGGGACACGTTGCTGTTAGTTATGGCGTTGAAGAGTCCCAATAGTTGGACGGATTTCTCGTCGTTATCACTTTTCTTTTCTAAAATTGTTAAAATTTCTGCCTGCATGGGAGGCATGGTTTGTTTTTTATCCTTCATTGTACGCGTCTTTTAATTGTTTATAACTATATTTCACTAATCTGCTTTTTAACGTGGCTTGCATCAAAAGCCGGGCTTTTTCTATGCCTAAAAAGGTGCCCATTGCTTTAAGTTCTTTAAAAGTCCGTTTGTTTAGAAATTGTGTTTTCATCGTATGTTATTTTAAAAATGGCTAAACTATAATCCTTAACGCCCCAAAATTTCCAGAAAGGTTTTTTATAGAGTACGTCCCTGATATGCTCCAGTCTAAAAGATTTAAACCTTTTCTTAAATTCTTTTACATATTCATCCTTATAAGCTTCAATGTTATCTTTGGGTAAATATATCGCAATTGTTTGATTATCTATTGGTATTTTTACCTGTTCCAAGCCTGTTCTGGATACTGATATTGTTCTAAATTTTTCCATTGATACTTTATTTGTTAAAAATATTATCATTCCAAGGTACATCACATTTAACACCCCTTCTGTAATCTTTTAAAAACCTGTTATAGTCCTCTTTGTTATCAGCAAGATAGTTCCTATACTTTATAAAATCAGTCCAGTGATGGCCAATTAAACTCACCTGGTATTCTATGTTAGGATTATAACACTTCAATCTTTTTTCACAAAAAGTCTTAAGTATTAACGTTATAGAATCAGTATCCATACAAATCATAAAACGCTGTAAGGCGTTCGCAATGCATTGCGCCACGTATATACTGCTTTCGTTTTCCATCATTTATCTTTATTAAAATATTCAATTTTGCATTCGGGCGAACAGTATCGTTGATTCCAATGTTCAACGATAAAGCTTTGGCCGCAGTTCCTGCATTCTCTCTCCTGCATAATCTGTGCATCCTGTATAGGCCTTGTTTGTTGCTGTTGGCCGGAGGCGTTGAAATAGAGCGCCAGGCGTTCTTTAAATGTTTCTTCTATTAGTTTGTCCGCCTGCAAAGATAGCTCTTTTTTAAACTCGTTTACAACTTCTTTTTTATCGTCCTCCACTATTTTAGAGTAAAAGTAGACCAACGCGCCGTTGACCAGTACAATAATGATCATTATAATAATGACTATATTGTAATACTTGTCCGCTTCTAATCGCATTATTGACCTGTTCGCGTCCAGTTCTTGTACATAGTCCGCTTTAATGGCAGCCAGCGCCCCTTTTTCTTCGCTGTATAGGCTTTTAACTTCGTTATTGTACGTTTTAATGTTTTCGAGCTGTGAAAGGGTTAAAAACTCCCGTTTTGAGCCTTTCCACCCCTGAGGGTTGTTTAGTTCAATCTCTTTTAGCTTGCTATACTCTGCCCTTCTTTGGCTATAATGGTTTACAATGCTATCCTTTTGCACCTGGTAAGTTTTTTCTATTTCCCCGCTTTGGTCCACAATATTAGCCTGTCTTAAAGCTAATCCGTTTGTTGAGCTGATAAAAGATACCGTGAACAACGCGCCTGCCACTAACAGCGTGCCTATACTGGCAAGCCAAGTAAAGCCCTTAAACGTGAACTTAAAGAACTTTGTTAAGGCTATGGCAGTAGACGCCTCGATAATCACCAGATTGATAATGGAAAATACAGAGGCAAGGGCTTTGTTATTTAAAGCGTCGAATAGCAGATCATAGAAAAAGAAATAACCCGCGAAAATACTAAAGGTCATCGCGGTAAGCTTTGCTATTAAAGTAATCGCGATAAATACCCGCCACTCCCTTATAAAGGAGTGACGTTTGTAAGTACTATCCGCGAGTTTATTTATTATGCTTTTCATCCTTCCATTTTTTTATAACTGTTTCATACGATAGTTTCGCAGGCAAGGGCTGCAAGCCGTCGAAATGTTCTAAAAGACTCAAAAGATCGTCCTCCGTATAGAGCTTCTCTTCTATTTCTTCAATCCAATTTTTTTCAATGCATTCGGAAATATCATAATTATATGATGTCCAACAATTACCAGCGTCTCTTATTTCAGTATATCCCTGTTTTTCGTCGTTTTTATGTTCAATCAATAAGTCTTCCCTGTAGGCTGGATGCTTATTTGTCGTTTTATACTTTTTCATAAGCTATAAATTAAAGCAGCTAGCAGAACCAAAACGGGTCCTAAAAGCATGCAGATTATTATTTTTAAGATTAAATACTTATTCTGCATATCTTCTGTAAATCAAAAGGCCCGCGAAGGCCACTATTGCTGTTATTATAAATGCTATTATCATTTTGTTTTCTCTATTTCAATACGTTCATTTAACCATCTTAAGCGTGGCTCAACTTCGCCAGGGAGCCAGCCCCACTTGCCAGCAATTATACCCTCTATTAAACTCTTCCGATCCACCGTCTTTAATGCTTTTTTGCTTGCCAATTCGCTAAAACTGCACTCGCAGGGATCATATTTATACGTAGGCCTGCGCGATTCTATATAGCCCAAAAGCTCTTCATATTCACTAAAGCTCAAAAATTCGTCAAGTGTTAATGCACGTACAAGTCCACACAAACCCAAATTCATAAATCTTATATTGTCCCTTAAGACTTCTAAAAGTTCTACTATTGATCTCATTTCACGCCTCCTTTCCAATTATTGAGCCGCCTGTTTTCCGCTTGTTCTTTTTTAAAATCTCGACGGATCTTTGGTTCACCTTCTTCCATAATTTGGATTTTAACACCTTCTATGACTTTATAAGCATAGGCATATCTCTTGCCGTTTCTCAATTTAAAGCAGACATAGCAGTATTTATGCCCTTTGTTTACTTTGTTTTGCTTTAGTGTAGCGCCACAGTCAGGACACCTCTTACTACTCATTACCAAGTAGTTTACTATAGATCTGCTTTCTCCGATCATAACGATAAAATTTTAGTTAATAAATCACTTACCTATTATATTAGGACAGATAATTGTTAATTCTGGATGGCTAATAAGGGTCTGTCCAGCCCTTTTTGTCTCCTTTGGCGTCAACTTTTGTCCAGAGGCAGCCTTAAAAAGGGCGTTACATCCCCTGTGCCTTTTGCCTCTGGCTACGGATTGACCGCAAATGTCACATCGTTTCATAATATTGATATTAATTAATTGTCGGGAGCAAATGTAGGGACAATTTTTTAAACTGCCAAATATTTTTAGCAAAAAGATTAAAAATTTTTATACAAATATTTTTGGTAGTTTGCTAAAATGTTTTATCTTTGCCGTGACAAACTATTAAAATTATGAAAATATTAAGGGTATTAAAGAAATTCGAATACAAGGGCGTAGAGTTTAGGATCGCACTTGTTGAGCGGCCTTATATGAATAGTAATGAATCTATTCAGATACGTGAAGTTTTAGCCCCTAATGGTGGCACTTTACCTGTGTATAACTATAACCACAGGACTACTTTAAATGAAATTATGCGCCTGGCAAAAGAGGCAATAGATGACTTTGAAAGCTTGGGCGCGGATATAATTGATGAATGTACTAAAGAATTATAATTATGGAAAGAACTTATATAGAAGACAAAGACAACAACCGTAACTATTACGGAAAAGGAGAAATTTTTAAGACAAAAGAAGAGGCCCAGAAGGCCCTTAAAAGTCTTGAGAATTGCAGAAATTGCACCGATTGCAGCTATTGCAGAAATTGCACCGATTGCAGCTATTGCAGCTATTGCAGCTATTGCAGAAGTTGCAGCAGTTGCAGTAGTTGCAGCTATTGCAGCTATTGCAGAAGTTGCAGCAGTTGCAACTATTGCACCGATTGCAACTATTGCAGAGACTGCAGAGATTGCAACTATTGCAACTATTGCAACTATTGCACCGATTGCACCGATTGCACCGATTGCACCGATTGCACCGATTGCAACTATTGCAGAAATTGCAACTATTGCAGAAATTGCACCGATTGCAACTATTGCAACTATTGCAGAGATTGCAGTGATTGCAGTGATTTTAATGGAAATCCACAAAGGTATGTAAGCGAGCCGATAGGAAAAGATAACAGACAAACTAGTGTTTACTGGCTGGGTGAAAAGATACAAATTGTGACAGGTTGTTTTAAAGGAGGTCTTAATGAATTTGAGGAGACTGTAAAAGAAACACATAAAGAAGGTTCGGCACATAGAGCCGCGTATGATAAATTAATTGAAACTATTAAATACCTGACAAAATGAACGAAAAAATTAAGGATGCAATTGAATCTTATCAATGTCCGGGCTGTGTTTATGGTGAAGATATTGAATGCTTTAGCCCCAATATTAAAGACGGTAGTATAGGATGCGGCAAACATGTGGCGGGCGCGATGATATACCCAATAGTGGGGCGTATCTTTTTGGGCCTCCCTAATGGTTTTAACAGGATTGGCGATACCAAAATGTCAATAACCATGTACGAAACTTTTGAAAGTTCAGATTGGACCTACGATGATTATAATATACCTGTCTGGAAACATGTGAACAGTAGGGGGCACACCTTGGTAAGGGGTATATGCCCACGTACTAACGAGCCCTTCTTACATATATTTCTTGAAAATTGCATAGAAAGGATCGATTGCCTAGAGATAACTGAATATGATATTAACGAAATGGACTGACAAAATGAACGAAAAAGATTTAAGACTAGAATTTAAAAGGGATACGGGATTAAAACCATTTAGTGCGTTACTTGACGACGCAAAAGAACAGATATACGATGTAAAAGGGGCGCCCTTGACCGATGTGATCAAAGAATTGGACCGCCTGTCCGATATGTTAGACATCGGAATAGACGACGTACAATACGTTGTATGGTTAGAAGAGAAACTTTGTAAATTGATGCAGGAATGATTAAACTATTCTACGACACCGAAACAACGGGCGTTAATTATAAGATGCACTCTATACACCAGCTTGCGGGTATTATAGAGGTAAACGGCAAGGTTGATAAGGTATTTAACCTGAACATTCGACCGCACCCAAATGCCAAAATAGAGCCAGAGGCGTTGAAAATAGCAGGGGTGACAAAAGAGCAAATTATGGCTTATCCTGCCTTTGACGTTGCGTTTAAGCAGTTTAAGGTAATGCTGGGCAATTACGTTGATCCCTACAACCCTAAAGACAAAATGCACCTTGTAGGGTTCAATAACCGGGGTTTTGACGACTTTTTCCTCCGGGTCTGGTTTGAACTCAACGGTGATCAATTCATCGGATCCTGGTTTTGGAATGATACCCTGGACGTGCTTGTTTTGGCAAGCCAGTACTTATTAGAAAGGCGTGTTAACATGCCTTCTTTTAAGCTAAAACGGGTTGCTAAGGAGGTAGGCGTTACTGTGGAAGAGGACAAACTACACGAAGCAGGATACGACGTCTATTTGACCAGGGAAATTTATCGAATTGTAACGGGTTTAGAAATAGAATTATGAACAGGATCAGCTTACTTGAAATAGCCGAACAGCAAGCCCGGTGTAAATGTGGCTCCGATAACCTTAGGTTATTGGACAACGGGCTAATTATAATATTAATCGAATGCCTAGACTGCGGACGCAGGTATAAGCGTGTAAATAGGGAGGACTTTGTAAATGGTACTAAATAGCAATTTTCTCAAAAAAGTATATTTAATCGGTTTTTCAAAAGAACCTTTTAAAGTCAAAAAATCGATATATTCGACAGATGCCGGAAATATAACCGACTACAGACCACCAACAGGAGGCGTGCGGAAGTTTTATAAAGTACATTTTGAATTTGTTTGGTTTTTCGGGTTGATTAAATATGAAAAATCATTCGATATGGACTTTAATTTATCATTTAATGAGAGGGCTTTACTAAGGACATTTGATCACTTTGATAGTTTAATAAAAAGTGGAAAACCATTCAATTATAAGGAGGACTTTTTAGATGTGTAACGGTTTTGAGAAAAGCAAAATAATACTTGGCGATTGTTTAGAAAAAATGGAGCTGATACCAGATAAAAGTGTAGACATGATATTGGCGGATCTACCTTATGGTACCACGCAATGCAAATGGGATAGTGTAATTCCTTTAAATCCACTTTGGATGCAGTACAAAAGGATTATTAAAGACAAAGGCGCGATAGTTTTAACCGCGATGCAACCCTTTACTAGTAATTTAATCATGAGTAACTTAAAAATGTTTAAATATACCTATATTTGGGATAAGATAACAAAAACAAATCATCTAAACGCCAAAAAGCAACCTTTGAGGCAAACTGAGGATATTTGCATTTTTTACAATAAACAAGCCGTTTATAACCCACAGGGACTAAAAAAAGGGGAATACAAAAATTACAGGCCTAATCATTTTAAATACAAAAAAGGGTCTAAAGTATATGGGGAGCAAAAAGAACATACTAGTAAAAGTGATTTTACTAATTACCCCAGCAACTTAATACAATTTAGCAATAATAACCATAATAGCTTACACCCCACACAAAAACCAGTCGCATTATTTGAGTATATGATAAGGACTTACACAAATGAGGGTGCTATTGTCCTGGATAATGCGGCAGGGAGCGGCACAACAGGGGAGGCCTGTATAAACACAAACCGGGAATTTATATTGATTGAAAAAGAGCTTAAGTATTATGAAATAATAAAAAACAGGATAGGCAAACTACTTGAAAATAGAGGGGTTGACCTTCAGCCCTTATTGGATGAATGGATGTAAAATTAAAAAGATTATAGCAATGTGTAGACACAACTTTGAATTTGATAGTTTCTTAGATGATAAAGGAGGCTATAGTGAAAAATGGACTTGCCGGGAATGTGGCAAGGTGGAGAGCCGCAAAAGTGGGTCGATGGGTGTTTTGTTAGTTTTAGTGTTAATTGCGGCTATTGCCGTTACGGTAGTGGGGTTTTTGGTATGAAGTACATGGGTAGCAAAAGACGGATAGCCAAATATATTTTACCTATAATGTTGGAGCATAGAAAATCTGGTCAATTTTGGGTAGAGCCGTTTGTAGGGGGTGCTAATACGATTGATAAGGTTGACGGGAACAGGATCGGGGCTGATAAAAACGAGTATATAGCAGAATTATGGAAAGCCCTTATATACAGAAATTGGCAGCCTCCCACAAGTGTAAGCGAAGAGGAGTATAACGATATAAAGCGCAATAGGGAAAACTATCCTAAAGAACTAGTGGGGTTTTGTGGTGTGGCTTTGACTTTTGGAAGTACGTGGCTTGGTACGTATGCCAGAAATAAAAAAGGCACTAACTATGCGATGGAAGGTAGGAAAAATCTTATGGACCAAGTTAGGAGGTTACAAGGTACAACTATACTGAATTATGATTTTATTGATCTGCCCATTCCTCAAAATAGCTTGGTTTATTGTGATCCTCCTTATGAGGGGGTTCGCGGGTATAAAGATAAATTCGATCATGCTAAGTTTTGGCAGTGGTGCAGAGATAAGAGCGAAGAGGGGCACACCTTATTTATAAGTGAATATAAGGCGCCAGATGATTTTATATGCGTATGGAGTGGAGAGTTAAAAACAAATATGGATGCGAAGCATACCACAAAACCAATTGAAAAATTATTTACACCAATGTTATGAAGAACAGAAATCTAAATCATAAAGATGACTGGGCCACGCCGCCGGATTTTCTGGAGGTGATCCGGAAAAAGTACGGCGATTTCTTCGATCCATGCCCGTGGCAACACGATATTTCAAAATGGGACGGTTTGAAGGTTGAGTGGCAGGATCTTAACTTCGTCAACCCGCCATATAATCTGAAGGACAAGACAGAATTTGTCAAAACTGCTGTGGATTATAGCGTATTCGGTTGTACAAGTGTGCTTTTGCTGCCCGTCAGTACTTCGACCGTCCTTTTCCACGACTGGATCAAACCCTTCTTAAAAGAGGATATATGGTTCTTACGCGGGCGGCTCCGGTTTATAGGCAGAAATGATAAAGGGCAGTTTGTGAACTATGATCAAATACAGGAAGTTACTAAAGAGACGATTCTATACAATGGCGTTGATATACCTAAGTATGTAAGACAGTCAGGACAACACGATAGCATGGTATGCGTAATTTAAAAAAGGAGAAATGGACAAACTAAGTAAGATCACAAACCTTGTGTGCAGCCTTAAAGGGCTGGAGCCGGGGCAATTGATAACGAAATCGAGGGATAAGGCGATAGTTTATCCACGGCAATTGATTTATTACTTTGCCGTGGGCTATACTAAGCTGAAACCGGAAGAGATAGCAGCCAGGGTAGGCGGTAAAGACAGATCGACGGTAATTTACAGCTTCAACCGGATTAAGGAGCTGAATAAGTGTAATTTAGACGTGAAATATGATGTTAAGGCGATTAAGGGGGTTTTGAAGTTATGAAATAGTTAAGTAGTTTTTCATAATTGTTAGTTTGGACCCGGTTCACTTGAGCCGGGTTTTTTGTGTAAAGGATAATAGCAAAAGTAAGGGTTAAAGTAAAGAATTGTAGAAATTGTGAAAAAGCTAAGGATGTTTCGCTTTTAGGAAATTTTATCACATTAGTGTAAAACTAGTTATTTAAATATATAAATGAATCACACGAGCCGAAAATCAGAGCCTCAGATATTAGAATCAAACTAGCTAAACATATTTAGCTTTAAGGAAACTTTATCACGTTAGTGTTAGCTTAATCACAGTTAATAATATTTAAGTTCTCAGTTTTTTCAAGTAAAACCGCTAAATATGTTTAGCTTTGAGGAAATTTTATTACGGCGCGTGTGAAAATTGTTACAAACCTTACTAACGTAGGTTGTATGTTAGTAAAAATATCTAATAAAACTGACACCCTCCTTGTTTATTGGATATTGCTGATTTTCAGTACTTTAGTCTTAGAAATAATATCTAATAGCTTTTCTTTTAATTTTCTGATTATCATACTTTTAACTTAAAATATACAATATAAACAATAATTCCCCTGAAAGATTATATAGCTAAAAATTAAAATGTGCAAAAATAAAACGTGAGTGATAATTATTACAAAAACACTTTTATATTTTCTCAATACATCTATTAGGGATTATTGTTTACATTGAATATTTTAAGATTTCGGGCGTGACCGTTATCAGGTTTGACAACGTAAACAGAAATATCCAATAGCTAACGGGGCGGGACAGAGCGCTGGAAATCTACAGGCTAATTATCTAAAAATCATTTATTTAGGAGCGTAAAAACGTTTAAAACTGACATGTATAGGTAGAAGTATATGGATAGCTATAAGGTGTTGATAACTAGCGATAAACAATAGTTTTATCGATATTTTAAATGTTATTTTTTGCAATTATGATATTTTTATCTACTTTTGCGACATGGATAATACAGAAGCATACAAAATTTACCGCAAAGAGTACATGAAACATTGGCGAAAAGGTAAAAAGTACTCTATAAAAGACGCGGAGCCTTTGATAAAAGAGAGGTTATTAAAGACAGTTAGTGAAAAAAGGCAAGAAATAGAGAATAATTTAAATTTGTCTTTAAAAGTGGCATACACTTTCAACCAATCGGACGACGTATTTAATTATGATCCTGACTATCTGGCTGAATTAAGCCACTGTACAGCTCTTATAAGCAACGCACTGATTAGAATAGCTAAATTAGGCAGAGAATGAAGAGTTATTTAGATTTAAAGCCTGGTAAAGGTTATTTTGTAGCTCCTTTTAGTAAACAGTGCATAGTTGTGGAAGCTGAAGGGGCCCAAATAGGGGCACTATTTAAAATGTTGCGGGTAATTGACACAGTGGGCAGAGAGGGTACACCTATCGAAGAAATTGAAAAACAAGTATTGGATTGTAATTTTGCGAAGTATCTTTTTAAAAATTATGATTGTTTGCCACCCTTAATAAAAGAGTTGTTTAAGGAGTCAACTACAGGCTATTTATTGGTAATCAATAATCATAGTGAGCGGGTTACTCCTTTTGATGTGTATTATTCTAATAAACTGGCTAGAATCTTAGCTACTAGAATAAACATAGATAACATCAGATTAGCTTCTCTAAGAAAAGATAATTAAAATAAAGATACGTAGCTACTAAAAAGATAAAAAGATAAAAAGATAAAAAGATAAAAAGTATGAACAGAAAAGAGATAATCAATGAAATATTGCTAGAATTGCAGAGGGCTGAGGACTTACATCCTGATTTCCCTATTGACACAGTGCGCCAGGTTGCTATGATGAGCGAAGAAAGTGGCGAGGCTGTAAGGGCTGCAAATCAATTTGACAATGAAGGTGGCAGCCTGGAGGACGTAAGAAAGGAATTAATAGAAACGGCTGCAATGTGCATAAGGGTATTAGAGAACATAGAAGCTGGTGTATGTCGTAGTTGTGGCAGACCTATAGATTATTCAGATATTCCAGACTATTCCGTTATGTGTTTTGATTGTATGAATAAGAAAGGAATACACATTGAGTAATTTGTTTTAAAACAAAATAAAACAGATAAACACTACTATCCAAACACAATACGTTATCATTTGTTTTATAAATTTACAGCTTTGTTTTACAAAATAAATAATAATTTACTTTATGTAGAGCACAGTAGACTGACAGTGTATATAAAACCAATGATTTTAATAAATAGAGTAAACAACTGATTATCAAATGATTTTTGACAAGCAAAACATAACATATCTGGACGCCGTAAGGTACTGTAAATACCTATGGAATCGGTGCTATGAGTGCTTGTCAC
>Ga0316577_10001548_pt1 | contig 10926 bp, 11 predicted proteins | sample S5NA_FD_203073 | JGI IMG/M metagenome (GOLD analysis project Ga0316577, IMG submission 203073) | Rhizosphere microbial communities from salt marsh grasses in Alabama, United States - S5-7_050615r2r1 | ecosystem: Host-associated > Plants > Roots > Rhizosphere | place: USA: Alabama | collected... | reverse complement strand
GCGATCGTGGCGATGGTGCTCGCCATCCTCTTTGGGCCGCTACTGCGCAGGGTCCAGGGCCTTGTCAGCCGCCTGCTCAGTGGCCGTGGGCCTGACACCGGCCGGCTGGTGGGTGATTACAGCTCCCGGATCAGCCACATCGTCAGCCTCGAGCGCCTGGCCACAGTAGCCCTCGAGCTAATGCGCAGTACGTTCGGCTTTGAGCGCGGTGCGCTCTATGTGGTGAACCATGAAACCGGCGAAGCATGGTCGGGCATCTACCATTTGGAGGCGATTACGACGGGAACGGGCCCGATCTTGCCGGAGGGCAGGCTGTCCGCAGAGAGCCCTCTCACGCAGCATTGGCGCGAGGTGCGCCAGCCCCTCACACAGTACGACGTGGACCTGCTGCCCGAGTTCCAGGCCTTGCCGGGCGCCGACCAGGAGTGGCTCTCCGCCCTGAGTATGGATGTCTATGTGCCGATCCACTCCCAGGCCTCCTGGATTGGGCTCTTTGCTTTGGGCTGTGGATCCTCGGGGGCCCGCACTTCTGACGAGGACCTGGCCCTCCTGAGCGTCCTGGCTGACCAAACCGCCGTGGCTCTGGAGAACTCGCGCCTGGTCGAGGATCTGGTCGAAATCAATTACGACCTCGAGCGGGCACTTGCCAGGCTCGATCGGGCCAACCGACAACTGCAGGAGATGGACCGGCTCAAGTCAGCCTTTATCGGAGCCATTACCCACGAGCTGCGCAGCCCATTTGCTAACATCGACTTTTCGCTGCAGATCTTTAGGCGCGACGGATTGGACACCCTGACCGATGAGCAGCGGGAGCAGCTCAAGCTATTAACCGCCAATACCCAGCAAGCTCAAGCCATGGTCGATAACCTGGTCGCACTCACGACCTTCCTGAGCAAGCAGGGGACACTCAATCTGGAAGAGGTAGACTTTGGCGAGGTGCTATCCGAGACCTTGTCGACCTTCCGGCCCATGATGGAGGGGAAGGGACTGGTCCTGCGTACGGCCGTGCCCGATGAATTGCCGGTACTGCGCGGCGATCGCGAACGCCTCTCCGACGCGGTTTGCCATCTGGTTCACAACGCCATCAAGTTCACACCCCAGGGGGGTGAGATCTGGCTACGCAGTCATGCCAAAGACCAACAGCTCCTCTTTGAGATCAAGGACACCGGTGTGGGCGTGCCCGCCGACAAACTGTTGTCTCTGTGGGAGGGTTTTGCCCAGATGGGTGATCCGCTGCAGCGGGGCATCGAGGGCTTGGGCCTGGGCCTGCCACTGGTCAAGTACATCATCACGGCCCATGGTGGGAGGGTGTGGGCCGACAGCAAGGAAGGGTCCGGCAGCGTTTTTGGCTTTCAGATTCCCCTATCCGGTCCCGAGGCGCAGTTGCGACGGGGACGCGAACGGGCAGTTCCAACCCTGGAGGCTGGCAAAGAATAAGCCCAGAGGAGTCGATCCTCCTCTGGGCGCTGGATTGCCAGGTTCGGTGCGTCGCTAGCCGACTAGCATGTAGCTCTGGGCCTCGGCCCACTCGTCCGGATCCAACACGTGCTCCCTGGCCGTCAAATAGACATCGCACTGGTAGCAGTGGTTGTCTCCCCCGTTGGCTCTCCGAGCCAGATCCCAACAGGGACTGCTGCGGTCCTCCACAGCGGCGCAGGTGGCCATCGCTTCGGGCGAGCAGCCCCTGATTTCCCAGCAGGGGATCAAGGCGAGGAGACGGCGCAGACCCTCCTGATTCAAGCCTTTTTCATGGAGCAAGTACCGCACGCACCCGATCCATTGCAGATCGTTCGTTGAGTAGAAGCGCCGGTTGTTCTTGCGAGCTGGCCGGATCAGCCCGCCATCTTCGTAAAGGCGCAGGGTTCGGGGATGGACCCCCAGAATCTCGGCAGCAGTGCCAATGGTATAGACAGGACGACCTTCATCGAGCATGAGACTCCTCCTCCTTGTGGAAACCAGTCTTCGGCGACCTCAAAATTGTGTGCCACCAGTCACAAAACGATTATACCATGGGTGAGATAGACTGTCAACCTATCTTGGCAGCACCAACACCCCCCATGCCTAAACAAAAGGACAGCCCCGATGAACGGAACTGTCCTTTTGTCAAGACACAAGGAAAACCTTCTCCAGCGAGGCGATGCCCTCGAACCATTCCGGCAGCTACGCCTCCTCGCCCGGCTCTCCCCACGATGGTTCTTCTTCGTCCCGTGGCGACGCCACGTTGCACGCCTCGCCCATTCAGGTCGAGATCCCCAACCTCGGCAGGACAAAGCGCATTACAACAACCCATCCAACCAGAAACACGACAGTCAATATCAGATCTGGACTCAATCCCAGGATCTCCACATCTACCTCCCCTATCGACTAATGAGGGGTGCGCAGCAACACTGCCACCAGACTGCGCACTGCTTCGTCTGACGAGGCACGCCCCGGCGACTCCTGACCGTCCACAGCACCCAGACACTGCATTGCGTACTGCTCGGTCAGAGCCACGCTGGCACTGTAGGCTGCCGAGCGCAAGGAAGACAGTTGAGCGAGGATATCCAGGCAATCCCGATCATCCTCGATCATGCGCTGGACGCCCCGCGCCTGCCCCTCGATACGCCGCAGCCGGGCCAGCATCTCCCTCTGAATCTGTTCTGACATCATGATGATCCGCCCAGTCCCCCAGGTTTGGGTGTGCACAGCTCTTGACGAGAGCCCACGGCTCTCAACGGGGGATGCCTCAGGTGCCACCCGTGCTGCAGGAGCTGGCAGCCGCAGCGGATGAAAGCGATCCCAGGCCTGTCCCGACGTTGCCTGTGCCAAAAACGGACCAACCCTTCTTGACATGGCTTCCACCACAATTCGGGCACTTGACCTCGACTTCGGACGTCATCGAACGGACAAACTTTTCAAACTGGCTGCTACAGTCCTTACACGTGTATTCGTAAATCGGCATTCTATCACCTCCCCAATGAGTCGATTTCAGCTTGGACTTGATCCGCATCCAGGCGTCCCGCCTGGCGTTGAGTCAGCTGGCCAGAACCATCAAAGAGCAGGAAAGTGGGGACTCCCCGAACGCCATAGCGCGCCGACAGTTGCCGCCCCACACTGCTCCACGCACTCAGCCGCAACACTTCAGCCTGGCCTTCCAGGTCTTGCTCCAGCCTATCCACGACAGGCTTGGCCAACAGGCAGGCGCTTCAAGTGTTAGAGTAGAACTCTACGAAGGTGGGCTTTCCATTCTGGAGAATCGCCTCCACCTCCTCCACCGACGCCACCGCACTGGCGGGCGTACGCAGGAACAGAAAGGCGCTCAGGATTCCCCCGATGACCAGCAGCAGCAGCCAGTTCTCTCTCAGAATCTTGACCAGGTGGTTGCCAAAGGTTCCCACACTCGCCTCCTAGCCGATGAGCGCCTTGAGCTTGGTTTCCAGCGCATGGCCGGGGGCAAAACCGACCACGCGGTCGACCTCCTGGCCATCCTTGAACAGAATCAGCGTCGGGATGCCCATGATACCCAACTGGCTGGCCACCTTCACATTCTCGTCGGTATTGATCTTGGCCACCACGGCGCGCCCGTCGTACTTTTCGGCAAGCTCCTCCACAATGGGCGCTACCATGCGGCACGGACCGCACCAAGGTGCCCAGAAATCGACCATCACCGGCACAGGAGCCCGGAGCACCATCTCCTCAAAGGTATCATCAGTTACGTGAACCGGTTCGCCGCCATCGACGCCGGCAGCCTGGCCGGCGACCGCATTGGTGACCATAGTCTCGTCAGCCATTTCTGCCAGGCCATCCTTCTTGCCAAACAATGTTTTGAGTATCCCCGACATGTCATTCCTCTCCCTGTGGCTCCGCCGAATGCTTCGGCGTTGACAAAAAGCCAGACTCGTGATATGATTACCTCGCGAGCAGATACCCCCTAGGGGTACCTACTATGCGTATGATAGCAGACTACACAGGGCTTGTCAAGTCACGAGTGGATGATGACACACACGATGATGATTCCGGGACGGGGGACCTACCACCTGGCCCATCTCGTACTGGATGTCAACGGCACCGTTGCCGGTGGCGGACACCTGATCGATGGTGTCCGTGAGAGACTGCTCAGCCTCCGCCAATCAGGCTGGGAGGTTCACTGGATCACGGCCGATACCCGTGGCCGCCAGGTTATGCTTGATGTAGAGATGGGCTGGCCTGCGGTGCGCATCCAGGCAGCGGAGTCTGGAAGCGAAGCCTCCCAGAAAGCTGACTTTGTCCACGAGCTGGGTGCGGAGCATGTGGTGGCGGTCGGCAATGGCTCGAACGACGTGGCCATGCTGCGCAAGGCAGCCGTGGGCATTGCCGTGCTGGGTCCAGAGGGACTGGCCGTCGACGCTTTGCTCGCGGCCGATGCTGTCGTCCCGAATATCCATGCCGCGCTGGACCTATTGGAGGATCCGGACCGCCTGGTGGCAACTCTACGACGATAGCGCTGGACGGCCTGGCGTTGCCAATGAACACGGGTGCCGCACCGGGGGTGGTCGCTGGCAGTCCGCCACAGCGCACAAATAGAGGAGAACAGATGACCGACGAAGAACGAATTGCCCAATTGGAACAGGAGCTTGCAGCCCTCAAGGCCAGGTTGCCCAAGCACTCGGTTCCACCGGCTATGATCCTCGAACTGGAAGACCTGGAAGACGAACTGGATACACTCAGGGGAAAGGTCAAAAGTGAGAGAGCCTGATCCGACGACCTTCGACCGCATAGCCGCCCCCTACGACCGGGGCATGGCTCCTCTTGAGAGCCTGTGGCTGCGCCAATTGCGCAGCCAGCTCCTGCCCCACGCCCGGGGCAAGGTGCTGGAGATCGGGGTGGGGACCGGTGCCAACCTACCCTTCTACCCCAAGTCGGTGTGCCTGACAGCCGTCGACGAGAGCGAGGATATGCTTTCGGTGGCTGCCCGACGGGTGGCAGCCCTGGGCAACTGCGTCGACCTGAACCAGATGGACACTGAGGCCCTCGCCTTTCCGAGCGGCACGTTCGACACGGTGGTGACCAGCCTGGTCCTGTGCAGCGTCGTGGACCAACGTCGGGCTCTGGCCGAGCTCTGGCGGGTGCTTCGCAAACCCGGTGGCAGATTGCTGCTCCTGGAGCACATGCGCCCACATGTCGCCCCCCTCACCTGGCTGGCCGATTTGCTGAACGTGCCGTGGTACGCATTCAACGGCCGGTGCCAGCTCAACCGAGAGACGCAGCAGGCCATCGTCCAGACCGGATTCCGGGTGGATGAGGCAGAAAGCAAGTTGGGAGGACTCTTTCGCCTCATCGTCGCCCACATCCCCTAGCCATCTCCGCCCACTGCCCTGAAAGGAAAAGCAAACGGCCCCTCTCCTATGCCGGAGGAGGGGCCGGTCTTTTCGACGGCTTGCCGCATCTAGTCGCGGCGGGTTCTCAGCGTCCGGCTGATGATCTCATCCTGAACGCGGTCGTATTGGCGCTTGGACTTTTTCTTGCGCGACCGGGTGTCGGGCTTCATCGGCAGGTCGACCCCCTGAATCTCCATCGCCTCGCGCAGAGCCAGCTCCATCGATGTGGGGAGCTCTTCCATCTCGCCATCAAGCACATAATCATCAGCCGGCAGGTCCTTCATACTGAGGGAGATGCGTCCCCGGCGTGGATCCACCTCGAGGACGCGCACCTGGACCTGGTCGCCCACTGAGACGATCTCGGAGGGGCTGCCAACATAGCCGCGCCCCATCTCGGTGACGTGGATCATGCCATCGCGACCCGCCCCGATGTCGACAAAGGCACCGAAACTCTCGAGGCGTACCACCTTGCCGGTCAACAACGTATCAGGCTTGAGGCTGCGGATGTCGACATCAGGGGGCTCGATCATCGACAGGCTGATCCGCTTCGACTTGCGATCGATATCCTTGATCCAGACCTCGATCACATCCCCTTCCGAGACGACGTCAGACGGATTGGCCACGCGCCCGGTGCCCATCTCCGAGACATGCACCAGGCCGTCGGTGCCTGCTCCGATGTCCACAAAGGCTCCGAACCGTTCGAGGCGAACGACCTTTCCTTGCACCTTTGTGCCAGGCTCCAGGTCCTTCCAGGTGTACTTGGGCGGTTCGACCATGGTCAAGCTCAGGCGCCCGCCTTGCAGGTCCACCCGCTTGACCCAGGCGGTGATCGTCTGACCTTCGGATAGTAGATCCGATGTGCGGGTAACGCGCTTGTCACCCAGGTCGGAAATGTGCAAAAGGCCGTCCACCGGAGCGCCAACATCGACGATGGCTCCCGAGAGGGTCACCTTCCGGATGGTCCCCTCCAGTTTCTGCCCTTGTGTGACATCTGATAGCGAAATTGAAACTTCAGCACTCACGCTCTTACTCCCCGCACTGCAAACTAGCTTGCAATTATACCTTGAGGCCCCAACGCTGTCAATTCAGGAAATGCCTCAGACCAGCAGAATTGCATCTGGAGGGAACGGCAAGCTGCCACGATGAAGGCCCTGCCTGCCCATGGGAAACCCCTTGGAGAAAGACAGTAGATCTGGTATACTGGGCTACGTGACAGAGCAAGCTTTGCAGGCAACCGTTGAATTCAAGGCCCGCTGGCTCATTGGTCTGCTGCTGGGCCTTCTTGTGCTGCAACTGATCATCCCCAGCCGGACATGGACCTTCCTGCTGCTCGGGCTGGGTGGTCTGCTGGCTGCCGGCTACTGGTGGGCCAGACAGTTGGCCGATCATCTCGTGCTCACCCGGGCACAACACTACGGCTGGGCCCACGTGGGAGATCTTCTCGAGGAGAGATTCTCAGTGGAGAACCAAAGCTGGCTGCCTGCCATCTGGCTCGAGATCAAGGATCATTCTGACCTGCCCGGCTATCAAGCCAGCACGGTGCGGAGCGTCGATGGCCAGCGGGTGACCCAGTGGCGGTCCGAGGGCATCTGCCGGCAGCGAGGTCTGTTCACCCTGGGCCCGTGGCAGGCACAAGTGGGAGACCCGCTTGGCCTATTCACCGTCACCCTCGCACATCCCGAGACCCAATCCGTGCTCGTCTACCCGCCCGTCGTGCACCTGCCTACCCTGCGCCTACCCCGAGGCGCCGCCACCGGCGCGGGGCGTACCAGCCGACGGGCGCTAGATATCACCCCCAACGCCTCCGGCACCAGAACCTATGCGCCCGGCGACAGCATCAACCGCATCCATTGGCGAAGAACGGCCCACATGGACACGCTCATGGTCAAGACGTTCGACCTGGAGCCCTCGGGCGATCTGTGGATCATCCTCGATCTGGACGAGAGGGTCCAGGCGGGGGAGGCAGAGGAGTCTACCGAAGAGTATGGCGTCATCCTGGCCGCATCCCTCTCCAACCAGACCCTCAACGAGCACCGGGCGGTAGGCCTGGCAGCCTATGGAACCCAGGCGACGGCCGGTGACACCAGTGAGCCCTTGCCCACCCTGGTGATGCCCCAGAAGGGGACTGCTCACCAATGGCGCATCCTCCAGGCATTGGCCACCGTTCGTGCCGGCGGCAATTGGCCCCTGGACCGGGTTCTCGCTGAAATGGATCGCAACCTGGGCCAGGGCATGACCCTGGCCGTGATCACTCCCTCTTGCGATCCGGCATGGGTGGCCAGCCTGCTGCCACCCATGCGCCGTGGAGTGGCCCCCAGCGTGATCCTGCTCGATCCGGTCAGCTTTGGTGGCGAGGGCAATCCCGAGGCACTCACCGCCCTCCTTGCCGATCTCGGCGTGCCCGTTCATCGCATTTCCAGTGGCATGGCCTTCCGGCCCGTGTTTGACCACGAGCGCATCGGCCGACCGGAGTACAGGGTCCTGCCAGGTACCGGGCGCGTCATCTTGGTGGAACCGTAAGGCACGGCTATGGTAGAACTGCTGGCACGGCTCATCCATGGTCTCCGCCCCAGGGAAGGGTGGACCCCCTTTCTCCTGCTTCTGGCCGCATGTCTGTGCCCCGCTGCTGTGCTGATCAGCGCCGGCGACGGGGGGGAAGGGCCCGGCATGATGCTCCTGACGGTCCTGGGGTTGGTCGTCGGGCTCCGCTTTGCACGCTCGCGCCTCTCGCCCCGGACGGTTGCGCTCCTCGCCGGGCTGCTGGGCCTTGGCCTGACCCTCGTGTACGCTGCCCGGCTCGTCCCGTCCTTTGGCCTGGTCTGGGACGAAATCGTCTATGCCGACGGCTGGTTCCAAAATTGGCGACGGGGACTCCCGGGGTGGCCCTTGCCCTTTGCAGCTACGGCCGAGTTCCTCTGGCAACAACTGACCGCCTTGGGGATTCGCCTCTGGTGGTGGTTCCAGACAGTGACCCGTGGCGAGCCGGCGCAGGATCAGATTGTCCTCTCTTTGATTGTGCTCTTCCTGGCCTGGGGCTCGGCCATCCTCGCCACGTGGCAGATCTACCGGCGGCGAGCGGCGGTGGTAGGCCTGGCCCCCGGGGCCCTGAGCGTGGTGCTGCTCGCCTTCTTTCGGGGCGGCCTGGCCAACTTTACCCTGCTCGTCTACTTCTTCTGCTCGGTCTGGCTGGTGGCTATCTGCCACCTATGGCGCAACACAACCCGCTGGGAAGCAGAGGGGACCGACTATCCCGGTGACCTGGGAATGGAACTGGCCCTGTCCCTGAGCCCCCTGCTAGTTCTCATTCTGGCCGTCGCCGCGCTGTTCCCCGTCCTCTACCCCAGCCGGATCCGTGACGCGTTCTGGGAGGTCATGGATGCGCCCTGGTCGCGTGTAGAGCAGGCTGCAGAACAGGTACTCGGGCCCATCGAGGGTGGCTCAGTTGGCAGCTCAGACCCGAGTGAAGGCGCCCAGGGAGAGCTGCCCAGGGTACACCTGTTGGGGGGAAAGCCAGAACTGGCCGAGACGATCGTGCTCTATGCCAGCACCAATGATCCCCCACCTCCCACCCCCTCCGCGGACCCAGCCACATCCAGAGAACCGGCCGCCCTCCGCCGCTACTGGCGTGCAGATACCTGGGATACCTACACCGGACACGGCTGGATCAACAGTCCCCTGGAGAGCGAGCCCTTGCCGGCAAACCATCTCCTGGAGCTAGGTCCAGACCGTGGGCCGAGCCTGCTGCAGCAATTCCAACGGGTGGCGCCAGACGACAACCGGATCTATGCCGTCAATTCGCCGCAGCGAATCGACCGGCCAGTCCAGGCATGGCGGCGAGCCGATGGAGAGTTGGCCTACTTGACCGCTGACACCGACCTGTATTCAGTCGTGTCCATCCTGCCTCGGGCCAGCGGCAGCGATCTGAGAGCCCTCTTGCCCCTCACGAGCACGCTCCCTCTGACGCTGGCAGAGCGCTACCTCGCACTACCGGCCTCGATCCCCCAGCGGGTCCTGGACCTGGCCCAGGAGGTCGTGGCGGATGCACCCACCTCCTACGACCGGGCACTAGCCATCGAACGCTACCTGCGGACCTATCCCTACAATCTGGAGATCCCCGAGCCCCCCACCGACCGTGATCTGGTCGACTACTTTCTCTTTGAGCTGCAAGAGGGGTACTGCGACTACTATGCCTCGGCCATGGTGGTCATGGCCCGCTCGGTCGGGGTGCCCGCTCGGTTAGCCTCTGGTTACGTCCAGGGAGTCTATGATTACGAGGCCCGTCGCTGGGTTGTGACCGAACAGGAGGGTCATTCCTGGGTGGAAGTCTACTTCGACCCGTTCGGCTGGATCGAGTTCGAGCCCACGGCAGGCCAGCCAGCACTGGTCCGTCCGGATGGCCAGGTGCAGGTGGGAACCAGCCTGCCGCCCTTGCCCCGTCGCCGGGTTCTCTGGTGGCAGGAGCTCCCCTGGGGATTGGTGATCCTCGGCGTCGTGCTTGCAGCGCTACTGGCCCTCCTTGGGCTCTTGTGGCGCCCGCGGCGGGCGCTGGTCGCGGCAGAACTCGTGCGGGATCGATACGAACGGATGATGCACTGGGGGCGCCGACTGGGACAAGTGCCAGGCCAGGGTCAAACCGTCCGTGAATACGGCCGGGCTTTTGGTCGAGCTATGGAAGTGCGTGGCCGGGGCGCGCGCCTATCCCAGGCGCGGCAGGCCAGCGCAAAGGCACCGGCCGAGATCGAAGCGTTGGCACAGGCCTTTGAGGAGGTCCAGTACAGCGCCCGGCCCATCTCAGAACGTGAGGCCGGGCAGGTTGGCGCGCTCTGGTCCCGGCTGCGGCATCGCTTCTGGTGGCTCTGGCTGACCCCTGCCGGGAGAGCGGCCAGGAGAGAGCCCACCGGGGCCGAAGATCGCCATGACTCCTGATTTTCCCAGCATTGTGCGACACTTCCAGTTCGACGGCGAACTTTTGGGTGTCGATCGCATCGAAACGGGACACATCAATGACACCTATGCTGCCAGGTTTCGCCGGCAGGATGGAAGGCTGCATCGCTACCTGTTGCAGCGCATCAACCGCACCGTCTTTCGCTCACCCGCAAAGGTTATGTCTAACCTCAGTGTCATCACCACCCACATGCGGAGAAAGGTCCTGACTGCCGGCGGAGATCCAGATCGGGAGACGGTCAACCTCGTGGCTACAGTGGAAGGAGACAACGCCTATCGGACTCCCGAGGGCGACTGGTGGCGCGCAGAATTGTTCATCGAAGGAGCGCAGACGTACGAAACCGCATCCGGGCTGGATGCCGTGCGCGAGGTTGCCCGGGCGTTCGGGAGGTTCATGGCAATGCTCAGCGACTTCCCGGCAGACCAGCTCCATGAGACGATCCCGGACTTTCACCACACTCCGAAGCGATATGAAGCCCTGCTGGATGCCGTGGCAGGGGATGCTTGCCATCGTGCAGCATCGGTTCGCGCCGAGATCGAATTCGTCGAGCAGAGGTCCGACGAGCTACCGGCCCTGATCACTCTTCGGGAACGGGGCCTGATCCCGGTGCGGGTCACTCATAACGACACCAAGATCAACAACGTG
>Ga0316577_10001547_pt1 | contig 10928 bp, 4 predicted proteins | sample S5NA_FD_203073 | JGI IMG/M metagenome (GOLD analysis project Ga0316577, IMG submission 203073) | Rhizosphere microbial communities from salt marsh grasses in Alabama, United States - S5-7_050615r2r1 | ecosystem: Host-associated > Plants > Roots > Rhizosphere | place: USA: Alabama | collected... | reverse complement strand
TCCCCGTCAGCGCTGGCCGGGTCGGTGCCGAGCTGGGCTTCCTGGTGGTCGGTCAGCCCGTCGTCGTCGGTGTCCATCCGCAGCGGATTGCTGCCCTGGTTGAGCTCATAGACGTCGGAGAGGCCGTCGCCGTCGGCGTCCCAGGTGCTGTCGTTCGGGTCGTCGGCGTGGGATAGGCCGTCCCCATCAGCGTCGTACAACATTGGGAAGGTCATGTCGCCCTGCTGGTCCCAGGCCAGCGCCCAGCCGGCGCCCTTGCGCGCCAACTGGTAGAAGCCGTCGAGCGTCGCCGGCAGGACATCGTAGAGCAGGCCCGAGCCCATGTCATAGTGGCTGGTAGACCGCTCCGCCTTGATGACGCACTGTACCTCTCCCACCTCGCCGGCGCCCGGCCAACACTCCTGGTCAGGCACGGCGTAGCCCTCCGAGAGGTAGAGCTTTCCCAGCGAGCGGTTGATGCCGGCCCCCGGCAAGGGGATATCGGCAGACGGCACGGTTTCGGTGTAGTAGAAGGGCCGCCCGCCGTCGGCCGCATTCCATAGATCGCTCATATCACCCAGACCAAGGTCGCCGTGAATGGCTTGCTGCTGCGTCTGCCAGCGGTAGCCAAAGGTGGCGCTCGCCAGGGTGTCGTCGGTATACTGATCTTTTGCGTGCGTGAACGGGGTAACCGGTACCTTGACCAGGTTAATGGTATTGGTCAGGCCAATGGTGTAGCGCATGGCGTTGCCCTGCACCATGCCCATCTCTTCGTCGACCAGGTCGGAGTCGAAGCCGTACAGCCTAAGCCGCTCGTAGGCCTCGGGATCCATCTCGACCATGATCGTGCCGCTGTAGAAGAACCACTTCAGAGCGTTGGTCAGGAGCCCAGTAATGCCGCCGCACAGCCAGGTGCCCGCGTTGCTCTTTTGCATATCCGGCGGCAGGGCACTGCAGATGGCGTTGGCCAGGGCATTGATCATGCCGATGAAGGCGTTGATGATGGCCCCGATCGGCCCCAGCGCGGTGGTGATTATGAACAAGAGCACGGTCACGATGGTGGTGGCGACCGCCGAGGCAAAGGCGCTGTTGCTGCCCATGCTGCCCCACTTCATGTTCGTGACAAAGAACTGCGTCACGAAAGCCGCCCAGGTAAGGACGATCGTGACGGCCATTTGAGCCAGCCCGGCCGCCAGAGCCTTATTGGCCTGGACGTTCCATCCCATTTTCGACTTGGAGAAGCTCCAAAAGCCCTGTCCGGCCTTCCTGTTATTGGCGAACGCTCCCCACTGAGTGGCCATGGTGTGCATCACCAAGTGCGTCGCTACGAGCAGGGAGGCGTTGCGGATGACCACGGCCGCCGCCTGTATCCCGTCAACGCCCGATGCGTAGGCGACGACGATGGTGGTAATCAGGGTAATAGCGGCAGCCGCGACGACAATGCCCCCCGTCACCCCGATCTTGGCCGGCGCGTACGTAAAGACGGTGTCCCACTTCAATCCATGGGCCTTGCGTGCCAACCCCCAGTCACGGCAGTTGAGGAAATCCTTTATGGTGGCGATCGTCGCAACGTTGAGGCCATTCAACAGGTCCTTGCCCGCTTTGGTAATGCCGCCATCCGAGGCGCCTTTCGGTTTCGGCACCAGGCACAGCGGTTCGTCCACCGTACATCGCACGCCGTTCACCACCCCGTTCATCAGCGCAAACCTGTAGGCCCGGGCGGCGATCACCCGGCCCAGGTTGGCCTCGGGCGAGTCGTCCTGGTAGAGCTGGTAGAACTCTTTCTTTAGCTCGTTCCCCAGCGCATCCCAATACTCGGTCGGCGGGTAGGCTTCCCACTCGCCGGTGCCGGCGTTGGTGCGGTAGGGCCCCCACACCAGCCCCACCAGGGTCTCTTGGGGATAGGTCTTGGTGTTGATATCCACCGCGATTCCGGAGGGGACCGTGTCGGTCAACGCCTCCAGCCCCGCGACCCGGTAGCGCTCCTCGCGCGCAAAGAGGAGCGTGGCGGTCAGCGCATCGGTGTACTGCGCCAGGATGCGCGGCGTCTCGGTCTTGGCGTGATAGCCAAGGTAGTCCTGGTTCTCGTAACGAAAGTTCTCCACGCGCAGCGGGAACGGTTCACCCTCAGCGGCCTGGATGTTCCACCGGGCTTCGACCGGCACTGTGGTGGTGACGTCGAAGCGCTGCTTGATGGTCGTGTTGCCGATGGTGCTCACCGAGTGGTCGGTCTCCGGGGCCCGAGGGAAGATGCTCACGTCCCTCTTTTCGTCCGGGTCGCAGGTTGTGGCATCGCCGTCCCAGCTCATCCCGTCCCCCTCGCAATCAAGTTGGGGGATGAACCGCTGGCCCAGCCCCCAGGAGAGCGTCCACAGTGCATCGTCGTCGTACTCTGTCAGATTGGGGTTGACGTAGGCCACAGCCACATCCAGGCCGTGGTCCTCGCGTACCGAGAGACCGGCCAGGGTCCACTGCTCATCGTACTTTTGCACGGGCACGATCTCGTCGGCCGTACGGTCCGTGGCGCAATACTTGTCATATTCGCGGTTGTAGGCATCCGATATCTCGGGATCTTCGGCCTCGGGATGCCCGGCTTTGTAGGTCGTGCGAAAGTCCTCCTCCTTCGGAGGATTCGGACCACAGGCATCGGTCAGCATCTGTACCAGCCAGATGACCCTCATCTGCTGTGGCTCCGCCCAGGCGCTCTCGGCGTCGACCCAGTAGACCATGTGCGACTGGAAGGCCGACTTGCCGCCGCCGGTATCGTCGGCCACCACACTCAGCGGCACCAGGGCGACCACAGCTCTATCGTCACCGTCCACCCGGTCGTGGGCCGTGATGCCGTACGGCTCCAGCGCGGACAGATCGACCATCTTGTGGGCGTAGGGCCCGTTGACCACATCCGGGATCTCGGCACACTGTTGGTCCGTGCCATCGGAGACGACGAGGGCGTGGGTGCCGTCGGCCAGCTCCACCACACTCTGGCCCGACAACGTGCCACTCGTCCCCGTAAAGGTGCCCAGCAGCGTGTCCAGGGCTGAGCAGGACCCTTCGTACACTTCGAGACTGGCGCCGGCATGGTAGGTAAAGGTGAATTGCGTGTCGGCTGTGTTGGCACCAGGCTCCAGGGTCACCGTCATCGACAGGGGTGTATCAACGCCCACGGTGGCTGTGGCGACCGGATCGGTCAGCCTGAGCGGGATCTGGTCCCCGGTCATCACGATCTCGAGCAGCGGAACGAGGCGCATATCGCCGTTGCGGCCGGCGATATCGTCCGGATTGCGGATGTCCTCGTTGTTGCTGGCAGCAAAGGTGGTGTTCGCCTTGTGCTGGATCTGCCCGTCGATGTCCCCCGCTGGCCAGTCCAGCACATTCATCGAATAGCCCAGGTGGGCCGGGTTGACGGGTCGCATCTGGAGGTCGACCAGCACTGGCCAGCCTCCCTGCAGGTTCTCGACGGTGAGCTTGAACGCGCTTTCCCCGTCGAAGGGGGTCATATCGGTGACCTGACCGGAGCGCGGCCCCTTGACATCGACCCACTGATCCGGGGTAAGATCGACCCGGTCCGGCACCCCGTCGCCGTCGTTGTCCGTGTCGAAGGGGTTGGGCACGCCGTCCCCATCGGTGTCGCATTGATCGCGGATGGTCGTCTCGTCAGGATCGGCAACGTCCAACAGCACGGGACACTCCGCTGAGTCGATCAGCCCATCGTTGTTGGTGTCGGGGTTCCTCGGGTCGAGGTACCACTGCCGCTCCGCGTACCAGAACCCTTCCACCTCGATGGTATCGGTGATCAGGTCGCCATCGGTGTCTACCAGGGTACCGTCCGTGCCCAGCTTCTGGACCTCCTGGCCGTCGGTCAGGCCGTCGCCGTCGCTATCGTCCGTCCCATCATTGAGACCATAGATGCACTCGTCGGTGGCGTTCACACCATCGCCATCGCTGTCGGCCGTACCCAGGGACAGGGAGTCACAGTACTCGACTCGATCGGTCAGGGTTTCGGTGGCCCAGTCCCAGCTCGCCAGCGCCTGGGCGCCCAGCGGCGCTTGCAGGGCCATCTCCGGAGCGGCGACAGGCTCCAGCAGCGTCTGGTCCACTGTCATACCAAGGGCCAGGCCGGCATCCGCCACCGCCTGAACCGGCTCGGCCAGCGGATCTTGCTGCGGGTCCCAGGTGGGGGCCAGGGCATCGGCCACGGCCTGCTGCGCCGCCGCCTGCTGTTCAGCCGCTTCCGGGTCGACGGCCTGGCCGTCCGCCCCCAGGCTCCAGAGATCCTGGGCACGCGCGGCCTGGCGGTCAAAGAAGGCCACCACGCGCTGGCTCTGGATCAACGGCACGACGACCATCGAGAGGATCACGGCGACGACGATGGCCACACACAGGCGCCGCGAGCGGCGATGGGTGAATAGCCAGCCTACGGTGGTTAGAGCCAAGACCAGCACACCCCCGCTGCCTGCCGTCCGAGCTGCCCTGTCGGGCAGAGAGGGGTCGTCGAGGCCCAGCGCTGCGCCCGCCCAGGCCACCGGATCCTCAGTGACGTCCGGCAGGGCGGCTGCAGCCTGCGGAAAGCCCGAAAAGTCAGTCTGGACCTCGGCCTCAAGGCGGGAGCCGTCATCCTCCTCGGGGAAGACCAGGTGCATGGTCAGGCGCAGCGGCAAGCCCCGCCCGTCCACCCACAGCTCCCCCTCGCCCGTCATGTCGCGAAAGGTCGCCGGGTCCTCCAGTGTCACGCCCAGGGGCAGCTCGCCCCGCTCGGCCAGCTGGCGCTCGACCTGCTCGCGCAGGTAGCTGGCCAGGGCGGGCCCGTCCAGGTCAAAGCCGTAACACGCGATCTGCGCCGGCCTTTCGGAGGCAGGCTGCGCGTCTGCGGCCTGCCAGTCGCAGCCGGCAACGTCCTTGATGCCCCCCAGGAAGGCCAGGAGGTCGTTGTCGGGGGCGAAGCTCCCGGAGAAATCCTCGACCTCGCGCCACGCGCCGTCGCCCTGGCGAAGGTAGGCGCGGTCGCCCTCGATGCGCCCCTCGGCGAACTCGTCGCTACCCGGCTCTCCCATGCGGAAGGCCAGCGTGCGCGCCGACTGGTCGATCTCGCCTTGCAGAAGGAGCTCACTCCGCTCGGGGCCGCGCCCGGCGTTGGCCAGGGCCAGGGCCGGAAAGGTCGTCTGCGCCAGGTTGGTCGCAAAGGCATAGGTCCCGGCATCCCGTGCTTTTTCCCAGGCCTCACGCACCGCACGCCTGGCGGCTGCGGGTGCGGGTTGTGCGGAAGGGCTGCGCACCTCGGCCGGCGCCGTGCTCCGCCCAACTCCCTCGACGGCTGGGGCTGCGTCCCCCATCGTCTGCGCGGAGGGGCTGACCGCCCCAACCAGGGAGGCCATCAGCAGCCCGAGCAGCAGGAATGACGCACCTGCGGTCAAAAACCGGCCCTGTAGAAAAGAATGACGCCTCATCGCGTGCCTCCTCTGTGTTCCCTGTCTGTAGCCTGTCCAGTGTTGTCGCTCGGGTGGCGCCTACTGACAGATCGTCCGATCTACCGTGGGGGTCGCTCTCCCTGCGATTCTCCGAGGTTCAAGATTCTGGTGTCTCGCCCTCTGCCTGCGTCACTCAATCCCGCTGGGCCTGCGTGGCTCTGCGGCTCTGACGGCCGCCTCCGCTACCAAGAACTCAAACAGCTCCGCCAACCCGGCAAAGCGCAGCTCCTGGCCTGTGCCCACGCACTGTACCTGGCAACGCCACGGCGCGTCCGGCCCTTCACGCCACAGCCGAAGCAGGTAGCTGCGGTAACGGTCAGGATCGATGTTCGGCGCAGCAACCCCGCTGAGCTCGTCCAATGCTTCCCTCCTGGATCTTTCATAGGTCCGATGCGTGGGCCGCAAAGCCTGCCAAGAAGCAGGCTGCGATGGGTATACTGCCGTGCGCTCGCTCCGTACTCATTCATCATAGCATAGGCCTGTGACGAAAGTGTGACGAGATTCGCTGCGCCGGTGGGGATAGGTGTCAGAGAGCCAGGATCTCCTCCCGGCACACTCTCTTCTGAAGCCTGGGGCGGCAGTGAGAGCAAATCCGAGCAAGGCCGCGTCAAGCGCGGCGGAGTTGTCATGCTGAGCGGAGCGAATCATCTCGATCTGGGATAGATGGCAGACAGAGAAGCACAGCCGCACCTGACAGTGCCCTGGAAGTCCGGGTGCATGACGTAGCCAGAATCGGAGATTTGTGATATACTGCCCTGGGCCGGCAACGTAGCTAGGAAGAGGAAGACCAATGCATAGGGCCGAGACCTTTCGCCTTCGAATTCAGCTCCTAGGCACCTTCAATGTAGCGCTCGATGGCACCCCACTGACCCGCTTTCGTTCCACCAAAGTGCGCGCCCTGCTGGCCTACCTGGCCGTGGAGTCGGGGCGACCCCACCGGCGTGAGGCCCTGGCGACCTTGTTGTGGGATGAGTATTCTCAACGCGACGCCCAGCGTAGCCTGAGCCAGGCCCTGAGCAACCTGCGCAGTCTGTTGGCCCCGCTGGTCGCGGCCGGCGCCTCTTCAGAACCGCTTCTTGCCATTACTAGCCAGTCCGTTCAACTCCATCCAGATCCAGAGCAGGTGTGGGTCGATATCCATGCCTTCGATTCGCTGCTGGCGGCTGCCAATCCCAGGCACGCCTCGGCGCTGAGCGTGCTGGATATGGCCAGCCTACTCGAAGAGGCGGTGGCACTCTATCGGGGTCCCTTCCTGGCGGGGCTGTCCCTGCCCGACAGCCGCACGTTCGAGGAGTGGCTGATCCTCCACCGCGAGCAACGCCACCAGGCAACGATGCTGGCGCTGGAGCGGCTGGTCAGCCGCCACCTGGCCGAGGGACAGACGCAGATGGCACAGCGCTACGCGCACCATCAATTGGCGCTGGAGCCGTGGAGCGAGAGCGGGCACCAGGCCCTGATGTTTGCTCTGGCGCTCGAGGGCCAGCGGGGTGCCGCTCTGCAGCAGTATGAGGCCTGCCGGAGCGTTCTGGCAGAAGAGCTGGGTGTCGAGCCCTCCGCCGAGATGGAGGCGCTGGCCCGGCAGATCCGCGACGACGTACCGAGCCAGACCATGACCGGGAGCGAGTTGGCCCGGGCGCCCTTCGTTGGCCGCGAGCAGGAGCTGGATCGGCTGCACCAGGCGCTCGCGGGTGCGCTGGGCGGAGAGGGCCGGGTGATCCTGGTGACGGGCGAAGCCGGCACCGGCAAGACGGCGCTGCTCACGCAGTTTGCCCGGCGCGCTCAGGAGAGCCAGCGCTGGCTGATCGTGGCGGGTGGCCGGTGTGGCGCCTATGCTGGCTTGGGAGATCCCTTCCTCCCTTTCCGCGAGATCCTGCAGTCCCTGACCGGCGAGACGGAGGGCGCATTTTCGGGCGAGGCTGGAGATCCCGAGCATCGGCGGCGACAGACGGCCTTTTTCCCACATGCTGCAGAGGCCTTGGTGGCCGAAGGGCCTGACTTGATCGGGCGCCTGGTGTCAGCCGAGGCCCTAGCTGCGCGCGCCGAGACGCTGGCGCCACCCGACGCTCCCTGGCGCGAACGGCTGGCAGCACACCTGGAGCAGCATCGGGATGGCATGTCGGCACCCCCTCTGTCAGAGGCCCTCTTTGGCCAGGTGACGCGGGTGCTGCAGGCCATCGCCCGCAAACGGCCCCTCCTGCTGCTCATCGACGACCTGCAGTGGGCCGATGCAGCGTCGCTCAGCCTGCTCTTCAACTTGGGACGGCAGCTTGCGGGCCATCGCCTCCTGGTGGTGGGTGCCTATCGGCCCAGCGAAGTGATCCAAGGCCCTGACGGTCATCCCCCATCGTTGGGGTCCATCGTGCGCGAGTTCACCCGGCTTTGGGGCAGCATCCGCGTCGATCTCGATCAGGCCGATGGCCGGCATTTTGTGGATGCCCTGCTGGATGACGAGCCCAACCGCCTGGGGCAGGGCTTCCGTGACAGGCTCACCCGCCACACAGGCGGCCACTCCCTGTTCACCATCGAGCTGCTCCGTGCCTTTCAGGAACGCGGTGACCTTACGCGCGACGAGGAGGGCCGTTGGGTCGAGGGTGCGGATCTGCGTTGGGAGGGCCTGCCGCCGAGGGTAGAGGCAGTGATCGCCGAGCGGCTGAGCCGGCTACCGAGTGAGGGACGCCGCCTGTTGGAGGCTGCCAGCGTGGAGGGCGAGTCATTCAGCGCGGAGGTGGCAGCCCGCGCCTTGGGCGCCGGGCCTTCCTGGGCCGTGCGGTGGCTAAGCGGTCCGCTGTCGGTCGAGAGCCGGCTGGTGGAGGCACTGGGGATCCAGCCACTGCCAGCTGGTGGGCGGCCGCTGTCCCGCTATCGTTTTGCCCACGCCTTGATTCAGGAGTACCTGTATGGTCGCCTGGATGCCGTGGATCGGGCACACTTGCACCGCGAGGTGGGAGCAGCACTGGAGGATCTGTGTCAGGGCGATGAGGTGGCCCTGGCACAAGCCAGTCCCCAGTTGGCCCGGCACTACGAGGAGGCGGGCCTGATCCTGGAGGCGGCTCGCTACCGCCTCGAGGCAGGACGTTGGGCGGCGAAACTCGTAGCCTACGATGAAGCGATCGCCCACTTAGAACGTGGGCTGGCACTGCTGCAGGGCATAGGTGCCTCAAACCCGGACCCGGAGAAGCTGCGCCTGGAGCTGCGGCTGTGCACCGCGTTGGGTACACCAGCCATGCTTCAGAGAGGTTGGCAGGCGCCGACTTTTGCGCGGGCACTGGAGCGCCTTTCGGACCTGGTCCAACATCCAGACCTGCTGGACGACCCGCAACGGCCGACGGCGCTGACCGTGCTGGCACTCGCGGCAGGGTGGTCAGCCGACCCTGGGCGCAGCGCGAATGTGGGCCAACAACTCCTGGATCTGGCCCGTGCGGCAGGGTCGGGGCAGGGTGAAGAGGACAACCGCCAAGCCCTCATGCTGGGGAACTGGGCCCTGGGCTTAAGCTGCTGGTTGCAGGGAGAGCTTGTCTCCGCCCGTGAACACCTGGACCAGGCTCTGGCCCTGTACGACGTAGATGTCACCTGTTCCCTGGACGGGCTCGTGGCAACAGACCCGGGCGTGATGGCTCAGGTCATGTTGGGCGCCGTGTTGTGGCAGTTGGGCTACCCGGACCAGGCCCGGACGTCCTTCCGGCAGGCAGTGGTGAAGGGGCAGCAGCTGAAGCAGCCGTCAAGCCTCGCCTTTGCCCACTTTGTCGCGATGATGATTGCGTCTGTCCTGGGTCGCGACCTGGCTGCGGCCTCGCGCCACTGCCAGGCTTTGCAGTCCTCGGGCCAGCTCAACCTGGTCTATGGCGCGTGGGCTGATCTACTGGAAGCGCTGGAGCAAACCCCGGAGGAAGCCTCGGGGCCATCTCAGGGCGGGGCTGGTTCCGTGGGCTCCTGTCTCGCACGGGGCGTGAGCCGTGCGGAGGAAGTCCTATCCACCTGGCAGACTGCAGGCTCTGGCACAGGGTATGCTGGCCTCCTGTGGCTCCATGCCGATTTGTGCGCCCGGGTCGGCCAGACCGAGATGGCCTTGGACGCCATGGAGCGGGCTATGGCCTGGGCAGAGCGCACCGGTGTACGGCCGATGGAAGCAGAGGTGTGGCGCATGCGAGGCGAGTTGCTGCTCATGGCGGACGACCGGCCATCGACGATGGACGACAAGGATACCGAGTCGCCAGCCGTCCATCGTCCATGGTCGCCGCGAGAGGCCGAGGCTTCCTTCCAGCGGGCCCTGGACGTGGCTCGTGACCAGCAGGGCCGCTGGTTTGAGCTGCGGGCGGCGGTGAGCCTGGCACGGCTGTGGCAGACTCAGGGCCGGCGCGACGAGGCTCGCGAGTTGCTGACCGGCATTCATGGCTGGTTCACAGAAGGATTCGATACGCCTGACCTGGTCGGGGCGAAGGGGCTATTGGACGAGTTTGGCTGAGCGATACCATGCTCTCCATGAGGATGTTCGAACCGCCCCTGTAGCGTAGGTTCTGCGTTCCTGCTCCCCAACGCGTTCGCTGCCTATGACCACGGGGAGGTCCACATATCGGCTCCCTCCCTCCGGATGTTCGAGTCACTCGCAAAGTCAGCCTGCTACCGCTCCGACGGCACGAATCTCAAATTACCCCTAAATCAGGTTTGCCAGCAATTGGAAGTCAACCGCTTAGCTGATAGCTGTCGCAGATCGGTCTCCCTACGCGGGGGCACCTGAATTGTCTCGGACCAAATAGTGACTGGACTGAAGGAACTCAGCTTTTGGCCGGGATCAGGCCAAAACCGGGAAAACGACGAACGGATCGACTGTGAACCCAAGATCTCAGGCTTCGAAAGCCAAACAACAAGAGAAGATCGAGATTTTCGCTTGCTTTCTCGGCCAACTCGCACTCATGTCGCCAAATTCGACGCAACGTCACAGGCAGGCCTGGACTATGCAACCGAGTTGCTGACGACTCTCCAGGACATCCTGCCGGACATCGATCAGACACCGAAGGAACTCATGGCCATGCCCAGGAGAGAGCGTGACGAGATCATGAAATCTAGGCGGGGAATCGTCAGAGCCCTGTGCGAGCGGGTGTACGTGTATTCTGACTGGAGCATCAGGATCGAGGGAGTACTGGACGGCGGCGAAGGGCGCCGATTTGGCTTGCTCAGTTCTTCAAACTCATGAACGTCGGCATCTTTGCCATCAGCGCCATCGTCGGCGTCGTCTTTCTCAGCCAGGGCATGCGCATCGTCTCGGCCGCCGGCAAGGAGGGGGCCAGGGCTCGGCGCTGGGTGATGGGGCTGTGGGTCCTGGTCTATGCCTTTGTCGGCAGCCAGATGGCCTGGACGCTGCGGCCCTTCATTGGCGCGCCGAGCATGCAGTTCGAGCTATTCCGCCAACTGGGCGGCAACTTTTACACCAACATCTTTGCCAGCATCGGCGAGATCTTGGGCTTTTTCGTGGTGCGCTAGGAGGCG
>Ga0316577_10001546_pt1 | contig 10933 bp, 8 predicted proteins | sample S5NA_FD_203073 | JGI IMG/M metagenome (GOLD analysis project Ga0316577, IMG submission 203073) | Rhizosphere microbial communities from salt marsh grasses in Alabama, United States - S5-7_050615r2r1 | ecosystem: Host-associated > Plants > Roots > Rhizosphere | place: USA: Alabama | collected... | reverse complement strand
ATAATGCACCCAACGATCATACTATCTCTCGTCTCAACCCTGGTGACCGGCATACTGATGTGGAGGATCCATCAAACGAAGGAGTGATTATCAAGGAGAACGAACTATGGAAAACAGCATTGCGAAAACATCATTCGAGATCGATCAAGGTCTAGACCTGCAAAGCAAGAGACGATACCGGTTAACCAATGCCTTTGCCATCATCGGTCCGGTCCTGCAACAGCCAAGGCAGTTCTTTGACGAAATCCGCGAAAGAGTCCATCTGTCGAGAAAAATATGGGCACTATCGCTGACGAGCACCGTCTTCCTGGCGATATATGGCGCAATGCTTGGGTCAGGACATCCGCTCCTATCACTCAACGTAGCCGTCGCCGTACCGTTCCTCTTCCTGGGCAGCTTGGCGACCTGCATACCGGTGATATATCTCTTTGACGTACTGACCGGTTCCCAGCGCAGTCTGGCACAGATGGTGGCTGTACTTCTCACTTCATTCTGCGCCATTGCGACGGTGTTCTTTAGCTTTGCTCCGATGATGGTGGTGTTTAGCCTGACAGCTCCTCTCTTGCACTTCTTTGGGCTGAACCTGTGTATCCTGGCAATAGGGACGTTTGTCGGATTGCTGTACATGGTTCAGGGGGCCATACACACAACCATTGTCGATCCCAATCATCACCTAAGCAAGGTCAACCATCACCTTCACTTCCTATGGGTTCCGCTTTTTCTGATGGTGATCGCCCAAATGGCCTGGGGCTTGCTATCCTTCTACCAAAAAACGGGCGGGTTCCTCAGCCTGTTGATGCATCAGCTATAGGGTCATGCGGGCGATTGCCATGGAAGAACACACGCAAGACTGGGGGCGCATCATCGGCGCAGGCATCGTCGTCCTGGGCACGCTAGCAATCGCCGTCAACCTAGTCGTGTTCGATATTCCCGCCGAGTTACTCGAAAAGCTAGACGTGCCTCCTCTATGGCTTCGGGCCGGGCGCTGGAGCGGCCTAGCTATCACCCTAAGTGGAAGCGGCTTATTGCTTTGGCGGCTGCTACCATGTAGACAACCCGACAAAGACGCTCCCCTGCAGCGCGTCACCGGTTACACCCAACGAATAGAGCAACTCCTGAGAGCAAATCCAAACGAACACCAGCAGCAGTTGTTGACTCAAATTCAAACCTGGCAGCGAACTATCGAGACCATGGCGCAAACATTGGCCAGCCTGGCTCAAAACAACCACATCATTCAAGAGGACCTGCGCCGACCGCCCGGCGCCATTGCCGATCTGGAAGGACAACTGACCGGGGAAGTGGACCCTCTCCTGCGCGCCGACCTGGAACAGATGCTTCTCCAACGCAAAAGGCAGCAACAATCCCTGAAACAATTACAAACCACGCGGCGGCGCGCCAACATTCAGCTAGAAAGAGCCGCCGCCGTGATGGGCACCATCTACTCGCAGTTGCTCACGTACCGTTCCACATCCCAGGTTGCCGATTACCAGCGGTTGGCCGATAACGTAGCACAGGAAGTGCAGCGCTTGCAGGACTATTTGGAGGCGCTGCACGACTTGCAATAAGAACCAGACAGCCCGCCAAAAAAAAGAGCCTGGCTTTCCGCCAGGCTCCCGTCAAAGTACTCTCGCGCCACATTAGGACACGATCCCATGGTCCTTGGCCCACACCGCCGCCTCCACTCGCGACGCTGCATCCAGCTTTTGCAGGATGTTGCTGACGTGGAACTGCACGGTGCGCTCCGCCACCTGCAGCTTGTAGGCAATCTCCTTGTTACTCAATCCATCGACCACCAGCCGCAGCACCTCGACCTCGCGCTCGGTCAGTCCGCCGGGACGTTCGCCCTTGGCCCAAGCCATCACCTTGGACACAACCTGCTGGCTGTACCACTCCTCTCCCTGCGCTACGGCGCGCACGGCCTTGACCACCGTCTCCGGGGCTTCCTCCTTGAGCAGGTAGCCCTTGGCGCCCGCCTCCAGCATCCCGCGCACGTACCGGTCGCTATCGTACGCGCTGAGCGCCACCACGCGCGAGGGCAGGCCGCGCTGCTGGATCTCTTGTGCCACATCTATTCCCGTCATCCCCGGCAGCTCGCAATCGAGCACCACCACATCCGGGCGCGACGCTTCCACGAGCGCCAGTGCCTCACGCCCCTCCTCCGCCTCGCCCACCAACTCCACATCGGGCGCGCGTTCCAAGAGCACCTTCAGCCCCAGGCGCAGGGCAGGATGATCGTCAACCAACACGACGCGAATCTTCTCGGTCAAAGTAATCCTCCAACTACGAAAAGCGGAATAAACCGTACACGGTTACCTGCTACGTACTGCATATTCCGCGCTATGCGCTCTTTCTATGGCTTTAGCAACGCATCGAACTCCGCTGCCGCATCCGCCAAGCGATCAGGACGCTGCGTGAGGCTGAACTGATCCCACTGCGTATCGTGCGGGAAATCGTCGATGAACCAGCACAGAGCGTGTACCTGCGGTTCCTCATCGATCACCCCCAACGCCGTCGTCAGCCAACCTCTGGGATAATTCTGAGCCGGCAGCACGCCTTCATCCCTGATGTAGGTGTTGACGGTGGTGATATAGACCGGCAGGCCACGCGTGGTGGGATAGGCATTGACGATATCCAGCCAATCGCGATAGATGCGAAAGCCCGCCTGAGCGCCGCCCCACTCCTCTCTCGGCAAGTCGATCCGCGGCTCCTCCGCTCCGGCCCGCCCGGCCAACTCGGGCGCTTCGGGGCGACCCGAGGCGTGGACAGCAAACCCATCCGGCGTGACTAAGGGGATACCGGCCTCCGCCTTGGCCTGAGCGCTTGCATCCAACAGTGCCACGAGCGTGTTCATATAGTTGAGCCACGGTGCGTCGATGGCATACTGCCGCGCGCCATTCGAATCGATATTCCAAGGACGCACAGAGCCCACGAGCACCCGCACGGACGTATTCTCGGCCCGCATCACCTGAACCGCATTATCCGTGCGAAAGACGCCCTCGCCATAGCCATTGAAAACACGCGTGTACCACTCTGGCGTCACCGGTCCATCCTGTGAAAGCGTGTTGCTATCCACGCTGTTGTAGCTGCTGCCGAGGATATACCCGTACACGTCCCCCAGCCGGTCGTCCCGCGCCAGGCGGCGCAAATATGCCAGGTACTTGGCCAATGCCTCCTCGTCGCCTACGGGCGGTATGCTCTGCCCCTGATCATAGTCGACGCGCACCAGCACGCGCAGCCCTTTGGCATTTGCCTGGTGCACGCGGACGGCCAGGTCGTTTATGCCCCAGTACGCCTCGTTGGAGAGGCGAGCGTAGGTCAGGTCCACAACCCACCCGCTGCGACCGTGCCAGTCGCGATCGGGGTTGGCAAAGACGACGCCCAACTTGGTCGGCACCGTATCGACCGGCGGCGGATCATAGTCCGCCTGCAGATTGACCCGCTTCCACTCCACGCAGCCGGTGTGGCAGTCGTGATACAAAACCGCCCGGCGCGCCCCGCCCTCGGGAACGACGAACTGCCACTTCCAGATCAATGTGTCATCAGACGCACTCGGCCAGGCGACAGGCTCGTGCGACGCCCCATCCACCACGAGCTTCACGTAAGGGAACGCCTGCACGTCCGTCACCCACAGATCTACCATCTGGCCGGGCTTGGGCGAGGCGGGCGAGAGGTTCACAATGGGCCAATGCGGCGCATCGGGTGCCTCGCCAAAGATCACCATCACGCCGCCCGAAATGGGCAGCAGCCAGACCCCGCCAACCAGCGCCAGGAGCAGCACGATCCACAACAAGCGCCACAGCCGATTCCAGAGCGAGCCCTGCATCACTCAACCTCCCCTTTTGAAACCGGCAGGACGAAACGCGCGCAGGTGCCCGTCTCTTCACCTCCGGCGTGGCTCTCGATCTCCAGGCGGCTCTGGTGGCGGCGCAGGATCTCTTTGACCAGGGCCAAGCCCAGGCCGCTGCCCTCCGTCCCACGACGGTCTGCGCGGTAAAAACGGCGCGTGATATGCGGCAGATGCTCCGCCGGGATGCCCGGCCCGGTGTCGCACACGGCACACACGATCCCCTCTCGACCTCGCCGCAAGGTGACCTCCACCCTATCGCCGGGTCGCGAATACTTGCAACTGTTATCCAGGAGGTTGAGAAATACCTGGAGGAGATAATCCGCATTCCCCAAAACGAGGGGCAAGGGCGTGTCGGCCTGCAGCGAGATCGCGACCTGCCGCTCCTCCGCCCGAGGTGCCATCTGAGCGACGGCCTGCTCCACCACCCCCAACAGCGCAATCGGACCGAGCTCGATCTCGGCGCTGGTCTCTAGCCGGCCCAGCTCCAGCATGCGATGGATGAGACGCGACATGCGCTGCGTCTCCATCTTGAGCAAGCGCAACGACTGCTGGCCGGTCTCGGTGGAGATATCGGGCAGTTGCAGGATCTCCAGATGCGTCAGGATCGTGGCGATGGGCGTGCGCAGCTCGTGGGAGAGCGCGCTGAGCAGATACCCGGCGGCCTGTTCGGCCCGCTGCTGCGCGGTGACATCTTGTACGAAAACCACGTGCCCCCCCTCCGACCGGGCGACCCACCAGCCGACGGCCTCGCCAGAAGGCAAGGTGACGGTGCGATACCGACCGGCTGCATCTTCCTCGCCCCGTGCAGCCTCGCGATCCGCTTCGAGCAGAGAGGCCCATTCGACGTCGGGGAGCGAGCCGGCAGGCGACGATAGCCCGAGCAAACGCCGGGCATAGGGATTGGCGTAGCGATACATCCGCGGCTCGCCCAGCGCCAGCAACCCGACAGGCGCCTGCTCCCATACCTGGCGTATCTCCTGCAAGCCGTACAGCGCCGCCTGACGCCTGCGCCACCACCGATCCAGCGCGATGGCGACAACGGCGACGACGGCCACCAAAATCAAAAGACCGGATGCAAGTAGACGAAAGTCAAGAAAAAACATCGTAAAAGATGCAAGACTAATTCTCGCCTCTTACATCTTGCATCTTTCCTCCTCCCCGTAACAATCGCAAAGCCGTTTCAGCGAGAATCGCGGCACCGATGGGCAGACAGCGCTCGTCGATATCAAAGTGCGGGTTGTGCCCCTTGCGCTCGTCGCCCTCAATGCGACAGCCCAGCCTGAACATCGCACCCGGTGCCAAGGACGAGAACACGCCAAAGTCCTCCGCCCCCATCGTCACCTCTTGTTCCAGCACGTGCTCGCTACCCAGCAGGTCAGTGGCAACCCGCCGGATCAGCCCGACCACCGCCGCATCGTTGATCATCGGCAGTCCACCCGGCTCGATCTCGAGCCCGTAATCACCGCCCATCGTCCGGGCTATCTCTAACGCCCGCTCGATCTCGGCATAGATCTGCTCGCGCACCTCCTGGTTCATGAAACGGATGGTGCCCGTGATCTCTACCCGCTCCGGGATCACGTTGCACGCCTTCCCGCCGTGGATCGATCCAACGCTGACCACCGCCGGCGCGGTCGGCGAGAGCCGCCGGGAGACGATGCCGTTCAGCGCCAGGATCACGTGCCCGGCGATGTAGATGGGATCGACGAGCAAATGCGGATACGCCCCGTGGCCGCCTTGCCCAATGATCGCAGCGCGGAAGGTGTCCACGCCAGCCGAAACGGCCCCGGTCTCCACAGAGATGTCGCCAACGGAAAGATTGGCGCGCACGTGCAGCGCCAGCACCACATCCACCCCCTCCATCGCGCCGTCCTCCACCATGCGTGGCGCGCCGCTGATCCCCTCCTCATCCCCACGCTCCTCCGAAGGCTGAAAGAGAAAGCGCACCGTGCCTGGAAACTCCTCCTCCGCCAACAGCGTCGCAACGCCCAGTGCAATGGCGGTGTGGGCATCGTGGCCGCAGGCGTGCATCACGCCGGGGACCTGAGAGGCATAGGGCACGTCGCACGCCTCCTGGATAGGCAGCGCGTCCATATCGGCGCGGATGGCGATGATTGGATGCCCCTCGCCACACTCGGCCACCACGCCGGTGCGCCCCACGCGGGTGCGCACGCGATAGCCTAGCGACTCCAACACCTCCGCCACGCAGGCCGAGGTGCGCGTCTCCTGAAAGCCTAATTCGGGATGGGCGTGGAAATCGCGCCGCCAGGAGGTCAACCGCTCTTTGATCTCATGTGCACGCTCTAAACTGTCGGTCAAATACCCCAGCCCCTTTCACGCCTCTGGCGGTTCCGGAATGAGGCCCTCAGCCATAAGCACCTGCACCGTCTCGCGCGCCTGACGGATGGTCGCCTCAGCCTGGGCGTAGAGCTCCTCCGGCGTCTTTTCCAGCAGCGCCAGTCCCTGTTCCTGGGCCTTCATCGCCGTGGCCACCGCCTCGCGCGGAAAGACCTCCCAGTCGTCCATCGTGGGAACGAGGTTATCCTCATCGATGCCACGCTCCTCGGCGCAGGCCGCCAATTCCTTCGCGGCGGCGATGGCCATCTCGTCGGTGATTGTCCTGGCGCGCACGTCCAAAACGCCGCGGAAAATGCCGGGAAAGCCCAAGGAATTGTTGAGCTGGTTGGGGAAATCGCTGCGCCCGGTGCCCACGATGCGCGCCCCAGCCTCCTTGGCCTCCCACGGCCAGATCTCGGGGATCGGATTGGCACACGGAAAGACAATGGCGTCCTTCGCCATCCCGGCCACCCAATCTGGGCTGATCGTCCCAGGGCCGGGCTTGCTGAGGGCGATCACCACGTCGGCGCCGCGCATCGCCTCCGCCGGACCACCAACGATGCCCTCGGCATTGCTCTCCTGGCTGATGCGCCACTTTTCAGCGAATGCCTCTTGCTGCTCCTCGACATCACGCCGCCCCGGGTGGAGCGTGCCCTTGCTATCACAGGCGACGATGCCGCCCACGTCGATCCCGCTGGCCTTGAGCAGGCGGTAAGTGGCCACGTTAGCCGCGCCCACGCCGATCAGCGCGAGTTTGATACCGGACATTTCCTTGCCCACGACCTTGAGCGCGTTGATCAGCCCGGCCAGCAGAACCGTGGCCGTGCCCTGCTGATCGTCGTGCCACACGGGGATGGCCATCTCCGCCCGCAGGGTATCCAGAACGCGAAAGCACTTGGGTTGCGAGATGTCCTCTAGATTGATCCCGCCAAAGGAAGGCTCCAGCACCTTGACCGTCTCGATCAACACGTCAGGATCTTTGGTGCGCAGCACGATGGGTACCGCATCCACGCCACCCAGATACTTGAACAGCAGTGCCTTGCCCTCCATCACCGGCAGACCGGCCTCGGGGCCGATATCGCCCAAGCCCAACACGCGCGTCCCATCGGAAACGATGGCGATGGTGTTGCCTCGGTTGGTGTGCTCCCACACCTTCTCCGGGTGCGCCTCGATATCACGGCATGAAGCCGCCACGCCGGGCGTGTACCAGATGGCAAAATCCCGAAAGTCGCGCACGGTGCACTTGGGAACCACCTGCACCTTGCCCCGATAAAAAGGATGCAAACGCATCGCATCCGCCGCCGGTTTCTCGGCCTTGGCGAGTAACTCCTCTTTTGTCAGCATAACGATACCACCTCCCAATAGGCCGAAGTATTTTAGCACAACCCTAGCAGAAAACAACGCGGGAGGCCTCCGAGAGACCTCCCGCGATAGATGCTCGGGACTTTTCGCTACGATGCTACTCCCCAGCCGCCTTGATCACCTGCTCGACCGAGACAATCGGGCCGTACTTGGCCTTTAGCGCCTCCAGTCCAGCCCGCTGCTCCTCATAGACCTCGAACAACTTGGCAGGAACGTTCCCCTCTTTCCTGTACGCTTCCTCCTGCAGGTCAATCCGGCCGATGATGTTGTCGATGTAGAATGCAAACTGCTTATCGTAGAGGTCCTTTGGGTATTCCTTATCGATTCCAGCGAACATCTCCTTGAGATCCTCATACTTGGGAATAAAGCCAATGGGCGTCTCAATGGCATCGACGTCGCCGTTTGCCCGCAGCTCCAGCCAGCCAAGCCACACCTTGACATCGCGCTTTTCGCCCAACAGCCCGCTCCCTTCGCCGCCGCGCGCGCTGTGGGTCAAAAAGTAGTTGAGCCCAGCCATGATGGGCTTGTTCTTTAGCTTGCCCGAGTTAAAGAAGGCAAACTGCGCGTCCATATAGTCGGCCAGCGGGCCAGGGATGAAGGGCTCGTTGGCCCACGGCTGGCGGCGCACGCCCGAGACCCCGACCTCTGTCGCCGTTGCCGCGGAGAGGATCGAGGCCCCAATGATGACGCCGTGATTGGAGTTCCTGGCCACCCACACCGGCGGCATGGTGTCGCTATCGCGCCCGCTGTAGGTGATGACTTTGACCTCGACCCCCTTTGGATCTTCGGCGTCAGCCTCGTTGTAGTTGCCGATGGAGGTACAATAGACCGTGCAGCGCGAGTTCGGGTGCGAGATCGGAATGGGCTTGCCATCAGTGTCCGTCTTGCCCTCCCACCACTCGCCCTGGAAGTTGAAGCCTTTCTTGGGATGCTCCTCGCCATTCCCCTCCCAGTGCGGCACCTTGTTCTCATCGATCAGCACGTTCGACCAGATCACCTCTGCACCCTCTTCACGCAGAACTTGCATCAAATACGGATCGTCCTCCCACTTGACGTCCCGCACGATGCCAAAGATGCCCTGCTCCGGGTTGATGCCGCGCAGCGTGCCGTCTTTAGCGATCCACAACTGCGCCAGGTCGTCGCCGATGAAATCGGTGCCCACCATAGCCGTCGTAGTCTTTCCACAACCGGAGGGAGCCGCACCTGCAAAGTAAGTCTTTCTGCCGCCGGGGCCGGTCAAGCCGGTGATGAACATGTGCTCCGAGATCTTGTCCTCCCGCTGATAATAGGTCGCCATGTCGACTGCGAAACGGTGATTGCCCTTTTTCATCAGCAGCGTATTGCCGGCGTAGGTGCAGAACATCGAAAAGGTGGTCAGCCAGCTCCGATCCATAAACACGCGCGCGTTAGGCAGATCCTCCGGGCGATTCGGCCCCTCGCTGTGAACGTTGGTGAAAAAGAAGCCCACGCGCTCGATCTCCTCGTCGAACCGGTCGTAGACGTTCCGGTACAGAATGTTAGCCGAGTGCATAACATAAGTCGAGGTGGTGATCTCTAGCGCCGGAATCGCCGCCGCCGCGCCAATGGGCCCTCGGCTGAAGAAGCCGACCATCAGCGTCATGCCCTGCGCGATGCCGGGCATGTGCGTCTTGACGTACTCGAACGCCTCGTCCCGCAGGATTTTCTTGGCCAACACGCTGGTGTCCTCATCGGGGTTCACAATGTAGAACGTGCGGTCGACGATGCGCGCCTGCTCCTGCGCCAGGTCAAAGTGGATCGTGTGGTCCTTCATCGCCAACGTTGCTTCCTCGCCCTTCCCCAGACTCATCTCCCGAACTCTTTGCACGTCGGCCGCCGACCCGCTGTTCACAAAGACGGCGTCGGGGTCGGTCATCGAAATCGCGTTCGCGATCTTGAGCAGTGCTTCCTCGTTAGCAATCTTGCTCAGTTTGGCCAAGTTCTCAGCATCGCACTTGGCCTCAAACACTGCTTTCGCTTCATCGAGAGTGTTGACCCCTCCAATCTCAGACAGGATGTCAATACCTTTCTGCAGTTCCAGCATGTTTTTCTCCTTTATTCAACGATTTCATAGGAAAGTGTATTCCCTACAATAAGTTGTGTATAATAACACTAGAGCCAGACACAAGTTACGAGCTCCCTACTCAGGAATAGGCAACGAAAGCCACTCGGTGTTTATAAAGGCACCACTTTCATCTACCCGGTACATCCCGACGCGCACCGCGACCGGGGATGTGCCAGATGGCACATTCAGCAGGTAGTCATCCCGCACGATCTCCCCAACTTCCCACTGTCTCGTGGGATACCATCCCATCACGGGATGCACAGAGTCGGACTGGGCCAGCACATCCTCCCCACCTCGTGGAGGGTCGTGCGCGACCAGATGGACGGCCACGCTATAGTCGTGCTCCACAGGCTGCACGGCCTCCCAATAAACCGTCAAGAGCAACCGATTGGACGTATCCCAAGACAGGATAGCCGAGCGAATCACAAGCCCGTTTCCAAGATCGAAATCTACATCTGATGGGACGTCACTGGCGTTTGTGGAAGGCGCTGAACTCATCTCCACAATGTCCGGCGCCGCCGATGCTAGATACAACGGCCCCAACCGCTCCTCCCACCACGAAACCGGGAACACGTGAAAAGTGCCGCGCAGCGTGAGCAGGCGGCTTTCCCCTGCAACGGCAGCAAGGTCGGTATTGTGGTCCACCAAATTCAAACCCTGCAATTGACCACGATATTCCTGGGCATAGACCAACGCCCAATAATCGTGGCCCCACGGCAGCACAAGTGTTGTATCGCGCTCATCTTGCAAAGGAACCAACTGCTCCGCTATGGAAATGATCCTCTCAGCTTGGGGATCCCGGGTGATAGAAAGCACAAGAGGACGCGCGTGCCACACCCAGCCTGCCAGCACCCCGGCAAACACCAGGGCTACTATGCCCCCAAAAATGTGAGACCGCCGCCCCAGCCATCCGAGGATCAAAGCCAGCCCGACACCCGCCATCAGCACAACGGGCAGCTTGGCCGCCAACTGCGCGTCAATGACCTCATCACTCCAAACAACAAACGTAAGCAAAAGATTGGGAATCCAAACCAGCGTCATCCCCAAGCCCTCTCGCCACTTTCCCTTCTTGACCAGCAATAACAGACCCACCAGCCCAAGCACCAACAGCGGCCAAAACAAGTCTTCTGCCAGTATCTCCCACGTGACCCTCAGCCGCATCAGCAATTCGTCCGGACTGGCCGATAGATCAAAGACACGCCCGCCGCGATTATCAAACACCATCTCCCAGAATCCATCCCAGGTGCCCGGCGAGCCAAAGACCCACGTCGCCCCCGTCCACACCCGGAAGGGCATGTACAGGTAAA
>Ga0316577_10001545_pt1 | contig 10934 bp, 9 predicted proteins | sample S5NA_FD_203073 | JGI IMG/M metagenome (GOLD analysis project Ga0316577, IMG submission 203073) | Rhizosphere microbial communities from salt marsh grasses in Alabama, United States - S5-7_050615r2r1 | ecosystem: Host-associated > Plants > Roots > Rhizosphere | place: USA: Alabama | collected... | reverse complement strand
AGCTGATCGGCAAGATCGTCATGGGCACCGTCAAGGGGGACCTGCACGACATTGGCAAGAACCTGGTGGGCATGATGTGCGAGGGAGCCGGCTTTGAGGTCATTGACCTGGGCTTTAACGTCGACCCCGAAAGGTTCGTCGACGCCATCAAGGAGCACCAGCCTGACATCATCGGCATGTCGGCCCTGCTAACGACCACCATGCGGGCCATGGCCCAGACGATCAAGGCCGTTGAGGAAGCGGGATTGCGCGACCAGGTCAAGATCATGGTCGGTGGCGCGCCCGTCGACTCGGCCTTTGCCGAGCGCATCGGCGCCGACGGGTACGGCTCTAACGGCCCCGCCGGCTCCGACCTGGCCAAAAAGCTCGTCGGCGCGGCCTAGCGGGAGAGGAGAAAAACATGCAAGTACGAAAAACGAACTATGCAGTGAACGCCACGCCGACATTCCAGGTGCTCACCGAAGACGAGATCGAGGCCATCTACTTTTCGGCCCTCACGGTGCTGTACGAGACCGGCGTGCGCGTATACGATAAGGACGGGGTCCAGGTCGCCTACGAGGGCGGCGCCATCGTCGAGGACACCACCCACGATAGCAGCCTGGTCAAGATTCCGCCCTGGCTCGTCGACAAGGCGCTGGCCACCCTGCCACGCAAGGTCGTGGTCCGTGGCCCCGACCGCAAGCACAAAATGGAGCTGTACAAGGACTCGCTCTACTTTGGCGCCGGCTCGGACACGCCCTTTACCATCGACCCCTACACCGGCAAGCGGCGGCGGGCGACCTACAAGGACGTCAGGAACTTTGCCCGGCTGGCCCAGGCCCTGCCCAACATCGACTTTCACATGTCGCTGGGCATCGTCCAGGACGTGCAGGTGGGCACCTACGACCGCTGGCAGTACCTGGCCATGCTGGAAGGCACGACCAAGCCGATCAACATCACCGCAGTGGACATCGACGGGCTTCGCGACCAGCTAGAGATGGCCTACATCCGGTTGGGCGGCGAGGACGAATGGCGCAAGGGGCCCTGCTTCTCCCTCTACATCGAGCCCGTCTCGCCCCTGAGCCACTCGGAAGAGGTGGTGCAAAAACTGCTCTTTGCCAGCGACCACGAGATCCCCTTCGTCTACACCCCCTGCCCGCTGGCCGGGGCCACGTCGCCCTGCACGCTGGCCGGCACCGCGGTCCAGGCCCTGACCGAGAGCCTGTTCGGCATCGTGCTGAGCCAGATCCGCAAGCCGGGCGCGCCCCTCATCATCGGCGGTCTGATGTCCAACATGGACATGCAGACCACGGTCTATTGTTACGGCTCGCCCGAGATGGCGCTCCTGAGCGCGGCCTACACCGACATCACCAAGTGGCTGGGCGTACCCGAGTACGAGACCGCCGGCTGCTCCGATGCCAAGATGTTCGACGAGCAAGCGGCCATGGAAGCATCGTTCAACATCACCACCGCGGCCCTCATCGGCGGCAACATGATCCACGACGTCGGCTACCTGGAGCAGGGCTTGACCAGCTCGCCCGACATGATGGTCGCCGCCAATGAGATCATTGACCGGGTCAAGCGCATCCTGCGCGGCATCCCCGTCACCGACGAGACCAAGGCATTGGACGTCATGGACGAGATCGGCCCCGGCGGGCATTTCCTGGAGCACGACCACACCTACACCCGCTTCAAGACCGAGATCTGGCGCCCGACGCTGACCGACCGCAACAACTGGGAGAACTGGACCGCCGCCGGCAGCAAGCCCTACCGCGAGCGGGTCCACGACAAGGTCATCGAGATCCTCGAGACCGAGACCGAGCCGCTGCTCGACGAGCAGATGTACAACGAGCTCAAGCGCATCTGCGAGCTGGCCGACGAGCGTCACAAAGACGAAGAGCTCGATTACAACATCTTTGGCTAGAACCGGCACCGGAGGAGTCCCGAACTTGTTCGGGCCAGGCAGGTAGGCCGGGCCGGCGGCCCGGCCTACCTGAGGCGAGGTCTCCCCGCCGGGGCAACGGCGCCTCGGTTGGGAGACCTTGCCACAGAGCCGATATCTGCCACTGTGAGTCTATCCATGGCGCATGCCCGCCATGGATAAACTCACGATAGCAGGTTGACAAAAGAGAGAGGCAAAATTGGCAGACGCTGAAATCCATTCCGGAATCTGTGGCTTTACCACCCGGGTGAACGCCCGCCAGGAGGGCCGCAGGGTGGCCCTGGAGATCGAAAGTGACTGCGACGCCATCCAGCGGCTGGCGGAAGAGCTGACCGAGGTCGAGCCCTTCGGAGAGATCACGTTTCGCGGCGAGGGACCGCGCACGCTCAAGGCCGGGGCCAAACACTGCTACCATCCCGCCTGCCCGGTGCCCGTGGGCATCATCAAGGCCATCGAGGTGGAAGCCGGGCTCGCCCTGCCCGCCGACGCGACGATCACGATCAAAAAATCGACCGGGTAGGCCGCCTGCCCATTTTGTCCCGGCCTGCCCCTTGTGCTATAATCGCCGCACGGCCATCGCCGCAGGTCACATTGAGGTAAATCTTTGGACGAGAATTTCCTGCCCAGCCTGGTCCTGGGCATCGACACCGGCGGCACCTACACCGATGGGGTGCTGCTCGAATACGAAACGCGGCGGGTGCTGGCCTCCCACAAGAGCCTGACCACCAAGCGCGACTTTTCCATCGGCATCGAGAACGTCATCGAGGGCATCCACATCGAGGACCCAGCGGCGATCCGCATGGTCTCGGTCTCGACGACGCTGGCCACCAACGCCATCGCCGAGGGCAAGGGCAAGCGCGTGGCCCTCTTTCTCATCGGCTACGACCCCGACCTCATCGACCGCTTCAAGATGGCCGCCCGCTTTGCCACGCCCAGCTACTTTTTCTTTGACGGCGGCCACGACCTGTACGGCCGCGAGAAAAAGCCCCTCGACCTGCCCGCCATCCTGGCCAAGGTCAACGAGCTGAGGGGCTGGGTGGAGGCCATCGCCGTCTCGAGCTATTTCAGCCCTCTCAATCCCGAGCACGAGAATAGGGCCTACCAGGCCATCGCCCGCGTCAGCGACCTGCCCGTGGTCCTGGGCCACCAGCTCTCCACCCGCCTGGGCTCCATCGAGCGGGCCACCACCGCCGCCCTCAACGCCTCGCTGCTGGCCGTGCTCCAGGATTTCATTATCGCCGTGCGCCGGGCCATGGAGCGCCGCCACATCGACGCGCCCCTCATGGTCGTCCGCGGCGACGGCACGCTGATGAGCGACGAGTTCGCCGCCCGCACCCCGGTCGAGACCATCCACTCCGGCCCGGCGGCCAGCGCCATCGGCGGGCGCTTTCTGTCCCGCCTGGACGAGGCCCTCATCGTCGACGTGGGCGGTACCACGACCGATATTGCCCTCATCCAGGACGGGCAAGTGTCGGTCAGCGAGGAAGGCGCCACCGTCGGCGATTACAAGACATCGGTCAAGGCCGCCAACCTGTTATCCATCGCCCTGGGCGGCGACAGCCACCTGACGTTGGGCCATGAGAGCAAGATCCACGTCGGCCCCGAGCGGGTGACGCCCCTGGCCTACCTGGCCTACCAATACCCCAACGTGGCCAAGCAGCTCAAGGCCCTGTCGCTGCGCACCTGGGCCCAGGCCACGCCCGACTGGCTCGAATATTGGTTCCTGCTGCGCGAGCCGGCCGAGTCGGACCCGCTGCGCGGGCAGCGCGACCGGGAGCTGGTGGAGCTGCTGCGCGACGGCCCGCGGCCGGTGCCCGCCATCCTGAGGCACTTTGGCCTGCTTCACGTAGCCCAGATCGGCGTCGGCGAGCTGCTGCGCCAGGAGGTGATCGGCAAGGCCGGGCTGACCTCCACCGACCTGATGCACATCGAGGGCCGCTACGAGGTCTGGGACGCCGAGGCGTCGCGCCTGGCCTGGAAGGTGTTTGCCCAGTTCCAGTTCAAGGATCCCGACGAGCTGCGCCAGCAGGTCTGGCAGCAGATGACCGAGATGATCGTCCACGCCATCGTCACATTTCTCTGCCAACGGCCCCTGGAGCTGGGCGACCGCGACCGCTGCCTGGAGGGCACCGACCCCGACATGGCCCGCTGGTTCTTTTACAACAGCCTGTACCACACCCATCCCCACCTGGAGACCGCCCTCCGGTTGCGCCAGCCCATGATCGGCATCGGCGCGCCGGCCGGCATCCTGCTGCCCGCCGCGGCCGAGGCCCTGGGCACCGACCTGATCCTGCCCGAGCATCACGGCGTGGCCAACGCCGTGGGCGCCATCGCCGGCAGCGTCATGGTCGAGGAGGAGCTGCTGGTCTATCCCCAGTTGTCACGCGAAGGGCTGGAAGTGTTGGGCTATTTTGTACAGAGCCACGATGGCCGCACGCCTTTCGAGGACCTGGGCGACGCCCTGGCCCACGCCCGGTCGCTGAGCGCGGAGCGCGCCCTGGGTGCCGCCCTGCGCTCCGGCGCCGACAACCCCCAGGTCACCGTCGAAGAGCTGACCGACGGGCTGGACACGTACCGGGTGAGAGCAAAGGCGATTGGAAATCCGAGGTTGACAAGGTAGGTGGTAGATTGGTAGATTGGGGGAGTCCCCCAATCTACCAATCTACCAACCTACCAATATACGAGGAAAGATATGGAACTGGAACGAATCGATACCAAGCGCGCCTATGAGCGGATCCGGGAGCGGATCATCACCCTGGAGCTGGCGCCGGGGGCGGCCCTCAACGAGCAGGCCCTGGCCGCCGAGCTGGACATGGGTCTGGTGCCCGTGCGCGAGGCGCTCAAGCTGCTGGCCCACGACAGCCTGGTGGTCATCACCCCGCGCCACGGGCTGTACGTGGCCGACGTGAACGTGCCCGACCTGGAGCGGCTCAGCGAGATGCGGCTGGCCCTGGAGGGCCTCAGCGCCCGGCTGGCCGCCGAGCGGGCCACCGACGACGACTTGGTCGTGCTAAAGGCCCTGCGCCAGGAGCAGGCGGCCACGCCGCCCGACGACAGCCGTCGCCTGTTCGAGGTCGACCACAAGTTCCACCAGGCCGTGGCCCGCGCCGCCCACAACAAGTACCTGGCCGAGGGGCTGGAACGCCTCTTTGGCCTCTCCCAGCGGCTGTGGTACCTGGCCCTGCCGAAACTTGGCTTCCTGCCCGGCGCCGTGGAAAAGCACCTGGACCTGGTGCAGGCCATCGAAAGCGACGACGGTGACCGCGCCGAGGCGATCATGCGCCAGCACGTGCAGGAATTCTACGACCAGGTGCGCGAGGTCCTGGCGGAGGACAAATGAGCCGGACCCTGGACCTGGGCAATTTCATAGAAGACACCATCCGGCAGATGGTGGACGGGGCGGACACCGCCACCGGCTACCGCCAGCCGCTGGTCGGCTTTGCCGCCGCCGATGATCCTCGTTTTGCCAAGCTGCGCTCCGTCGCAGAGCCGAGCCACCTCTTGCCCGCCGACCTGCTGCCCGGCGCCCGGTCTGTCGTCTCGTTTTTCCTGCCCTTTGCTCCCTGGGTGGTCGAGGCCAATGCCCGTCACCGCATGGAAGTGGCCCGCGAGTGGGCCGTGGCCTACGTCGAGACCAACACCCTCATCGGCCGCATCACGGCCCACCTGGTGGAGGCCCTGGCCCGCCAGGGCGTGCGCGCCGCCGCCGAGCCCGCCACCCACAATTTTGACCCGGTGAGCCTGATCAGCCGCTGGTCGCACAAGAGCGTGGCCGTCATCGCCGGGCTGGGCAACTTTGGCCTGCACCAGATGGTCATCACCGACGCCGGCTGCGCCGGGCGTTTCGGCAGCCTGGTGGTGGACGCCGATCTGCTGGCCGCGACGGCCCCACCCTGCGAGCGCTGCCTCTACTTTTACGACGGCTCCTGCCTGGAGTGCGTCCAGGCCTGCCCGGCCGGCGCCCTGGACACGAATGAGCCGCTGGACAAGCAGGCATGTTACCGGCGTCTGCTCGACGTCGCCGCCGCCTACGAGGATCTGGGCCTGGCCGACGCCTGCGGCAAGTGCGCCACCGGCCCCTGCGCCTTGGAGTCAGCGGTTCAATGAAAGTCGCCATTGCGACAAACCCTTTCCAACATCCGTCATTGCGAGGAGCCCGCCGCTGGCGACGAAGCAATCTCCTTTTCGCAATTGGAGATTGCTTCGTCGCTCGCGAACGGCGCTCGCTCCTCACAATGACGGATGTGTCGTGTATAAGCGCCACCGTCCCTGAATACCCATGAGGAGAAACCCGTGAACGTAACCGTCACCTATGGCACCGACGAACGAACGACCACCGTCGAGCAGGACACCGTCCTGGGCGACGCCATCATCGCCACCGGCCTGCCCCTGGAGCAACCCTGCGCCGGCCGCGGAAGCTGCCTCAAGTGTAAGGTCATCGCCGAGGGCGCCCTGAGCCCCCTGGACGAAAAGGAGATGGAGGGCCTGACCGAGGCCGAGCAGGCCTCCAACTACCGCCTGGCCTGCCGCGCCCGCATCCGGGGCGACGTGAGCGTCATCCTGGCCCCCATCGTCGTCTATTCCAACAAGATCTTTGAGGCCGGCAGCGAGTACAAGCGGGGCGATGCGCCCCTGGGCCTGGCCATCGACCTGGGCAGCACCACTGTGGCCGCCTTCCTGACCGTGCTCGACACCGGCGAGGTCGCCCGCGGCGCGGCGGCCCTCAACCAGCAGACGGCCTTTGGCGCCGACGTGATCTCGCGCATGGCCGCCGCCCTGCGCGGCCCCGAGACCGCCCGACGCCTGTCGATGCTGGCCCTATCCTCTATCGTCCAGGCCATCGACGCCCTCAAGCTCTCGCGCCGCGTTCAGGGCCGCATCGTCAAGGCCACCGTCGTGGGCAACTGCGCCATGCACCACCTGCTGGTCGGCTATCCTGTCGAGACCCTGGCCGAGCTGCCCTTCCAACCCTACCGCCTCGACGCGCTGGTCGAAGATGGCAACAACGAGATGCGCCACCTGTTCACCGACACCTTCCCCGCCGGCGCCCGGGTGGCCCTGCCGCCCCTCATCGGCGGGTTCGTCGGCTCTGATGCCCTGGCCTGCCTGGCCTACTACGGTTTCGACCGCGCCACCGGCCCCATGCTCGCCATCGACCTGGGTACCAACGGCGAGGTCATGGTCACCGACGGAGAAAAAATCCTGGTCGCTTCGACCGCCGCCGGGCCGGCATTCGAGGGAGTCAACATCTCGTGCGGCAGCCGCGCCGTCGACGGCGCCATCGTCGGCGTCCGGGCCGACCACGAGGCCGGCGACCTGGCCCTGACCACCATCGGCGACCGGCCACCCGTGGGCCTCACCGGCTCGGGCCTGCTGGACCTGGTCTGCGAGCTGCGCCGGGCCGGCGTCATCGAGGCCAGCGGCCGATTTGCTCGCGAGCACGCCACGTTCGGCCACCGCCTGGACACCGATGAGCGCGGCGTGCGCCGCCTGCTTATCACGAGCGAGGGCATCGACCTGAGCGAGCTCAGCGCCGCCGAGGAGGCGGGCAAGGAGCCGGGCCGGGTGCCCTTGTACCTGACCCAGCACGACGTGCGCGAGCTGCAAAAGGCCAAGGGCGCCGTGCGCGCCGCCGCCGACATCCTGCTGGCCCGTCTGGGGCTGGAGCCCGGCGACCTGGAGCGCGTGATCCTAACCGGCTCGTTCGGCAGCCAGTTGAACGTGGAGGCCGTCGTCGGCCTGGGCATGATCCCGCCCGTCGATCTGTCGGCGGTCGAGCCCTCGGCCAACGGCGCCGGCTTTGGCGCCGCCCTCTTTCTCGACGACGAGGAATTTGCCCGCGGCGAGCGCATCGCCGCCGCCGCCGAGCAGGTCGACTTGGACCTGGACGCCGACTTTAACCGGCTCTACGTCCAGTCACTGGAGCTGCCCGGCCGGCAGCCGGGTGGGCACGGCTCGTGACCGGGTCGGCCGCCGCCCAGGAAGCCCAGTCCCGGGCTGACGTCGTCGGCTCGCTGGCCGTGCTGCTGGCTGCCGCCTGCTGGGGCACGTCGGGCGTTTTCGTCAAGCTGGTCGCCGCCGAGGTCGAGGTCTCGGCCCTGGCCCTGGCCTTCTGGCGCGACATCACCACCTTTGCGGTGCTGTTCGCCGGCATCAGCCTGCTGCGGCCGGCCTGGTTGCGCGTCGAGCGCCGCGACCTGCGTGGGCTGGTGGGCCTGGGCGCCAGCCTGGGCATCTTTCACGTCTTTTGGAACCTGGGCGTCATGGTCAACGGCGCCGCCGTGGCGACGGTGCAGCAAGCGGCCATGCCCGCCATCGTGGCCGTGGCCGCCTGGTTCTTGTGGCGCGAGTCCCTGACCTGGGTCAAGCTGGGGGCCATCGCCCTGACCTTCGTCGGCACCGTCCTCGTCTCCGGCCTGGACGTCCTGGGCCAGGCAGAGCTCACCCTGGGCGGCCTGTTCATCGGCCTGGGCATCCCCATCACCTACGCCGCCTGGACCCTCTTTGGCAAAAAGGTGCGGGCCACCTACAACCCCTTTACCACGCTGCTGTACGCCTTTGCCTTTGGCTGGCTGACCCTGCTGCCCTTCCAATTCTTCACGCCGCAGCCCTGGCCCGTGCCCGGGGCCGCCTTGCTGTGGTTCGCAGCCCTCATCGGCCTGGCGACCATCACCTCGTTCGTATCCTACACCTACGCCCTGGGCCGCCTGCCGGCCAGCGTGGCCAGCATTCTGGCCATGAGCGAGATCGCCTTCGTAGCCGTCTATGCCTACGTGCTGCTGGGCGAGCGCCTGACGGCCAGCCAGATCGTGGGCGCCGCCCTGGTCGTGGGCGGCGTGCTGCTCCTCTCCCTGCGCCGCCGTCGCCGGACCAAACCCGCAATATCCAATACCTAATCCCCAATCCCCAATTTCCCAATTTCCCAATCCCCCCCTTTTGTGCTATACTCTCCCTGTTGCCCGGCACACAACACGAGGATCAAAGGAGAGAGCCCCATGGCAGAGGAACAGATCTTTCAGGAAATGGCCCAGGCCATCGTCGACGGCCTACCCGACCGCGCCCGCGAGTTGGCCCGCCAGGCGCTGGCCCAGGAAATCGAGCCACTGGAAGCCATCGACCGCGGCTTTAAACCCGGCATGGACGTCGTGGGCGACGGCTTTGCCCGGGGCGAGCTGTTCATCCCCGACCTGATGATGAGCGGCGAGGCGATGAAAGCCGCCATCGCCACCCTCGAGCCCGCACTGCTGGAGCGCCGCCAGCAGCGCGCCGTGCTGGGCAGGGTCGTCATCGGCACCGTGCAGGGCGACATCCATGAGATCGGCAAGACCCTGGTGGCCACCATGCTGGCCGCCAACGGGTTCGAGGTCCACGACCTGGGCGTCGACGTCCCGGCGGGGCGCTTCCTGGACAAAGTGCGTGAAGTGGACGCCGACGTGCTGGGCCTCTCTGCCCTGCTGACCACCACCATCCTCAACCAGGAGGCCGTCATCCAGAGCCTGGAAGAGGCCGGCCTGCGCGACCAGGTCAAGGTCGTCATCGGCGGTGTGCCCGCCAGCCCCGAGTGGGCCGAAGAGATCGGCGCCGACGGCTACGCCGAGAACGCCACCGAGGCCGTCCAGGTCATCAAGCACCTGGTCGGCCAGGACTAGGAAGCCCAGAGTCCTACCACGGAGACATAGAGAACACAGAGAACCCGAGAAAAACTCTGAAAACCTCCGTGCCCTCAGTGTCTCTGTGGTTCAGTCAGACTTGGGAGGGAAGATGAGAAAAAAGATCCTGGACGTCCTCGCCGCCGGCACCGTCCTAGTCGCCGACGGCGCCACCGGCACCATGCTCCAGGCCGCCGGCCTGCCCACGGGCACGCCGGGCGAGGCCTGGATCCTGGAGCGCCCCGAAGAGATCCGCAAACTCCACCAGGCCTACGTCGAAGCCGGTTCGCGCCTCATCCTGACCTCCACCTTTGGCGGCAGCCGCACCCGCCTGGAAAAGTCGGGGTTGGGCGATCGCGTGGCCGAGATCAACCAGCAGGCGGCCGAGCTGGCCCGCGAGGTGTCCGGCCCCCATCGCTACGTCGGCGGCGACATTGGCCCCACGGGCGAAATGATGGCCCCCCTGGGCAAGCTCACCTACGAGGCCGCCGTGGAGGCCTTTGCCGAGCAGGCGGCGGCCCTGGCCGCCGGCGGCGCCGACTGCATCTATATCGAGACCATGACCGACCTGAATGAGGCGCGGGCCGCGCTAACAGGTGCCCGGCAGGCGTGCGACCTGCCCATTTTCTGCACCTTCTCCTTCGACACCCACGGCCGCACCGGCATGGGCCTCAGCCCGGCCCAGGCAGCGGCCGCCATGTCCGAGCTGGGCGTGGCCGGCACCGGCGCCAACTGCGGCCACGCGCCCGAAGAGGTGCTCGACTTTCTGCCGCAAATGCGCGAGGCGGCCCCCCGCGCCTACCTGATCGCCAAGCCCAACGCCGGCATTCCACGCATGGTCCAGCGCCAGGTGGTCTATGACGCCGGGCCGGAAAAGATGGCCGAGCTGGCCGTCCGGTTCGTCGAATCGGGCGCGTCCATCGTCGGCGCCTGCTGCGGCTCGTCGCCGGAGCACATTTCCGCCATCGCCGCCGCGCTCCGCGAAATGAGCAAGACCTGACGGGTCTTGTGCCAAAAAAAGAGCGCGCGTACGTTCAGAGGACATCCTTATCCAGACCGCGACCTTTGGCTGGGAGGAAGACCCGTCAGGTCTTTGAGGAGGAGCAAATTCGATGAGAGCCAACTATCAAATCAACGCCACACCTCAGTTTCGTGTGCTATCCGATGACCAGGTCGAAGAGATCTACCACGCCGCCCTCGACGTGCTGGAGCGCGTCGGCACCCGCGTCTATGGCCGCCAGGCCCTCGACCTGTTGCTGGACGCCGGCTGCCTGGTGGGAGAAGAGACTGTGGCCGAGGGCGTGCCCTCGGCCCTGGTGCACATCCCCACGCCGCTGACCGAGGGGATGCTGGGCGCGACCCCC
>Ga0316577_10001544_pt1 | contig 10935 bp, 8 predicted proteins | sample S5NA_FD_203073 | JGI IMG/M metagenome (GOLD analysis project Ga0316577, IMG submission 203073) | Rhizosphere microbial communities from salt marsh grasses in Alabama, United States - S5-7_050615r2r1 | ecosystem: Host-associated > Plants > Roots > Rhizosphere | place: USA: Alabama | collected... | reverse complement strand
CTACGACCCTATCCACTACATCTCGCAGAACCTGGACAGCAACCGCCTGGCGGCGTTCTATCGAGCGGCCACGATCGGCCTCGTCACTCCGCTGCGAGACGGCATGAACCTGGTAGCCAAGGAGTTCGTGGCCACGCGCACCGACGGGGACGGGATCCTGGTCCTTAGCGAATTCGCCGGCGCCGCCGCCGAGCTGGCGGATGCGCTGCTGGTCAACCCCTACGACCTGGAGAACGTGGCGGCGACCCTCCACGACGCCCTGGATATGCCCGAGGAGGAGCGCCGGGCGCGCATGGCCGGAATGCGCGACAGGGTCAAGAGCCACGACGTGCATCGCTGGGCGCGCGACTTCGTGGCCGCGCTGCGGTCGGAAGAGCGGCGCCAGGCCCGCGGCCGGGGGGCGCCCAGGGCCGACAGCCCGGTCGAAATAGCTGAAGCCTTCCTCTCCGACCCAGGACGGCCGCTGGCGATACTGCTCGACTACGACGGCACCCTGGTGGGTCTGCGGCCTTCGCCGGACGAGGCCAGCCCGGACCCCGACCTGCTGCAGATCCTCGCAACGCTGTCGCTGCTGCCGGGTGTGGAAGTCCACGTCGTCAGCGGCCGGCGGCGCGACGACATGGACCTGTGGCTGGGCAGTTTGCCCGTCGGCCTGCATGCGGAGCACGGCCTGTGGTCGCGCGACCCGCGGCAGAGCCGGTGGGCCCGGCGGGACGTCCAGACGGCCTGGCTGGAGACGGTGCGGCAGCTGATGGACGCCAGGACCGTGGATGTGCCCGGCTCGTTCGTCGAGAGCAAGGACGCCTCGCTCGCCTGGCACTATCGCAACGCCCCCGCCGCTCTGGGCCGGCGCGAGGCCGGGGCATTGATCGCTCAGCTGGAGGGCAGCCTGGCCGACACGTCGGCCCAGATACTTCGCGGCAGCCGGGTCGTGGAGGTCAGGGACTCCAGCACTCACAAGGGCCTGATCGTGGGGAAGATCGAAGCCGCCCTTCCGTCAGCCAGGATGCTGATCGCGGGCGACGATGTCACCGACGAAGACATGTTCCGGGCTGCCCCAGCCGACGCGGTTACGGTCCACGTGGGCCGCGGCCAGACGCTGGCCGGGATGCGGCTGATGGGCCCCGACCAGGTCCGCAAGATGCTCTCGGAACTCGAGGCGCGGTTGGCGATCCGAGCCCACAACGGGAACGCGTTGGACCGCCCCGTCGCTGGCGCGTCCGCGACGGGCGAAGCTGCCCTGGTGCCCGAGCGAACGGCGGCCGGTCGCACCCAGGGCTAGCGCGGCTGGGGCTTACAAGGCCAGGAAGCGTGCCGCGGGCGACCCCTTGGGCGCCTTGCCGTCCGTATCGGTCACCGGGTTTGTGAGGCGGCCGATCCGCTCGACCTCGACGGCCACCAGGTCGCCCGGCCGGAGGAAGAGCTGGGGCTCGCGGAAGACGCCGACGCCGCTCGGGGTGCCGGTGACGATGACGTCTCCTGGGTCCAGGGTCACCTCCGCGCTGATGATCGAGATCAGCTCCGCGACGCCGAAGAGCAGGTCGGAGGTGTTCCCGTCCTGCATCTGGAAGGGCTTCGCTTTGGGGCCGTCGGCAGCACGGGTGACCCACGACCGAACCGCCAGCCCTCGGCCGTCGCCCAGCTCGTCGGCGGTCACCAGTACCGGCCCCAGCGGCAGAAACGTGTCCGAACCCTTGGCCCGCAGCCACTGCCCGTCGCCCTTCTCGCCCGGCCGAAGTGCCCTGGCCTGGCCCTGCCAGTCGCGGGCGGTCACGTCGTTTGCGGCGCTATATCCGGCCACGCACTGGAGCGCCAGCTCGGGGGCAATGCGGCTGGTCTCTCGCCCGATGACGACCGCCAGCTCGGCCTCGAGATCCAGGGCATGCGTGCCGGCCGGGTGGCGGATCGGCTCGCTCGGGCCGGTCACAGCGTTGGCGAACATGCTGAAGAGGACCGGCCGGACCGGCGTCTCCAAACCCTGTTCGCGGATGTGCTCGAGGTAGTTGTAGCCGACGCCGACGATCTTGCCGGGGCGGGCGATGGGCGGCCCGAATCTGAAGCTCCGGGCCGGTATGGCAGCCGACTGCACGGCCGAATCCTCCGCACCCGCTAGCGCTTCGCGGAAGGGAGTCAGCTCCGGATCGGCGGCCAGCAACTCCGCCAGGCTGAGCCGGCCCATGGCCTCGGCGACCGGCCAGCCGGCTATCTGGGCCAGGCCGGCGATCGGCAGCGCCGCGCCGTTCTCCAGGAGGATCGCTACGGCGGGCGTTCCCTCGCCGGGCGTCAGGATCGTCGCCAGCCTCATCGGGCATGCCTCCCTGAGGGTTGCTCTCGCGCGACCCCGCGCGCCGCGCCCGTCGATTGTGCCATGGCGCTGTGCGGGGTCTTCCCGGCCGCGGCCCTGACCATCGAGGCGACCGGGTGGCGTTGACAGCCCCCAATGGGCGGGCTAGCTTGGTGAACCGGTTCAGCTGGTGAGGCCGCGCGAGCCCGCGCCGGCCCCCGAGACCGGCAGCCGAGGGTTTCGTGCAGACCAGGCAGAAGCGGCCCCGCATCGCCGACGTGGCGCAAGCCGCCGGCGTATCCAAGACTGCCGTCTCGTTTGCCTTCAACAGCCCCGAGCGGCTCGGCGCGGACACCGTCGCCCGCATCCGCCGGACCGCCGAGGAGCTGGGCTACCGGCCTCACCCGGTGGCCAGGATGCTGACCCAGAAGAACACGATGACCATCGGCCTGCTGACGCCGCAGGTTCTGTCGGTCGTCTTCGGTAACCCCTTCTACGCCACTCTATGCGCGGGCGTCGCGGACGTGACCGACCAGGCTGGCTATGGGCTCCTCTTCGTCTCGCCCCTGCACGGCTCGCTGATCCGCGCCCTTGCCCGGGCAACAGTGGACGGCTTCGTGGCCGTGGGCCTGTCCGAGGACCATCCGGAGGTCGAGCAGATCCGCCGCGCCGGCCTGCCGATGGTCCTCGTCGACGGCGACGCCTTCCCCGAGCACGGCTCTGTCGAATCCAACGACGAAGTCGGGGCCCGAACCGCCGCCCGTCACTTGATCGGCCTGGGCCATCGCCGCTTCTCGGTCATAGGCATCGAGCCGCCGAACATGCCCGGCATCCTGGAGTACTCGAGCGGCCCCACCGAGACAGTCGCCGGCCGCCGCCTCACCGGCTATCGCCAGGGCCTGGAGTTGGGTGGGGTGAAGCTCGGCGACGAGTGCGTGGTCGCGGGCCCTGCCACCTTCGACGGCGGAATGGCAGCCTTCCGTGGCCTGTGGGAGGACGGCCAGCGGCCCACGGCGATCCTGGCCATGAGCGACGTCATGGCAATGGGCGTCATGTGGGCCGCCCGCGAGATAGGCCTTCGGGTGCCGGATGACCTGAGCGTGGTCGGCTTCGACGACCTGGATGTGGCAGCCCACTCGAATCCGTCGCTGACGACGGTGCGCCAGCCAATCCGCGAGAAGGGCGAGGAATCAGCCCGGCTGCTGCTGCGCATGGTTGCCAACCCGGACCTGGAGCGGCCGGAGCACAAGGTCCTGGAGACCCATCTGATGATCCGCGACTCCACGGGGCCTGCCCCGGGCGACGGCCACTGAAGCCCGCACACCCCCGCACCCGGAAGGCGCTAATCTGACGGTGAAGCGATGCGGGGTAGCCCACGCTTCGGCCGCTGCTCGCCGGGGTGAACCTCGGGTCTTGCTGGAGGCTCGGGGAGAGCACCAATCCAGACGCGCCCCGAGACCCAGGAGGCCCGATGCCGGACTTGCCGATTGCGATTGCCGAGCCGCAGGTGGAGGAGTCCTTCCTGCGCGTAGTCGACCCGGAGGGCAAGATCCCGGCCGCCCTGGAGGCCCTGGGCCCTGTCGTGGGTCGCGACGTCGTCGTGCTCGACAGCGGCAACGGCTTCCGGGCCCGCCAGCTTGAGGAGATCGGGGCGCGGGTGACTGCTTTCCGCTGGCCCCTGGCAGATGCGGAAGCCGGGCAACTGGCGGGCTGGGTGGGCCGTGCCGACGCCGTTGTCATCCCCTGGTCGGAGATGGCCGGGCCCCGCTCCCGGTTCATCGCCGACGCGAACGCGCTGTTGCGACCGGGTGGCCGGCTGCTGATCATCCACGACTATGGCCGCGACGACGTGTGGGGGTTGCGGCCGGGGTTCCGCGAGCAGGCCGTCGCCTGGAGCCACCGCCGGGGGCCGTTCCTGATGGACGGGTTCCGCATCCGCGTCGTCCACTGCTGGTGGACCTTCGAGTCCGCGGAGCAGGCGCGCGAGCTGCTGGGTGCCATTTTCGGGGCGGCAGGGGAGGAGTTCGCCGCCTCGATGAAGCGCCTGCGCCTGGAGTACTCGGTGGCCGTCTACCACCGCTCCGCCCCGGACTCCAGGCTGGTAGGCTCTGAAGCATGAGCCAACGTTCCGTCCGCCAAACGGGAAGGGCCCGCAAGCCGGTCGAGGCGAAGATAGAGGGCCCGGCCGTCGATGAGCCCGAGGTTGAGGCTGCCCCCGAATCGGTTGACTCGCATGGCGCAGCAGACGACGACGGCGGAGAGGTGACGTGGGAGCTGGGCGGGATCCCCCGCAGGAACCTGCCCGCCCCAGAGCCGGCCGTACCCCTCAGCGAGCGCCTGCGGCGTATCCCGCCCGGCATCGCCATCCTGACCCTGGCCGCGATCCTCTCGCTCGGCTTCCTGCTGTTCCAGATCGCCAGCCGGACGGCCTCGGTCCAGCTGCTCACGTCGGCCGGACTGGTGTGCGGCATGGTCTACGTCGCGGTCGCGATGGCTTGCGCCGCCGCCACCTGGCGCCTGGGCCACGAGGGTCGCTTCTGGGCGGCAATGCTGGTCGCCTTCATCGGCGGCAGCGCCGCGTTCGTGGCCGCCGGCTCGTTCGCCGGCGCGCTGGTGCTGTTCCTGGCCCTGGGCTTCTGACGGCGTCTCACGCATCCACCCCGGCGCCTGGCTCGGCCGGCCCGCTGCGCCGTCTGTGGCGGCCGGCCTGCTAAACTCCCGTTCGCGCTACGACGCCCCCATCGTCTAGAGGCCTAGGACACGACCCTTTCAAGGTTGAGATCAGGGGTTCGAATCCCCTTGGGGGCACCACGCCCTGTATCGTTCCCCGGAACGACGCCTCTGTGGCCCTGCAGATCGGGGCATCTGGCCGTAGGGCGGGGCTATAGGGACTCCCACGCCTGGACTCGCGATCGGAGGCCCCTCGTGAACAGACACCCTGTCGCGCCCCTAACGGCTCTCGTATTAGCGGTCGCCTGCATTCTTGCGTCAGGCTGTGGCGGCGCGGTCGAGTCCCCCACGATCTCAGCGACCGCCGTCGCGTCGCCTTCCCCCAGTTCTACGGTGGCCTTGGCGCCGGTCACCGGACCGGAGCCTTCCTACCGCGCCGCGGTCTTCTACTACCCGTGGTACCGGACGTCCGCTACGGACGGCTACTGGGCTCACTGGGAAGACCCAGGCTTCCAGCCGCCGCTCGATATCACCAGCGACTACTACCCGGTGCTCGGCGCGTACAGCATCGCGGATGAGGCCGTCGTGGCCCAGCACTTCGCCTGGCTGCGCGAAGCGGGAGTGGGAGTGATCATCTCCTCCTGGTGGGGGCAGGGGAGTCTCGAGGACCAGGCGGTGCGGCTGCTTCTGGATGTCGGCCAGCGGTACGGGATCAAGGTTGCTTTCCATATCGAGCCGTACGGAGGACGCACGGCGGAGAAGCTGCTCGAGGACGTCCAGTACCTGTACCGCCGATACGGCAGCCATCCCGCCTTCTATCGCACGGCCGGCGCGAGCGGCTTCAGTCCGGCGGGCGGCTCCAAGGGCTTGTTCTTCGTGTGGGCGATCCGCTTCCCCGACTTCGACGAGGCGGCGGTCGGGCCGGAGTACTGGCAGGAGACGGTGGACGCGGTGCATGCACTCCCGGATGGGGGGCTGTTGATCGCCAATGCGACAGAAGGTGAATGGGTCGAGGACGGGCACTTCGACGGCCTGTACAACTACGCCACCCTGAAGCTCGAAGATGGCGGCTTCTCCTGGGCCCGCGGAGTTCCGCCGGATGCCTGGTACGTCCCCAGCGTGATCCCGGGCTTCTCCGCCAGGCGGATCGGCTACCCTGAAGAGGACTACGTCCCCCGGTCGGACGGCGATACCTACGCCGAGCAATGGCGGCAGGCTCTGGGCACGGGTGTGGAACCCGCCCTTGTCACGATCACCTCCTTCAACGAATGGCATGAAGGGTCCCAGATCGAACCGGCGGCCGAAGGACCGACAAACGGTCTGGGGTATGCCTACGAGGACTATCTCCCGCTGGCGCCGGACGGCTACCTGGCCCTCACCCGCGAGTGGGTGGACCGCTATCTCTCCGCGACGTGGCCGGCCACGGAACGCATACGCCTGCGGCTCACGACCACTTCGGACTGGACGACCTTCTCGCTTCTGGACGGCGCAACCTGGCTGCGGCCCAGCCTGGTCTCGGCCAGCGAAGAGGCGGGCTACGCCGGCATGGATGGCGATCATTTCGTCCTCCAGCAGCCGCTCGCCCGGGCGGAGAGCGGGAAGAGCGTCGAGATGACCGTGGACGTCCTCCTGGCCGACTGGGAGGCAGGGGGAACACTGTCATTCGCGATTGGACGCGGTCATCTGGGGTCCACCAAGGTGGAGTTGTCGAAGTGTTCGGGATCGGACTGCGATGTGGTTGGGGCCTTCGCCTGGGCCGGCGTAAACGCCGGACAACGCAATGAGTTGACGGTGAAGATGCCCGTGGACGATCTGCTGCCAGCGCCTTGAGGAGTGGTGAATGAAGCGGATCGCGGCATCGCGATCGCCTGGGTCCGCGGCGGCCGGATCCCACGGCCCGGAGCCGGCCTACGCGGCGCCCTCGAGGCTCGCGACGGGCCGGCGCAGCCATGAGATCGCCGCCGTCTGATAGCCCAGGAAGACGACGATCGCCGCCACGAATGCCGGGCCGATCCCGAGGGGGACCAGGCCGTCGGCGATGATCTCCAGGAAGAGCGACGTGGCCACGAGGCCCATGAGAAAGCCGCGCAGCAGGCCTCGGGCGCTCTCCGCTCCTTCGTGACGATGGGTGAAGACGAGCAGCGCCGCGAAGACGAGCGGGAACGCGGCAAGCAAGCCGCTCAGCTGCGGGCCCACGACCTCCGCCGCGCCGGTGATTCCCACGACCAGGAACGCGGCCGTGGCCATCCGGGCCGGGATGTCCCAGACGGGCGGCGTGGCGCGAGGGGCCGCCTCGGCGGGCGGCAGCATGCGCGAGGCAACCGCCAGCGAGGCGACGGCGTAGGTGAAGGCCGCGATGCCGGGGGCCTCAGTGAAGGCGAACACCACCACCGACCCGGCCAGCACGATAGCCATCCCGCAGGCCAGGCAGATGGGCCAGTCGAACCGACGGCTGGCCCAGGCGTAGGCCAGCGAGAACCAGGCCAGCGTGCCCACGCCGATGAGCGTTGCCGTAGCCACCCGCGACCCGAAGCTGGGCCCCTGCTCGAGGGAGACGAAGAACGAGACCGAACCCGTGACCAGCGGGATGGCCGCCAGCACGCCGCCGACGGCCGCTCCCCAGCGGCGCGAGGCAAGCGAAGCCGCGCCCAGGATGAGCGGGGCGGTCACGATCCGCAGGAGCAACAGCAACATCGGCGTAGATTAGGCGACAAGCCGATTCGCCGCCGTCTCCGCCCGGGGCAGGTCGGCTCTTGCCTGCCCCGGTGCCGGTTCGGATAGCGGCGCAGGCCAGCCGTCGCAGGATCACAACGGCCTGCCGGGTGGCGTCTCATATCGTTCGATCTACCCTGTGGGAGGTCGACCAGCGGGAAGGAGTGCCAGATGAGCGGGACCCGCTGGATCGGCGCCGGGCCGACCCTCTCCTATCCACGCCTCGAGCTTCGCCCCGATGGCGTCCGCCGCCCGGGAAGCGGCCTCGCCTGCGGCCTTCTGGCGCTCGTCTTGGCCGCCTGTGCGGGCCCTACCGGCGCGACGCCGGCCCAATCCACCCTGCCCCCGGCGTCGCCCACGGCGTCCCGAATGATGCCGCCGGGCACTCCTTTGATCTCGCCCGTGGCATCGAGCTCGCCCTCGGCGACGGCCAGCGCGGCGCCCTCGGCCACGGCAGCCCCACCGCCTCCGACCCGGACACCCTCGGGCAGCCACTTCGTCCTCACCGGTGCCATGAAGACACTCCGAGATGACAACGCCGCGACGCTGCTGCAGAACGGGCGGGTCCTGATCACCGGCGGGTACACCTGCGGCACCGTGGGCCCCTGCCCGATCATCGCCTCGGCCGAGCTTCACGACCCCGCGACCGGCAAGTTCAGCCTCACCGGCTCGATGGCCCAGGTGCGGCAAGGCCACACGGCCACGCTCTTGAATGATGGCCGGGTGCTGGTCGCCGGCGGCTGGGAGGGGGTGTATCGGGTCGCCTCGGCCGAGCTGTACGACCCCGCGACCGGGAAGTTCGGTTCCACCGGATCGATGGCGGCCGCGCGCGAGCGCCACTCGGGCACGCTCCTCGACGACGGCCGGGTGCTCGTCGCGGGAGGCTGGGGTGGATCGGGTGCGCTGGCCTCGGCCGAGCTGTACGACCCAGCGACGGGGACCTTCAGTCCAACCGGTTCGATGCAGGAATGTGCGGGCAGAAACGTCGCCGTCCTGTTGGGGGATGGCCGCGTCCTGGTCGCATGCACGGAGATGCCGAGCGGAAAGCCGTATGCCTCCGTCGAGCTGTACGACCCGGCCGTCGGCGAGTTCACAGTCGCGGCCACGAGCGATCTGATCGAAGCTTATGGGTCGGCGACCCTCCTCGAGGATGGGCGGGTCCTCCTGATCGGGGGCCCTTACCCCGGCGGCGACGTCTCTGCCGCCGAGATCTACGATCCAGTCACGGGCACGCTCAGCCAGACCACGTCCATGTCCGCCGACCGTCCCGACCACTCCGCCACGCTGCTGGCCGACGGCCGGGTCCTGGTCGCCGGAGGCGGTGTGCCTTGGGTCTGCACCATGGTTGCGTGCCAGAGCGCTGCGTATGCCTCGACCGAGTACTACGTGCCGGCGACCGGCAAGTTCGTGCCCGGGCCGGCGATGAACGTCAAGCGAGCCACGCACACGGCGACCCGTCTCCCCGACGGCCGGGTTCTCATCACCGGCGGCTTCGGCGCCTTCGCCGCCGGCCCGCCCGCGTCCGAGCTGTACATCCCGTAGCGGGCCGGCTCTCCGCCAGCCGGCTGGCGGCGGCTTCGGCCCCGCTCAGCGATCCGAATTCGCCGGCCGGCTGCTCGCCAGGTCGTCCTGGAGCTGATCCGTTCCGCGCAGGATGAGGTCGGTCAGGGTCTGCGGTAGCAGGCCGAAGATGGTCGCGTACAGCAGGGCCGCCGTGTTGGTGCGCAGGTCGAAGATCGTCAGCAGGTCGGGCACCGGGCTGATGGTCGAGCCCTGGGCCGGCAGCAGCTGCGGCAGCGCGGCCACGAGGTAGACGCCGCCGACCGCGGCCAGGCCGGCCATCAGCAGCGTCGCCAGCAGGCGGACCTGCCCCAGCCCGAAGTCCTCGCTGCAGTTGGTGTGCCGGGTCCCGATGCGCAACCGGCCCGCCAGGCAGGCACCCATTCCGACCAGGTACAGCGCCACGGCGCTCATGATGTGGATCGGCGGCGCCCCGGTCAGGACGCCCAGCCCGAACATCGCGAAGGTCAGCCAGCCCAGCACCAACAGCCAGCTCAGCAGCTGGTTGCGGCTGCGAACGACGCCGTCGCGGCAGTCGTCGCGGAACTGGTCGATGGCCCGGCGGACCGTGGAGGCCTTGAGGCGGGCTTCGGCTTCGATCGCCCTGCTCCTGGCCGCGGTCAGCCCCGGCTGGCTCCTGCCGCCAGAGCCCGGACCGAGGGTATTCTTGGCCGAGGACAGGCTGCCCAGCAGGATGTCGCGGTTGTCGATCGTGGATCGGCTCAGCGACAGTTCGTCGTACTGGATGTCGCCCAGCAGGTCCTCGCGCGGCTCGAAGATCATGATCTCTTGCTCGGCGCGGTGCAGGGCCCGCAGGACGCTGACGTAGCCGTAGGCGAAGGCCCAGCGCAGGGCCGGCCCGTTCTCCTCGCCGATCAGCACCCGGTTCGAGTAGAGGAGGCTGTTCCGGGCCTCGACCGAGGGCTGGGCGGTACTGCCGGCGGTCAGCTGGGCCAGGCGGTCGCGGACGTTCTTGTAGCGATGCGCCAGCTCCAGGTACAGCCGCGGCTGGGCGCTCGGGGCCGAGGTCATGGTGATCCCCAGCAGCACGGCCAGGGCCCATATGACGAGCATGGCGACGATGCCGATCCCCAGCGCCGCTACCGGGGTGTCCGGCACTTTGGGCGACGAATCCACCGGCAGGGCCATCAGCAGGTAGGCCACCACCGACACCAGCGTCGCGAACAGCGGGGCGAACGGCGCCGTCAGCCGCAGGGCGGCCATGGGACCCTCCCACGGCGCGGGCGATTCCGGCCGGCGCCGGCGATCGGGCGCAACGGCAGTCACAGGAGCCGGCGACGACACGGGCGCGGCCGGTGCGGGCGCGACGGGCTGGGTGGGCTGCGGCTTCCTCGCCGCCCGAGTCCTGGGTGCGGCCATGCGACACCTCCAGCTGGATAGCGAACCGAAGAAGGTCGCACGGGTCGTCGCCCCCCGGCCGCCAGCAGGGGCCCAATCTACCCCGGGACCTCGTGGGCGCAACCCACCCTCTCGTACCGGGACCTTCTGCCGCCTGCTCCTCCTCCGCGCCCTTGCCGCCACGTACAATCCGGTTGGTGCTCGGCGTTCGGCGGCCGGGCCGCCGGCGAGGACGCCGGCACCGGGGGAGCGATCGGGTCCGGGGCGTAACGCCGCTGCTCCGGCGGCGTTAGCTACTGAGGAGGAGCCCGTCGCGGACGGGTGAGCGACAACTGGCGGGGATGGGTTGC
>Ga0316577_10001543_pt1 | contig 10935 bp, 7 predicted proteins | sample S5NA_FD_203073 | JGI IMG/M metagenome (GOLD analysis project Ga0316577, IMG submission 203073) | Rhizosphere microbial communities from salt marsh grasses in Alabama, United States - S5-7_050615r2r1 | ecosystem: Host-associated > Plants > Roots > Rhizosphere | place: USA: Alabama | collected... | reverse complement strand
TTGGATGATTACCCGCACCAGTTCTCCGGGGGGATGCGGCAGCGAGCGATGCTCGCCATGGCCCTTTCCTGTAATCCCAAACTCCTCATCGCTGACGAGCCTACCACGGCCTTGGACGTCACCATTCAAGCACAGATCGTCGATCTGACGAAGCGGCTTCAGGAGCGGCTGGGGATGGCAGTGATGTGGATCACGCACGACCTTGGTGTCGTCGCCGGGATTGCTCGTAAGGTCAACGTGATGTATGCGGGGTACATCGTCGAACAGGGTGACGTGAAGGATATTTATGCGCATCCGCGCCATCCCTATACGATCGGATTGCTGGGGTCTTTGCCTCGTTTGGACGAGGCGCCCGGCACCAAGCTGGTCTCCATTCCGGGCCTGCCGCCCGATTTGCTCACTATGCCAGCCGGTTGCCCGTTCACCCCTCGGTGTGCTTATGCGACGGACGTTTGCGCGGAGGCGGTACCCACGCTGGAAGAGACGGACGATGACAATCACTTGGTGGCTTGCTCTCGGTGGAAGCACGTCGCGGGGAGGGGAAAGTAATGGAAACCAACGGGACGCCTCTGGTTCAGGTCTGCCACCTGAAAAAGTATTTTCCCATCACCCGGGGCATCGTTCAGCGTCACGTCGGTGATATCAAGGCAGTGGACGATGTCACCTTTAACATCTACAAGGGAGAGACGCTGGGCCTGGTCGGGGAGACCGGATGTGGAAAGACCACCACGGGCCGGACGATCATCCGGCTTTACGAACCCACGGCGGGCCAGGTCATCTTCGATGACGTGGATTTGGCATCTCTCAAGGGGGGTGAACTGCGCCGCCTGCGGCGCCGTATGCAGATGATCTTTCAGGACCCCTACGCCTCGTTGAACCCGCGGATGGCGGTGGGTTCCATCATCGCCGAGCCTCTGGAGGTGCATAGGGTCGCCCGCGGACAGGCAAAGAGGGAGCGGGTGCAGGAGCTGCTCCAGTTGGTGGGATTGAACCCCAACTTTGCCAACCGTTATCCCCACGAGTTCTCCGGGGGGCAGCGGCAGCGCATCGGCATTGCCCGTGCGTTGGCTCTCAATCCGGCCTTGATCATCTGTGACGAACCTATCTCCTCGCTCGACGTCTCCATCCAGGCGCAGGTGGTCAATTTGTTGGAGGACCTGCAAGAACGGTTAGGTCTGACCTATCTGTTCATCGCGCACGACCTGAGTATGGTCCGTCACATCAGCGATCGCATGGCGGTCATGTACTTGGGCAAGATCGTGGAATTGACCGACCGGGACGAAATTTACCTCAACCCCCTACATCCCTACACGCAAGCCTTGATGTCGGCGGTGCCGGTGCCGGATCCAGAGTTGGAGGCGCAGCAGAAGCGTATCATCCTTGAAGGGGACCTGCCCAGCCCAGCCAGCCCGCCGCAGGGATGCAACTTTAACACCCGTTGCTCCAAGGTAATGGACGTGTGTTTTGAGCAAGACCCCGAGTTTGTCGAGGTCAAGCCGGGCCACTTTTGCGCCTGTCATTTGGTAAAAGCTCCAGAGGAGGGAAAGTGATTCGGTCATCCGTTCATAGTAGACGCATGTAGATATAGAAGGAGGTGATGCGCAGTCTCACTTAATCTCAGGTTCACCAAGCAACAGAGTTTAGAATCAAAATTGGAGGAGGAAAAATGTCTCTTAAGAGGAAGCTTTACATTTCGGCGTCAGTGTTGGTGGCCGTTGGCACGATACTGGCAGCCTGCTGCCCTACTGCTACGCCGACGCCTATGGTAGAGGAGAAGATCGTCACGCAAATCGTAGCAGGGGAAGAAAAAGTCGTGACCGTCGAGGTGCCAGTGGGTGAGGAGGCTACCCCGGAACCAGTTGGGTTTGCCTCTAGTGACCCAAGCACCCTCGTGTACGCGTCGATCGGTGACAACGACACCCTCGACCCGGCGTGGAACTATGAGAGCGCCGGCGACGCCATCATCCTGAACGTCTACGACCAGTTGGTCACGTACAACGGCGCAGACGCTACCTCGTTCGTGCCAGCACTGGCGACTGAGTGGGACATCCTGGACGATGGTATGACCTACGTCTTTACCATCCGCGAGGGCGTCACGTTCCACAACGGCGCCGACCTGACGCCGGAGGATGTGGAGTACACCTTCGAGCGCGGTCTGCTCCAGGGTGGCGGCTGGTCGCCGCAGTGGCTGTACACCGAGGCGCTGTTCGGCACCGGCATCTATGACGTTGCCGAGCTGGTGGATGAAACAGGGGCACTGGATGACGACCCCGAGAGCCTGCAGGCGGCGGATCCCGACCTGCTGATGGCAGCCTGCGAGCAGGTGACGAACGCGATCGAAGTCGATGGGAACACCGTCGTCTTCAATCTGAGCCAGCCGTGGGGCCCCTGGTTGGCCACGCTGGCCCAGAGCTGGGGTTCTGTCATCGATAAGGACTGGGCCATGGAGCAGGGTGCCTGGGATGGCGACTGCGCCACCTGGCAGAACTACTATGGCATCACCTCGGATTCAACCCCGCTGCGCGATGTCATGAATGGCACCGGCCCCTACATGCTGGACCACTGGACGCCTGGCGAGGAGACCGTGCTGGTCATGAACGAGAACTACTGGCGCACGGAGCCCGTCTTCCCCGGTGGCCCGACCGGTCCTTCGATCGAGCGCATCGTCATCAAGTCAGTCGATGAGTGGGGCACCCGCTACGCGATGCTCCAGGCTGGGGATGCGGACATCGCCGACGTGCCGCGTGAGAACGTGGCGCAGGTCGATCCGCTGTTGAGTCTAGAGTGCGATTGGGACGCCGCTGCCGGCACTCACGTGTGCGCGGATACCGACAACCCATCCGGACCGCTGCAGCTGTACCAAGGCCAGCCTTCGACGGCCCGTACCGACGCCTTCTTCATCTTTGACATCAACGTCGAGGGTGGAAACTCTTTCGTGGGTAGCGGCCAACTGGACGGCAACGGCATTCCGTCGGATTTCTTCAGCGACATCCACATACGCAAGGCGTTCAACTACTGCTTTGACTGGGATGCCTTCATCGACGATGCGCTCGTCGGTGAGGGCGTGCAGAACGTGGGTCCGCTGATCCCGGGTATGATCGGCTATGACCCCGATGGCCCGCGTTACACCTACGATCTGGACATGTGCCAAGCAGAACTGGAGCAGGCCTGGGGCGGTGAGGTGTGGGAGAAGGGCTTCCGCTTCCAGGTTGCCTACAACACGGGCAACGTGACACGCCAGACGGTGGCCCAGATCCTGCAGGCTGGCTTTCAAGATATCGACCCCAAGTTCCAGGTCGAGGTCATCGGTCTACCGTGGCCCAGCTTCTTGCAGGCCATCCGCGAAAGCCGGCTGCCGATCTATATCAGCGGCTGGCAAGAAGATATCCACGACCCGCACAACTGGGCGCAGCCCTTCATGGTGGGCACGTACGCAACCCGCCAGCAGCTGCCGGACGATATGTACGACGAGTTCAAGGAACTGGTCAACGCCGGTGTGGCTGCGGGCACTCCGGAGGAGCGGGCCGTGATCTATAAGGAGCTCACGCAGAAGGATTACGACTATGCGATTGCCATCCGCTTGGCGGTGGCAACCGGCCGGCACTATGAGCAGCGTTGGGTCAAAGGCTACTACTACAACCCCATCTATGGCTTTGATTCCAACTGGATGCGCTTCACCAAGGAGTAACACTGTATAACAGTGAGCAGGAGAGGGCCTGAGCGCTCTCTCCTGCTCAACACAAGTGGGTTTTGTTATGATCAATTACATCATTCGACGTATCCTGCTGGTCCCTTTGCTTTTATTTGGGGTTTCCGTTCTTATCTTTGGCATGTTGCAGTTTCTATCGCCTATACAGAGATCGGCCCTCTATATAAGGGACGTTCCCAGGAACGAGCGCGTCTTGGAGGGCGTCATCAGGCGATATGGTTTGGACCAGCCGATCTATGTACAATACTGGAAGTGGCTGGTAGGAACCACCGATCCACGCACGGGAGAGGTCGCCGGCGGGATCCTACGTGGCGACTTTGGCTACTCGCGCACGGCCTCCGAGCCGGTGGCGGACATCGTCAAGCGACGCTTCCCAGCCACGATTGAGTTGACCTTGTGGAGCGTTGTCCCCGTTGTCGCAGGCGGCGTCATCTTGGGAGTGATCTCTGCCGTCAATCACAATAAACTGCCCGATCACCTGTCCCGCGTTTTCGGCATCGTCGGTTGGTCGTTTCCCACGTTTGTGTTTGGCCTGCTAGTGCTGATGATCTTTTACGCCAACCTGAAGTGGTTCCCTCCGGGACGCATCTCAGACTGGGCGAACCGAATCGTCCTGTCCGAGGAATTTCACAGCTATACCAAGCTGGTGACCCTCGACTCGCTGCTCAACTTGCGGTTCGATATCTTTCTGGATGTTGCGCGCCATATGGTCTTGCCCGTCATAACGCTATCTTATCTGTGGTGGGCCATGATGCTGCGCGTGACCCGCTCCTCTATGTTGGAGGTCTTGCGTCAGGATTATATCACCACCGCCCGGGCCAAAGGGCTGCACGAACGCATCGTGGTCAACCGGCACGCCCTGCCGAACGCGTTGATGCCCGTGGTGACGATCGGCGGTACGATGGTGTTGGGTCTGTTAAGCGGCGTCGTGATCACCGAGACGGTCTTTAACTATCCTGGGATAGGGTCCGCCGCTGCCGATGCTGCGAGCAACTTGGACGTGGTCACCGTGCTGGGCTTGGCCTTGCTTAACGGCCTCGTCCTCGTCGTAGCGAATGTGGTGATAGACGTGTTGTATGCTTTCATCGATCCGCGCGTGCGGCTCGACTGACGCCTGCCTGTAGGTGTTTGTTCGGAGAAATCGAGAAACGAGAACGTTTATGACAGATAGCGAGCTTGACACACAAGTCACGACCGTAAAAAAGTCCGGGTGGCTGGAACGGATGGTGGGTATCGAGATCTACCGCATGCTGCGCGGGTTGGTCACCAATCCGCTCTCCATCACCGGATTGGTGCTCATGGCCTTTTTCCTGTTCATCGCGCTGGCAGCTCCCATTCTGGCCCCGCCGCGCCCTGGGGGCGACCCCTATCAGATCCCGCGCGATGGGTACAGCTCTGTTCCCGAGCCGCCTGGCACGGAGTGGAACAGCCGGCAGCCCCCTCTGCCCTTCTGGTGGAAGCCCATCGTGGGCACCGATCAGTGGATTCACCTGATGGGTACTGCCAGTGGCCAGTGGGATATCTACTACGGTGTGGTGTGGGGAACGCGCACGGCTTTGAGGGTGGGCGTGTCGATCACCGTCATCACCGCTATCATAGGGATCACGCTTGGCTCCATCTCGGCGTACTATGGCGGCGTGGTAGACATGGTCATCATGCGCGTCGTGGATATCTTTTTGGCCTTTCCCAATCTACTGGCTGCCATGACCCTGTCCGCCGTCCTCACGCCCAGTCTGGGCAAGGGTATCTATCCGGCGATGATTGCCCTGGCGGCCTTCGGTTGGATGGGGTATTCTCGACTGATCCGCAGCGACATCCTGTCCGTTCGGGAGCGCGAGTACGTCCTGTCCGCGCACGTGATCGGTGCTCGGGATTCCCGCATCCTGCTGCGCCACATCCTGCCCAATGCCATTTTCCCCACCATGGTCGTCGCCTCTATGCGCTTTGGGGATTACGTGTTAGCTTTCGCCGGTCTCAGCTTCCTCGGCATCGGGGCCGAGGTCGGTTACGCTGATTGGGGACAGTTGCTTTCCTTTGCCCGCGCTTGGATCACCAATCTGACCACATATTGGCACATCGTGGTATTCCCTGGGATTGCCTTGGTGCTGTTCGTACTATCCTGGAACCTGGTAGGGGATGCTCTGCGCGATATCCTCGATCCGCGTCTGCGTGGCTCACGCTAACTGCAGGCGTCTATGGGGAAAAGCCCGAGCGAGCGAAGCTCGCACAAGGGCTTTTCCCTTAGGAATCTCCGGCGCAAAGCGTCGGAGATTCACGGGCTCCTCCACAAGGCTTGTGGTGCCGGGGGAGACAACTGAAAAGCATGGCCTCGGAGGGGGTACGAACCAGTAAGGGGCGTGCCCCTTTTATGTCAATGGGCTAGATGCAAGATGACCAATTCTGTGCGGGTGGTGCTTGGATTGTTCGCTCTCAGTCTGCTAGGGCTGGCGGTGACTGGCTCGCCTCTGTACTTTCGCCTGAGCTATCTCTGGGGCATCGTGTTGGTGGGGAGTTGGGTCTGGGCCTGGGTGGCGTTACGCGGGGTGCGCGTGGAACGCGAGGCACGTACTCTGCGTGCCCAGGTGGGAGATATTTTCGAGGAGCGCTTTCGGGTTCGGAACACCGGCCGGCTGCCTCGACTGTGGCTAGAGATCGGCGATCAATCCGCTTTGCCTGGTTCGCCCGGCTCCCGTGTGCTCTCCACGGTCGAGGGTAGACAGGGACGGTCCTATCTGGCGCGTACCTGCCTGGTGCGGAGGGGCGTCTTTCCCCTGGGACCGACCCTGCTGGCATCGGGGGATCCGTTTGGCCTGTTTCCCGTCAGACAAGTCGTGCAGTCGGATGCATCTCTGTTGGTCTATCCCATGGTCGTGGACCTGTTTGCCTTCCCTGGACCACAGGGCCTGTTGCCGGGCGGCGAGGCTCTGCGCCGCCGTACCCACGAAGTGACCCCCAACGCAGCGGGCGTGCGTGAGTATGCCCCCGGCGATCCCTGGCACCGCATCCACTGGGCGAGCACGGCGCGAAGGGATCGGCTGATGGTCAAGGAGTTCGAACTAGATCCATTGGCCGACGTGTGGATCTTTGTGGACGCGAAAAAAGACGCGCAGGCTGAGATGCCTTACTCCCTGCCCTCCACGGGACCGGATGTCCTTTGGCGGCCCTTGCAGGAGATGGTTCTGCTTCCCACCACCGAGGAGTACGCGGTGACCATCGCTGCTTCTCTGGGGCGGTATTTTTTGCGCCGTAACCACGCGGTTGGATTGGTGAGCTATGGCCAGTCGCTGAACGTGTTGCCCCCCGATCGAACTGAGCGGCAGTTGGAAAAGATGTTGGAGGCCCTCGCTTTGCTACGTACTGAGGGTAGTCTGTCCATATCCGACCTATCCACAGCCCAGGCCAGGCATCTGCCGCGCGGCTGTACCGTGATCCTCGTCACGCCTTCTGTGCGGCAAGAAGTCGCTTCGGCCGTGGATATTCTGCTGCAACGAGGGCTGCGGGTGGTGGTCGTTTTATTGGATGCCGCCTCCTTTGGTGGATTGCCTGGCACGGCGGAATTGGCGCAGGCGATCAGATTGCAGGGAGTACCTGTATATCGGGTGGAGAATGGGGCAAACCTCACGGCTGCCCTGAGCGGAGAGGCTAGGGTCTCGTGAAGAAGAGGCATTCAACTCAAACCCGCTGGTGGAATCTCACTGCCGCCTTGTTGTTGATCGCCATCCTGACCACTACTGCTGGACGCTTGGTCGCCACCCGGTGGTTTGGTCATCTGAGTATCCTTCACACCATGGTTTTCCTGGCGGCCCTGCTTGGCCTGGCCTTGGGATGGAGCCGCTTTTCCGGTTTCCTGGCGGTCGTCCTTGGCGCGGCGTACGGCCTGATCACCATTCCTTGGCAGCTAGGGCTGGTGCTTGGCTACGACGCTCCTTGGCACGTTCGATTGGCCCATCTGGTTGGCCGAATGGGCGGCGCGTTTGGCCAGTTGCTGCGACAGGAGGCCGTGTCGGACTCGTTGCTCTTTCTGGCGCTGCTGGCCTGCCTGTTCTGGGGGCTTGGCGTGTACAGCGGCTACGTCCTCACTCGCCACGGCTCTCCCTGGCGGGCCGTCCTTCCTCCTGGAGTGGCGATGCTCATCATCCACGAAAGCGACCCCGCCGCGCAGGAGCGCATCTGGATACTTGCCATCTATCTCGTACTTGCCCTGTTGTTGCTGGCATGCATGGCCTACGTGAAGAACCGCGCGCGCTGGCACAAAGAGGGCACGGCCCTGCCGCCCTACCTTGGCCTGGAAGTGGGGCGGGTTGTCCTGCTGATCGTCGCGCTGCCGGTTCTGCTGGTCTGGGCCACACCTGCGCTGATCTCCTCTGCTGTGCCCGTCGCCGAGCAGGCGTGGCAGGCGATCATCCGGCCCTTGGAACCCGTGGGCGAGTTCTTCGGCAATGCCTTTGCATCTTTTACGCGCGAAGAGCGCGTGGGTGGGGTCTATTACAGTGCTTCCCTCGTCTTGGGCGACGAGGCCGCGCTTGGCGACGAGCCGATGCTAAATGTTTGGACATCATCTACCGCTCTCCCCGCAGGCATGCACTACTATTGGCGCGCGCACGTCTATGATCGCTACGCCGATGGCCAGTGGGTCAGCACGCTTTCTGATGTGCAGCCCCTCCTGCCTGCCGGTTTAGCCCACATGCTTGAGCCACAGCCGCCCCCCGGACGCCTGGAGGCCTCGTTCATATTCACTCCCACCGTCGATCTCACGACCCTCTACGTGCCTCCACAGCCCCTATGGGTCAACCGGCCCGTCCAGGCCAACTTGGCCTACAACGCCGATGGCACTGTGGATCTCTCGGCCTTGCATGCCACGCCCTATGTGAACGCCGGGGAGGCCTACGCGGCGCGATCCTCTCTCAGCACGGCCACGGTGGCGCAACTGCGCGAGGCTGGCACCGATTATCCCGCCTGGGTCACCGAGCGATACTTGCAACTGCCTCCCACCGTCACCCCGCGCACCCAGGCGTTGGCCCGCGAGATCGCCGCCGACTTGGATAATCCCTACGACATTGCCACTGCCGTCACCGACTATTTGCGCGCCAATATCGAGTACGTCGAGACCGTCGCTTCTCCCCCAGAGGGCCAAGAGCCCCTGGACTATTTTCTGTTCGACTCGCGCCGGGGTTTCTGTAACTATTATGCCTCTGCCGAAATCGTCCTGTTGCGTTCCTTGGGCATTCCTTCCCGCCTGGCCGCCGGTTTGGCTCAGGGCACGCAGCAGGGGCAGAGCGGTGTCTACGTGGTGCTCGAGCGCGATGCCCACGTCTGGCCGGAGGTTTACTTCCCCGACCTGGGTTGGATCGAGTTCGAACCCACTGCCTCGCAGCCTCCTCTCTCCCGCCCTGAGGATGAGGATCTGCCACAGCCCGAGACGGGGGAAGAGTCCGCTGCATCTGACGAGGGGGATGAAGAGTCACGCGAGGAAAGAGATCGCTTTGAGGACCGCTTTGAGGAACTCTTGGCCATGGGAGAGGAAACGTCCGCTGTTCCTTCCACGGCCCAGCAGCTCAAGCGCACGGCCAGTTGGGCTTTGCCCGTGGCTTTAGGGCTGGTGCTGGCGGCGCTTGCCTGGCGTGTCGGCCGTCGGCGTGGAGTGCCTCCGCTGCCCGTGTTGCTGGAGAGGGGCCTGCAGCACTATGACATAAAGCCACCCTCTTTCCTGCATTGGTGGGCGATCTGGGCGACGCAGTCGCCCGTGGCGCGCGCCTACTTGGCACTGAACCAGGCCCTGGTGCGTCTGGGGGCTCCCCCTGCTCCCGCGGAGACGCCGAGCGAGCGCGCCGCCAATCTGGTTCGCTTGCTTCCTGCTGCCTCCGTACCGGCCCAGCGCCTGTTGGCTGAGTATCACGCCGAGGTCTATGGCCCTCATGCCGGCGATGTGCAGGTCGCCCGGCAAGCCGGCCGTGCCATAAGTGTGCTATCCTGGCGGGCCGCCGTCGACGCCAGGGTAGAGCGCCTGCGCCGTCCTTTGGCCTTTGTGATCCGTCGCCTGACGGTTTCTCACCACAGCCGTTGGTGAGGTTTTCGGGGATTGAGCGCGTTGTTTAGCCCGTCGGCCAGCAAGTTCCACCCGATGCCGAAAAAGATCAGGGCCAGCGTAACCGGCAGGTAAACCCACCAGTATTGGACCAGGCTGGCGCCGGGCCCGATGATCCAATCGCGGCCCACGGCCAACAGGTACCCCCAAGGCGACCCCTCGCCGATGCCGATGAAGGTGAAGGCTGCCTGCAGGATGACCATGCTGCCGATATCGCGACCGATCAGCACGATTGCCGGGGAGATGGCGTTGGGCAGCAGGTGGCGCAGGATGAGGCGCAGGTGCCCTGCACCGATCGAGCGGGCGGCCTGGACGTAGGCCACCTGCTTCAGCTTGGCGATCTCGGCGTTGACGATGCGCACGTAGGGCATCCAGGAGAAAAGGATCAGCGTTAACATCACCGGTTCTATTTCCAGAGAGGTGAGCAGACTCTGGAGAGGTGTTATCGAAACCTGTTGATCGACCGGGTATAGGACCAGGCGAAACATTGCCGCACCGGCGATCACCGGGAAAGTGAGAAACGCATCGGTGATCCGCAGCGTGAGTCGATTGACCGGTCCCCCGATGTAGGCACTGACGGCGCCGATCGAGATGCCGACACAGGCTGTCGTCAGGGCGACGGTCAGGCCGAAGCGCAGCGCCGAACGCGTGCCCCAGACGAGTGTGTAAAAGACGTCCAACCGGCCGGGGGTAGTTCCCAGCAGCAGGCCTGGCTGGGGTGGCAGCGGGATGAGCCTGGAAGTGGCGGTGTCTACAGTGGCCACCTTGAACGGGGCGGGGTTCTCCGGGTTCTGTGGCGGCGCCAGCCGCGGCGCGGCTATGGCGACAAGTGTATAAAGTACGATGATCGCCACGGCGAGCAAGTTTGGGATGTGTGAGAAGAATCGAAGTAGGCCCTTCATTGCTCTGCAATCCCCTCGCGAATTCTCGGATCGACGATGGCCTGGATGATATCTAGGATGAACATCAGCGGCAGTACCAGCAGGACGCTGTAGATCGCAAAGCCCATCGCTGCTGCCGCGTCTGGGGTGTACGCCCAGGAGAGCGTCGCCAATTCAGAGATGCCGGGGAACTCGAATACTATCTCAACGACGAACACGCCCATAATCAGGGCGGCGGCCGAGAGGGCAGTGCTATTCAG
>Ga0316577_10001542_pt1 | contig 10936 bp, 19 predicted proteins | sample S5NA_FD_203073 | JGI IMG/M metagenome (GOLD analysis project Ga0316577, IMG submission 203073) | Rhizosphere microbial communities from salt marsh grasses in Alabama, United States - S5-7_050615r2r1 | ecosystem: Host-associated > Plants > Roots > Rhizosphere | place: USA: Alabama | collected... | reverse complement strand
TTGCCACCACCGCCGCCCCCGGAGAACGGGATCTCCGCGATCCGCGGGGTGTTCCTCGAGCCCGGGGTCCCCGATCTCACCCGAGGGCGCCGTCCCGTGTCCCCCCCGTTCGCCCGGATGGCGGGAGCGAGCGGGGTCGTGGAGGTGGACTTCTCCGTGAGCGCCGGGGGTGTGCCCACCGTGCAGGATGTCGAGGGGCCCGAGATCCTCAGGCCGGCGGCCACGCAGGCGGTGGAGTCCTGGATCTTCCGACGGACGCGGGCGGACCGCGCCTACCTGACGGCGGTGTTCACGTACGAGGACGACCTGGCCAACGCCGTGGTGCGCCCGCAGACGCAGCCGTCAAGCCCGCAAGAGGAAGCTAGTCCTTCTTCCTAGCCGTCTTCTTCGCCGCGCTCTTCTTCGCGCTCGCCTTCTTCTTCGGAGCGGTCTTCTTTGCGGCCGCCTTCTTCTTCCCGGCCTTGGGGGCGGCGGCTTTCTTCTCGGCCGGCTTCTTCTTGGCGTCCTTGTCGTCCTTGCCGTCGGACTTGAACTCGTAGCCCACGAGCTCGATGAGGGCCATCTCGGCACCGTCCCCCTGGCGGGGCCCCAGGCGAAGGATGCGAGTGTAGCCGCCGGGTCGCGCCGCGAAACGCGCCCCGAGGGTGTCGAAGAGCTTCTTCACCACTGCCCGGTCCTGGATGTCGCGTGCGGCCAGCCGCCGCGCATGAAGGCGGTCGTCCTCTCGCCGGGCCAGGGTGATGAGCCGCTCCGCGAAGGGACGAACCTCCTTGGCCTTGACGAGGGTGGTGCGGATTCGCTCCCGCTCGAACAGAGCGGTCGTGAGATTGCGCAGGAGCGCGATCCGGTGGGGCGTGGTCCGCCCCAGCTTGCGATGGGCAACGCGATGTCTCATTGTCGGCTCCTGAACAACCTCACTTCTGCAGCTGCGGCCAGTCGTCGAGCTTCATCCCGAGGGACAGCCCCATCCCGGCGAGGATCTCCTTGATCTCGTTCAGGGACTTCCGGCCGAAGTTCTTTGTCTTGAGCATCTCGGCCTCGGTCTTCTGCACCAGCTCACCGATGGTCCGGATGTTGGCGTTCTTCAGGCAGTTGTACGAGCGGACGCTGAGCTCCATCTCGTCCACGCTCTTGCCCAGCTTCTCCCACAAGATGCTCCTCTCCTCGTCGGAGACCTCGACCACCGGACCCTCTGTCTCCTCCTCCTCCTCCTCGATGTTGATGAAGATCTGGAGGTGGTCCTTCATGAGCTTGGAGGCGAGGCCGACCGCGTCGCGTGGCGAGACCGCGCCGTTCGTCCACACCTCGAGGGTGAGCTTCTCGTAGTCGGTGGCCTGGCCGACGCGGGCCTGGTCGACGAAGTAGTTGACCTTCTTCACCGGCGAGTGGACGGAGTCGAGCGGGATCCAGCCGATTGAAAGGTCCTCGTCGAAGTTCTTGTCGGCGGAGATGTAGCCCCGGCCCTGCTTCACCCGCATCTCGACCGCGAGCGTCGAGCCCGATCCGAGGGTGGCTATGTAGGCCTCCGGATCCAGGACATCGATGTCCGGGTCCGGGGTGACGTGCTGCCCCCGCACCTCCCCCGGCTCGGATGTCCGGAGCATCAGGGTTTTCGGATGCTCGACGTGCATCCTCAGCGGGACCCGCTTGAGGTTCAGGATCAGGTCGGTCGTGTCCTCCATCACGCCGGGGATCGGCGAGAACTCGTGGAGCACGCCCTCGACCCGGACCGCGGTCACCGCCGCCCCCTCGATACTCGAGAGGAGGACGCGCCGGAGGGCATTCCCGACGGTGGTCGCGAAGCCCCGCTCGAACGGCTGCGCGTAGAACCGGCCGTAGCGCTCGGTCAGCGAGTCGCGATCGACGTCGAGGCGCTTCGGCTTCTGAAACCCTTTCCACAGCATCTTCTGCAGTCCTCCACTGAGCTCGGCCACGCCGGGCCGAGGTCGCTACTTCGAGTACAGCTCGACGATCAGCTGCTCCTGGATCGGGAAGGTGACGTCGTCGCGCTCGGGCAACGCCAGCACCTTCCCGGTGAGGTTCGCCGGGTCCAGCTCGAGCCACTTGGGAACGCCCCGTCCCTTCACCGCCTCCACCGAGGCCCCGACGAGGGCGTTCTTGGCCGTCTTGGAGGTGAGGGTGAGCACGTCGCCCACGCGCACCTGGTAGGACGGGATGTCGATCTTGCGATCGTTCACCCGCACGTGCCCGTGCCGGACGAGCTGGCGGGCCTGGGCCTGCGAATTGCCGAAGCCCAGTCGGTAGACCACGTTGCTGAGCCGGCGCTCGAGCTTCTGCAGGAGCACCTCGCCCACCACGCCCTTCTCCTGCGAGGCGCGTCGGAACGTCAGGGCGAACTGGTCCTCCAGCATCCCGTACAGACGCTTCACCTTCTGCTTCTCGCGCAGCTGGAGCCCGTAGCCCTGGAGCTTGCTCTTGATACGACCACCCTTGCCGTGCATGCCCGGAGCGTAGTTCCGTTTCTCGATCGCACACTTCTCGGTGAAGCAGCGGTCGCCCTTCAGGAAGAGCTTCATTCCCTCCCGGCGGCAGAGGCGGCAGACCGAACCGTTGTATCTCGCCACAGATTCGACTCCTTAGACGCGGCGCCGCTTCGGCGGGCGGCATCCGTTGTGAGGGATGGGGGTCACATCCCTGATGGACTTGATCTCGACCCCCGCGCCCTGGAGGGCGCGGATGGCGGACTCACGTCCGCTGCCCGGGCCCTTGACCCGAATGTCGATCGAGCGCAAGCCGTGGTCGCGTGCGGCGACGGCGGCGGAGCTTGCGGCCTGCTGGGCGGCGAACGGCGTGCCCTTGCGCGAACCCTTGAAGCCGAGGCTTCCCGCGCTCGCCCACGTGACCACGTTCCCCTCGAGGTCGGTGATGGTCACGAGCGTGTTGTTGAAGGAGGCGTGAACGTGGGCGATGCCGTGCACCACGTTCTTCTTCTCCTTCTTGCCCTTCCGGCCGGCGACTTTGGTTGCCATCTCGCGACTCCTCAGGACTTCTTGGAGCGGATCATCGCCCGGCGCGGTCCCTTGCGGGTGCGCGCGTTCGTGTGGGTCCGCTGGCCCCGCACGGGCAGGTTCCTCCGGTGCCTCATGCCCCGGTATGAGCCGATCTCCATGAGCCGCTTGACGTTCATCGCGGTCTCCTTTCGAAGATCACCCTCCACGCCGCCTTCGCCGTCGAGGGTCTTGGCGATGCGGCTCACCTCTTCCTCGGAGAGGTCTTTCACCCGTACGTTGGGCTCGATGCCGGCCTTCTCGAGGATCCGGTTGCTGCGAGTCTGACCAATTCCGTAGATGTAGGTGAGGGCAATCTCCACGCGCTTCTGCCTGGGGAGATCGACGCCTGCGATGCGAGCCATTTGCTACCCCTGCCTCTGTTTGTGCTTCTGGTTCGGGCAGATGACCCGCACCACACCACGGCGGCGGATCACCTTGCACTTCACGCACATCTTCTTGACCGACGACCTTACTTTCACTTTCCCATTCCTCTCGACGTCACCGCCGCCTCACGATGCGGCCCCGCCCTGCGTCGAAGGGGGCGATCTCCACGACCACCGCGTCTCCGGGCCGCAGCCGCGCCGAGCCCGCACCTCCAGCCAGGTGCGCGGTCACCGAAGGCCGGGCCTCGGTCACCAACTCCACCCGATACAGGGCGTTGGGGAGCAGCTCCCGCACCGTTCCCTCTACCTCGAGCACCTCGCGCCCGGCAGCCGCATCAGGCATGGGCCGCCTCCGCCTCGAGCTCGGCGTACGGGTACGGCTCGGAGAGAATCCAGGGCCCGTAGGCGGTCACCGCGACCGCGTACTCGAAGTGCGCGGAGAGCCGACGATCCTTCGTCACCGCCGTCCATCCGTCGCCGAGCACCTCGACGTCGGGAACGCCTGCGTTCACCATGGGCTCGATGGCCAGGCACATGCCCGGCACCAGGCGCTCCCGACGGCCCGGCGGCCCGTAGTTCGGCACCTGGGGCTCCTCGTGGAGGCTCGTCCCGATGCCGTGACCCACGAACTCCCTGACCACCGAGTACCCCCGGCTCTCGGCATGGCTCTGCACCGCGTGGCCGATGTCGCCGACTCTCTGGCCCGGGCGGCACACCTCGACCCCGGCGAGCAGGGCCCCCCGCGTGGCCGTCATCAGGCTCTCCGCCTCCGGGCTGACCTGGCCTACCGCCACCGTCCGCGCGGAGTCTCCGAAGAACCCGTCGAGGATGCACCCGAGGTCGAGCCCCACGATATCGCCCTCTCGCAGTTTCCGGGAGCCGGGAATGCCGTGGACGACCTCCTCGTTGACCGAGGCGCACAACGTCGCCGGGAAGCCCCGATAGCCCAGGAAGGCGGGGCGGGCGCCCGCCTTCTCGATGTTTTCTTGAGCGATGCGGTCGAGGTCCCCCGTCGTCGCCCCCGGCACCGCCGCCGCCTCGAGGAGGTCGAGCGTCTCGATGACGAGCCGGGCGGCCCGGGCCATCGTCTGGAGCTCGCTCCAGGACTTCTGCACGCTCACGCCGGGACCTCCACCGCCGTCTTCAGATCCTCCAGGACTGCGTCCATCGACCGGTTCCCGTCGACGCGGCGCACGTTGGCCCGCTCGCGGTAGTAGGTGACCAGCGGGGCAGTCTGTTGATCATAGTCGCTCAGGCGGCGGGCCACGACCGTCTCCTTGTCGTCCTCCCTCTGGATGAGGCTCGTGCCGTCGAGGTCACAGACGCCCTCCTGCCGTGGCGGACGGCTCGTGACGTGGTACGTCGCCTGGCATCGCGGACACCAGCGGCGGCCGGAGAGCCGTCGCAGCAGCTCCTCTCGCGGGACCTCGATCTGGAAGACGCTCCAGGCCGAGACCTCGCCCAGGCCCATGGAGGCCAGGCTCTCCGCCTGGGCAACGGTGCGGGGGAAGCCGTCGAGGATGAAGCCGTGGGCACAGTCGTCCTCCCGGACCCGCTCACCGACGAGCGCGATCAGCACGTCGTCGGGCACGAGCTTGCCCCTCTCCATGAGGGGCTCCACCTGTCGTCCGAGCGGCGTCCCGTTCGCAATGGCCTCTCGCAGCATGTCTCCGGTCGAGATCCGCGGCACTCCCAGATGCGCCGCCAGCTTCGCCGCCTGCGTTCCCTTCCCCGCCCCCGGAGGGCCCAGGAAGATCACACGCACGGGACGAGCTCGGCGAGCGACGCGCTCCGGAGAGCTAGCGGCGTCCACGGACCCTCTTGCCTCCCTTCCCGGTAAAGCCGTCGTAGTGGCGCATGATCAGCTGAGCCTCCACCTGGGAGACGGTGTCCATCGCCACCCCGACTATGATCAGAAGCGACGTGCCGCCGAAGTAGAAGCGGATGTTCAGGCCCTCAGTGATCCACCCCAGGTTGTTCTCCGAGAGGAACATGTCGAGCGGGGCCCCGATCAGGGGAATGGGCGCCACCTTGAAGCCGCTGATCAGGAACTCGGGCAGTATCGCGACCAGGGCGAGGTAGATCGCCCCTCCGAAGGTGATCCTCCCCAGGATGTGGTCGATGTATTCGGCGGTGCGCTTCCCCGGGCGGATGCCGGGGACGAAGCCGCCGTACTTCCTCATGTTCTCCGCCACATCGTCGGGGTTGAAGACGATCGCGGTGTAGAAGTAGCAGAAGAAGATGATGAAGGTGACGTAGAGCAAGTTGTAGAGCGGCATGCCCCACCGCAGCTGCTCGGCCACCGTCTGCATCCACTCGCCGCTGGTCTGGAAGAAGGAAGCGATCGTCTGGGGGAACGCGATGATCGACGAGGCGAAGATCACGGGGATCACGCCCCCGGTGTTCACGCGGAGCGGCAGGTGCGTGGTCTGCCCCCCGTAGACCCGGCGGCCCACGACCCGCTTGGCGTATTGCACGGGAATGCGCCGCTGCCCCCGCTCAACGAAGACGATCGCGCCCACGACCAGGACCATTCCCGCCAGGAGCACGAGGGATGTGAGCAGCCCGAGCTCCCCGCGCTGGATCATGAAGAAGGTGTCCAGGACGCCTCTGGGAAAGCCCACCACGATCCCCGCGAAGATGATGAGGCTCATCCCGTTGCCGATCCCGCGCTCGGTGATCTGCTCGCCCAGCCACATGATGAAGGCGGTGCCGGTGGTCAGGGTGAGCACGGTCATGACCTTGAAGGCCAGACCCGGGTTCTCGACGATCTGGAACTGGTTCGAGACCGTGGTTCGCTCGAGGTAGACGGCGATCGCCGATGACTGGATGACGGAGAGGAGCACCGTGCCGTAGCGCGTCCACTGGGTGATCTTCCGTCGGCCGAGCTCCCCTTCCTTGCTGAGCTTCTCGAGGTAGGGCCAGACCACGGTCAGCAGCTGGAGGATGATCGACGCCGAGATGTAGGGCATGATCCCGAGCGCGAAGACGGTCACCTTCGCGAGGTTGCCCCCCGAGAACATGTCCACCAGGCCGAACCAGTTGCCCCGGTTCTGCTCGAAGAAGTCGATCAGCGCCTGGGGGTTGATGCCCGGCGTCGGCACGTGGTTCCCCAGACGGTAGATGGCGAGCATGGCGAGGGTGAACAGCACCCTCTTCCGAAGGTCCGGGACGTTCCAGATGTTCTGGACGACCTGTAGCATCGCCCTATCTCTCCAGTACCTCGGCCTTGCCGCCGACTCCGGCAATGCGCTCCTTGGCCCGGGCAGAGAACCGGTGGGCGTGGACGGTGAGGGCCTTGGTGAGGTCGCCCTTCCCGAGGATCTTCACGCCGTCGCGAACCTTCTTCACGATTCCCCACTTCACGAGGACTTCGGGGGTGACGATCGTGCCCTCTTCGAAGACTTCGAGACGCCCGAGGTTGACCTCGGCGAACTCCTTGCGGAAGGGCGAGTTGGTGAAGCCTCTCTTGGGCACCCGGCGGTGCAACGGCATCTGGCCACCCTCGAAGCCCACCTTGCGCGAGTAGCCGCTGCGGCTCTTCTGCCCCTTCTCGCCGCGTCCGGCCGTCTTGCCGGTGCCGCTGCCCGGGCCACGACCCACACGCTTCCTCTTGCGAACGCTGCCCCTGGCCGGCTTGAGATTGTGAAGGCCCACTTCGTTCTCTCCGCTCGAATGCGTGTCTACTCGACCACCGCCACCAGGTGGGGGATCTTGTTGATCATGCCCCGGACCATGGGGGTGTCCTCGCGCTCCACGACCTGCTGGAGCCGCCGCAGGCCCAGCCCGCGGACGGTGGCTCGCTGCTCTTCCGGACAGCCGATGACGCTGCCGATCATCTTGATCCGGACCGTTCCGGCGGCCCTGGCCGCCGTCTTTCTGGCCTTTGCCATCACCGCCTCCTAGGCCTCGGCCGAACCGGCCGCCGCGGCCGGGGCGGGAGCCGACTTCTCTGCCGCCTCGGGGGTGCCTACGATCTCCTCCACCGACCGGCCGCGGAGGCGCGCCACCTTCTGGGGTGCCTTCAAGCGGAGAAGGGCGTCCATTGTGGCCTTGACCACGTTGTGTGCGGTTGTGGAGCCCAGGCTCTTGGTCAGGATGTTCTGGATGCCGGCCGCGGTGATCACCGCACGCACGGCACCTCCGGCGATGACGCCGGTGCCCTCGGAGGCTGGCTTCAGCATCACCACACCCGATCCGAACCGTCCCGTGATCGCGTGGGGAATGGTGGCCCCCTTCTCGGTCATGGGGATCCTCACCACCCCCTTCTTCGCCGCCTCGACGCCCTTCTTGATGGCGGAGGCGACCTCCCGGGCCTTGCCCATGCCATAGCCCACGTGACCGGTCCCGTCGCCCACCACCACGAGGGCGGTGAAGGAGAGGTTCTTGCCTCCCTTGACGACCTTCGTCACACGGTTGATGGACACGACCTGGTCCTTGAGCTCCAGGCTGGAGACGTCGATCTTCTCGAAAGATGCTCTCATCGTCACGCCTCTCAGAACTTCAGGCCGCCCTTGCGCGCGGCCTCGGCCAGGGCCTTCACCCGACCGTGGTACTGGAAACCTCCACGGTCGAAGACGACGCCCTCGACCCCCTTCTCCCGGGCTCGGCCGGCGATCAGCCCTCCGACTTCCTCCGCCGCGGACACACTGCTGCCCCGCGCGGCCTTTGACCGCACGTCCTTGTCGAGGGAGGAGGCGGCACACAGCGTCCGGCCGGCGTCGTCGTCGACGAGCTGGGCGTAGATGTGACTCTGGCTGCGAAACACGGCGAGGCGCGGCCGCTCGGGCGTCCCCCGGATCTTCTTCCGGATGCTGACCTGGATGCGCCGCCGGACTGCCGACCTTGTCTTCTCCTTCATCGCGAACCTCGACCGGACTAGGCGGCGCCGGTGGCCCCGGCCTTGCCCGCCTTCTTCTTCAGGACCTCGCCGACGTACCGGATGCCCTTCTGCTTGTAGGGGTCCGGGCGCCGCAGCTTCCGGATCTCCGCCGCGACCTGGCCGACCTGCTGGCGGTCGATGCCGGAAACGGTCAACCGCGTCTGCTTATCCACCTTGATCTCGATGCCTTCGGGGATCGAAAACTCCACAGGGTGCGAAAAGCCCAGAGAGAGCACCACCTTCTTGCCCTCGACCTGGGCGCGGTAGCCGACGCCTACGATGTCGAGGTCGCGGGAGAAGCCCTCTGAGACCCCCTTGACCGCGTTGCCGGCCAGCGACCGCGCGAGGCCGTGGAAGGCCCGCTGCTGCCGCTCGTCGCTGGAGCGCTGGCAGACGAGCTCTCCCTTCTCGAGCGAGAAGCTGATTCCCGGTGGCACCGGCGTGCTGAGCTTCCCTTTGGGGCCCTGGACCTCGAGCCGTGTATCCGAGATGCTCACCTTCACTCCGGAGGGGAGAACGATCGGTTTCTTTCCGACCCTCGACATCTCTTGCTCCTTACCAGACGTTGCAGAGGATCTCGCCACCCACCCCGGTGCGCGCGGCCTCACGGCCGGTCATGACGCCGTGGGAGGTAGACAGGATGTTGATGCCGAGGCCGCCGTACACGCGGGGGATCTCGCCCTTGCCGCAATAGATGCGACAGCCGGGACGGCTCACCCGCTGCAGGTCGGTGATGACCCGCTCCCGGCCCGGGCCGTACTTCAGAAAGACGCGGATGCTGCCCTGCCGGGGGTCCTCGACGACCTTGAAGTTCGCGATGTATCCCTCGTCCTTCAGGATGCGCGCGATCTCGCCCTTCAGGCGCGAGGAGGGGACGTCGACCTTCGGCAGCCTCGCCCGCACCCCGTTCCGGATACGAGTCAGCATGTCCGCGATGGGATCCGTCATGTTCATCGGACTTACCTCTCCGGGCTCCTACCAGCTCGCCTTGATCACTCCCGGAATCTCGCCGGCCAGAGCCAGCTTCCGGAAGCAGATCCGGCACATCTCGAACTTGCGCATGTAGGCGCGGGGCCTGCCGCACAGGCGGCAGCGATGATAGGCCCGGGCCGAGAACTTCGGCTTGCGCCGGGCCTTGGCAATAAGAGACAGCTTGGCCACTCGCCTTACCTCCTCACTGGGTCCGGAACGGCATCCCGAGAGACGCGAGGAGCAGCTTAGACTCCTCGTCCGTCCGGGCAGTGGTTACGAACGTCACGTTCATACCCCTCAGCTTCTCGACCTTGGCGTAGTCGACTTCGGGGAAGATGATCTGGTCTTTGAGACCCATGGTGTAGTTGCCCCGGCCGTCGAAGGAGTTGGTGGGAAGCCCGCGGAAGTCCCGCACTCGGGGCAGGGCAACGTTGCAGAGCCGATCCACGAACTCGTACATGCGGTCCCCGCGCAGCGTCACCGCCGCCGCGATGGGCATGCCCTCGCGCAGGCGGAAGGACGCCACCGACTTCTTCGCTCGTCGGATCGCTGGCCTCTGCCCGGTGATCAGACCGAGCTCGTCTACCGCGCTGTCGAGTACCTTCACGTTCTGGGTGGCTTCGCCCACACCCATGTTCACGACGACCTTGACCAGGCGTGGGACCGCCATCACGCTTGAGTAGTTCCGCTCCTTCATCAGGCGCGGAACGATCTCCTTGTAGTAGGACCCCTTGATCCGGGGAACGGCTTTCGCGCTCACTTGTCCAGCACCTCGCCGCCACGGCGGCCCGTCCTGACCCGGCGCCCGTCGGTCAGGAGCTTCGACCCGATCCGGGTCCGCTTGTCGTCGTCGGGCGAGACGATCATCACGTTCGACACGTGGATGGGCGCTTCCCGCTCGACGATGCCTCCCTTGATGTTGCGCTGGGGGTTGGGCCGGGTGTGCTTCTTGATGAAGTTGACCCCCTGCACGAGGACGCGGCTCTCGGTACGAAACACACCCATGACCTTGCCCCGCTTGCCGGCGTCTCGTCCCGAGATGACCTCGACGATATCGTTCTTCCTGAGGCGGATCCTGGTCCGCTCCTTCGTCCGAAGCTTCTGTCTCGCCATGGCTTCAGAGCACCTCCGGGGCCAGGGACACTATCTTCATGAACTTCTTGTCGCGCAGCTCTCGGGCCACCGGTCCGAAGACGCGGGTCCCCACCGGCTCGCCGTCATCCTTGATCAGCACCGCCGCGTTCTCGTCGAAGCGGATGTAGCTGCCGTCCCGCCGACGCTGCTCCTTCCGGCAGCGCACGACCACCGCCTTCACCACCTTGCCCTTGCGGACCGCCTCCGGGGCCTCCGGCGTGCACTCCTTCACGTTGGCGGTGATGACGTCACCGAGCCGTGCGTATCGTCCGGTCGAGCCCCCGAGGGGAAGGATGCACGAGATCTTCCGGGCGCCGCTGTTGTCGGCCACCTGGAGAACCGTCTGCATCTGGATCATGTCGTGCTCCCCCTCGCCTCAGGCCCCGACCGCGTCGAGCTGGCTCTCGGCCGAGCGCTCCAGGATCTCCGCGACCCGCCACCGCTTGCGCTTCGAGAGGGGTCGCGACTCGACGATCCTCACGCGATCCCCGTTGCGAGCCCCGAGCTCGTCGTGGGCCATGAAGGCCGACGTGCGACGGATGGTCTTTCGGTAG
>Ga0316577_10001541_pt1 | contig 10949 bp, 6 predicted proteins | sample S5NA_FD_203073 | JGI IMG/M metagenome (GOLD analysis project Ga0316577, IMG submission 203073) | Rhizosphere microbial communities from salt marsh grasses in Alabama, United States - S5-7_050615r2r1 | ecosystem: Host-associated > Plants > Roots > Rhizosphere | place: USA: Alabama | collected... | reverse complement strand
CAACCATCCGCACCAACCTCAATCCAATGGCAGGCCACGTTGAGGAGGAACTCCCGGACACCCGGGGTAGCGACGTTGAGCTTCGGCAAGGCAGGCAGATCCCACCAGGCCTCATAGCCGTGTTCCCTGGCCGGGGCGTGGTAAGGCTTGAGAGGATAGCGGTGGACGAGGAACCAATCGACATAGGGCGACGCTGGGCCATTTTCGGCCAGGTGATTGAACTGGAAGAATCCCCGGCTAGCATGGTTAAAGACACCATCCAGGATCACACGTAGGCCCCGCTGGTGGGCTGTATCCAGCAGGACGCGGAACGCCTGATTTCCACCCAGGATCGGATCCACCTGATAGTAGTCGTACGTGTGGTAGCGGTGGTTCGCCGTGGATTGAAAGATGGGATTCAGGTAGAGAGCGGTCACCCCCAGATCCTGCAGGTAATCGAGGTGTTCGGCTATACCCAGCAGATCGCCCCCTTTGAAGCCATAGGTCGTCGGAGGGGTGTCCCACGCTTCCAGGTTGGACGGTTTAGGAACCCGTGCACTACTGGCGAAACGGTCCGGGAATATCTGGTAGAAGACAGCATCCGGTACCCACTGGGGTGTTTCGGGCGACGTCATTGGCGGCGCTTCCTCCCAAAGCTCATGGTCTGCTTCGACCCTTCTGTGAAGCGGGACTATTCTAGCACCGGCGCCTCTTTCCGTCAAAGCAGCGCCTGCGGTCTGCCCTCCCGGCGGTTCCGCGCTTTGGCCTGCTCTGCAGGGAGCCCCCAAGGCTGTCCCCGTTACGTTGACACCCACCCTTTCCTGGGGTACAATCGTGATGGCTCCGGGTGGCGACAGCAGAGCCTTTTCGACTGGCGTTTCTTAGTAGGACCTTGAAGGGAGATACCCGGGCCCCAGCTTGAGGGGGAGGGTCATATGTTCGGTCGAGATCGAGCGCTGGAGTTGCTCACGACCATGCTGGCCATTGTGCCTGCAGACGAAGTCGAGGCGACCTTGCTTGTCGAGGACCAAGCCTTGACACGCTTTGCCAACAATACTATTCATCAGAACGTGGCCCAGCGCAACGTTCGCCTGGTGGTTCGTGCGGTCGTGGACGGTCGTGTGGGAATGGCGCTCACCAACCGGCTTGATGCGGAGGGCCGGCGCCAGGTCGCTGGACAGGCGGTTGCGAACGCGCGTCTTCAGCCCCCAGATCCCCACTTTCCCGGCCTGCCAGCAGGAGGCCCCCTGCCGGCAGGAGGTGCCCTGTCCGAAATCAAGACCTACTACGAAAGCACGGCCGCCGTTGCACCAGCGCAGCGGGCCAGCGCCGTTCAAGCCATCGTGGATGCTGCGTCCCGGCTGGGCTTTCTGGCCACCGGTGCCTGTGGAACCGGGGTGAGTGAGCTGGCCATCGCCAACACTTCCGGTGTGGCCGTCTACGCCCCACTGACCCTCGCCTCTCTGCGCACCGTGATCGATGCCAACCCACCCCGGGGCATTGGCTTGCTTACTGGCTATGCCGATGCGATCAGCCGCGATGTGGATCAGGTGGGCCCGCACCTAGTCGCCGAGCGTGCCCTGAACAAGTGCGCGCTCAACCGCGATCCTCAGGAGCTGCCGGCTGGCCCCTATGTCACGGTCCTGGAAGAGATTGCCGTGGCCGATCTCTTGCGCTTTCTCGCCCTCTGGGGGCTCAGCGCCCAGGCGGTCCAGGAGGGTCGCAGCTTTGCGGTGGGGAAGATGGGTCAGCCGGTCTGCGGCGCCAATTTCACCCTGTGGGACGATGCCCTGGATCCCCAGGGCCTGGCTCAGCCCTTTGATGCCGAGGGCGTGCCATGCCAGCGGCTGGCCTTGATCGAGCAGGGTGTTCTTTGTGGGCTGGCCTATGATTCCCGGACGGCAGCCAGGGAGAGAAAGCGATCCACGGGCCACGCCGTGTCGCCTGTTCGGGAATTCGGTGGTTCCTGGCCTGTCCCCTCTCACCTCGTCGTTGCCCCGGGTGAGATACCGCGCGACCGCCTGCTTTCAGAGATTGAACGCGGTGTGCTTGTGACGCGTTTTCACTATACGCACTGTCCAGATCCGCAGAATCTTGTGGTGACGGGCACGACGCGCGATGGAACGTTTCTGGTCGAAGAAGGTCGCATCGTCGGAGCCCTGCGCAACCTCCGCTTCACGGAGAGTGTGCTGGACATATTTTCCCGGATTGAGGCTCTGAGTAGTGCGCCGGAGCTTCATCAGGACTGGTGGGGGAGTGCTGCTCATCTTGTGCCGGCAATGCGCATCCGAGATTTCCGATTCACCAACGGGGCCGGCTGACTAACCAATAGGATGCGCCGACGAGACTGTCTCTCGCCGGGGCCACATGTCCTGCCGGAACCCATGCCTGACCCGGATCGAGAGGGCTTTCGCCGCCTTGACAGATTGGCACTCCTCTGCTATACTTATTCGCGTCTCATCGACCAGGGCAAACGCTGGAGTTGTTGATCCTCGTTTCGAGCCGTTCGCGGCTGGTTTGGCTTGTTTGCGATGTATCTCTGCGCATCTGAATCGTGCGAAAGGGGGTGGAAGATAAGGAAGAGGCTCGTAGCAGTGGCAATTGACAGGATCGAAGAAGCTCGCATTTTTGAAACCAACAAGTGAAGGAGGAGATTTTCATGACAGGTAAACGCGCGGTCTTGACTTTGCTGTTAGTCTTGACACTGTTCGCAACGTTGTTGGCGGCTTGTGGGCCCACGCCGACACCGGTACCGCCACCCACCGTGGCGCCCGAACCGACAGCACCGCCGGAGGCACCGACCGCGGCGCCTGAACCGACCGCGGCAGCGCCGGAGGGTCTTCTGGACCAGGTGATGGCCGCCGGCAAGCTGGTCGTCTCGAGTGATCCCAACTATGCGCCCTTTAGTTTTCTCAACGACGCAGGCGAGCTGGACGGCTTTGACATCAACGTCGCCCAGGAGGTGGCTGCGCGGCTGGGCGTCGAGCTTGAGCTCACCACCCCTGACTGGGACATGATCACGGGTGGCAACTGGGGCGGTCGTTGGGACGTCAGCATCGGCTCCATGACGATCACAGAGCCACGCTCCGAGATACTGTGGTTCACCGATCCCTACTACTACAGCCCCGCGTCCTTTGCCGTACACAAGGACAACACCACCATCCAGAGTGTGAATGACCTGGCCGACAAGAAGCTGGGCCTGGGCACGGCGACCACCTACGAGTCCTATCTGAACCATGAACTGGCCATGATGGGCGGTGAGATTGCCTATGATCCCCCGCAGGTGGGCGAGATCGTGGCCTATAGCACCGACCAGGAGGCGATCCAGGACCTGGCTCTAGGCGACGGCGTGCGCTTGGACGCCGTGATGTCGGGCCAGCTCGTCATCCAGGGGGCCATTGACGAAGGCGTCCCGATCAAGTATCTCGGCACCCCGGCCTTCTACGAGCCGTTGGCCTTTGCCCTGGACAAGGCCCGTGGCCCCTCGGATCAGATGCTGGCCAAACTGAACGAGATCATCGCCGCTATGCACGAGGACGGCACGCTCAGCAACCTGTCCCTTCAGTGGCTCGGCGTAGACGTCACCAAGATCGTGGAGCCAGAAGAGGCGCCGCCGCCCGCGGCTGAGGAAGAAGAGGGTGTGATCATCATCGGCACCACCGACAAGGTGACGGTCCTTGACCCGGCCGACAGCTACGACTTCCACACCTGGGAGATCCACCACAACACCATGGACACCCTGCTCCACTACATCCCCGGCACCACCGAGCTCGAGCCCGGCCTGGCCACAGGGTACGACGTTAGCGACGATGGGATGGAGTACACCTTCACCCTGGTGGAAGGCGCTAGCTTCCCCGATGGCACACCCTTCAATGCCGAAGCGGTCAAGTGGTCCATCGACCGCGTGATCCGCCTGGAGGGCGACCCGAACTGGCTGGTGAGCTCCTTCGTGGAGAGTGTCGAGGTGGTGGACGAGTATACCGTCAAGTTCACACTGCTTGCACCCATCTCCTACTTCCCGCTGTTGGTGGCCACCCAGCCCTACTCACCCGTCAGCCCGAACTGCTACTCCGAGGATCAGTTCGACGCCGATAGCCTGTGCAGCGGTGTCGGACCCTACACCATTACCAGTTGGGAGCGCGATGTGGAGATGGTCCTGGAGGCCTACGACGGCTATCCCGGCAACGCGCCCGCGACGCCCAAGATCATCGTCAAGTACTACTCCGATCCGACCACCATGCGGCTGGCCGTGGAGAGCGGCGAGATTGACGTGGCCAGCAAGACGCTGAACCCCACCGACTATGCCGACCTGGAAGCCGCAGGTGAGCTGCAAGTGATCCAGGGCCCAGGCGCCCAGATCCGCTACATCTGCTTCAACGTGACCACGCCGCCCTTTGACCAGGCTGAGGTTCGCCAGGCGATTGAGTACGCCGTCGATCGCGACGCGGTCACCTCCATCGCCTTCCAGGGTACTCATGTGCCGCTTTACAGCATGGTGCCCATCGGCATGTGGTCCCACATCGACGCCTTCCCCGAGCGGGATCTGGCCGAAGCCCAGGCTCTGCTGGAGGGCGCAGGCTACAGCGCGGACAACAAGCTGGTCATGGACCTCTGGTGGACGCCGACCCACTATGGCCCCACCGAGGCGGACGTGGCCACCGTCCTCAAGGATAACCTGGAGGAAACCGGCCTGATCGAGGTCAACCTCCAGAATACCGAGTGGGCCACCTACAAAGAGTACCAGAACGCCGGCTCGATGCCTGTGTTCCTGCTGGGCTGGTACCCGGACTACCTCGACCCCGACAACTATACCTGGTCCTGGGGACACTCGTCCGCCTCCGATGACATGGGCATCTTCTACTCCAACCCGGAAATGGATGCTTTGCTCGAGCAAGCACAGGTGATGGTCCCGGTGGATAGCGACGAGCGAAGGGCCGTATACGAGGAGGCCCAGACCCTGTGGGTCCAGGATCCGCCGACGATCCCGCTGACCCAGGGAGCGTTGCTGGTAGTCGCCCAGCCGGGTGTTGAGGGCATCGTCCTTGACCCGAACATGCTCTTCCACTACTTCCTGCTCTCCAAATAGCAGGAATGTAACCGGGTGAGTTGACAGTCCGAGGGGGTTTTGACGGAGGTCCTCCTCCGTCAAAACCCCCCGCTCTTTACTTATGCTTGCACGATACCGCCGAAAGACACCAGCATGAAAACGTTGCGCGTCTACATCATAACCAGGACCCTGATGACCATCCCTATGCTGTTTATCCTGGTTACCCTGGTTTTCTTTATCGTCCGCATCATGCCTGGCGATCCCGTGGAGGCCATGCTCCGGCCGGGGGTTCCTCAGGAGTACAAAGACCAGCTCAAACACAACCTGGGCCTTGACAAACCCCTCTTTCTCAACTTTGACGGCAGCACGGCCACGGTCTTGCCCGATTACCTATTCCTGCAGAATAGAACCGCGCCAGAGGGTGTCAAGATCCTGAGAGTCGAGAAAGACCTGGCCATGGAGGTGAGCAGGCGTCAGGAGCAAGAGGACGGTGACTGGTTCCAGGTGGTGGTTCCTGAGGATTGGATCGGCTGGGCCTCCCCGGACCAGATGGCCTGGATGAGGGATGTCAACACCGAGATGATGGTTCTGGAGGAGGGTGTCCTTCCCGGTACCGAAACGTGGACCAGCTTCTCCCCGCCTGACGCGCCGGCTGGCACAGAGGTGAACACTATCTGGGGCGAGCAGTCGGGCCTCCTCTGGTTTGGCACCGACCAGGGGGTCACCCGGTTCAGTTCTTCTGCAGGCTGGGAGCCCATGGACGAGGCATCCAGCACCTACATTCAGACCATCTGGAGCGGCCGGCCGGCTGACCTCTGGTTCGGCACCGACGGTGCCGGGGTGCTCCACAACCGGAGCAACCGCTGGGAGGCGTTTACCACGGAGGATGGACTGCCCAGCAACCGCGTCTTGTCGATCTGGGGCCGCGGATCCAACGAAGTCTGGGTGGGGACCGATCAAGGAGCTGCCCGTTACACCGGCCGGAGCTGGGAGATGGAAACCGCGGCCGGCGGCCTCGTCGGCCAGGACGTGCGGGCTATCTGGGGCGATGGCCGGAGTACCTACTGGTTCGGCACCGAGGCGGGGCTGAGCCGGCTTGAGGGCGAGACGTGGACTAGCTTCACGACGGCCGACGGCCTGCCGGACGATAGCGTTCTCGCCTTGTGGGGGGACGGCGAGGGCACCCTCTGGATTGGCACCGAAGGAGGGCTGGCTCGCTTTGATGGGGAGGCCTGGACCACCTACACCACGGCCGACGGTCTGGTGAGCCACCGGATCAACGTCCTTTATGGAGACAACACCGGCACACTGTGGGCTGGCACCCAGGAGGGCGCCAGCGCCTTCGATGGGCAGACATGGACGACCTATACCGCCGCAAGCGGCTTGGCCAATGACGATGTGCGCGCGGTCTGGCAGGATACCACGGGCACTCTCTGGCTCGGCACGGCTGGTGGCCTGAACCGATTCGACAGCCGGCCGTGGATCAAGTTGAGTGTACCCCAGGGTGGGATGGTCGGCTGGGCCCCGGTGGACCAGTTTAGCATCCGCTACCGGCCCTTTGACAGCCAGTACTTCAACTACCTGTTCAGCCTCCTTCGCTTCGATCTGGGTGTGTCGATGGCCCCCACCCGGGGCAGGCCGGTCATCGAGGACCTGAAGCTCAAATTTCCGGCCACTCTCGAGCTTGCTATCGCTTCCCTGACAGTGTGCATCCTCATCGGCGTGCCCCTGGGGGCGATCGCTGCGCACAAGCGGCGCAGCCCAACCGACTATACGGCTCGCATCTTTAGCATCGTGATCTGGGCCGTGCCGGTCTTTTGGCTGGGCTTGATGTTCCAGTTATACCTCGGGGTGTATTTGGGCGAGTGGTATCAAAGCTCCAAGTTCGGCCAGGAAGTCCTCTATCCGATCTTTCGTGACTTTTTGCCGCTGCCCATCTCGGGGCGCATCGGCACCGAGATGGCTCCCGACCGGATCACCGGTCTGTATGTCCTGGACAGCATCCTGACCTTGAACGGCGAGGCGTTGATCAGCTCTCTCCGCTACCTGTTCCTGCCGGCGTTGACTCTCGGTCTCTACCTGTCGGGTGTGTTTGTGCGCTTGACACGCTCGAACATGCTGGACGTGTTGCAGGAGGATTTCATCACCGCCTCTCGCGCTCGGGGCATCCGGGAGCGTTCTGTCGTTTATGGCCATGCACTCAAGAACGCCTTCATCCCCATTCTGACCATGATGGGCCTCCAGTTCGCGGCTCTGCTGGCCGGGGCCGTGTTGACCGAGACGACCTTCTCCTGGCCCGGGATGGGACTCTTTATGTGGGAGCGTATTGGCTACCGTGACTTTAACTCCATACAGGGCTCGGTCATCTTTTTCGCCGTACTAGTCGCGGCCGTAAGCCTTCTCGTCGACATCATCTACGCCTGGATCGATCCCAGGATCCGGTATTAGTGCTGGGGATGGGGCATGAGTGAATCTTCAGACCTGAGCGGGACCGCAGAGACGCCGATCGTTCCTGGGCCTCGATTCAGTCCAGTGACCTGGTTTCTCAACAATGCCAAGTGGCATGGCGCCGAGTGGTGGATCACCATCTTTGGCGGCGTGCTCCTGGTGGCCATCATCCTGATGACCATCTTTGCCGACCGGCTGTCTCCCCACGATCCGATCAAGTTCGTGGGAGCGCCGTTCAACCGGCCTGGCGCCCAACAGTCGGTCGTCGTGTTGGAGTCGAATGACTCGCTTCAGAGTGTGGCAGACTTGCCGGGTCTGGCCGTGGGAGTCGTGACCAACTCTCAGGCTGGCATGGAGCTCGACAGGCTCGGCATCCCCTACGAGAAATACAGCTCGATCCGGCCGGCAGTCGAGGCTCTTGGCGACGGCGAGATCGATGCCCTGGTGACCGATTCCGAAGATCCCAAGTACAAGAAGCAGGTTCGGGAGCAGGGCGTCCTGGTCAAGACGGTGGGGGAGCCCTTTGGGGATAGCTTCACCTTGGGCACCGACAACTATGGGCGCGATGTCCTCAGCCGCATCATCAGCGGCGCCAGAACCGTGCTGGGCATTGCCATCTTGGCCGCCCTGATGTCGGCAGGGGTGGGCATCCCGCTGGGGCTGCTATCTGGCTTTGTGGGAGGCTCGCCTGACCGCGTGCTTTCGCTGGTGATGGACAGCATCTACTCCTTCCCAGGTCTGATCCTGGCTATCGCCATGGCCGCCTTGTTGGGGCCGGGCATGCTCAACATCGCCATTGCCATCGCCGTCATCTATGTCCCTGTCTATTTCCGCCTGGTCCGCAGCAAGGTGCTGTCGATCAAAGAAGAGGTATACATAGAGGCCGCCCGGAGCCTGGGCGCGGCAGCGGCGACGATCTTGGGATTGTACGTCTTTCCCAACGTCATCCCTTCGATCGTGGTCATCTTTTCGGTCAATGTGGCCGACTCGATCCTGACCGAGGCTGGTCTCAGCTTCCTGGGCCTGGGGCTACCGCCCCCGACCCCCGATTGGGGCTTTGATCTCTCAGCGGGCAAGCGCTTCGTGCCCAGCGGCTACTGGTGGATCATCACCTTCCCGGGGATGATGATCGCCCTCCTGACTTTGGGATTCAGCATGCTGGGTGAGGGACTGAACGAAATCTTGAATCCCAGGCTGACCGAGAACTAGATGGTAGACGATAGCAGGACATGGTAGAGAATAACAAGATCCTCGAGGTCAAGGACCTGCAGGTGCAGTACGCGGTGCGCACCGGAACGATCAAAGGCGTGGATCACGTCGATCTATCCGTGCACGAGGGAGAGACGCTGGGACTCGTAGGTGAATCGGCCTGCGGCAAGTCCACCCTAGGCCGGGCGCTCCTGCGCCTGGTCTCGGAGCCGGGCAAGATCGTGGGCGGGCAGATCCTTTTTCACGGAGAAGATCTGTTGGCGAAGGACCAGGGAGAGATGGCTCAGATCCGGGGCAATCGCATCTCGATGATCTTTCAGGACCCTATGACCTCCCTGGATCCCTTGCAGCGTATCGATGAACACTTTGTTGAGACGATCCGTACCCATCAGAAGGGCATCCGAAAAGCTGAGGCGCTGGAGATGACGCAGACCATGTTCGAGCACCTGGGCATCCAAAGCGAACGGCTGAATGACTATCCGCACCAGCTCTCCGGCGGGATGCGACAGCGGGTGATGATCGGGCTGGCCCTGATCCTCAGCTCTGAACTGGTGATCGCGGACGAGCCGACAACTTCGCTGGACGTCATCGTCGAGGCCCAAATCCTGGATCTGCTCAAGCAGCTCAAAGAAGCCTATCACATGACGCTCATCCTCATTTCCCACAATCTGGGGATCGTGGCCGAACTCGCCGATCGGTTGGCCGTCATGTATGCCGGAAAACTGGTGGAGGTGGCTCCGGCTCAGCAGCTTTTCGACGAACCCCTGCACCCGTATACTCAGGGACTTCTGGCCTCCGTGCCCAATATCCGGCTCGAGGATGAGGAACTGCGGACGATGGCCGGTGCCCCACCAGACCTGATCCATCCGCCCTCTGGTTGCCGCTTCCATCCACGCTGTCCTCAGGTGATGGAACGCTGCCGCTACGAGGAGCCGGTCTTTGAGCAGGTCCGTCCCAAGCGTTGGGCCATGTGTTGGTTGTACAGAGACTAGCCGGAATTGATGATGAAGCAGACTGAATCCAAGAACGGTGATGATTTCCTGATCGAGGCCTACGGCCTGAAAAAGTGGTTCCCGGTCCAGAAAGGCTTTGTCGAAAATCTGGTCACCCGGCAGAAGGACTTTGTGCGGGCCGTCGACGGGGTGGACCTCCGGATCCGGCGCGGCGAAGTGTTTGGCCTGGCCGGCGAAAGCGGCAGCGGCAAGACCACGACCGGGCGCCTCCTGATCCGCCTCATCGAACCCACGGAAGGAAAGGTGCTCTTCGATGGCCAGGATCTGACGGCCCTGAGCCCGAAGGAGATGCGCAAGCAGCGCCAGCGCATGCAGGTCGTCTTCCAGGATCCCTATGCGTCTCTCAATCCGCGCATGCGCATCGGCAACTCTATCGGCCATGCGCTCAAGATTCACCATGTGGCAGACGAACAGCAGAAGAAAAAGCTGGTGCTGGACATGATGGAGAAGGTCGGCCTCACACCGGCGGAAGCGATCTACCGCAAGTACCCCCACCAGGTCTCGGGCGGCCAGCGCCAGCGAATCGTGCTGGCCCGTGCCCTGATCCTGGTACCTGACCTGGTGATCGCCGATGAGCCCATTGCCATGGCCGACGTATCGGTCCGTGTCCTTCTCCTGGAGTTGATGAACCGGCTGAAGGAAGAGCTAAACCTGACCTACGTCTTTATCACCCATGACCTGGCAACCGCCCGCTATATTTGCGACAGACTCGCCATCATGTACCTGGGCCGGATCGTCGAAGTGGGTCCACTGGCCGAGGTATACCGCGCGACGCGCCATCCCTACACCGAAGCGCTGCTGGCCGCGGTTCCGGTTCCTGACCCGCGATTCCGCCGCACCACGCCCATGCCCCGTGGCGAGATTCCGAATCCCATCAACCCGCCCAGCGGTTGCCGCTTTCACCCACGGTGCCCGATTGCGGAGGCGATCTGCAGCCAGGAGGAACCACAATTGCTGGAGGTGAGCAGCGATCATCTCGTAGCCTGTCATCTTCGAACGTAGCCAGGCGAGAAACAAGCCGTCGCGCTGACAGCCAGTGCGACGGCTGAGGGGTTGTCTGTTCTTTACAAACGAAAAATCTCGGACTAGGGATGGATCCTGGCCGGTTCCGGAGTGCTCGAATAGGTATGGCAACCGGGGTAGCAGCGGATCTGGTAGTACTTGCGGAATCCCGGGGCTCCGGTTGGGGCCGGATAGGAGCGGTAGGCTCGTGCAGTGTCCACGGTGGGTGTCGCGGTGGGCTGGGCGGCTGC
>Ga0316577_10001540_pt1 | contig 10951 bp, 5 predicted proteins | sample S5NA_FD_203073 | JGI IMG/M metagenome (GOLD analysis project Ga0316577, IMG submission 203073) | Rhizosphere microbial communities from salt marsh grasses in Alabama, United States - S5-7_050615r2r1 | ecosystem: Host-associated > Plants > Roots > Rhizosphere | place: USA: Alabama | collected... | reverse complement strand
CGAGTGATCGCTGCACACAAAACGCGAGCTATTGGACCCCCTATCGGCCAGCAGCCATCCAATCCTGGAGGAGACGGGCATGTCCGAGGAACAACTCACCGATCAAGAGCAACAACGCCGGCTGAAGCTGGCGCGTATGGTCGAAGCAGGCATCGATCCCTACCCGCCGCGAACCCAAAGGACGCACACCACGGCCCAGGCCATCGCCGCGCTAGAGGCAGCGCCCGCAGGGGCGGAACCGGTGGTCGTAACTGTCGTGGGTCGATTGCTGAGCGTGCGGGTGATGGGCAAGTCGTCGTTCGCCCACATCGAAGACGGCAGCGGCCGGATCCAGCTTTACCTGCGTCGCGATCTGCTCGGTGAGGAAGCATACACCTGGTTCAAGCGGGATCTGGATCTGGGGGACTTTGTAGAAGCGACGGGATCGCTGTTCTACACACGCACCGGAGAAGCCAGCGTGCAGGTCGAAAAGCTGCAGATCCTCGCCAAGGCCCTGCGTCCCCTACCCGTGGTCAAGGAAAAGGACGGCCAGGTGTTTGACGCCTTTTCGGACAAGGAACAACGCTACCGTCAACGGTACGTGGATCTGGCGGTCAATCCCGATGTCCAGGAGATGTTTCGCATCCGGGCGCGCATCATCTCGGCACTGCGGCGCTTCTTGGACAAACGGGGATTTCTCGAGGTCGAAACGCCTATCCTCCAACCGATCTATGGAGGGGCTGCAGCCCGGCCCTTTGTGACCTATCACAACCAGCTCAAGCAGCAGCTCTACCTGCGCATCGCCGACGAACTCTACCTGAAACGACTGATCGTGGGCGGTTTTGAGCGGGTGTATGAAATCGGCCGGGATTTCCGAAACGAGGGTGTGTCCTTCAAACACAATCCCGAATTCACCCAGATCGAGTTCTATATGGCCTACGCCGACTACCAGGAAGTGATGTCCCTGACGGAAGAGATGGTGGCCTTTGCCGCACAGGAAGCGCTGGGTACGACCAAGATCACGCGGGACGGCCACGAGATCGAGCTTGCACCGCCCTGGCGGCGCTGGCGGCTGCGCGATGCCATCCGCGAGATCACAGGCATAGACTACATCGACCATCCCGATGCCGACAGCCTCTACCAGGCCATCGTCGACATGGGTGGCACACCTGAGCGCAAGGCCAGCTGGGGCAAGCTCATCGATCCCACGTTGATCAACTATGCCGAAGCACACCTGATCCAGCCCACATTCCTGTACGACTATCCCCTAGAGGTGTCGCCCCTGGCGAAAAAGAAACCGGGACAGCCCAACGTCGTGGAGCGCTTTGAGTTCTTTATCGGCGGGGTCGAGTTGGGCAATGCCTTCAGTGAGATCAACGATCCTCTGGACCAGCGGGACCGGTTCCTGGCCACCAGCAAGGCCCTGGCCGATGGGGACGAGGAAGCCCACCCCCTGGACGAGGACTATATCAACGCTTTGAGCTATGGCATGCCGCCCACCGGTGGCTTTGGCATGGGCGTTGACCGCCTGACGATGCTCTTCACCGGCCAGGATTCGCTGCGTGAGGTCATCCTCTTCCCCCATCTGCGGGCCAAGGATTAGTCACTTTTCGGCGCGAAGATGCATGCCTGCCCCAAGGGCGAAGTAGAAGACAATCCCGCGGGGTCAGGCACCAATCTCCAGATCGAAAAACGGGGCAGGAAAAGTCCTGCCCCGTAGTGCCCCAGCAGATCCCCTACATCTTCTCGACTTTGGGCACCTCAAAACGATAGCCCACGCCTCGTACCGTGCGCAAGAAGCGTGGCGAGTTCGGATCATCCTCGATCTTGAGACGGAGCCAGCGCACGTGGACGCTCAAGGTACGGGTATCCCCCATATAGTCAGTCTCCCAGATCTTCTTCATCAGCTCCTGCCTGCTGAGCACCCGGCCGGCGTTGTGCATGAACATAGCCAGAAGCGCGGCTTCTTTGGGGCGCAGTGGCACCGCGGTATTGCCCTTGCGCACGGTGCGGGTATCCGGATCGAACACCAGGGAACCGGCCCGGAGTTCGCGGCTGATCAGCTTCTCAGCCACCTTGCGAACGCGATAGAGGAGCTTGCGCGAGGTAAAGGGCGGGGTCATGAACGCGTCGGCGACACTGCCAGCACTGGCGTGTCCCTTCTTGAGGAGGAGGATGGTTGGCACCCCGTCCAGCCGGACGCGGAGGGTCTCGCTGATCTTGTAGCCGTAGCTGCCAAAGGAGGCCACGTCCAGCACGAGCACGTCTGGTCGCGCGGACCGAATGCGGCTGGACGCTTGACGCAAGCTCCCAGCCACCCATACGTGGTACCCCTTGCGCTCGAGGCTGGGGACCAGCAGATCAGCAGTAGTCAGATCCTTCTCGACGAATAGAATTCTAAAACTCATGAGTCGTCATCCCACACAGCCGCCGTTCCGACAACCCGCGGAGCCATGCTCTGTGCGGTGCCTCCCTGGAAACGGCCAGGTTTCATTGTGGGTTTTCGATCGTTTGCTGCCACCATACTGGATCTCCAGGGGCAGGGCGACAGCCATCGTTGACGTTAGGCTACCATGCAGGCACTCAATACCTGGCGAGTCCCATGGCTGGGCGGCTGGCGAGCATCTCCATTATACTTGATTTTGCCTTTCTGTGCAACCGACCTAGGGATGAAATCGGGGATGAACTTGTAGTAGTCCCCGGGTCAGGTCCCGGCAGGTTGTTGACCTTTCCTCTCGCTCATAGTATAATCAGCCAGTGCTTTGCGGCAAAAATGGCGCCCTGGTACCATACTATAGCGCAAAGCACTCTGGCAGTTGGGCGACGCCTACTCAGACCAGCGAAGGACTTGCGCCCAACTGCACTAGTTTGTCCCGGCCCTACCCAACCTGTGCGAGCTGCGGCTCGCCTGGGTTCCCGGCCGTTGAGCCGGGTCCACGACGGGGCCCGGCCGTGCGGCCGAGGGGCAACCATCTCCGGTGGGTGCCCAGAGGACGGACAGAGCAGGTGAGTAGCCTATGGACGAACCAAGAGTCACGGTGGTCTTGCCCACCTATAACGAGGCGGACAATCTGCCGGTCATGGCCGGAGAGTTGTTGATCCTGGATCTGCCCAGCCTGGAGCTGCTGATCGTGGACGACAACTCGCCGGATGGGACCGGCGAGATCGCCGACCACCTGGCCAAGCAATTTCCCGACCGCGTGCATGTTCTTCATCGAGCGGGCAAGCTGGGGCTGGGCACAGCCTACGTCACGGGATTCCGTTACGCCCTGGAGCAGGGAGCCGACCTTATCGTCCAGATGGATGCCGACTTTTCCCATTCTCCCTCCTATATCCCGGAGATGGTAGACGCGATCGAGGGGTATGACGTCGTGGTCGGATCGCGATACGTATCGGGCGGCAGCCTGGACGAGCGATGGAGTTGGTGGCGCTACCTCCTGAGCTGGTGGGCCAACAGCGTCTACACCCGCCTGATCCTGGGACTCAAGGTCAAGGACGCGACAGCCGGTTTCAAATGCTGGCGCCGGGCTACGCTGGAGGGCATCGGCCTCGATCGCGTGCGCTCGAACGGCTACGTCTTTCAGGTAGAGATGGCCTATCTGACCGAGAAGTTGGGCTACCGCTTTTTCGAGATCCCCATCTACTTTGAGGACCGGCGCATCGGGCGCTCCAAGATGACGATGCCTGTCAAGATCGAAGCCGCCCTGCGCACCTGGCAGATCCGTTGGCGCCACCGCCGCACCCGACGAGTCTGACGAACCAGCCACAGGCCGCTGCCCAGCGACCGGGCAGGGGCTCGTCAATGGTGATTGGTGAGTGGACATGATGGCACGATCCAGAACGTGGCTCCGGGACCTGCTCATCCTCCTCGTCCTGCTGGCCCTGCCGCTGATCCTCTTCTGGCCCGTGACCCTGGGCTCCAAGACCCTGATTCCGGCCGACAACCTGTATCAGTGGGAACCATACCGGACCTTCGCCGCACAGCAAGGGGTACCCCTCCCGCCTCATAACGAACTCTTGAGCGACCTAGTGCTGGAAAACCTGGCCTGGAAGCAGTTCATCGTCGAGTCGCTGCGGGCCCGCGAGGTGCCGCTTTGGAACCCGTACCTGTTCGCCGGCGTCCCGTTCCTGGCGGCGGGACAGCACTCGGCGCTCTATCCCCTTAGCGCCCTATTCTACGTTCTGCCCCTGCCGCGGGCCTACGGCCTGTTCACCGTACTCCAGCTCTGGCTGGCCGGGGCGTTCATGTACCTATTTGGCCGGGTGCTCCGCCTGGGACGCTTCCCGGCCCTCATCGCCGGCATCACCTACCAGCTCAGCGCCTTCTTCCTGGTGAGCGTGGTGTTTACCATGATCATCGCCGCCGCCGCCTGGCTGCCGCTGCTGCTGGCCATTATCGAGATTATGGTCCGCAAGCAGGAGGAAAAGGGCGCCGGCCCCTTTGTGCCCATCGTCTACGTGGTGCTGGGGACGCTGGCACTGGGCGTGCACGTCCTGGCCGGCCATCCGGAGATCCTGGTCTACACCCTGATGGTCATGGCCTACTATGCCCTATTCCGCCTGGCCCTGCTCTGGCGGCGGGTGGGATCGTGGAAGCCTGCCCTGCGCCTGGCGATCTGGCTGGGGCTGATGGCGGGCCTGGGGCTAGGATTGGGATCGGTGCAACTGATTCCGCTTCTCGAACTGGTCACCCGCAATTTCCGCGAGGGGTCGGTCACCTACGCCGACGTAGTGGGCTGGGCCTACCCCACGCGGCAGATCGTCACCTTCCTGGTGCCCGATTTCTTTGGGAATCCGGCTCACCACGGGTTCTGGGACCTGGTCAGCAGGCAGTGGGTGGCGGTGGATCGCATCTTTTGGGGGATCAAGAACTATGTCGAGGCCGGCAGCTATGTTGGCATCCTGCCGCTGCTGCTGGCCCTGGTGGCGGTGGTGCCGGCAGGCCGCAGGTCCGGTTTCCGGCGATCGCCTGGGGATCGGCGACCCGTCTGGATCTTTGCCGCGCTGGCACTGATCTCACTGCTGCTGATCTTTGGCACGCCCCTCTATGCCGTCCTGTACTACGGTCTGCCCGGCATCAAGCAACTCCATTCGCCCTTCCGCTGGGTCTTTCCCTATACCCTGAGCGTCGCCGTCCTGGCCGGGTTCGGCGCCAGGCGGCTGATGGCCCTGCGGCGCGAATTTGGCGTGGATAGTGAAGAACCGGATCACCACCCCGGGGTCTACCGTCCCTGGATCTCCCTGCTCACCTGGGGCGCGTTCTGGGGGGGCGTAGCGCTGCTGGCCGGGCTGCTGGTGGTGCTGGTCGCGCCACAGGCATTTGTGCCACTGGCCGACCGCTTCCTGGCGGCGGTGGACAAGGCGCAGGAGGCGTTCAGCAGCGGCCGGATGCTGCTGTCGTACCAGTGGCGCAACCTGCTGATCCTGGGCCTGATGCTGGCCGCTAGCGGCGTGGTCCTGCGGGTCAGCCGCTGTCCCATCTATCTCAGGCTGGGCAAAGGGGCCAGGGGACAATTGCCTGTGTGGCAACTGCTGGCCGTGGTGGTGGTGGCCGTGGACCTGCTCCTCTTTGGCCAGGGATTCAATCCTGCGGCCGATCCGGCCTGGCTTGAATTCAAGCCGCCGGCCATCGAGTTCCTGGTGGAACGCGCTGGCGAGGGCGATCCATGGCGGCTCACCACCTACCAGCCCGAGGGCAGCACCAAGACACTGAACCAGAACATCCCCTGGCTGCACGGCTTGCAGGACGTGCGCGGCTATGATTCGATCATCCCGGCCCAGTACGTCGAGTATATGCGCGCCATCGAGGGGCAGGGCGAACTGCTGTACAACCGGGTCGCGCCGATCTATGGCGTGGAGAACCTCAGCTCGCCGCTGCTCGACCTGCTCGGCGTGCGCTATGTGGCGACCGAGGGTGAGATCCCCAATCCCGACTATGCGCAGGTGTACGATGGCGAGGTGCGCATCTACGAGAACGTGGACGCGCTGCCCCGTGCCTTTGCCCTGCCCCGGGTCGAGGTGGTGGCCGGAGCGGCGCTGCTCGAGCGCCTGCGCACCTTTGACCCACGGGAGGCGATCCTGCTTGACGAGGCAACCCTCCCCGATGCCCAATTTCCCGTCTCCGACACGACCTGGTCGCTGCAACCGGCCCACGTCGTCACCTACGCGCCCAACGCCGTCTTTGTCGACGTGGAGATGCCCGGCGCCGGCTGGCTGTTGCTGGCCGACAGCTACTTCCCTGGCTGGAAAGCGTACCGCTCAGATCTCTACACGGTGGCGGAGGACGGCCAGCGCCAGGGCCCCGAACCCGCCATCCCCGATCCCAAGTTCGAGCCCCCGGGCGAGGAAGAGTTGGCGATCGCGCGCGCCGACGGCAATTTTCGGGCAGTGTACCTGAAGGAGGGGGCACATCGGGTGCGCTTCAAGTACACGCCGATGAGCTTCAAGCTGGGGCTGTATGGCAGCTTTATGGCCGCCGTCGTGATCTTTTTGCTGGCGCTCTACTGGCTGTGGGGACGCTTTTACCGCGAGAGCGCCGACGACCCCACGGTCAAGCGGGTAGCCAAGAACAGCCTGCTGCCCATGGGCCTGCAACTCCTCAACCGGCTGATCGACTTTGCCTTTGCCATGCTCACGCTGCGCATCCTGGCCCCGGAGCTGGCCGGCCGCTACGCCTTTGCGGTGGGCTTTATCGGCTATTTCGACATCCTGGTGCGCTTTGGGCTGGGCACGCTGCTCACCCGCGAGGTGGCCAAAGACCAGGGGCACGCCAACAAGTATCTAAGCACGGTCACCGTCCTGCGGGGCCTGCTGTGGCTCACCTCCCTGCCGTTGATGGCACTGGTTATCCTGGTCTACGCCCTGTTCGGCCAGATGACGCCCGACATCGTGGCGGCCATCGTGCTGTTTGCCGTGGGCCTGATCTTTAGCAACCTGGCCGACGGGTTCAGCGCCGTATTCTACGCCTACGAAAAGATGGAGTACCCGGCCGCCATCTCGACGGTGACGGCCCTGACGCGGGTGAGCCTGGGCACGCTGGTCCTGCTGGTGGGCTGGGGGTTCGTGGGACTGGCCGGGGTGTCGATCGTGGCCAACATCGTCAGCGCTACCATCCTGGGCGTGCTGGTGGTGCGCCACTGCTTCCGGCCCCACGCCGAGTGGAATCCCAAGACCGGCAGGTGGATGCTAAACACCTCCTTCCCGCTGATGATCAACCTGCTGCTGGCAACCGTTTTTTTCCGCATCGACGTGCTGCTGCTCAAGCCGCTCAAAGGCGACGAGGTGGTAGGCTATTACAGCGCGGCGCTCAAATACGTGGATGGCCTGCTGATCATCCCCCAGTACTTCACCCAGGCGATCTTTCCGCTGATGAGCCGCTACGCCGCCACCTCCCGCGACTCGCTGATGCGGGCCTACGTGCTCTCACTGCGGCTGCTGCTGATCGTCGCCCTGCCGATCGCGGCCGGCATGCCGTTCATCGCTGAGGGCCTCATCCTGGTGCTGGGCGGCGCCGAGTACCTGCCCCACTCCAAGATCGCGCTGCAACTGATCATCTGGTTCCTGCCCTTCAGCTTTGTCAACAGCGTGACCCAGTACGTGCTGATTGCCATCGACCAGCAGCGCTTCCTGACCAAGGCCTTTATCATCGGCGTGACGTTCAATATCGTCGCCAACCTGATCGTCATCCCGGTCTTTAGCTATCAGGGTGCGGCGGTGGTCACCATCCTATCCGAATGGGCACTGCTGATCCCGTTCTACTATGCGGTGCGCAAGCACTTGGGGCCGCTGCCCTGGCTGTCACTCGTCTGGCAGCCGGCGGTAGCCGCGGCGGTCATGGCCGCGGCGATGTGGCTGCTGCGGGACCTCTCCTGGCTGCTGCTGATCCCGGTGGGGGGTGCGGTGTACCTGGCCGTACTGGCCCTGGTGGGCGGCTTTCGCCAGCCCGACATGGAGCTGCTGGGCCGGCTCCTGCCGCTGGCCCGCCTGCGGGCGCGGCTGGCCCCGGGCAAAAAACCGGGACCGTAGAGGCGGGACGGCTGAAGTTTCGGGAGATCCGGGGGATTCAGCAACAACGTCATGTAAGGGAGCGAAGTGATGGAGCACTTGGCGTTTGGGGCAAGATGTGGTATCATAGCGTTGTAGTAGGAGGTTCGCAAGTGAAAGGGAACAGGGGAGATCCGTCAAGAACAGGCAGTCTCGCCCGGTTTCCTGCATAAGGTCAAGGATGGTTCCACCAGCCATGACCCGAGAGAGCGATACCTATGAGCCAATCACCTTCGGAACTCAATTCTGAGAAGCCCAAGAGCAACAGAGGATTGTTCATTGTCGTAGCCGTACTGCTGGCAGGCATTGTCCTGGCTGCTGTTTTTGTCATAGTAGCCTTGGTCTCGCGCTTCCAGGTGGCAGGCGTCACCCCCACGCTGACGGCGACGTTGCGGCCGACCTTTACCTCCGTCTCCACCGATACCACGCCGCCACCACCAACGGATACTCCCCTCCCTGCTTCCCCTGAAGAAACCGAGTCGCCGACACAGGAGCCTGCCACAGAGGTGCCAACCGGCACACCGACAGAGGCGCAGCCAACTGAGGCACCGCCCCTGCCGACGGCCACCCCAACCACGGCGTCCGGCGGGTCGGCTCAGATGACGTCGCCGGACTATGGCATGCAGGCTTTTCTGTGGTGGCGCCCCGAAGTCGCTCAGCGAGACATGGAGCTGATCCGCGACGCCGGTTTCCGCTGGGTCAAACAGGCGTTCGCCTGGCGCGAGATCGAAGGGACGGGCAAGGGTAGATTTGACTGGAGCGTCACCGACCGGATCGTGTCCCAAATGGAGAGCATCGGCGGACTGGATCTAATCGCGCGGCTGGATAGCGACCCCACCTGGGCCACAGGGCAGGTGTACCCCAACAACCAGAACGTGATCATGACTCCGCCCGATAACTACAACGATTTTGCCGATTTTTGTTATGCTATTGCCTCACGGTACAGGGGTCGAATCGCCGCTTATCAGATCTGGAATGAGCCGAACCTAAGCCGTGAGTGGGGAGGCATGGCGCCCAATCCGCAAGCGTACGTCCAATTGCTGAAAGTGGGCTACGAGGCCATCAAAAGAGCCGATCCCAATGCTATTGTGATCAGCGCCGGGCTGGCTCCGACAACCCGCTCGGACAACGTGGCCATGCCGGACACCAAATACCTCAAGGGGATGTACGACGCTGGCGCCAAGTCGTACTTTGACGCGTTGGGAGCGCACGGCGCGGGCTATAAATCTCCGCCGGAAAAGGACCCCGGCGAGGTGGCTAATGATCCCGACCTGTACAACAAGGGCGATCCCAACTGCCCAGGGTCAGCCTGCCGCATCTACTGCTTCCGCCACGTGGAAGACCTTCACCAGATCATGCTGGACCATGGCGACGCGGACAAGCACGTCGTGGTATTGGAATTCGGCTGGACGATAGATCCACGCCCCAACTCACCCTACGCCTGGCATGCCGTCACTGAGGAGCAGCAGGCCGACTATTTCGTGCGAGCCTACCAGTACGCCAAGCAGCACTGGCAGCCATGGATCGCCACCATGAGCCTGATCTACATGCCCAATGTGGACTGGACCGAGAACGACGAACAATACTGGTGGTCCATTGCGGTGCCGAACTATCCACAGTTTCTGCCCCGCAAGGCCTATCGTGACCTAGCCCCCATGCCCAAGTAGGCTGGACAACACCGGGGGGGTAGGGAGCGCGCATGGCTGTACGCCATTGGTATGATCGGTGTCAACGCCCACTGCTGCGCTGGTTGCCGGTCGTGCTCCTGCTCCTTGTCCTCGCCGTGGCCGCTGGCTTTCGACTGTACCAGATCGGGGATGCACCACCCGGCCCCCACTACGACGAAGCGGCCGCAGGTCTGGATGCCCTGGACGTCCTGGCCGGCCGCCACATGATCTTCTCTCCAAGGTCCTATGGACGGGAGATGCTCTTCGTCTACGTAGCTGCACCGTTCGTCGCCCTGCTGGGACCCACGCAGCTAGCACTCCGTCTCCCCATTGCCCTCGTCGGCATCCTGACCATCCTGGTCACCTACCTGCTGACCAGGGAACTTTTTTCTGAGCAGGACAAACGGCAAGCGCAGTGGACTGCGCTCCTGGCTGCGTCGTTCCTATCCCTCTCGTTTTGGCACCTGGCACTGAACCACCTCAGTTTCCGCGCCAATTACCTGCCGCTCACCGAGCTGCTGTGCTTTCTCTTTTTCTGGCGAGCGGTGCGCACCAGAACGGTGTGGTCCTACGTGGCCAGCGGCTTTTTCCTGGGCCTGAGCCTCCACACCTACGCCGCGGCGCGGCTCCTGCCCTTTGTCATGGTCATCTTTTTCGGCGTGCTGTTGCTCGCTCGCGAGGGCCGGAACATGGTTCTCCCGCACTGGCGCCGCTGGCTCCTGCTGGCAGCAGTGGCTTTCCTGGTTGCAGCACCGCTGATCGTCTATTTTCTCATCCATCCTGAGGACTTGTTCCTTCGGACCCAAGGTCTGTCCATCTTTAGCCCTACACTCCACGAGGGGGACTTTTGGGGCCTGGTGACGCGCAGCGTCGCGGGCAATCTGGCTCTCTTTGGCTGGCAGGGCGATCCGAACTGGCTGTACAACATTCCCGGACGTCCAGGCCTGCCCCCGATCCAAGCTGTGTTCTTTTGGTTGGGCCTACTCCTCTGCCTTATCCGCTGGCAAAGACCACGCTACCTCTTTTTGCTTATATGGTGGCTCGTCATGCTGCTGCCCAGCATCCTGGCCCCCGACCCGATCCCCCACAGCCTGCGAGCAATTGGCAGCCTCCCGGTGGCGTGTATCCTCTCGGCCCTTGCTGTGACCGAGGTGGCGTCGTTTCTCGTCAGGCGATTCCACCGCCTGAGAGCCCCTGTCTCGCTGTCGCTGGCGATCCTGGCGACAGCGTATCTAGCCTGGATCGGCTACGACACGTGGCAC
>Ga0316577_10001539_pt1 | contig 10953 bp, 10 predicted proteins | sample S5NA_FD_203073 | JGI IMG/M metagenome (GOLD analysis project Ga0316577, IMG submission 203073) | Rhizosphere microbial communities from salt marsh grasses in Alabama, United States - S5-7_050615r2r1 | ecosystem: Host-associated > Plants > Roots > Rhizosphere | place: USA: Alabama | collected... | reverse complement strand
CCACCTCATACCCCAATCTAGTCAAAAAGGATCTTGCAGCACAGGGCATCTCCGGCACCATCGTCCGTTTGGACGGGGCTGTGGAAATCTCCATCCAGCTGGGGGTCGCTGATGTGATCGCTGATGTGGTCGAATCGGGCAGGACACTGCTTGAAGCCGGACTTAAAACCGTAGGACCGCCGATCCTCAAATCCGAGGCGATCCTCATCTCCCGCAGTCGTCAGATCGCGCGGCAGTCGGAAGTCCGCCAATTTATCGATCGGCTCAATGGCATCGTCGTGGCCCGGGAATATGTGATGGTTGAATATGACGCGCCGGAGCATCTATTGGAGATGGCCTGCGTGATCACCCCGGGAATCGAATCGCCCACGGTATCCCCGTTGAGCAAGAAGGGTTGGGTGGCAGTGAAATCCATGGCCAGAAAGCGGGAGGTCAACGACATCCTGGACAAGCTCTCATCGTTGGGGGCTAAGGGGATTATTATTACCGGGATCAGAACCTGCCGCATTTAGTGTCCACCCCCAACGGGCATCTCGCCTGCCAGCTTGGCGTTGTAGGGCGGGGTTGGGTCTTTCTTTTAAACGGAAAGGAGCGGTTATGGGCAAAGGTGATCGACGGACCCGGAGAGGAAAAATCTGGCGCGGCTCCACAGGAAAACGTCGCCCAAAGAAGAAAAAGATCAAGACTGCCAAATAGCGGCGCCGTACAAGTTCGATCTTAAGTGGATGCTTACGGCCACTAAGCTTCGGCGCGTTCGAGGACCCCGGTCAGGCAGCCCACTGCGCCGGCCGCTTTAACCAGTTCATCCACCTCCACGGTGATACAGGTGATGCCCAACAGCTCATAAAACTCCCGGGTGACGGGATTGGCCGCCGGCATGAGGATGTGGCGCGGGCCCAGGGTCACGAAGTTCAGGGCGAAACCGTTGGTGGCTTCCACTTCATCGGGGATATAGACCACCTGATAGCCGCGCTTTTCAAGCGCCTGGACGGCCTTGTAAGCCAGCCGGCGGGGCCAGGCCAGGGCCAGGTTCTGGTCGGCAAAGCGCAGCATGCCCATCAGGTGCATAGTCCCGGCGGGAAGGTCCACCACAATCACCTCGACGCCCATCTCGGCCAGGACATTGCTGACCTGCATAATGCCCTCCGAATTGGTTCGCAACCCGCGGCCGATAAGCACCGTGAACGCATCCAACCAGGCGGCGTCCGCGCCTTCAAAGGTAGCCTTGCCGCTGATAGTGCGAAGAATGGGTATTCCCAGGTCGGCCAAACGGCGGGCAACGAAGCGTTCCTCCCCGGCCCGGGCCGTGGAAGCCGGACGGGTAATGATGGCCCCCTCGGGGGTCATGAACAGCAGATCGGCTACGAACATCTGATTAGGGAGGGTGGATTTACCCGGATTGACCAGGTGCACCGACACGTTCTGGTCCTGATAGCACTTGACCAGGGTCGCATGCTGCTCCCTGGCGCGCACGGGGTCCATCGGCGCCAGCATTTGTACAGCCTCGGGATTGGCCGACTTGTTCAGTTCCGGCCCAGGCTTGTGCAGCAGGACCGCCTTGAGCAGCCCCCATTCATTGGACTGGCCGCAACGGGTCCATATGCGGCCCATCTCCTGTTTCAGCGAACGGTTGCGGGGTGACCAGCCATCGCCGCCATATGCTGCCCCACCGATAATTTTATCTGCCATGAGTCTCCTTGCTGGATTTTTGTCCGGTCTAATGTACACTTTTGACATTTTCAATCTTTTATCTTATTTCGGGTTTTATGAATAAATCTGAAGCGGAGCTGATGGCGGTGCTCCAATCGGCCGTGAGCGACCTGAAGGTCTACCATCCGAGGACGATTCTGCTCTTCGGATCCCTGGCCCGCCATCTGTCCGGTGATCCATCGGCATGGCCCCCCAACGACATCGATCTGATCATGGTGGGGAATAATTCACCGTATCGGTTTAATCACCGCGATTATGGCGTGACCATCGAACTGAATCTGTTTACAACGCACCAAATGGTGTCCATTGCCCGGTCCCTGCGTTATGATCCAAAACCCATCGCCCTGTCCAGGCTTTACTCTAAAAATGTACTCAAGCAGCATGCAAGGGATGTCATCGCCGCCTGTCTGCTTCTGGGGCCGACCTACAACGACTTCGGCATCGAACAAATCGAGATCGACGGCCGCATCGATCCACGCGACTATTCAGTGCATCGCATTCTCCAGGGTGAACGCTGGTGGCAGCGCCTGCAGTCATATGCCGCGGAACGTCGCGGTGCCCTGAAACGCTTCAGCGACAAACTGGTGCGTAATGATCAGTTTCGGGAATAAACATTTGCCAGTTGATAGGAGCATAAACCCATGAACGTTATCGTCGATCTGTGCGTTGTCCCCATGGGGGTGGGCGTATCGGTTTCCCGTTATGTGGCCGCCTGCCAGCGCGTGCTCAGCGAGGCCGGCCTCAATCACCACCTGCACGCTTATGGAACCAACATCGAGGGTCGCTGGGATGAGGTTTTCGGCGCCATCCGGCGTTGCCACGAAGTGATCCACGAGATGGGCGCCCCGCGGATTACGACGACCATCAAGCTCGGTACCCGGGTGGACCGTCTTCAGACCATGGACGACAAGATCCGCAGCGTTGCGGATAAGTGCGGCCGCTGAGCGAGCATTGGCACATTCAATAATGCCACAAGGCTTGACAGTCGCGTCCGTTTGGCCTATGAAATCGGTTATGAAAGCCCGATATGGATCGATTTTGTTTGACCCCTGTGATGCCGGTGACTGGTCGTGGTTCTCATCGGGCCCAGGGGGAACGCATTAACCGGTTGCGAATTGAACGCGTACTCCAAAAGCCCGCTGCTAAAGGCGCAGCGGGTTTTTTGTTACAGTTCCTGTTGGTTACCCGTAAACCGCATCAGTATCAGTAAAGGAGGCGCTGCAATGAAAACCAAAAGTATTATCCTGCCCAAGGATGAGATTCCCCGCAAATGGTACAATATTCTGGCGGATATCAAGCTCAACCCGCCCTTGCGGCCCGACGGCACACCGGTGCAGGCGGAAGATCTGGCGCCGGTATTCCCCATGAACCTCATCGAGCAGGAGGTGAGCCAGGAGCGCTGGATCGACATCCCTGAACCGGTACTAGATGTGCTGAGCATGTGGCGGCCCTCGCCGCTGACCCGCGCCGACAAGCTGGAGAAACTCCTGGACACACCGGCGCGGATCTACTTCAAATACGAGGGAGGCAGTCCTCCCGGCAGCCACAAACCCAACACGGCCGTACCGCAAGCTTACTTCAACAAGGAGTTCGGGATCCAGAAGATCACCACCGAAACCGGGGCCGGCCAGTGGGGCAGCGCCCTCTCCTTTGCCTGCGCCCAGTTCGGCCTCACCTGCAAGGTTTTCATGGTGCGGGTCAGTTTTGACCAGAAGCCCTACCGCAAGGCGATGATGGAGACATGGGGCGGGCAATGCATCGCCAGCCCCAGCCAGGAGACCCAGGCCGGCCGGGATGCCCTGGCCAGGAACCCCGACACACCGGGCAGCCTGGGGATCGCCATCAGCGAAGCCATTGAAGCAGCCGTCAGCGACACCTCCGGCAAGACCCGTTATTCGCTGGGCAGCGTGCTGAACCACGTCATGCTGCATCAGACCATCATCGGCCAGGAAGTCAAAAAGCAACTATCCCTGATCGGTGAATACCCTGATATCGTCATCGGTTGCGCCGGCGGTGGGAGCAACTTTGCCGGTCTGGCCTTCCCCTTTGTGCTGGATAAAATCAACGGCAAGCAAATCGAGATCTATCCCGTGGAACCGGCCGCCTGCCCCACCATGACCCGGGCGCCGTTTACCTACGACCACGGCGATACGGCCCGCTATACACCGCTGCTGCCCATGTACAGTCTCGGTCACACCTTTGTGCCGGCGCCCATTCACGCCGGTGGCCTGCGCTATCACGGGATGGCACCCACCGTCAGCCAGCTGGTCAACGAAGGACTCATCACCCCCAAATCGGTCAACCAACTGGACGCCTACAAGGCAGGCCTTATCTGGGCGCGCAGCGAAGGCTATATCCCCGCCCCGGAAACCACCAATGCCCTGGCCCTGGTGATCAGCGAGGCCGAAAAGGCCAAACAGGAGGGCAAGCAGAAGGTTATCGTGGTCAACTACAGCGGTCACGGTCTGCTGGATCTGGGCGGCTACGACAAGTATTTGGCCGGCGAGCTGACGAATTTCAGCCTCAGCGATGAGGAGATTCAGAACCTCACCGCCGAACTGAAGAAAAACCCCCAGCCGGCGAATCTCAAGTGCCGCGATTGATGCACCATGGACGTTGATCAGTTAAAACGCCGTTGTCCCCGCTTGGGCGGACCCGTGAACTTTGCCTACTGCCGCCATCCAGGAGAGCACCAGCAGCCGTGTTTTAAAGTCTTGGACTGCTGGTGGGAGTGCTTCGATGTGGTCAGCTACCTGCGGGAGCACCTTTCGGACGAAGCGTTCGCCGAGTTATCTGAGCGGCGGCCGGCACCCAAGGTGACCAGCCTCCTGGAACTCATCGACCAGGCCAGGCAGCGCGCTACGCGATCGGATTAGGGATCCCAGTGCCGGCCGTGTGTCAGGCGTCACAACCCGGCGAGAGCCAGAGATACTCAAAGGGCGCCAGCACCAGGGAATCCGGTGTGTATCGCTGGCCGGTCAAAAGATCCCGCAGTTCACCTTGTTCAGCGAGGCAGGTCGGCCCCAGGGGGATCGTGCGGGCCGTTACATTGGTCAGGGCATGGATGACCTGCGGTCCGGCAAAGCGCCTGATGGCAAACACGCCGGGGTCCAGATTCAAGATTTCAAATCCGGCCTTGGGGTGAAAGGCGGCCTGCTGACAACGGATTTTAACCAGGTGGCGATAGCCGTTTAAGACCCGGGCTCGAAACGAGCCCGGGTCTTTCAATTCCGAAACCAGGGTCTGGACTTGCAGTTTTTGGCGGTTGATGGTTCGGGCCCTGCCACTTGATTTCACACCCGCCCGCCAGTTACAGGACCCCAAGAGGCTGTGAATATAAGTCCCCGGCACCCCTGGCAAGGCATACTGGATAGCCTGGGAGGCCAGGAATTTTTGAGCCTTCGCAGCGGTCTCGTTCCCGATGATGGCGTCCACAAAGGTAATATTCAACTCATAGGGGCTCTGCGATCCATCCGGGTTGCGTTTGTAAGAAACCTCGCCGCCGCACGCCTGGGCTGCAGCAACGAGGGCCCGCTGCTCCGAGGCAGGCAGGATACCCTCCAGGGGACGCATCCCGATACCGTCATGGGAAGCACTGAAGTTAAAAAAGGCATTACTGGCCGAGGCCAGAGGCAGCCCCCGGGCCCACTCGGAGAGGGCAGTGGCATCCTGTTTTAAAAATGAGTGATACAGCAGGGGCGGGAGGGTGAAGTTATAAACCATCTGGGCTTCATCATTACCATTGCCGAAGTAACGGATGTTCTCATGATGGGGCACATTGGTTTCCGTCAGCAGGATCACATCCGGTGCCAACAGATCCAGAATCGCCCGGAAAAGCTTTACCATCAGGTGGGTCTCGGGCCGATGAAGGCAATCCGTGCCGATCTCTTTCCACAGGTAGGCGATGGCATCCAGGCGCAGGATGGTGGCCCCCCGGGAGACATAATAGAGCAAAATGTCGATCATCTTCTCCAGGACCGCCAGGCTCTTGTAATTAAAATCGATCTGATCGGCACTGAACGTGGTCCAGAGGTGTACGGACTGCCCGTTGGGCTTTAAAAAGGGGGTTAAGAGGGGCAGGGCGCGGGGACGCGCAACCATTGAAAGATTTGTGGCCGGGTCAACGGCGATGGCAAACTCCTCAAATCCCGTCCGATCGGCCAGGTAGTTGGTCAACCACTGGCTCTTGGCGGAAAAGTGATTCACCACGTAATCGATCATCAGGTCGAAGTCCTGATTGATTTCGGCGATCTGGTGCCATGTGCCCAGGTGGGGATCGATATTGAAGAAATCGATCACCGCAAAGCCGTCATCCGAGGAGTACGGGAAGAAGGGCAGAAAGTGAATCGTGGAGAAGAGGCCTTTTAGATAGCGCACGGCGAACCGGCGAAAAGTGGTCAGGGGCAGTTCGCCCGGCGCCCGCAGCGTATCGCCATAGGTGATCAGAACCGCATCCTTTTCGGTAAAATAGGCTTTCTTGGACCGCTTGCGGGCCGGAAAATTTTCAATCAGGGGAGCGATCCGCTGCCAGGCGAGCGCCCCGCCCTGCGCTCCGTAGATTCGCCCGAGCAGGTCACGGATCTGTTTGATTGCCTTGCGCATGGCTGACCCCTCAGCCGATGAAGATGCGCGGGACGCGCTGGGTAATGGCGGCGGTCACCTCGTAGTTGATGGTCTCCAGCCAACCGGCGATCTCATCGGCGCTGATGGTCTCCTGGCCCTGGCGGCCCATGATCACCACCTCGTCGCCCTCCGCGACACCATCGATGTGGCCCACATCGAGCATGCTCAGGTCCATGCAGACCCTTCCCACGATGGATGCGCGCTCTCCGTGGACCAGCATTTGGCCCCGGTTGGAGAGGCGTCGGTTGTAACCGTCGGCATAGCCCACGGCCACCACCGCGATCACGGTGGCGCGCTGGCTCTGCCATGTGCTGCCATAGCTGACTTTAAAGCCCGCCGGTATCTGCTTGAGCTGGAGGATGCATGACTTGAGACTCATTACCGGCCGTAGGGGAATCCGCTGTCGGTTGACCTCCTCAGAGGGATAGAGTCCATAGACGCTGATACCAGCGCGGACCATGTCCAGGTGCGCCTCGGGAAGATCGATGATCGCCCCGCTGTTGGCGGCGTGGCACACGGCAGTCTGGATTCCCGCCGTGCGGAGTTTTTCCATAATCTCCCGGAAGAGGGCCAGCTGCTGGTGGGCGTAGGTCTTGTCGTGGCTGTCGGCGGTGGCCAGATGGGTGTAAAGCCCCTCGATCCTGAGTCCCGGAAGCCGGCTGATGGCCAGGGCATCGGCCACGACCGGCCCTTCTGCACCGCCGGCGGATGGAGAGGGTCTCAGACGGTCGGGCAACAGGCCCAGACGCCCCATCCCGGTGTCGACCTTCAGGTGGATGAAAAGCCGCTGGGCACCCGGCTTAAGCCGCTCTGAGAGGCGGCGAGCGTACGCCAGGGAGGTGACGGCCTGAGTCAGGTGGTGACGCGTCAACATTCCGGCCATTTCAGCCGGCGTGGGACCGAAAATCAAGATCGGGGCCGCAATCCCGGAGCGACGCAGCTCAAGCGCTTCATCCAGGCGGGCCACACCCAGAACATCGGCGCCGTTGGCCAGTGCCATGCGGGAGATCGCCACAGCCCCGTGCCCGTAAGCATTGGCCTTGACCGCCACCAGCAGCTTGGCCTGGGGCCGGGTGATGCGCCGCAGTTGGCCGACATTGTGGGCCACCGCCTTTAAATCGATATCAGCCTGGATCAGTGGGGCATCCACGAAAAACTCCTCTTGTTGGCACCTTACCCCCTATCCCGTTTGCCCGGGACCGACGGCTTGGTTTTCGAAGGTTTTTTTAGCAAATCGTCGATAGGGGTATATTTCAGCTCAAAGGCCTCCGCCACCCCTTTGCAGGTCACCTTGCCATAGACCACATTGGCCCCCAGCTTGATCTCCGGGTTTTCCAGCATGGCCTTTTCCCACCCCTTGTTGGCAATCTGCAGCGCGTAGGGCAATGTGGCGTTGGTCAAGGCCATGGTGGAGGTTTTCGCCACCGCACCGGGCATATTGGCCACACAGTAGTGAACCACATCGTCCACAATGTAGGTGGGATTTCGATGGGTGGTGGGTTTGGAGGTCTCAAAACACCCGCCCTGGTCGATGGCCACATCCACCAGGACCGAACCGGGCTTCATGGTTTTGAGCATGTCCCGGGTGACCAGTTTGGGTGCCTTGGCACCAGGAATCAGCACTGCACCGATGACCACGTCGGCACGGGAAACCAGTTCGCGGATGGTCGCCGGACTGGACATGAGCAGAAAGCAGTTGCTGGGCATCACATCAGAGAGATAGCGCAGGCGGTCCAGGTTGGCATCCAGCAGGTAGACCTTGGCCCCCAGGCCGCAAGCCATCTTGGCGGCATTGGTGCCTACCACCCCGCCACCGATCACCACCACCGTGCCCGGATCGACCCCCGGCACCCCCCCCAGCAGGACGCCTAGCCCGCCTTGGGCCATTTCCAGGTACTTGGCGCCCTGCTGGGGGGCCATGCGCCCGGCCACCTCGCTCATGGGGGTTAAAAGGGGCAGTGAGCCATCTTTTTTTTGAATGGTTTCGTAGGCGATGTTGATCGATTGGCGCTTGATCAAGGCCCGGGTCAGCCCTTCGTTTGCCGCCAGATGGAGATATGTAAAGAGAATTTGATCCTTGCGGATCAGATTGTATTCCGGGGCCTGGGGCTCCTTGACGTGCATCACCATGGCGCAGCGTTTAAATATTCCCCTGGCCGTGTCCACGATCTCGGCACCACCCCTTAGATAATCATCGTTTTCAAACCCACTGGCCAGCCCGGCGTTTCTTTCCACCAGGACCTGGTGACCGTTGTGCACCATGATTTCAACACCTGCCGGGGTCATGGCGACCCGATTCTCCTCCACCTTGATCTCCTTTAAAATACCCACGATCATATGCGACTCCTCCTTCGCTTCCGTTTGTGACTCCGAATGAACCTTTTCATTGTCATCGGCGATCGTAAGGTATAAATTACCCAATTCGGTGCTGAAAGCAAAGATAATTTATCGTGGCGTTCATTGTTAGAACCGTTTGGGATGATTCAGATTTTTAAAGAGGTGGGCCAATGAGCCGTTTTCTCTTGGTGGATATCGGGGCCGGCACCATGGATGTGCTCTATTTCGATACCCAGAGCGACCTGCATTACAAAGCCGTAGTTTGCTCACCGGTGCGTGAATTGGCCCAGTGCATCCGTCAAACCACGGGAGACATCCTTGTTCATGGTTGCGAGATGGGCGGCGGGGCCGTGAGCAGCGCCCTGGCCGAACGGGCTCGCAACCATCGGGTGGTCATGTCTGCCGCGGCGGCCCAGACGGTCCATCACGATCCGCAGCGGGTCAGGGCTGCCGGCATTCGGATCGAAGCGGAGTTGGATCCCTCCACCGCGGCCGGGGGCGGTTTCGGGCAGGTTTTACAGCTGGGCGATGTTGAACCGCAGCGCCTGGAAGCGTTGGTGCGCGCCTTCGGCGTCGAATACCGGTTCGATGCGGTGGCCTTTTGTGCCCAGGATCACGGCCAACCGCCCAGCGGGGTTTCGCACCTGGATTTTCGCCACAATCTCTTTCAGGAACAATTGCAGCGCAGCCCCCATCCCCATAAGCTGCTTTACGCCGCCGATGAGATCCCGCCCCCGTTGAGCCGTCTGAAAGCCATCGCCGAGGCCGCCCAAGCCCTGCCGACCGAGGCCGTCTACGTGATGGACAGCGGCATGGCGGCCATATCCGGCGCATCCCTGGACCCCCGCGCGCGCGATCTGGAATCGGTCATGGTCCTTGACGTGGCCACTTCGCACACCGTGGGTGCCCTGCTGACGGGTCAGGAGCTGGCCGGCTTTTTCGAATATCATACCCATGACATTACCCTGGCGCGCCTGGAGACACTCCTCGTTCAGTTGGCCGACGGCAAGATTTCCCATGCCCAGATCCTGCAAGAAGGCGGCCATGGCGCCTATTGCCGGCACCAGGTCGGTTTTGACAAAGTACAGCTCATCCTGGCCACCGGCCCCCATCGGCGCCTGTTGGCCCAGAGCCGTTTGCCCATCGCATGGGGTGCCCCGTTGGGGGACAATATGATGACCGGGACAGCAGGACTCCTGGAGGCTCTCCGGCGGCGCATGGGTCTGGCGCCCATCAACCCTAGCCTATAGCCGAAAATGGAGAAGCTATCCATGAGCGACCAACCCCCGAAGGAATCGTCCCAACGCCACCACACCGTCACCTGGAGCGATCCCGATCGTTGCGCTCGAGATTCCGCCGCCATCAGCGGGTTGGACTATTTGTGGGGCATTTGCCAGGGCCGTCTCCCCCAGCCACCCATTGCCCGTCTAGTGGGCTATCGTCCGCTGGCCATCGAAAACGGCCGGGTGGTCTTCGAGCTGAAGCCCGCCGAATACCACGTCAATCCGTTTAAGACTGTCCATGGGGGAATCTTGTCGACCCTGCTGGATACGGCCATGGCGGCGGCGGTGCTATCCACCCTGCCGCGCGGCAAAACCTGCACCACCCTTGAGTTGAAGGTGAACTTTGTGCGATCGGCAACGCCACACAGCGGCTCCCTGCAATGCCGAGCAGAGGTGATCCATGCCGGCAGGCGTATCGCCACCGTCCAGGGCCGCATTGTGGACGCCTCCGATCGCTTGATCGCCCACGGCACCAGCACGTGTATGATTATCACCACCTGAGCAATGCCGATTTGGCCAATTTAATGCAGAAGGGATCACGAAACTGAGATGAGCGACCCTTTAACCATTCTTTTCGACCTTGACGGGACCCTCAGCGATTCGGCCGTGGGGATATTTAGAAGCATTCGCTACGCCATGCAGCAGATGGGGCGCCCTCTGCCCGAGGATCTGGACCTGGCCTGGTGCATTGGCCCGCCCCTGATGACCAGCTTGAAGTATCTTTTGGAAAAGGCCGCTTTGGGTGCAGATCAGGCTGGCGAAGTCCTGACCCACTATCGCCAGCGCTATGACCGCCTGGGCAAGCTGGAAAACCGGGTCTACCCGCAAATCCCCGAAGTGTTGACACGGTTGCGCGTCATGGGAATGCGCCTCTTTGTGGCCACTTCCAAAGCAGTCGTTTTTGCCCGGGACATTATCCGTTATTTGGATCTGGAGCCTTTTTTCGAAAAGGTTTACGGCAGCGAAATGAACGGACTGCGCACCGACAAGGGCGAGCTGA
>Ga0316577_10001538_pt1 | contig 10956 bp, 10 predicted proteins | sample S5NA_FD_203073 | JGI IMG/M metagenome (GOLD analysis project Ga0316577, IMG submission 203073) | Rhizosphere microbial communities from salt marsh grasses in Alabama, United States - S5-7_050615r2r1 | ecosystem: Host-associated > Plants > Roots > Rhizosphere | place: USA: Alabama | collected... | reverse complement strand
TCTATCTTCTGGGTATCGGTTCCGGACAGCGGGTACTCGGTCGACAACCTCGCCCCATGCATGCCCGCCGGCCTGGCGGGCGAGCAGAGCTTCTCGCCGGATGGACTCGCGCTGACGTGGGAATCGAACGACGAGCCCGACCTGGGAGGTTATCGTATCTACCGCGGGCTCGCGGAGGGGTTTGTTCCCTCGGAAGCGAACCTCCTCGGAGCGCCGTGCGACACGGTCTGGTTCGACGGCGGGTGGAGCTGGAGCGATGGATTCTACTACAAGGTCTCGGCCGTCGACATACACGGGAACGAGAGCGATTTCGCCCTCCTGCGCCCCGACGGGGTGACCGGCGACGATACGCCGAAGGCACCGCCGGCGAGCTATCTCGAGCAGAACCGTCCCAATCCGTTCAATCCATCGACGCGGATCGTCTTCGGGCTCGATCGGTCCGCGCTCGCTCGGCTCGTGATCTACGACGCGGCCGGCCGGCTCGTGCGCGTGCTCGCGGACGGAGTCCTGCCCGCCGGCCGGCACGAGGCAGTCTGGGACGGACGTGACGATGCGGGGCGGCAGGTCGCCAGCGGCGTCTATTTCTACCGGCTCGAGGCGGGCATTTTCAACCAGAGCAGGAAAATGATCCTGCTCAGGTGAGCGGTATTCATGCCTTGACATACCGCCGCTCCCGGTGCTAACAGTGAGCAGACTTTTTCATCGGGAGGGTACGGATGACAGATCAGAAGGTCATGAACCGGTGGCTCGTCGTCATCGGCGCGATCCTCATCCAGCTCTGCCTCGGCGCGATCTATGCGTGGAGCGTGTTCACCAAGCAGATCACGCTGCCGAGCGCCGACGGCGGGCTCTACGGGTTCACCACGAAACAGGCGATGGGCGTCTTTTCGGCCGGCCTGGCCGTCTTCGCCGTCTTCACCGTCATAGCGGGGCGTCTGCAGGTGCGTCACGGGCCCCGGCCGATCGCCGTGATCGGCGGGATCGTGCTCGGCATCGGGTACGTCCTCGGCGGCCTTATCGGCAAGACCTTCGCCACACAGCTGCTCTGCATCGGCGTGATAGGCGGCGCGGGGATCGGTCTCGCCTACACCGTGCCGATCGCGGTCGGCGTCAAGTGGTTCCCCGACAAGAAGGGGATGGTCTCGGGGCTCGCCGTGGCGGGGTTCGGTTTCGGCGCGACGCTGTGGGTCAAGCTGGCCGGCTCGTGGTTCGGCGGCCTGCTCAACACGACCAGCGTCTTCGGGCTGCCCGGCGTGCAGAGCGTCTTCTTCATCTACGGCATCGTCTTCGCCGCCCTCGTGCTGATAGGCAGCATCGTCATGGTCAATCCCCCAGCCGGGTGGAAGCCGGCCGGGTGGGAGCCGCCGGCGCCGTCGGACACGCCGTCGCACGCGACGGGCACGGCCGATTTCACCAGCGGACAGATGCTGGGCACCATCCAGTATTACTCCCTCGTGCTTATGTTCATCGGGTCGGCGCTCGCCGGACTGATGGTGATAGGCGTGATCCGCCTCTTCGGGATAGACGCCCTGCAGGCGAGCGGCGCTAGGGCGGATGTCGCCGCTGCGGGGATCGCCGCCGGCACGGCGATGGCCTGGTACGCGATCCTCAACGGCCTCGGCCGGATCGTCTGGGGGACGGTCTCGGACAGGATCGGGCGCAAGTGGGCGCTGTTCCTGATGTGCCTGTTCCAGGGGATCATCATGTTCCTCTTCTTCAAGATGGGACATACCGTGGCCGGCCTGATCGTGGGCGCCTGCATCATAGGGTTCAACTTCGGCGGGAACTTCGCCCTGTTCCCCGCCGCCACCGCCGACTTCTTCGGGAACAAGAACGTCGGGATCAACTACGGCTGGGTCTTCCTCGCCTACGGCATCGCGGGGATCGTCGGGCCGCAGATCGCCGGCTACTTCAAGGACGCGGCGGCCGGCGACGTGAACGCCTGGGTGAAGCCGTTCATCATAGCGGGGATCTCGTGCCTCGTGGCGGCCGCGATCGCCCTGACGCTCCGGGCGCCGAAGAAGGCATAAGTAGACGTTCGAACACAGCATCCGGATCGAAGGGGCGGGGAGGGCATGCCCGCCCCTTCGCGCGTCCGGACCCGGGGAGGGCACGGTCATGAACGCATCGCGTCGCGGAGGCGACTTCATCAGCCACGCGATCGTCATTGCGATCGCCGGCGGCTCCTGCGCGGGAAAGACGGCGCTCTCCGAGGCGCTCGAGCGCCGCATCACCGGCCGGGAGTCGGTGATCATCCCCGTCGACGCGTACTATCACGACCTTTCCCACCTGCCCGCGGAGGAGCGGGCGCGGCACGACTTCGACCACCCCTCGGCGATCGACTTCGACCTGTTCGAGGACGACCTGCGGGCGCTCGCCCGCGGAGGCGGCAGGCTCGTGCCGGTCTACGACTACGAGACGCACACGCGCGCCCCGCGTCAGGAGTGGCGCCGGGTGCCGCCGGCCGCCCCCGGCCGGCCGGCGCGCATCGTGATCGTCGAAGGGCTGCACGCCCTCTACCGGGAGAGCGTGCGCGGCGTCTACGACCTCGCCGTCTTCGTCGAGGCGCCCGACGAGGTCCGCCTCGGACGCCGCCTCGAGCGCGATATAAGGGAGCGGGGACGGACCGAGGACGATATCAGGCGGCAGTACGCGGAGGACGTGACGCCGATGTACGAACGATACGTCGCGCCGATGCGCCAGTACGCCGATCTCGTACTCGACGGCTCGCGTCCCGTCGCCGATCTAGCCGCCGAGGTCGTCTCACGGCTCGAGATAGACCGCTGATCCCGCCCGGTCCGCTCGTGAATAATTCATTTGTGGGGCGCGGCGGCGCTTCTTATATATTCATCGGCATCGGGAATACAGCAGGTCCATCCAACGGGTGACGGAGGACGAGAGTGCATGCGGTGATCCTCGCCGCCGGGCAGGCGGTCCGGGCGAACGGCGGCGCAGCCGCGCCGCCCCCGCTGACCGCGGTCGGCGGGCGGCCCCTTATCGAGCACCAGCTCGAGTTCTTCCTGCGCGGCGGCGCCGAATCGGCGAGCGTCTGCGGAGCGGGCGCAGATTACCACAGATACCTCGAGTGGCTGCGGGGATCCGATTACGCCGGCAGGGTCGAGATCCTCGACAGTGCGGCGAACGGAGAGGCATCTCCGCTGCACGATATCCGCAGGCTCATCAGGCGCGATCGCCCCGCCGGCGGTCTCGTCGTCTCCGCCGGGGACCGCTTCTACGATTTCCCCTTCGATCAGTTCGTACGGTTCTGCGGCGAGCACGACGGCGACGTCGTCGGCGTCACCGTCGAGCGGGAGGATGCGCAGGGCCGCTGCGGCATGGCCGCCGTGACGGCGAACGACCGCGTGATCGATTTCGCCGCACCGCCGAAAGGCCGCCGCGGATGGATTAGCGCGGTCCCGCTGATCCGCCTCAGCGCCGAGACCACGGCCCTGCTCGAGCGGTACCTCGCCGAGGGGAACGACGGCGCCTGCATCGGTTCGTTCCTCGAGTGGACGTACCGGTTCCGGCCGCTCTATGCGTACCGGATCGAAGGGCGCTGCTACCGTCTCGGCGGCCCGTCCGCCCTCAAACGCATCGCTTCCCGCTTTGAAAAGAACGGCGCCGTCTGATACCATCCCCTCGCAGCCTGACCGGGTCCGCCGGCCGGCCGCCGTCAAAGGAGTTATATATGGAAGATCATGTCCGAGAGATGCTGAAGGCGCTCGGAGAGGACCCCGACCGCGAGGGGCTGAAGGAGACACCGCGCAGGATGCGCGAATCGCTCGAGTTCCTCACGAGCGGGTACCGGGAAGACATCGACAAGGTGATGCGGGGGTTTATCCTCGACGACGAGTACGACGAGATGGTGATCTGCCGGGACATCAGCCTCTACAGCCTCTGCGAGCATCACATCCTCCCGTTCTACGGGAAGTGCCACGTCGCCTACATCCCCAAGGGGCGGATCATCGGGCTCTCGAAGATACCGCGCGTGGTGGAGATATTCGCCCGCCGGCTGCAGGTCCAGGAGCGCCTGACCAACCAGATCGCGAAGACGCTGATGGAGTACCTCGAACCGCTCGGCGTGGCGGTGATCATCGAGGCGGTGCACCTGTGCATGGCGATGCGCGGGGTCCAGAAGCGCGATTCGCTGATCATCACCAGCTCGATGCTCGGTGCCTTCCGCAAGGACCCGAAGACGCGGATGGAGTTCCTCGACCTGATCCGCGGCGGCGACAGGCACAAATGGTAGCGCCCGCCCGGGGCGCCGCCCGTGGAGAGTCTCCTTGAACGAAGAGATCATCGAGGTGACGGCCGGGGTCATCGTGCGCGACGGCCGGGTGCTCGTCGTGCGGCGGGGCCCCGGAGAGCGGCTGGGCGGCTGGTGGGAGTTCCCCGGAGGGAAGGTTCGTCCGGGAGAGACCCTGCAGGCCTGTCTTGTGCGCGAGCTCAGGGAGGAGCTCGGCATCGATGTCTCGGTGGGAGAGGTGGTCGCGGTCCGCATGCACTTTTTCGATCGAAGGAGGATACGCCTGACGGCGATCGCGGCGAGGATCACCGGCGGTGAGCCGTCGCTGACCTGCCACGACCGCGCCGAGTGGGCGCTCCCCGGTGAGCTCGAGGGATACCGGCTCCTGCCGATAGACCTGATGATCGTCCCGCGCATACAGACCCTGGTCGCGCGCGGTGGGGGAGGATGATGGCCGGGGCCGCGGTCATACTGAAGAAGGGACGTGAGGAGTCGCTCCGCCGCCGCCATCCGTGGGTCTTCTCCGGAGCCCTCGCCTCGGTCTCCGGCGACCCCGGGCCGGGCGGTACGGTCGAGGTCCGCACGGCGGGGGGCGAGACGGTCGCGCTCGGAGCCTTCTCTCCGAAATCGCAGATCGCCGTGCGGATCTGGACCTTCGATACGGGGGAGGAGATCGGGGAGGAGTTCTTCCGGCGGCGGATCGAGCGGGCCGTATCGGGGCGCGGACCGCTGGGACCGGGTGGGTGCGGGAGGCTCGTCTTTTCCGAGTCGGACGGCCTGCCCGGGCTGATCGTCGACCGCTACGCGGAGTATCTCGTCTGCCAGTTCCTCTCCGCCGGAGCAGAGCGGTGGAAGGAGGAGATCGTCTCGGCTCTCGGACTGCTCGTCCCGTGCGAGGGGATCTACGAGCGCTCCGACGTCGATGTGCGCGTGAAGGAGGGGCTCGAGCAGCGGACCGGCGTGCTGCGCGGCGCGGAGCCTCCCGACCTCGTCGAGGTCGACGACGGCGGGCTCCGCCTGCTCGTCGATCTGAAGGGCGGACAGAAGACCGGGGCGTATCTCGATCAGAGGGAGAACCGCGAGGTCGCCGAACCCTATCTCGGGCGGGGAGAGGTCCTCGACTGCTTTTGCAACACCGGCTCGTTCACGCTCACCGCGCTGAAGGCCGGAGCCGGGTCTGCGGTCGCTGTGGACAGCTCTGCCTTATCGCTCGCCCTCGCGCGGCGCAACCTCGAGCTGAACGGGATCGATCCGGGGCGCGTGAGGTTCGAGGAGCAGAACGTCTTCGGCTTTCTCAGGCAGATGCGCGGCGAGGGACGCCGCTTCGACGCCGTCGTGCTCGATCCCCCGAAGTTCGCCGATGCCCGCCACCGGCTCGAGGCGGCGAGCCGGGGGTACAAAGACATCAACCTCCAGGCGATGAAGGTCCTCGTCTCCGGCGGGATCCTCGTCACCTTCTCCTGCTCCCACCACGTCAGCCCCGAGCTCTTCCAGACGATCGTCGCCTTCGCCGCCTCCGACGAGGGGCGCGAGGTGCAGATACTGCGGCGGCTCCACCAGTCCTCCGACCATCCCGTCGCCCTGAGCTTCCCCGAGAGCGAGTACCTCAAGGGGCTCGTCTGCCGGGTCTGGTAGACCGCCCCGGTTTTTCATTGATAAACATACTGAAACAGTATAGAATTCGGGCCATTGCGGTGGAGGTGTCCTCATGAGAAAACCGATCTTCGCTCTCGCGCTCGTCCTGGCCGCTTTTTCCTCGTGCTCGAGCAGCACGACCTCTCCGACCGGAGACGGCGTGCCGACGACCGGCGACTATGTCGTCCTCGCCTGGAACGACCTCGGGATGCACTGTCTCAATCCGACTTACGACCAGGCGGTCGTCCTGCCGCCGTACAACAACCTCTGGGCGCAGGTGATACAGCGCGGCAACCCGCCCCGGGTCGTCACGGCGGGGCTGACGGTCGAGTTCAGTCTGGAGGACAACACATTCTCGTACGGCAAGCGCGACTACGGCCAGTTCTGGGACAACGCCGTCGCCCTCTTCGGCGACATCTTCGGACCCGGCGGACTGGAGCACGACAAGGGCCTGACCGGCACCGGCCTCTCGGGTGAGATGGAGCAGAGCGGCGACCACTTCGTCGCCGAGGCGATTCCCGTCGTCCCGGTGAACGACTCGGACGTATGGAGCCCCTACCAGGTCGCCGTGATCGTGGTGAAGAACGCGGCGGGGGACGAGCTGATACGCACGAAGGCCATCGTGCCCGTTTCCGACGAGATCGACTGCAGCAAGTGCCACGGGGCCGATCCGTGGGCCGATATCATAGAGAAGCACGACGAGGAGCACGCGACGGCGCTCGCCGACACGGTCCCGTTCCTCTGCGCGCTCTGCCACGGCAGCCCCGCCCTCGGCAGTGTGACGCCGGGGAGCTCTGGGATCTTCCTCTCCAAGGCGATACACGGCTCGCACGCCGACCGCCTGGCGACCTGCTACGACTGCCATCCCGGCCAGGTAACGCAGTGCAGCCGCAGCGAGCGGCACACGGCGACGGGGGGGAACTGCGAGACCTGCCACGGAAGCATGCAGCAGGTCGCGGACCGGATCACCGGCGGCGTCCTGCCGTGGGTCGACGAGCCGCGGTGCGCGCAGTGCCACGACCACTCGGTGGTCGCGGGCGTCGCCACCCCCGGAGCGCTCTACCGCAACTCGACGGGGCACGGCGGCGTCTACTGCGCCGCCTGCCACAACAGCCCGCACGTGATGTACCCGTCGCTCCTGCTCGCCGACAACTACCAGCCGCGCCAGTACCACGGCTCATCGCACCGCGTGAAGACGATAGGGAGCTGCGGCGTCTGCCACAGCGACTCGCGCGGCGAGGTCGGCGAGATCGGGGAGTTCGGCGAGGCGCACGGCGGGAGCTCGCCCGAGCACAAGAACGCGTGCCACACCTGCCACACCGTCGTGCCGACAGACACGAGCAAATGGCCGCACAGCTACCAGTGGAACAACAGCAACGACTGAGATGACCGTGGGGCGCGGGCACGATGACGCTGTTGACAGCGCGGTGGCGGCGCAGTATATTAATGGAAATCTGGTTCCTTAATTATATAATTATCTCACGGGAGTATTGTTCCATGAAGGGTGTCCTGAAGTTCTCCACTGCTCTTTCGATGGCCTTTCACGCCCTCGCGGTGATAGCGGCGCGGCCCTCGAGATACTACTCGGCCGGGGAGCTGGCCGGGGCGATATCCGCCTCGGAGGGCCATCTCGCCAAGGTGATGCGGAGACTCGTGCAGGCGCGCCTGGTGAGCTCGGTGCGGGGACCGGGAGGAGGATTCAAGCTCGCGCGCCCGGCATCCCGGATCAGCCTTCTCCAGATCTACTCCGCCGTCGAAGGCCCGTTCGAGAAGGGCGCGTGCCTGATGGACCATCCGTGCTGCGACGAGCACGAATGCATCATGAGCCAGCTGGTCGATTCGATCAACCGCGATGTCTTCGAGTACCTCCGCTCGCGAAAGCTCTCCGAATTCTCCGAGTCGTGCAGGCTCGGGAGGGAGGCGGTGTGAGGTGAGGAGGAAACTGCACCCGGAATCCGGGGCGTTTATCACGACGGCGGCGGCGTTTGTCGTATTCGTGCTGTTGCCGTCGACGATCCGCGCCACAGGCGCGGACCAGCAGGAACTCCTCCGCACGGAGGGGAAGCGGTTCGAGGGGAAGGTCGTCCTCGGGGACGATCCGGGCATCGACGAATACCTCGCCTACGCGTCTCACAACAGCCCCGCCCTGCGGTCGGCATACTACCGGTGGAGCAGCCGCTCCGAGATGATCCCCTCTGTCTCCTCCCTTCCCGACCCCGTCCTCACCTACACCTGGTTCGGCGAGAGTGTCGAGACGAGGGTGGGGCCGCAGCGGCAGCGGTTCGGCGTTCGCCAGCCGATCCCGTGGTTCGGGACACTCGGCCTGCGGGGGGACGTGACGCGGGAGGAGGCCTGGGCGGCGTACGGCGACTACATGACGAAGCGGCTCCAGATGGCGTACCAGGTCCGCCAGGCGTACAGCAGGTACTACCTCGTCGGCAGGGAGATCGAGATCGCCCGCTCGACGCTCGACCTGCTTCGCCGCTGGGAGGAAACGGTCCGTGCCAGGTACGAGACAGGCGCGAGGGGATACGGCGACCTGCTGCGCATACAGATCGAGACGGCGCGGACCGAAGACCGGCTTCGCGCGCTGGAGGACTCCCGCGCGGCCGCAGCCGAACAGCTGCGAAGCGCCGTCGGGGCTCCCGACACCCTCGGTGTCCCCGTGCCCCGGACGCTCCCCGAACCGGCATCGATAGAAGGCGAGAACCCGCTCGCCGCCGTGCTCGAGAACAACCCGGCGCTGCTCGCGGCAGATCACATGATCCGCCGGGAGGAACAGTCGCTCAGTCTCGCCGGACGGTCCTCGTGGCCCGATCTCGCGCTGGGATTCGAGTACATCGACACGGGCGAGGCGCTGGATCCGTCGATGCCCGAGAGCGGAAAGGACCCGTGGATGGTGAGCCTCAGTGTGGAGCTACCGCTGTGGTTCGCCAAGCACAGCGCCGAGAAGGACGCGGCCCGCGCGCGCATCGAGATGAGCCGCTACGCGAAGCGCGCGGCCGAGGACGAGTTGAAGGCCAGGACCGAGCGGGTGCTCTACGAGCTGCGCGACGCCCGGTCGAAGGTAGCGCTCTACGCGGACACCCTGATCCCCCGCGCCGAGGAGTCGCTCGCCGTGACACTGAGGGACTACGAGGGGGCGGTCGCCGACTTCCTCGACGTGCTCGAGGCGCAGCGGCTGCTCCTCGACCTGAGACTCGAGCTCGAAGAGACGCTCGTGCGGCGCGAGATCGCATCCGCCGAGCTGGAGATGCTCGCCGGGCGTGAATACCGCCCGCAGTGAACAACAGACAGGAGGACACGATGAAGACCACACTTCGCGCGTTTGTCATGAGCCTGCTGGCGGCGGCGCTGATCGTCCCCGTCATGGCGGGGGACAAGCCCCTGAGGCCGGAGGACCTGAAGCCCCAGACCCTCTGCCCGGTGATGGGGAACGCCATAGATTCGACCGTCTACACCGACTACCAGGGACAGCGCGTCTATTTCTGCTGCCCCGGCTGCATCGAGACATTCCTCGCCAACCCCGACACGTATTTCGTGCAGGCGGCGAAGGACAGCGTCCTCTTCCGGAGCGTGCAGACCGTCTGTCCCGTGATGGGGAACCCGGTTGATCCCGCGTACTGGCTCTGGTACGAGGGCCGCGGGATCTACTTCTGCTGCCCCGCGTGCATCGACACCTTCCTCGCCGAGCCCGCGAAGTATCTGGGCGGGATACGGTGAGCGATATGAGCTTCATGGACAGGATATCGGTGCGGTCCGGGATCGGTCTGCTCGCGGCGGTGATAGCGTTCGCGTTCGTCGCCGGGTACCTGATGCGCGGCGGCGGCCCGCCCGCCGGACCCGCCGGACCGGTTCCGAGTGAGGAGACCGCGGCGCAGGATTCGACGGTCACGATCTGGACCTGCTCGATGCATCCGCAGATACGGCTGCCCCATCCGGGCAAATGCCCGATCTGTTTCATGGATCTGATCCCGGTCAGGCAGGAGAGCGCCCGGGAGGAGGGCGAGCGCCGTCTCGAGATGAGCGAGGCGGCGGTGAAGCTCGCCGGTATAGAGACGACGGCGGCGCAGCGCCGCGCGGTCAGCGTCCGGATAAGGGCCGTCGGCGAGGTCGAGTACGACGAGACGCGGCTTGCCGACATCGCCTCGTGGGTCCCGGGACGGATCGAGAAGCTCTATGTCGATTTCACGGGAGCGCCGGTGAAACGGGGCGAGCCGCTCGCCGAGATCTACTCGCCGCAGCTCGTCTCGGCGCAGGAGGAGCTCCTGCAGGCGATGAGCGGCGACACGGCGACGCTCGGTTCGGTGAGAGAGAAGCTGCGGCTGCTCGGCATGACCGGCAGGCAGATCGCCTCGGTCGAGCGCAGCGGCCAGGTGCGGCGCACCGTCGCCACCTCCTCCCCGGTCTCGGGAGTGGTCGTCGAGATCGGCATCCGCGAGGGGGAGTACGTGCAGACGGGGACGCGCATGATGAGGATCGCCGACCTCTCGCGCGTCTGGATCGTGCTGCGCGCCTACCAGAGCGACCTGCCGATGCTTGCGCGGGGGCAGCGGGTCCGGTTCACCGCCACAGCCCTGCCAGGCTCGGAGTTCTCCGGCACGGTGGAGTTCGTCGATCCGGTGCTCGATCCGAAGACGATGACCGCCGGCGTTCGCGCGGCGGTGAAGAACGAGGGAGGAACGCTGCGTCCCGGGATGTACGTGAGCGGCGAGATCCTCGCCGCCGTCGCCGCGGACGGCACCGTCGCCCCCGAGGGCGCGGCCGTTGAGCCGGCGCCTCTGGTCATCCCCGCCACCGCGCCCCTGCTGACAGGCACGAGGGCGGTGGTATATGTGCGTGTGCCCGGCGACCGCCCCGTCTTCGAGGGACGCGAGGTACTCCTCGGCCCGCGTGCTGGCGATGATTACGTCGTCCTCGGAGGGCTTGCCGAAGGCGAGCAGGTCGTGACAGACGGCGCCTTCAAGATAGACAGCGAGCTGCAGATCAGGGCGAGACCCTCGATGATGAGTCCGGGCGCAGGCGAAGCGGCGGCCTCGAGTGATGACGGCGAGGCGTCTCTCGACGCTCTCGAT
>Ga0316577_10001537_pt1 | contig 10959 bp, 6 predicted proteins | sample S5NA_FD_203073 | JGI IMG/M metagenome (GOLD analysis project Ga0316577, IMG submission 203073) | Rhizosphere microbial communities from salt marsh grasses in Alabama, United States - S5-7_050615r2r1 | ecosystem: Host-associated > Plants > Roots > Rhizosphere | place: USA: Alabama | collected... | reverse complement strand
AGGGGAACCGCACCAGCCTTCCAGATCCCATGCAGAGCCACCAGGACGGGCGGGTCCGGATGCCCCTTAAGGGCTACCACTTCCCCTGGACGAATGCCGAAGGTGACGAGCCGTCTGGCTGCCTTCTCCGCCGCCTGGCTCAGGCTTCGGACCGAGACGGCATGCCCAGCCGCCACCAGGGCATCCGAATCCCCCTGGGAGGGCAGGGTCCGGGAGAGGAACGGCACGAGGTCAGCCCGATCCCAGCGCCAGCCCCAGGCCCAGAAGGAGCCCGTAGAGCCCCGCGGCTCGAGCGGTGCCACCCAGAGGGGGAATCAGGGTTCCGGGATCATCCCCGGGAGCGTAGCCGGCGATGGTTCTGGCCGGGCCCAGGAGTGGAATCGCCGCCCCGAAAGAGAGAAGCACCCAGGAGGTCCAGTCGTAGAAGATCATTCCCACCAGGGGGGCCCCGAACCCCAGGAAGGCCAGAAAGAGCAACTCGAACTTGGTCCCGTCATGGCCCAGCCGCACCGCCATCGTCCGTTTCCCAGCCCGGGCATCCGTCTCCAGGTCCCGGAGATTGTTGACCACCAGGATGGCGGTATCGAGGGCGCCCATCCCGGCGCCGGCCAGGAGGACTTCCGGGCCGAAACACCGGGCCTGGACCCACACCGTCCCCCCCACCGCCACGAGACCGAAGAAGAGGAAGACGAAGAGGTCGCCGAGGCCGTAATAGGCGAGGGGGAAAGGTCCACCCGTATAGGCGACGGCGAAGAGGAGGGAGGCAGACCCGATGACGAAGATGGGCCAGCCCCCGACCCACACGAGGTAGAGACCGGGCAGGAGGGCCAGACCCAGGACCAGGAAGGCGCCATTTCTCACCATGGCCGCAGGGATCAGCCCGGTCTGCGTAACCCGGAGGGGGCCCACTCGCTCCTCCGTGTCCCCACCCCGGACATGGTCGTAGTAGTCGTTGGCCAGGTTGGTACCGATCTGAATCAGGAGGGCTCCCACCAGAGCCGCCAGGCCGGGGACGGCGGAGAAACCCCCACGCCCCCAGGCAAGCCCCGTGCCCAGGAGCACGGGGGCGGCAGCCGCCGTGAGAGTTCGGGGCCGGGAGGCCAACACCCAGGGGCGAATGCGCGTCACCCCGACCCTCCCGTGGGGATCCCGGCCACAGCTCCTCCCCCTACCACGGCAGCCACGGGTATTTCCTGAAGTCCGGCCTCCTCTTCTCCAGGTAGGCGTCCTTGGCCTCCCGGGCCTCCTCCGTCATGTAGAAGAGCAGGGTGGCGTTTCCCGCCAGCTCCTGGAGTCCGGCCTGGCCGTCCACTGCGGCGTTGAACGCCGACTTCAGGAGACGGATGGAGAGGGGGCTCCTGTCCAGGATCTCCTGGGCCCACCTCCAGCCCTCCGCCTCCAGCTCTCCCACGGGGACCACCCGGTTCACGAGGCCCATCTCCAGCGCCTCCTGGGCATCGTACTGGTGGCAAAGGTACCAGATCTCCCGGGCCTTCTTCTGCCCCACGATGCTGGCGAGATAGGCGGCGCCGAAGCCTCCGTCGAAGCTCCCGACCTTCGGGCCGGTCTGTCCGAAGACGGCGTTGTCCGCGGCGATGGTGAGGTCGCAGATGACGTGCAGGACGTGGCCGCCCCCGATGGCGTACCCGGCCACCAGGGCGATCACAGGCTTCGGCATGCTGCGGATGTATCGTTGCAGCTCCAGGACATTGAGGCGGGGCACCCCGTCGCTTCCGAGATAGCCCGCATCACCCCTTACCCGCTGATCCCCTCCGGAACAGAAGGCGTACTTCCCGTCGGCGGCGGGACCGTTTCCCGTCAGGAGCACGACCCCGATCCCCGTGTCCTCGCCGGCATCCCGAAAGGCCTCCAATAGCTCCTGAAGGGTCTCGGGTCGAAAGGCGTTTCGGACCTCCGGGCGGTTGAAGGCGATCCGCGCCACACCTCCGGCCTTGTGGTAGGTGATGTCTCCGTACTCCTTGACCTCGGTCCAGTCCGGCTGAGTCATTCTTGCCATTCCTCGTCAGATACGCGATTCAGAGCCCGCCCGTCCCCTCCAGGCCCTCCACGGCTCGCCTCACCTCGGCGAGGATTTCTCCCCGGCGAGCGTGACCCTCCTCCCGTCGAGTGGGAACCTCCAGGAGAAACGGGGCTCCGGAAGAAACCAGTTCGAGAAGGGCCCCCCGCAACCCACCGAGGGACTCGGCCCGCTGGAAAGGCAGCTGATAGAGGTCAGCCGCATGCCGGAAATCGAGCCCGTGAGGTGTGGCGAAGAATCGAGTGAAGGCCGGATCGAAGGCTCTCACCGGAAGGGTGTGGAAGATCCCTCCCCCGTCATTGTTCACCACAACAAACCCAACGGGGAGAGCTCCCTGCATGGCAGCCATCAGGCCGTTCATGTCATGGAAGAAGGCCAGGTCACCCAGGACTCCCACCGTGGGTCCCACCGTCACCGCGGAGATCCCTGCCGCCGTCGACACCAGTCCGTCGATGCCGCTGGCTCCCCGGTTGCCGAACACATTCAGCGACTCCGGCCGGGGCCGGCCGAAGGCGTCCAGATCCCTGATGGGCATACTGTTGGCTACCAGCAGATTGGCCCCCTCGGGAAGGACGTCCACCACCGCCTCCAGGATCCACGGCTCCAGGACCTCTTCCCGTGACTGGGCGTCGAGAACCTCCAGGGTCCTCCGTTCCGCTTCCTCCCAGAGGGCCCTCCATCGGGGGTCTCCTACCCGTGGAACCTCCAGGGCGAGCTCCGAAACGGTCTCCGTGGGAGAAGCGTGCAGATAGAGACGGGCCGAGGCGGTGTGGTCCTTCCACCGGTGACCCTGGTCCAGCACCACCTGCGGCACCGACTCGTGTCCGGTGAAGAACTCCAGGAGAGAGGCTGAGGTCGGGGATGCGCCCACTCTCAGGATGAGATCGGGCCGGAGGCGGGCCCGGGCCTCCGGTGAGCGGAGAAAGAGGTCGTATCCCGCCACGACCTGGGCCCCGTGAGAAGGTCCGAATCTGGCACCGGACAGGGGGTCCGCCAGGAGTGGAAAGCCGGTGGCGGCGGCCAGGCCCAGGAGGGCCGGGCCGGTCTCCAGGGGGTCGGGCACCGGACCGGCAACGATGAGCCCCCGGGGGGAGCCGGAGATGCTCCCCAGGAGCCGGGCCCCGTCATCCGGGAGAACCCGATGGTGGCTCCGGGCCACTCGGAGCCAAGGCTCACCCCCCTCCCTCCCATCCAGGGCCAGGCTCGTGATCCCCGCCGGGGAATGGGAGCCCCCTGGACTCCTCCCGATCCCGGGAGGTCGGCCCTCCTGGGGACGGGTGGGTCCCGTCTCGGCCTCCCCAGCCTCGGAAGAGGGCGCCCCGAGGGGCTCCAGGGGCTTTTCGAAGGGGAAGTTCAGGTGGACCGGGCCGGGGGGTGGACCCTGGGCAATGGCTGTCGCCCTGCATGCCAGACCCCGGAGGTGTTTCAACTCGGCATCCCCGACCCTGGCCGGCGCCACTTCGAAGAAAGCTCGAGGAAAGGACCCGAAGAGGCGGAGCTGGTCCACGGCCTGGTTTCCGTCGGTGTCCCGAAGACGGTGGGGGCGGTCGGCCGTGAGGATCAGCAGGGGAACTTCCCCCTGGGAGGCCTCCATGACCGCGGGGTAGAGATTCCCGCCGGCCGTGCCGGAGGTCGTGATGACCACGGCGGGCCGCCCGGAGGCCTTCCCGACTCCAAGGGCGAAGAATCCGGCCGAACGCTCGTCCACCAGGGGGAGGGTCCGGAACCTCGCATCCCCGGCGGCGGCCAGGACCAGAGGAGTGGAGCGGGAGCCGGGGGCAACGCACACCACCTGGACGCCGGACCGGGCCAACTCGTCCAGGAACGCGCGGGCCCAGACCGTATTGGGGTTCTCCCCGTTCACGCCTCCTCCGAGGCGGATGCCGGTGCAACGGATCGTCCGGCCCGAGCGAGAGCCAGAGCCCGAAGCACGGGCTGAAACTTGATTCGCGTTTCGTCCCACTCCCGCCTGGCGTCCGATCCGGCCAGGATCCCGGCGCCCGCGAAGAGTCTCCATTCCTTCCCACGGCCCACCGCCGACCGGAGGGCGGGGACGAAGGCACCGTTCCCGTCCCCATCGAACCACCCCACCGGTCCAGCATACCACCCACGCTGGAACCGCTCCTCCCGCTCGAGAAAGTCCAGAGCCGGATCGCGGGGGAGCCCGCATACCGCCGGAGTGGGATGAAGGGTCTGCAGCACAGAAAGGACCGTCTGGTCCGGTAGGAGCCGAGCCTCTATCACCGTCTCTAGGTGTTGAATGGTGGAGAGGGTGAGGACGTGCGGCTCATCCTGGGCCGTCACTCCCTCGCATACCGCCCGAAGTCGTTCCACCATGTCCTCCACACACACCTCGTGTTCGCGTCGGTCCTTCGAGCTCTTCATGAGGTCCCGGGCTAAGGCCTTCTGCTGGGCTTCTGTCTCCCCCCTGTCCGCGGAGCCAGCCACGGCGGTGGCCCGGAATTGGCCTCCCGACACCGTGGCGACCGTTTCGGGAGCCGCCCCCAGGAAGACGTGGCCCGGCTCGGATTCAAAGAGAAAGACATGGGCGCCGGGGTTGTCTCGCCAGAGGTTCATGGCCACGTCCACTGGTTCCAATCCCCCCTCCGCGGATACGGTCTGGACCCGAGCCAGCACCACCTTGGATATCTCTCCCCCTGCCATCTCCTCCAGTGCCCGGTCCACCGCCTCGTCCCAGGCCTCCGGCGCGGTCTCCATCCGGGTCGCCGGAATCCATATCTCTCCACGAGGTGGGGACGGTCCGGGCGCCTCCAGCGCTGCCTTCACCTGGCTCAACCGCCCCCGGAGTCGCTCCCTGCACCTGGCCGGGTCGTCCCCCGGTTCCAGGAAGCTCCGGCAGGTCAGCACCCCTGTGGCCGCCCTCTTCCCGTCCCCTCCCACCAATTCCACCTCGGGGAGGATGAACCTGGCCGACGGGAAGGCCTCCCATGCCCCCTCCGCCACATGACCGTCACGGAACGCGAACCCTCCGAAAAGGCGAGGCGAGGGTGGTTGAACCTCGGATTCGGGGTCCCTCCATGAGCAGGCGAAGAGCCTGCGGGCACCGTTCCAGATCTCCCGGAATCGCCCCTTGCCACAGGACGGATCGTTGACCTCCACGATGGCCGCAGCCCCCAGGTGGGCGAACCACCGGCCTTCCCGAGCCCAGAACCCCCGGGGCCCGTGGGGCTCCAGCCCAAGGAGGACCTCCGGTGAGACCCCTTGCACGGAGGCAGAAACCGCCGCGACTCGGCGTTCCCGGTCTTCGGATCCTGCAGGGACTTCCAGGTTGCCCATCGGAGGTTGCGCTGCCTCTGTCGAGGGATTCTCAGTAGGGTCGGCTCCGAACGGAGCACCAGAATATAGATCCCGGACATCCGGGACCAAGGGGACCGGGCGTCCCACTGGCTACCCTTGCTTTCCCCTTCCGATCCCCCGAGTGGAGAGCTCCGTCGGGGCGAAGGGGCGGAAGGAGCTCCGGGCCGGCCCCTGGGCCGGCGGCACCTCCCGGCTCCCCCTCGCGGGCCCCTTACTCCACGACGATCTCGTCCACGAAGAGCCAAGCGTACTCACCGGCCGCGGGATGCCAATCGGGCAGGAGACCTCGGTTCCGGGCCCGCACCCGGACATAGCGCGCGGGTCCGGTTCCCTCCGGAACGGCCAGGCCGAACCGGCCCGATTCCTTCTCGTCGCTGCGCTCTCCCGGGACATCCACTCGTCCCAACCGATGCCACTCCCGTCCGTCGACGGAGACCCGGACCTCCACCCACACCGGATAGAAGATCCACGCCTCCTGGGACCGGAGGCAGTCCAGGCTGATCCTCCGGAACTCCCTCGTCCTCCCGAGATCCACCGTAGCGTCCAGGTCCTGGCCCAGGAACCCGAGCCACAGGCCGTCGTGATGGTCCCGGGTTCCCAGGACGCCGTCGGTGAGGGAGACTCCGCCGTCACCGGAATAGAGGGAGCTCGGGGTCGTCCGCAGCGTCACGTCGGCCCCCACCGCGAGGTGGGCCACCGTCTCGGGCCGCTCGAAGGATTTCCGCCCCGGAGGCCGGACCTCGGAGCCCACCCTGCCCTGGAGGCGGTCCCCCAGCCGCTCTCGGGCCTCCTCCGCCAGGGCGTCCAGGCGGGCCACCACCTCCGGATACTGGGTAGAGACGTCCGTGGTCTCTCCGATGTCCTCCTCCAGGTCGTAGAGGGCTGCCGGCACGGTTGGAAAGGCATAGGGCCCAGGCAGGCCGTCCCTCCCCGGCTCCACCCCCACATAGGACCGGGTGCGGTGCTCGAACACACGCTTCCACTTCCCCTCCCTCACTCCCCGGAGCTCCCCTCCGTAATAGAAGAGGAGCTGAGTCCGAGGTTCCTCCGAGCCACTCCCATCCAGTGCCGGCATCAGGTCCACACCGTCGATGGGGAGGGCCGGGAGGGAGGCCCCCGTCACGGCCGCTACGGTGGGAAGGATGTCCAGCGTCGCGGCCATGCGGGAGAAGACGGAGCCGGCAGGAATGCGTCCGGGCCATCGCATGATGGCCGGGACCCGAGGCCCCCCCTCGAAGGCGGTCCCCTTTCCCTCCCGGAGGGGCCCCGCCGACCCGGCGTGGTTCCCGAAGTTGAGCCAGGGGCCGTTGTCGCTGGTGAAGATGACGAAGGTGTCCTCCTCCAGGCCCAGGCGGTCCAGCGTATCCAGTATCTGCCCCACGGACCAGTCGATCTCCTCGATGACGTCCCCGAACATTCCCCGCTCTGTCCGGCCCCGGAATTTGTCCGAGACCCCGAGAGGGACATGGGGCATGCTGTGGGCCAGGTAGAGGAAGAAGGGCTCCTTCCTGTGCCTCTCGATGAATGAGACGGCACGTCGGGTGTAGAGGGTCGTGAGGCGATCCTGGTCCTGGAAGTCCTCGACGAGCTCCACCGTCTCGTTCCCGTCCACAAGGGGGAGAGGCGGATAGTGGCTCTTCCCCCCTTTGTCCAGGCGGGTTCCGTCGTACTCCACCGGCCACATGTCGTTGGAGTAGGGGAGACCCAGGTATTCGTCGAAGCCTTGCTGAAGCGGGAGGAACTCCACCTGGTCTCCCAGGTGCCACTTCCCGAAGATCCCCGTGGCGTACCCCCGGGCCCTCAGGATCTCCGCCAGTGTCTCTTCCTCGGGGTTGAGACCGACCTCCGAGCGGGGGGAGAGCGCTCCCAGGATGGAGACCCGCTCGGAATAGCACCCCGTCAGGAGAGAGGCTCGGGACGCCGAGCACACGGCCTGGGAGGCGTAGAAATCCGTGAAGCGGGTCCCCTCGGTAGCCAGGCGGTCCAAGTGGGGTGTCGTGTACCCCTGAGCCCCGTACGACCCCACGTCGCCGTACCCCATGTCGTCCATGAAAATGAGGACGATGTTCGGTCGCCCGCGCCGGCCAGGGGAGAGGCACCCTCCCGCCACCCCTCCCACGGATACCGCCAAACCGGTGAGACCCAGCTGCCGAAGGAATTCCCGCCGGGATGAGTACAGCGCAGGCATCGCTCACCTCCATGGAAACCCGGTGATCCGAAGCTCCCCACGCGCGGGGAACGGAAGCACGAAGCATAGGGGGGGAGGAGTGGGTCCTGCCACCGGGAACACCGCTGGTGTGCTTCTTCCGCGGCCTGCCCTCCCAATGGGACGCCGTCGGTGGGGGAGGGCCAGCTTCCTCTCCCATCCGCTCCCCCGGACAGGCCACCGATCCGTGCTCGTATAATCAACCAACCCTTCCCGGTTTCCGTACGTCTCATCATGGCATGGAAGGGGAGAGGCCCGGCTACCGAGAGGAGAAGGGAAAGCCATGCTTCACGATGACCTGGACCGGCGTTCCTTCCTCACCATCAGCCTCAACGGCATCACCTGCTTTTCCCTCCCTGCCGCCTTGAGGCTCCCCCTGGAGCGGGGCCTCGGCGCCGGTGGGGCACGGGAAGAGGAGATCCGCTCCGTCGTTCGGGAACCCACGCTCTTCGCCGGCATTCGCAAGCCCATCCGGACCCGTGACGAGCTCGTGCCTAGGATCCGGGAGCTGGAGGCGTCATGCGGGGAGCAGATCGCGGGCCCCCTCACCCACATCTTCCGGTTCGACACGCCTGTAGACGGATATGACTCGGAGATCGGATTTCCGGTGCGGGAACCGGTGAACGCGGGAGACATCCGGACCCAGACGCTGAGACGGATGCACTTTTTCTCCAACATCCACGAGGGGTCGGTGGCCACCGTACCCCAGACCCGGAATTACCTGTACGAGTACATGGACCGGGTGGGCCTCTCTCCCGAGCTGGAGCTGGTGGAGGTCTTCCACCGCTACGATCCCGACGATCCGGAGAACCAGCGAATCGAGAGTATGGCCTCCTACCTCCCCTGGCCGGAGAAATACCGGGAGGAACTGGTTCGGGCCCTGGGGGAAGACACCGCCGACATTGTCTGGGAAGGAGGGGAGCGGATCACCCCTCACACTCCGGTGGACGAGCGATGCCGGTGGGTGGCCGCGTCCATCGAGCGGCTCAAGGCGCACAGCACCCGGGAGGTGCAGTTCGACGTCCTGTCGCGTGTGGCCCTGGTCCGCCCCCCGGAGGACATCGAGAATTACAGGCAGATCTATGAGCAGGCTGGAGAGATGCAGGCCGTCTTCGACGCCCAGCACGATCGCTTTCTCGAGGGCGGTAGGACCCGGGGACGCTTCGATGAACCCTGGTTCGACGGCAAGACCCTCCACGTGAGCAAAGTCCCCTACGATGAGGAGGCGTACCTGGCAGCCGCCACGCCTGAGGAGATCAGGAAGGCGTTCTGCTTCTGCGCCCTGGTCCGGGAAGCGGAAGACCCCCGGATCGATCCCATTTTCTGCTACCGGGCTGCGGGTTGGGACCGGCAGTTCTTCGAGCCTATTCTGGGGGTGGAGTTCAAGCGGTGCGAGATCACCCACTCCATTCTCAAAGGGGATCGATTCTGCGCCTGGAACTACTACCTGGATTGACGCCGGCCGGTCCCGCGGAGATCTGAGATGGCACCAGGGCGGCGAACGCCCTCTCCCCGGCGACCGGTCAGGGCCGCCAGGCGTATCCCACCTTCAGGAAGAAGGTCCGGTCGGTGCGGGTCATGTCGGTCCGTTGGAGCTCCGAGGTGAGGAGGCCCAGGGCGTTGTCGGAATACCCGAGGAAGAGGACGGTCTGGGGGTTGACCTTGTAGGAGAAGAGGAGCTGCGTGAAGAGGGTCCGGTTCTTCCGGTCGACGGCAACCTGGTACCGCTCCGGATTCCGCTGGATGTTCTGGTACTGGACGATGGCCCGAAAGAAGCTCCTGACGTTGAAGTTGTATACGGCCCGGAGCTGGGAGAGGTTGGCGATGAACGCCCACTCGCCCCCCCGCTCCAGACGCCTGAAGGAGTGCTGGAGCTCCACGTTCAGGTGCCTTCCCAGCTTCAGCTCAGCGCTGGGACCTGCCGTGACCTGCGTACCCCTCTCGCCTGCGAGATAGTCCACGGTCTCGGAGAGCTCCGTACCGAACCCCAGCGTCGCGAGCCCCGATGGCCGGACCTCGAAGCCCAGGTACGCCGCGTCCAGACTCTCGAAGAGCTTCCCCTGGGACCGCTCCTTCCGTCGAGCCAGCGCTACGTTCACGTTCGACTGCATGGGGCCCGAGTATCCCCCATCGAACTGGACTCGTTCATCCGTCAGGTGCCCCTCCAGGTCTTCCGTATGGGAAACCAGGACGCTGGCGCTCAGGAAGGAGTACCATTGGCCCGGCTCCGGCGCCCACCAGGTTCGCTGAATGCGGACATCGCCGCTCCGGGTGTCCACGCGGGGAATGAAACCGGCATCGGATCGGAAGTTCGCGTCCAGCTGCTTCGCATTCACCACCGTCATCCACTCCCGACTCCGGTGCAGGAACTGCAGGAAGAGTGCGTTCCCCCCGACGGCCTCGGAATTCTGCCCGAATCCCTCGACGATCTCGTCGGGGTACTCGGTGTCCGACCGGAGGACCTGCGCCTGGACGGTGTTCGTCTGGGAGAGGCGGAGGAAGGCGTCGGCCCCGTATACCCGGTTATGGTAGCCCTTTCCTTCCCTGGCGGTGATGAGGCCTCCTGCCGTGGATCCCTCGCCCACGTCACGCCTGTATCGGAACACGCTCGCCGTCACGTCCTCGGGGAGGAACGCGGACCTCGAGCCCTGGTTCGCCGGAAGAATCAGGTTGTTCACCCGATCCTGCGTCAGGAAGAACCCCACGGCGTTGGCACCTTCCTTCCCCGTCACCTTCGCCCCGGCCCTGGGGTCCGCCACCGTCCGGGTGAAGACGACGTTCAGCGGGGTGAGGAAGAAGTCCGCTCCCTCCAGGAAGAAAGGCCGCCGTTCGGGATAGTAGAGGGCGAAGCGGCTGTTCACGTCCAGCTGGGCCACGTCGGCTTCCACCTGGGAGAAGTCGGGGTTCACCGTCCCGTTTAAGACCAGGTTGGGGGTCATGCTCCAGCGGGCCGTGATTCCCGGGTCGTATTTCCCCTCCCCCCTCTCCCAGGACCCCGACGGCCAGTCCGGCCGGGTGTCGGTCCTCACCGCCGTCAGGGTAGGGGTGACCTCCACGTTCCGCCCGGGATCGACACCCTGGATCCCCTCCATCTTGTTCATCTGGCAGAGGAGACACGCCAGGTTCCGGTCGGTGGGATGGCTCCGCATCCGGTGACGGACTTCCCTGGGATAGGAGCGGAAGGCCATGAAACCCCAGGTCTGGGGCTCCGCGGTCCTGGGAAAGCGGAGGCTCTTGAAGGGGATGGCCACCTCCACCACATAGCCCTCCTCGGTGATCTTCCCTTCGGAATCCCATATGGCGTCCCACGAGAAGTCCTCGTAGCCCTCGTTCTCGCTGAAGATGGCATCCATCTGCACGCCAAGGGGATTGATCCTGAACTGGAATCCCCGGCGCT